>Ga0315899_10002772_pt1 | contig 19241 bp, 14 predicted proteins | sample LakEriMetagenome_2_FD_203518 | JGI IMG/M metagenome (GOLD analysis project Ga0315899, IMG submission 203518) | Freshwater fungal communities from buoy surface, Lake Erie, Ohio, United States - Buoy 4 MA112 | ecosystem: Environmental > Aquatic > Freshwater > Lake | place: USA: Lake Erie, Ohio... | reverse complement strand
GCCCTGACCTGCTGCTTCGCTCTGGTTTCCGCATCGGCTTCAGACTGGCCGCAGTGGATGGGACCGGAACGGAACGGGATCTGGAATGAACCGGACGCAGCCGGCCGGATGGACCTCGCCCATGCCACCATGCTCTGGGAGGCTCCCGTGGGCGGAGGCTACGCCGGACCAGCCGTGAGCGGGGACTTCGTCTACGTGGCTTCGCGCCACGCCGCGCCAACCAGCGATACCACCAAGGGACTTCCCGGCGATGAAAGCCTGCGCTGCTTCCGCGTCAGCGATGGATCGCCCGCATGGGAACAACGCTGGCCAGCCACCTACACCATCGATTACCCATCGGGCCCGCGCGCCACGCCCACCGTCCACGATGGCCGGGTCTATTTTCTCGGCGCAGAAGGCCGCTTCGTCTGCTGCTCCGCCGAAAGCGGAAAAATCCTCTGGCAGCACGAACTGCGCACTTCCCCGGGATGCGCCCCTCCCATCTGGGGATTCGCCAGCCACCCGCTCATCTTCGAAAACCTCGTCATCATTGTGGCCGGAGGCGACGGCTCGACCTGCATGGCCTACGACCGGATCACCGGCGCAGAAAAATGGCGGGCGCTTTCCTCGAAACAGGCAGGCTACTGCCCTCCCACCCTCATCACGGCCCACGGCAAACCCACCCTCATCGTCTGGCACGGCGAAGCCATCAATGCCCTCAACCCCGCCACCGGAACCACCCTCTGGTCACAACCCCGCGAAACCCGCTACGGCGTCAGCATGGCCAACCCAGTCGCGCACGGAAATCACCTCCTCATTTCCGCCTTCTGGTGGGGCAGCCGCATGCTCTCGCTGCCCGCAGAGGGCGAACCCTCCATCCTCTGGGAAACCCAGCGCGAAAGCGACACCCGCACGGAACACCTCAACGCCCTCATGTGCACCCCCATCCTCGCCGGCGACCACCTCTACGGCGTCTGCAGCTACGGCCAACTCCGCTGCCTCGACTGGAAAACCGGGGCCCGCCGCTGGGAAACCTTCGCAGCCACCACGGAAAAAGAGACCCGCTGGGGCAATGCCTTCCTCACCAGACTCGGCAGCAATTCCTCCGGCTTCCTCATCGCTAATGAACGGGGCGAACTGATCCACGCAGCGCTGACCCCGGACAAATACCGCGAAATCGCCCGGCGCCAGCTCATCGAACCAAATTCCCCGGACGTCCGGGAACGCAAGGTGGTCTGGAGCCACCCAGCCTACGCCGGCAACTGCATCTTCTGGCGGAACGACGCCACCCTGCGCTGCTGGCGCATCCTCAAACCCTCGGAATAACCCCGCACGGTCACAGCCCCGGCGGCTTCCGCAGGTGCCAGTCGCTCACCCGCTGCCACGTCCCCGCCGCCCGGAAAAGTTCGCACTCTCCCAGCGGCCGCCCCATCAGCTGCAGCCCCACGGGAAGTTCCCGCCCCGCAGCCTGCGTGAATCCACAGGGCACACTGATCCCGCAGATCCCGGCCAGATTCGCCGCGATCGTGAAGATGTCGGCCAGATACATCTGCAGCGGATCCCCCGCATGCTCGCCCAGCCGGAAGGCAGGCACCGGACACACCGGTCCTGCAATGAGATCAACCTCGCGGAACGCTTCATCGAAGTCCCGCCGGATCAGGCTCCGCACCCGCTGCGCCTTCCCATAATAGGCATCGTAATACCCACTGCTCAGCACATACGTGCCCAGGATGATGCGGCGCTTCACCTCAGGGCCAAAACCTTCCGCCCGCGAACGGTCGTACACTTCCCGGATGTCCGCCGGAGCCGCACAGCGGTGACCGTAGCGCACACCATCAAACCTCGCCAGATTGGCCGACGCCTCGGCGGTCGCTATGATGTAGTATACCGCCACCGCATACTCGGTGTGCGGAAGCGAAATCTCCCGGACCTCCGCGCCTTCCCGCTCCAGTCCCCGCACGGCTTCCTCCACCGCCGCCCGCACCCCTGGATCAATTCCATCCACGAAATATTCCTTCGGTAACCCAATCCGCAGTCCCTTCACTCCACTGCCCAGCGCCGCCCCGTAATCCGGCACCGCGTCGCGCAGCGATGTCGAATCCCCGGGATCATGCCCCGCCATCACCTGCAGCAGCAGGGCCGCATCCTCCGCCGTCCGCGCCATCGGACCAATCCCATCAAGCGACGATGCATACGCCACCAAACCACGCCGCGACACCCGTCCGTACGTCGGCTTCAATCCCGTTATGCCACAGAACGAAGCCGGCTGACGGATCGATCCCCCCGTGTCCGTCCCCAGCGAAACCACGGCTTCCCCCGCCGCCACCACCGCAGCCGATCCCCCGCTCGACCCACCCGGGACCCGCTCCAGATCCCATGGATTGCGCGTCAGCCGCAGGGCCGAATTCTCACTCGTCGACCCCATCGCAAATTCATCGCAGTTCACCTTCCCGAACGGAATGGCTCCCGCCGCCCGCAGCCGCGCCACCGCCGTCGCATCCCATGCACTCACATAACTGCCCAGCATCTTCGACGCACATGTCAGCGGCTGGCCAGCCACATTGATGACATCCTTCACAGCCACCGGAATCCCGCCCAGCGGCAAACTCACATCAACCCGCCCGGCCTCCACAAGGGCTGCCTCCAGATCACGCGAAAGATACCCTCCAATCCGTTCATCCCGCGACTCAATCACCGACTCCAGCGACCGCAGAATGTCCCGCGGAGCAATCTCACGCGAAACCAGCCGCCGCCGCAGTTCCGCCACCGTGCATTCATTCAGTTCCTCATTCATCGCTTTATTCAACTACCCTCGGCACCAGAATCTGATCACCCACCCGCGCCGGAGCATTCGCCAACGCAGCTTCCACCGGAAAACTCTCCACCACCGCATCAGCCCGCACACTGTCCATCAGCCCCAGAGGATGCGCCATCAGCTCCACCCCGGACGTGTCCACCCTCCCAAGCAGACTGATGTATTCCAGAATGCGGTCGAGCTGCCCGCGGTACGATTCCGCTTCCTCCGGCGTCAGCCGCAGCCGCGCCAGATCAGCCGTCTTCGCCACATCAATGTGCACCGCTTCACTCATGGCGCGCGCCATCCCACAGACCCCAGCCCCCGGCAACCAGAAATGATCCCCGCCCCCCCGCCTCACGGCCGCGTCACTTTCACCCGCATCCATTGCCGTTCCCACCCACTCACCGGCACGGAATGCGAATACACCGGCGCCACCGACCCATTCACAAGGTCGGTCCACGTCTGCAGATTCGATGACGACTGCACCTTCACCGTAACCCCCGTCACGGAAGGAGCCAGGCTGAAATTCATCGTCATGGCCAACGGCCCCACCACGGCCTGCGGCATCTGCCCAGGCCCGCTCAGCCCGGACAAGGGATTCGTGCCAAACGCATACTCCACCAGATTGCTCAGCTGATCCCGGTCGTCATCCCCCGCCGCTCCTCCGCTGGCCCCAGGATAATACCCGGCCACCCACGCATCATATCCCGTCAGCGAGGACACGGTCACCGACACCAGATTCGTCCAGCCCAGCCTCCGCACCCCGGAAACCGGAGCAGCCCGCAGCACATACTTGTCATTCACATTCATGACCGATCCAAGGGTCGCTTCGCTGAGGGTGAAAGGCGACGCCGTAGCCGTGATCTCATTCCCCTTCGCCGTCAGCCGCTGCACGCCCACCAACCGTACATCGTCCACAAAGCAGCCGTACATCTGATCCTCTCCGTAAAAGACATTGGCTCCCGGCCGGAATACATACCGCAGCCGCACGGCTTTGCCCGCATACGCAGCCAGACTCACACTCCGCAGCTTCCACAACGGCGCGTTCCCTCCCGTCCCGGTCTTGTCCCACAGCGAACTGTCGTACATGTTGTCTTCCTCCACCGCATACTGGCCATTGCGTCCGTCAATCTCCGCCCAGACCACGCCGCCATCAGTCGAGATCTCCAGACTGAGACGCGACGTGTCAAATACCCAGCGGAAACAATTGTAGTAATCAACCCGCGACGTCGCCCCAGCCACAAAGTCGGTCCCGATCTCGACAACCTGATCAGCCCCGTCCCTCGGAAAGGTCAGATGCAGGGCACGCGATCCCGTCCGCGGGGTGAAAACCACGCCATTCGGCAGAGTCTGCGCGGCCTGCCGCGCCGGATACGTCCCACTGGTCTGCACCGCCAGATCAGTGGCATTCGCATCCTCGAATCCCTGCACGTAATCAGCCGCCGCAGCCACCGTGGCCACCTGCAGCCGGTACCCGCGCGCCCCAGCCACTGCCGTAAATGGATAGGATCCCCCAGCCTTCGGCAGCGCCGCCGGACCACTCAGGGCCAGCACGCTCCCCGCCACATTCACCGGAAACAGCACGGTCTGCCACGTCCTAACCGCCGGCACCCCGCCCCCGCTCATCCCGGAAACCGTCACGGTCACCACCTGATCCGCCAGCGCCGCCGAAGGCAACGCACCCGGTTCCCACACGATCGCATTCTCCCCAACCAGCGCCGTCCGCGAAACCACCGTCACCGGAATCGACCCGCCCGGCCCGCTCATCGTCACGGTCGCCGCAGAAAAATCCGCCCCCGGCCACGCCAGCGACCAGCGCCCCGGCACCAGTTCCGCAGGAAAATACCCCTCGTTCGGCCACATCGTAAACCGCGCCGCCCCGGCCGGACGGAAGTTCCCCACCACATAAAGCGTGTTCGCCCCATTCACTTCATACGTCACCCCATCCTGCGTCAGCGTCCCTGCCGGCACATCGCCACTCGCCATGTCAAGGGTCCGCGGGAATAGAATCCAGCGCCGATGCCCCACATTCTCATTCGTATAAAGATCCGATCCCCCATCCTCGTCCACCATGTACGCATCAATCGCCCCAGGGCCCCAGTACCCCACGGTCAGATTCCCATGCGCCGACCCGTTCCACGCATACGCCGACCAGTTGAAATAACTGTTAGGCGGATTGTGCGACAGAATGAATTGCTCCTCGGCATACCACGATTCCATCGCATTCATGTAAGCCGACTGCATGCAGCAGTACGTTTTCGATGTCCCCGCCGGAACAGTCGTGCCAGCCGGCCCGGGCACCAGATTGACCGCGTCCTGCGCCCCGAAGGTCACATCCGCAGGAACCCCCGCCAGCCCACGGTAGAAATTCACCCGCCGCCGGATGTGCTCCCGGTACACTTCCGACGTGGTGCCCGCATTCCCCGTCAGGGGATCGTACGACCCCGTCCAGCCCATCGTGGATTCGACCCGCTCGGAAGCGCGGTACACGGTCTGGTAAAAGCTCTGCACCTCGGCCCGCGACGCGGCATCCACCACAAACCCAGCCGCCGGCACATTGCCCCCTCCCGCCGGAACCCACGTATTCTCATCGGCCTGCAGCAGACTGAAGGGTCCACCAGCCAGCAGCAGAGTACCAAGAAGCACTGGAGCATTCATGATTTTCATGGGGTACCTTGCCACATTCCGGCACCAGAACTCAATCCCAATCCTCGCTGCGCTCCGCTTGTGCCGCCCAACTCCGGCTCCATACTCCCCATCCCGCCAGCGCTCCTGCCGCCCCGGCGGCCCTCTCTTTCTATGGATTCTCTCCCCACTGTTCACTTCGGTCTCGCCGGCCTCGGAAATGTCGGCATGGGCGTCTACAAGAATCTCCTCCGGAATGGCGAACTGGTCGCATCCCGCAGCGGCGTCCGCCTCAATGTCCGCAGAATCGCCATCCGCGACACGGCCCGCCACACCGCCGCCGGTGTCCCCGCAGCCCTCCTCACCACCGACTGGCGCGACCTCCTCAAGGACCCGGAAATCAAGGTCATCGTCGAACTGATCGGCGGCACCACGGACGCCTACGACCTCGTCAAAAGCGCGATCCTCGCCCGCAAGGCAGTCGTCACAGGAAACAAGGCGCTCCTCGCCGAACACGGACTCGAACTGGTCGCCCTCGCCGAACGGGAAGACGTCCCCCTCTACTTCGAAGCAGCCGTCGCCGGCGGCATCCCCATCATCAAGGCAGTCCGCGAAGCCCTCATCGGAAACAACATCGAAGCCATCTACGGCATCATCAACGGCACCACGAATTACATTCTCACCCGCATGAGCGACGCCGGACTTTCCTACGAGGACGCCCTCGCGGAAGCCCAGCGTCTCGGCTACGCGGAAGCCGATCCCTACCTCGATGTCTCCGGCTGGGACGCCGGACACAAGGCCATCATCCTCGCATGGCTCTCCTACGGCCAATGGATCAATCCCTCCCAGGTCCATGTGGAGGGCATCAGCCAGCTCACCCGCAGCGACCTCTCCTTCGCCCGCTCCATGGGCTACTCCATCAAACTCCTCGCCGTGGTCCGACTCGATCCCTCGAAGAATATCGAAGTCCGCGTCCAGCCATCGCTCGTCCCACGCACCAGCATCCTCGCCAGCATCAACGGCGTCATGAATGCCGTGGCCGTCTACGGCGATGTCGTCGGCGAAACCCTCTTCTACGGAAGTGGAGCAGGCCAGGACGCCACCAGCAGCTCGGTCATCAGCGACCTCGTCGACGCCGCCGACAGCCTCATCAATGAAGCCGGCACCAACAATGGCTTCGTTCCCCACGGCCAATACGGATCCTCCCTCCCCGTCACGGAAACGGAATCAGGATACTACCTCCGGCTCCACGTCGATGACCGACCCGGCGTCATCGCCGCCATCGCCGGCATCCTCGCCGCCCATAACATCGGTATCCTCTCGATCCAGCAGCCGGAAGTCAACGAAGGAGCCCGCGGCGCCGACCTCATGATCATGCTCCACAAGGCCCGCTACGGCAGCATCCTCGCCGCCCGCGATGCCATCACGGCCCTCGACTGCATCCGCCAGCCTCCCGTCCTCCTCCGCGTCGAAAATCTCCCCGGACGCCACTGAACTGCCTCCCCGCCACCATGAACGCCGACCAGGCCCGCCAGCGCATCGCGGAACTGTCCGCCGCCATCGAACACCACAACCGCCTCTACTACCTCGAGGCCAGCCCCGTCATCTCGGACCGGGAATACGATGCGCTTTACCGCGAACTGAGCGACCTCGAATCGGCATGGCCGGACCTCGCTTCGGAAAATTCCCCGACCCGCCGCGTCGGTGGCTCCCCCGCAGAAGGATTCCGCCAGGTCCAGCACGCGGTCCGCATGATGAGCCTTGAGAATACCTACTCGGAAACGGAAGCACTCGAGTTCTACCAGCGCATGGTCCGCCTCACGGGACTCGACCGCATCCACACGGTCATCGAACCGAAAGTCGATGGCGTGGCAGTCTCGGTCCGCTACGAAAACCATGCGCTCGTCCTCGCCGCCACCCGCGGCGACGGCATCACGGGCGACGACATCACAACCAACGCCCGCACCATCCGCCGGCTCCCACTCACCCTCCCGCCGGAAGCTCCCCCCCTCCTCGAACTGCGCGGCGAAATCTTCATGCCGAATGCCGCCTTCCGGAAACTCAACGAAGAACGCGAGGCCGCCGGCGAAGCCCGCTTCGCCAACCCTCGCAACGCCACGGCCGGCACCCTGAAACTGCTCGATTCCCGCACGGTCGCCCGCCGCCCGCTCGACATCATCTTCCATGGCCTCGGCGAAACCAGCGGCCCCGCCATCGCCTCGTTCTCGGATTTCCACCAGCTCCTCCAATCGCTCGGCCTCCCCCGCGCCGAACGCATCTGGACCGCCGACGACGCCCATGGCATTCTCACCGCCATCCGCGCCATCAACGAGGCCCGCCGCCTCCTGCCCTACGAAACCGACGGCGCCGTCGTGAAGGTCGACCGCACGGACCTCCAGCAGCAGCTCGGAACCACCGCCAAAGCACCGCGCTGGGCCATGGCCTACAAGTACGAACCGGAACGCGTCACCACGGTCCTCCGCCGCATCACGGTCCAGGTCGGCCGCACCGGCGTCCTCACCCCAGTCGCAGAACTCGACCCGGTCCTCGTCTCGGGATCAACCGTCTCCCGCGCCACCCTCCACAACGAGGAGGAAATCCTCCGCAAGGACATCCGCGAAGGCGATACCGTCATCATCGAAAAAGCTGGCGAAATCATCCCCGCCGTCATCGAGGTCGTCCCCGACCGCCGACCGCAGAATTCCCAGCCATTCGACCTCTTCCAGCACATCCACGGCCAATGCCCGTCCTGCGGAGGCCCCATCGCCAAAACCGAGGGCTTCGTGGCATGGCGCTGCCAGTCGCTCGAATGCCCAGCCCAGGCTGCCACCCGGCTCCGCCACTTCGCCAGCCGCAAAATGCTCGACCTCGACGGCCTCGGCGACATCGCAGCCGACAAACTCGTGGAACGCGGCCTCGTCCGCACCCCGCTCGACGCCTTCCGCATCCCGGAAGCCTCCCTCGCTTCCCTCAACCTCGGCACAGACGACGAACCCCGCACCTTCGGCCCGAAAAATGCCGCAAAACTGACCGCTTCGCTCGACCGCAGCCGCTCGCTCCCTCTCTCCCGCTGGATCTTCGCCATCGGCATCCCGGAAATCGGCGAATCGGCGGCCCGCGAACTGGCACGCCTCCACAGGGATTTTCCAGCACTGGCCGATTCCCCCATCCTCCGCGACCTCGCCGCCCTCCCCAAAGGCAAACGCAAGGAGGACCACCCCACCCTCGGCCCCCTCCGCATCGCTCAGGAAATCGGCCAGGTCGCCGCCCGCAGCGTCATCGATTTCTTCCAGAGCCACGCCGGTACCACCTTCCTCGCCGACCTCGCCAGCCTCGGCCTCAATCCGCAAAGCGACAATTTCACGGAAACCACCAGCACGGCAGGATCGCCCGCATCCCCGCTCGCAGGCACCACATGGGTCATCACAGGCACCCTCAGCCAGCCCCGCCAGTTCTTCGAAGACCTCATCCGCAGCCACGGCGGCAAAACCTCGGGCAGCGTCAGCGCGAAGACTTCGTTCGTCCTCGCAGGCGAAGAAGCCGGCAGCAAACTGGACAAGGCCCGCCAGCTCGGCGTCCGCACCCTCTCGGAAAAGGAATTCCACGGCCTCCTCGCCCAGACCGGGGAATCCTCACCGGAACCCGCGTTCCAGCTCGATAACTGACCCGTGCCCACTCCCCGTCTCAAAATCCGCCTGTCCCCCGCCGGGGAACGCGCGGTCAAATCCGGCCACCCCTGGGTCTTCAGCGAAAGCATCCAGTCGCAGAACCGACCAGGCTCCGCAGGCGAACTCGCCGTCATCTACGACCGCAGCAGCGACCGCTTCCTCGCCTCGGCTTTCTTCGATCCCGATTCCCCCATCCGCCTCCGCATCGTCCACCGCGGCACCCCCACCCCCATCGACCCCGCCTTCTGGCACGACCGCGTCCACTCAGCCACCGCCGCCCGCGCCGGGATCTTCACGCAGGACACCACCGGGGTCCGACTCATCCACGGGGAAAATGACGGCTTCCCTGCCCTCGTGCTCGACCGCTACGCCGACACCTGCGTCTGCAAACTCTATTCCCCGGTCTGGATCCCGCACCTCCCCGCCCTCACGGAGGCCATCACGTCCATCATTCAGCCAGCCGCCCTCCTCCTCCGCCTGAGCCGCAATGCCGCCCCGGCCTTCGCCTCAGCCGGCCTCACGGAGGGCTTCCTGACAGGCTCATCCCCGGACTCGGTCCCCTTCCTCGAAGACGGTCTTCAGTTCCTCGCCGATGTCCGCCACGGCCAGAAAACCGGTTTCTACCTCGACCAGCGCGACAACCGCCGCCGCCTCGCCTCCATCGCCAAGGGAGCCGATGTCCTCAATGCCTTCAGCTTCTCCAGCGCATTCTCGCTCCACGCCGCCCGCGCCGGGGCCCGCTCGGTCACGGATGTCGACATCAGTCAGCACGCCCTCGACGCCGGCAGCCGCAATTTCGCCGCCAATCTCCACCTCCCCCAGGTCGCCGCATGCACCCGCCATGCCATCCGCGCCGATGCCTTCCCATGGCTCGCCACCCGACCCACCCAGCGCTTCGACATCGTCGTCGTCGACCCCCCCTCGCTGGCCCGGCGCGAAAGCGACCGCCCCGCAGCCATCAAGGCCTACCACCAGCTCGCCACCTCCGCCGCCCAGCACCTCAAACCCCACGGCATCCTCCTCGCCGCCTCCTGCTCCGCCCACGTCAGCCCCTCCGAATTCGCCGACGCCGTCCGCGCAGCCATCCCCCACGCCCGCGAACTCTGGACCGCAGGACACGCCCCGGACCACCCAGCCCGCTTTCCGGAAGCCACCTACCTCAAAGCCATCGCCCTCCAGCTGCCCGCCCGCCCCGCAACCCGCCGCTGAATCCCCCCTCCCCGGGACACGCCACCGCCCGCCCCTCAGCGCCGCACCACCCTCGGCTTCGGATCACTCTCGGGACGCGGCGGAGGATCATCGCCAATCGCCACCACCCCGAGGAAATCCTTAAGCACATCCCGGTACACCCCACGCTTGAACTCAGGCAGCCACCGCAAATCAAATGCGGCCGGCTCAATCCACTTCCAGCTCCGGAATTCCGGCTGCTTCGTGTCAATGCTGATCAGACTGTCAGGCCCATGAAACCGGCACAGAAAGTACGTCTGCTGCTGCCCCACATACTTCCTCCTCCGCCGGTGCCGCACCGGAAACCGATACCGATACGGTCCCCGCTCCTCCACAATGTCATACGCCCCCGGCAGCAGCGAAATCTCTTCCCACAACTCCCGCTGCAGGGCCTCCCGCGGCGTCTCCCCATGATCCCGCCCCCCCTGGGGAAACTGCCAGCTGTCCGCAAAATCATCCCGCTCACAGATCAGCAGCCGCCCCTCGTCGTTCACCAGTAAACAGGCAACGCAGGGACGGAAGTGCTCCCGGGGGGAATCCGTAGTCTTCTCAGGCATCAAAGTTCAATCCTCAATTGCGGGATACCGTCAACCCTGATTTGCATTTCCACCGCCCCAAACGCCCATTTTCACCCCCCGGAAACACCCTCCCAGCCCGCAAGTTCCCTGTAACTGAAGCCCTCCCACAGGGCTCATTATGATCATGACTGCCCTGCCCGCCGTCATCCCCTTTCCCCTCCCCAGCACGCCTCCAGTCCGCTTCCATTCGGAGCAACTCGATGAGGCTTCGCTGCCTGCAGACCTCATCCGCGCAGCCCAGCAGGGCGACGAACCTTCGTTCCATGCCATCATGCGCGCCTGCAAAGGCCGCATCGCCGCCATGGCCTCCCGCTACGTCCAGTGCGCCCCGGAACTCGATGACCTCTGCCAGGAAATTTTCGTGCACCTCTGGCGCGGCCTCCAATCCTACCGCTTCGACGCCCCCTTCCCACACTGGGTCTCCCGCGTCGCCGTCAATACCTGCCTCACCCACCTCAAGAAACGCCGCCGCCGCAACGCCATCTTCGCCCCCAGCAGCGAACCGGTTTCCCTCGAACGCATCCCCGATCCCTCCCCGGACGCCGCCGCCGCCTCCCGCGAAGCCGCCGACCGCCTCGGCCCCGCCCTCGCTTCCCTCCGCCCGGAAGACCGCCTCGTCATCACCATGCTCCACCTCGAAGAACGCTCGGTCGCAGAAATCGCCGACGCCACCGGCTGGTCCACCTCCAATGTCAAAGTCCGCGCCCTGCGCGCCCGCCAGAAACTCCGCGAATTCCTCCAGCGCCATGAATCCCAACGCTGATCACCACCTCGACGATCTCCTCCGCAAGGCCGCCCGCGACGAACGCCCAGCCACATGGGCCGCCACCGCCACCCGCGGTCTCGAAGCCCGCGTCCTCCAGCGCCTCAGCCGCCCACCCTCATGGGGCGATGCCCTCTTCAGCCTCTCCTCATGGCGCCCCCTCGCCGCCGCCGCCACCCTCGCCGCCGCCACCGGATTCTGGAGCGCTCCCGCCCTCGCCGAAATCATGGACGACGAATGGATCGCTTCCCACGCAGCCGCCGAAGAGGAGGAAGCCGAGGACGCCCTCACCCCGGATATCGCCGACCCGGACGTCGGCTTCTGATCACCCCACCACTCCCGGGCCTCACCATGCAGAACTGGAAAACCGCTGTCCTCACCCTCGCAATCTTTGCACTGGGTGCCCTCGCCGGTTCACTCGTCTCGGCCCAGGTCTTCCGCGGCCGCCTCGCCGGTGCCCGCAAAACCACCCCGGCCCCACCACCGGAATCGCGCGAATGGCCACAGCGGGTCTCGGACTCCGTCCGCCAGCAGGTCGGCCTCTCGGAACCCCAGTCCACCGCCGTCTCCAGCATCCTCAGCCGGACCTACGAAGACGTCCAGTCCATGCGCGAACGCTGGCGCCGCGAACTCCGCCAGCGCATGATCGAATCGGACCGCGCCATCGAAAAACAACTCACGGACGCCCAGCGCAAACCATGGGAGGATTTCCGCAAACGCCGCCGCAGCGATTTCTTCAACCAGCGTCCCCAGCCCCCACGCCCCAACCGGCAGGAAAATTCCCAGCCAAAAGCGGATCCAGGCACAACTCCGACGCCGGCCGCCGATTCTCCGGCTCCGTAAACCCGCCACCCCGCGGACTGGACAAGTGGTCAGCGAAACCGCATCCTGCGGCATGAAGACCCGCCGCCACCTCCTCCAGTCAATCATCGCCTCGGGCTCAGCCCCGCTCTTCCTGCCACGCCACCTCATCGCCGGAAGCGGTCAGACCCCTCCCTCGGAACAACTGGCCACTGCCCACATCGGCGTCTCCGGTCAGGGCGGCGGCAATCTCGGCGAAATCGGGAAATTCCCGGAAGTCCGCGTCGTTGCCCTCTGCGATGTAGATGAAGGACGGCTCGCCGGACCAGCGAAGGAATACCCGCAGGCCCGCACCCACCGCGACTGGCGCCGCCTCCTCGATTCCCAGAAGGATTTCGACGCAGTGGTCGTCTCCACCCCGGACCACCACCACGCCCCCATCGCCGTCTCGGCCATGCTCCTCGGCAAGCACGCCTACGTGGAAAAACCCCTCGCCCACACCATCGAGGAAGCCCGCCTCATGACCCTCACCGCCGCCCGCATGAAGGTGGTCACCCAGATGGGCAACAACGGCCACGCAGGCGATGGCCTCCGCCGCTGGAAGGAATACATCGACGCCGGAACCATCGGCACCCCGAAGGAAATCCACGTCTGGTCGGACCGCCCAGGCAATTGGTGGCAATCCCAGGGCAAACCCCGCCCCACCGACACCCACGAGGTCCCGGCGTCGCTCGACTGGGACCTCTGGCTCGGCCCCGCCCCCGCCCGACCCTACCACCCCAGCTACCACCCCATGCAGTGGCGCGGCATCAAGGACTTCGGCTGCGGTGCCCTCGGCGACATGGCCGTCCACAATGCCGATCCTGCCTATTTCGCGCTCGACCTCGGTGCCCCGGACTGGGTCGATGCCGAAACATCGGAACCAAACAGCGATTCGTTCCCCGCATGGTCCATCGTGACATGGCACTTCCCTGCCAAAGGCCAACGCCCGGCCATCACCATGAAATGGCACGACGGCGGCAAACGCCCGCAGAATGTTCCCTTCGTAGACCCCACCATCAACCTCGGCGACAACGGTCTCCTCATCGCAGGCGACAAGGCCACCCTCTTCGGCGGTTCCCATGCGAGCCCGCCCCGGCTCCTCCCATCGGAAGCCCAGGCCTCCACCCCGCCACCCCCGAAATCCCTCCCGCGTTCCCAGGGCCACCGCATCGAATGGGTCCGCGCCGCCATCGCCGGAAAACCCATGGATTCCCTCAGCGGCTTCTGGTACTCCGCCCCGTTCACCGAATCCCTCCTCACCGGCATGCTGGCCGTCGAATTCCAGAAACGCGTGGAATGGAACGACCTCGACATGACGTCGCCCAATACCCCGGAGGCCCAGCGCATCGTCCGCAAGGCCTACCGCGAAGGCTGGAAACTCCCGACGCTGCCAGCCTGATCCCCCGCCACGCCATGCGCACAACCGCCGCGCTCGCCGGACTCGCCCTGGGCCTGTCCTCCTCCGCTCCTGCCGCCGTCCCGGGCTTCCCCGACTGGCCCCACCACGGCACGGTCATCATCCTGACAACTCCGGACGGAGCCAACCTGCCCGCCGCTGATTCGCTCACCGGTTTCCCCGTGCTCGTCCGGCTCGATGGCGATTGGTTCCCCTTCGCCCAGACCAGAACGGACGGAGCCGACCTCCGCTTCTCGTCAGCCGATGGCTCGCCGCTGGCCTTCGAAATCGATTCATGGGACGCTGCCGCAGGCTCGGCCGCCGTCTGGGTCCTCGTTCCGGAAATCAAGGGCAACTCCGCCCAGCCACTCCACCTCCACTGGGGCCACCCGACGGCCCCGCCGGCCTCGGACAGCCGCGCAGTCTTCAGCGCCGCACACGGATTCCTGAGCACATGGCACCTCGGCGATTCCGTGGAAGATGCCGCAGGCACCCTCGCCACCAAAGACACCGGCACATCCCTCACCACCGGTGTCATCGGCCCGGCCCGCCACTTCCCCGGCGGCAAGGGAATCTTCGGCGGCGAAGAGATCGCGAATTACCCCGCAGGCTCGGCTCCCCACACCACCTCAGCATGGTTCCGCGCGGAAAAACCCAACACCACCATCATCGGCTGGGGCAATGAAGGCGGCGGACGCGGCAGCAAAATCCGCATGATCTTCCAAAGCCCGCCGCACGTCCGCATCGACAGCGATTTCTCGGACATCCGCGGCTCCCAGCGACTCCCCATGAACGAATGGATCCACGTCGCCCACACCTACGGCAACGGTCCACGCCGACTCTTCATCAACGGCCAACCCGACAGCGAAGCAGATACCAGACTCGACATCCGCTCGCCCTCCCGGCTCTGGCTCGGAGGCTGGTACCACCAGTACGATTTCACCGGCGACCTCGACGAGGTCCGCATCAGCTCCGTCCCCCGCACACCCGCATGGATCCGCACGGAATTCGAAAACCAGAAGCCGTTCCAGTCGCTCGTCGGTCCACTCGTCTCCAAGGGCGACGCATTCTCGGTTTCCCCCTCCACCGCCACCATCAGGGAGGGCGAATCACTCGCGTTCACTCTGACAGCCGGCGGTGCCCACCGCATCTCATGGGACCTGCTCCATGCCGATGGCTCTGCCACCCCGCTGGCCGTGAACCGATTCCACTTCACCTTCACCACCCCGCGCATCACCGCTGACCAATCAGCCACGCTGCGCTGCACAGCCGTCACCGCCGCAGGCCTCCGCACCCAGTTCATCCCGATCTCGCTGCGCGAAGCCATCGCAGAACCGGACTTCACCCTCGCCATCCCACCCACATGGGACGGACGTTCCCGCCTCACCATCACCCCGGATCTCAACAACCGCGCCGCTCTCCCCAGGTCCCCCCTCACCACCACATGGTCAGTCGAACCATTCGCGGTCGTCCATACGAAATCCGGCGATTCCCTCACCCTTGAACACGCGCTCCACCACGGCCCGCTCACCATCACGGCAACGCTCTCAAATGGCGGCCCGCCCGTAACCCGCTCGGCCATCCTCAGCGTCCTGCCCCCCGCAGCCCCGGACCCATGGATCCAGCGCCCCGCCACTCCCGGCGAAAAACCTTCCAAGGGCATGTTCATCGCCCGCCAGCCGGACACCCACGGCACCCTCCACTGGAATGGCAAACTCGCCAACCCAGCCGCCCGCTCGGTCACACTCACCCTCACCCCGGACCAGGGGAAACCCACCTCGGCATCCTCAGCCCCGCAGCCGGATGGATCATTCTCTCTCTCGCTGCCCGTCCCAGCCGGACTGATCCGCTACACCGCCACGCTGTCCGCTGACCAGACCGCCATCGAATCAGTCGGCGACATCGTCTGCGGCGACGCCTTCCTCATCGATGGACAATCGAATGCCGTCGCCACGGACTGGGGACCGGATCCCGCCCCGGATTTCTCAAGCCCATGGATCCGTTCCTTCGGTTCCCCGGAAGGCCATCCCAACCCCGCCAACACATGGGGCCTCGCCACGTACCGCGCCGAAGGCGGCAAATTCCAGATCGGTTTCTGGGCCATGGAACTCGCCCGGAAAATCGTGGAGACCCACAATATTCCCGTCTGCTTCCTCAACGGAGCCGTCGGCGGCACCCGCATCGACCAGCACCAGCGCCACCCCTCCCAGCCGGATAACCCGGAATCCATCTACGGCCGACTCCTCGCCCGCACCCACATGGCCGGCCTCACCCACGGCATCCGCGGCATCTTCTGGCACCAGGGCGAAAACGACCAGGGCGCCGATGGCCCCACCGGCGGCTTCGGCTGGGAAACCTACCGACGCTTCTTCATGGACCTCGCCGCCGCATGGAAACAGGACTACCCCAACGCCCAGCACATCATCGCCTTCCAGATCTGGCCGAAGGCCTGCTCCATGGGCCTCAACGGATCGGATAACCAACTGCGCGAAGTCCAGCGCCAACTCCCCTCCGCCGTCGCCAACCTCTCGGTCATGGCCACCCTCGGCATCACCCCGGAAGGCGGCTGCCACTTCCCTCCCGCCGGCTACGCAAACCTCGCAGCCACGGTCTTCCCACTCGTCCAGAAACTCCATTACAAGGCATCCCCGCCCCAGCCCCCGGAATCGCCCAGCCTCGTCTCGGCCCGCTTCTCGTCTCCACAACAGAATGCCATCACGCTCTCGTTCTCCCACCCCATCACATGGCAGGACACCCTCGCAGAAGATTTCCTCATCGGTGACCAGCGCGGTCTCGTCACCTCAGGCCACGCCAGCGGCACCACCCTCACCCTCCAGCTGCACACACCATCGCAAGCCAGCACGATTTCCTACCTCGACAGCGCCTCATGGAACCCCCAGCGGCTCCTCCGTTCCCCCCACGGCCCCGCCGCCCTCACGTTCCACCGCGTCCCCATCCTGCCAACTCCCTGATCCGCCCGGACTGATCCGCCCGGACCACACGCCGCCCACCCGTTCCTCAGGGCCCGAACCCCAGCCGGAAAAACCGCCGGCCTTCCACGGGCTGCCGCAGCACCGCCCGACCACCGAACACTTCCACCGGCCCAGGCACCGCTTCCCAGACCCCAAGATCGGAGGACGACTCGACCCGGTAACAAAGCCCGGCTCCCCAGTTCCACCCCAGCCGCACTGTCCCCGGCCCATCCTCCCGGATCGCCAGCCCAGCACCCACCAGCGGCCCCCCCGCATAACTGTCAAAAACTGCCGCCACCGCCGCATTGGTCGAACTGAACACAATCAGCCCGGCCATTCCACTCTGCCACGCCGCATCCTCCGCCGCAATCACCGCCACCGGCTCGCCAGGCGACCCCAGATCGTAAACCCGCCCAAGCAGCAGCGGACCCCGACCCGCAAATACCATCCGGTACCGCCGCCCGGGATCCAACGCCGCCAGCACGGTCCCCGCATTGATCTTCTGCGGCGCTTCCCCACTCACCCGGTTGATCTCCAGATCGCCATCCCTCGTCTGAAAGGTCAGCGCATACCCATTGGTCGTCCCCGCACCCAGACTGCTCACCCGCGCCAGCAATCCCACCGACCCATCCGCCGCAGGATCAAATCCACCAATATCACAGGCCACACAGAAGTCACTCAGCACCTGACCAGTCCGCACGCCGCCCGCCCGCGCCGGACCCATCACCCCAGGATCAGGAGTCGCCGCCGCCGCCACCCGCCACCCTCCATCCGGAAAACTGTAGCTCCCCACCCCCACCGGATTCACCCGCGTCCAGCCCACCTCGTTCCCATCATTGAAATCATCCAGCGGCACCGGGTCGCCCTCCGCCGCCTCATAGTTGTCAAAAACCCCCGTGATCGCCGCATTCTCATCACTGAAGGCCACCAGCCCGCAGGCCCCGCGCGCATACGTCAAATCTTCCACCACCCGCGACGCCACCGGCACATCCGGATCCCACGGCGCAAAAAGATGCGCCTCCAGAAAATTCCCCGCACCCGCAAACACAAGGCGATACCGCGTCCCCGCCACCGGCTGGAACTTCGCATAGCCACCAATGTTCGACGGCTGCTCTCCCGTTACCCGCTCAATTCCCAGATCCCCATCCGCCACATTGAAGGTCGCCGCATACCCACTCAGCGTCCCCGGCCCTGCCCCGGACTGCACCCTCGCCAGAATCCCCACGGATAGATCAACCGACGCATCCCACTCAGGCAAATCCACCGCCACCCGGAACTTGTCGTAAACCACCCCCTGCCGCAGCGACCCCACCCGCGCCGGACCAAACGACCCAGGATTCGGCGACGGCGGACAACTCATCCGGTACACCCCGCCCACCACCGCAAAATTCCCGCTCCCCAGCGGATTGAACCTCGTCCAGCCAGCGTCATTCCCATCATTGAAGTCATCTGTCTGACCATACCCCGCAGGACACAGTCCAATCAGCGTTACCAGAAAAACAGAAGGCAGCGGCAGGGTTTTCAGCTTCATGACACCATCAGGGTTGTTTCACCATCCTGCAGGCCCACACCCGCCCCGTCCATCATCGCAAACCCCACCCCGCACCTCAGGTCAATTCCCGCACCTCCCTAGGATTTCCGCCGAAGCCCGGGACGCCCACCCTTCAGCACAAAACCCCCAGCGCCACCATCCTTCCAGTGCAGCCCTTTTCCCGGCGATACGAGTAATACCGCTCAGGATCAGACGCATGCGTGCAGATCCCACAGTCGTGCACCGCCGCCGCATCGACCCCCGCCGCCACCGCGTCTTCCCGGATCCGTGCCGGAATGTCCATCTCAAACCACGGTGGCCGGATCGCCGGACCAATCTGCACCACCATCCTCCCGGGATCACAGCCAAACCGCTCCACCATCTCCCGGATCGCACCCCCCACAATGTTCCCCTCCGTGCTCTTCCTCCCGGAATGCAGCACGGCCAGCACCCGACTCGCCGGATCCACCACCCACACCGGCGCACAGTCCGCCACATGAATCCCCAGCACCACCCCGCGCTCGGCCGTGATCAATCCATCCACCCCAGCCACATGCCGCTCTCCCCCACCACCCACCACCGCCACTTCCGCCCCATGCACCTGCTCCGCCGTCACCACAGCCCCCTCCTCATACCCCATCCCCCGCACCACCGCCCCATGCCACGGAGCCAACTCCGCCAGCACCCCAGCCTTATCATAGCCCACCCCCACTCCCCTCACCCGACCCACAAACCCATGCCGCATCACCCCACCCAGCGCCTCCAGCGCCGCATACCGCTCCACCTGAACCCGCTCTCCATGTCCCGTTTCCATCCGCCACCCCTTTCATCAACCCCCCCCCCCCCCCCCCGCCAAAACCCC
>Ga0315899_10002766_pt1 | contig 19274 bp, 15 predicted proteins | sample LakEriMetagenome_2_FD_203518 | JGI IMG/M metagenome (GOLD analysis project Ga0315899, IMG submission 203518) | Freshwater fungal communities from buoy surface, Lake Erie, Ohio, United States - Buoy 4 MA112 | ecosystem: Environmental > Aquatic > Freshwater > Lake | place: USA: Lake Erie, Ohio... | reverse complement strand
ATTAATATCGCCATTACAACGTAATGTTAAACAATTACCAGATACATTATCAATTTCTAATTGAGTAAGTAAACTAGCTATATTAGTACCACCATATAATGAAATATCTCGTGCTTGTGCATTATAAAGAATGGTGTCATCAGAAGTAGTGAGTGCATTAACTTGTAATGCTGTTAGTGATAATGATCGTGGCATTTTTTATATCTTGAATATATATATAATATAGAATTTAAATTTGCAAAAAAATAAAAATCAAATTATTTTTATAAAATTTAATAATTAATATGAAATATATAAACCATTTAATTAAAAATTATCATCAAAATAATTAATATAATATTCATTGGAATTTCTATAATTTCTATAATTTCTATAATTTTTATAATTTCTATAATTTTTATAATTTGGATAATTTACATAATTTGGATAATTTACATAATTTGGATAATTTACATAATTTGGATAATTTCGATAAGTATAATATGTATTATAATGATCACAATTATAATATTCATCATTATAATGTAATCTGTTATAATATGTCATTTCAATTTAATAAAATTTGAAAATAATAATGATAAATTTTTATAGGTGATTATAATTTTTTATAATTTTTTATAATTTTTTATAATTTTTTATAATTTTTTATAATTTTTTATACTATATATACTAGTATATACTCTATATACTAGTTATATAAAACTAGTTAAAAAAAAAATATTTAATAAAATTATTTTATAATTACTTAATAAAATAGTTAATAAATTACTTATTATTTTTATTTTTATAAACAAATTCCTAATTTACATTTAAATGGATATCTAATCATAAAACCAGTTGTTAAAATAAATTTACATATTATAAATGTTCCTAATAAACATATAGACATACTTTTTTCTGAAATATTTCCATAATAATACACTATTAATAAAATTACTATTAATAAACAATCAATAAGAGCAAATTGTAATGAACGATGATTTTCTAAAGTTTCATCTAAATATTCAAGTATTCCCATTTTTATTTTCTGATTTTATTCTATATTTATTCTATATTTTATTCTATATTTTATTCTATATTTTATTTTATATTTTATATTTTATAATTTATTTTTATTTCATTTTTATTTTATTTATAATCCATAAATTGCTATAAAAATTATAATAAATATAACTATCAACAACATTATACATATTATTATTGTGGATTCATGACAATATTCACCAAAACAATTTTTACACTTATTTTGATAGAAGTTTTGGCAATTTATTTTCTCATTATTTTCAGTTTGTATATTATAATTCATTAATAATTATTTTTTATTATATATATATATATAGTATAAAAATAGTATATTTGTGTATAAATAATATATATAAATAATATATATTATAAAAATATATTAAAAACTATGAATATCCAACAATTTCCACCACAATATCAATTACAATCTCCACCCCAACAATTTCCACCACAAAATCAATTACAATCTCCACCACAATATCAATTACAATCTCCACCCCAACAATCTCCACCACAATATCAATTACAATCTCCACCCCAACAATTTTCTATGACAAATGCGTTAGGATTTTTAATATTATTAGTAATTTTAGGCATTGCTTTATATATAGTAATATCAGTAGAAATGGGATCATCTAGTAAAACAACAGATAATACAGAAAATGAAAATAATACACAAGATAATACAGATGATATATCTACTTCATCTAATTATCCTACTAATACAGGAGGTACTAATATAGGAGATACTAGTGGAAATACGAATCAAAATCCTACTGGTACCACTTCTACTGGTACCACTTCTACTGGTACTACTTCTACTGTTACGACTCCTACTGTTACTACTGCAAATATTTTAAGTACTTATACTGTATATAATTCAAGTTTTAGTACAAGTAATAGATTTAATGGCAATATAGCAATAACTGCAACAAATATAACAGTTCTTCAAAATAATACATATAAATTAATAATTACAGGTAATGGAACTTTAGAATTTATTAAGTATAAGGATGGGTGGGATGTTTTATTTTCATCTGTAAATCTATATGATAAGTCAAAATTCTATGCATTAATTATGAAAAATGATGGGAATTTAGTTGTTATAGATTCTAATAATATTCCATTATGGAGTACAAACACATCAGGAAATAATGGAGCATATTTATCTGTAACTGATGGAGGTGTTTTAGTTATAAGAACAAATAATAATATAATAAAAGCTATATATCCTACTAATTATCATATATTAGATCAAAATAATTGGAAATATATTAAAAATAATGATCCTACAGGTTGTAAAACTAATTGGGCACTATTAAATACGGGTGGCGATATAATACAGTCAACAATATCAAAAATATGGAGAAATGAAACTGGTAAAAGTATCGGTCATCTATGGTGTGCAACAGATAATAATACACTTCCTAGTGACAGAATTATTGACACTCATTTAGAACCTCAAACTATACATGGTATTGCTAATATAAGTCATATAGTATTATTAAATTATAAAGGTGAACGTATTTATATTTCTGCTTCTACATATAAAAATATTATTGCAAAAAATTCATTCCGCATTGGTGCTAATTCTGGTTTAGATTGTAAGGGTGATATATATGATCCAATTACTACATATAAAATAAGTGACGATGATATAACAAATTTAGAAAATAGTAGTAAAGATATGGATAAAATATTTTCTTATGAAATAAGTTCATATAGACGAAATTATCATTTTAACTCAGGTTATGGAGCACCTCATGATAATGATAATGATCTATTACATGATGGTTGTACTAAATTTTATAATTTATATGGTGGTGATAAACTTACTAACCAAAAATCTGCATTAGCTCTAGACGGATTTAAAAGCTTTAATAATAATAACATAACAGATCACAGAAATTGGTTAGTAAGGTATAGAGGCTACCTGACATATTCATATTATTGGAGAGTATATTACAGAACAGTAGATGATTATCTTACATATTTAAATAGTAAATCATAAAATAGATAATAGATAATAAATAATGAATAAAAAAAATTGATTTTACTATAAATTAAATATAATTATAAAACAATGTCTGATATTACTATGAATACCTTTGATAATGTTGGTAAGAAATGGACTGAAAATGATATTAGACTATTAAAAATTAATTATACTACTAATAATTTATCAGTATATAATATTTCTATCATTCTTAAAAGAACTATGTATGGTATTCTTTGCAAGCTTAAAAGTATTAATCTAATTAATACTATTGAAAATGCTAATGGATATGAAGAATATATGGAATTAAGAGAAAAGGAAAAGGAAACTTTAAATGAAATTAAAAATAATATCTTAAAGAGTGATTATTTAGAAAATAATTTGAGTATTGATGAATTAGTAGCTAAATATGATTTACCTAAAAAAAATATATTAAAACAATTATTTTCATATAATATTTTAAAAGAAGAAGATAAAAAAATTTATGATGAATTAATTACTAATAAAGAAAATAAATCAGAAAAAATGTATCTTGATATTCAAGAACTTAAAAAAGAATTACTTGAAATCAAAACAGAAATAAAAGAGTTTAAAAATGCATTTAATCAACTAATTGGTATTTTAACAAAGAAGTAAATATATATTTTGTATTTTATTTTTTTTAAAATTGAATTAAATAAGATATTTATATATAATAAAAGTCCTTTTATTCAATTTTAATAATGTCAAATGAATATGTTGAAACTGAATATGAGAATCTCTCACAAAGAGAGCATATTTTAAAAAGAATGAATTTATACTTAGGATCTAAAAATGCTACTGAAAATACAATTTGGATTTTAAATAAAGATACTAATCAATTAGAAAAAGAAACAATATCTTATTCTATTGCATTAACTAATGCACTTTTTGAAGTACTTCAAAATGCTGTAGATCACTGCCTAAGATGTAAAAATATTAAAGGATTAAATAAATGTGATATTATTAAATTAAATTTTAATAAAGATAATGGTGAAATTAGTGTATTTAATAATGGTCAAGGTATTAAAGTTGAAAAATTTAATAATACTGAACAATATATTATTGAAGTAATCTTTTCAGAATATTTATCTGGAAGTAATTTTAATAATGATTCAGATATTAAAATTGGTGCAAATGGTTTAGGTATTAAATTACTTAATACTATATCAGAATATTTCATTGTTGAAACGTCTGATGCTATTAATAAATTATATTATACTCAAAAATTTGAAAAAAATAATTCTATTAAAAATAGACCAATTATTGAAAAGTTTACTAAATTAAGTAAAGAACAAAAAGTTCCGCAAACTAAAATTACTTTTCTACCTGATTATAAATTATTTAATACATCAGTTAAAGATATTAAAGAAACTCTAGATAAATTATTATATACTTATATTACGTATATTTCAGTATATCTAGGAGAAAAGTATAAGATTTATTATAATGATGAATTAATTACTAAAAACACATTAAGTCATTTATCAGAATCAATATTAGATAAAGAAGATATTATTAAATGTCAATTATATAATAAAGAATATAAGAAAAATGATTTTTTAGAAGTAAATATTGGATTATATGATGGATCTGATGGACAAGAACATATTTCTATTTTAAATGGATTATATGTTTCAAATTCAGGAACACACTTACAATATATTAATAAATTGATCTTAGATAATCTTAAAAGTAAGTTAGAAAAGAAACTAAAAGATAAAGTAAAAATTACGAATAAATTAATTTCTAATTTTCTATTTATCTTTATTAAAGGTGATCTTAGAAATTTAGAATTTACAAATCAATGTAAAAATGAATTAAAAATTCCATTATCAAGATTTAAAGATTATGAATTTGAACCTAAAGTCTATAAAAAGATTTGGGAAAAATTAGAAACAGAGTTTGATAGAATATATTTAGATAAAATTTCTAAAGAAAATGTTACTAAAAAAACTAGTAAACTAAAAGGGATTTTATTTTATGATGGGGCATTAAAAGCAGGGACAAAAGATGGGTATAATTGTACATTATTTGTAACTGAAGGTTTATCAGCATCATCATGTATTGATAGAGGTTTATGTTCTAATAAAAGTTTAGGATATAATTATTATGGAATTTATTCAATTAAGGGCGTGCCATTAAATGCACGTAAAGAAATTGAGTATAAAGAAATTAAGAAAAATGGTAAGATTGAATATATTATTGATAAAAAGAAAAAATTAATGGAAAATGAAAGATTAAATTCATTAATTAAAGTTTTAAATTTAAATTATTCATATTCTTATGATTTGACAGAAGAAGGTAATAAAGAATTTCATACATTAAGATATGGAAATATTATTATTTCTGCTGATATGGATTTGGATGGAGGTAATATTTGTAGTTTACTACTAACATACTTCAATATATTCTTTCCAAATTTATTTAAAAGAAATATTATTAAAGTATTTCTAACACCATTAATTCGTGCTCATCCAAAAGATAGTAAGAAATATATTGAAGAATTTTATACGGAAGATGATTATAATAAATGGTTAGAAAAAAATAATATGAAAGATTATAATATTAAATATATTAAGGGATTATCAGGTCATAGTAAAAAAGAGGTCGAGCAATTATTTAAAAATTTAAATAAAAATGTATATACATTTAATTTAGATGAACCATCAAAAGATTATTTTGAAATTTATTATGGAATCGATCCGGATAAAAGAAAACAGATTTTATCAGTTGAAGATGAATATCATGAACCAAATTTAGAAGAAAAATTAAAAAAACATGAAATCAGCTGTTCTTATCAATTGAATACAAATACTAAAGAATTTCAGTTAGATAATATTGAACGTAAGATGGGACACATGGTAGATGGACTTAATCCTAGTAGAAGAAAAATTTTAGCAGGATCAATGAAAAAATTTAAACAGAGTAATTCTGAAATAAAAGTATTCCAACTTGGAGGATTTGTTTCAGAATCTATGTCATATCATCATGGAAGTGATAGTTTAAATAAAACTATTATTAATGTCGCCCAAGATTTCCCAGGTGGACGAAATTTTCCATTATTATTACCAATTGGCGATTTTGGAAATCGTAAAATTGGAGGAGATGCAGCTGGTGCACCAAGATATATTGAAACTAAATTAAATAAGAAATTGACAGATTATTTGTTTCCAAGTATTGATAATGATTTATTAGAATATAATGTAGTAGATGGACAAATTTGTGAACCAAAATATTTTATTCCAATTTTACCAAATATATTGTTAGAAGATATATCATTACCAGCTACAGGATGGAGAATAAGTATGTTTGCAAGAGATTTAGATCAAGTTATTACTAATGTAAAAGGTTTAATTCAAGATGATACATATAAAGTTAAAGAAATGAAATATTTCAAAAATAAATTTAAAATTAAAGAAATTAAAAATAAAAATGTAAATATTTTAGTTGGAACATATAAAATTCCATCTAATACTAAAGATGTAGTAATTATTACAGAATTACCACCTAAAGTATGGACAAAAACATATCAAGAAGATTTAGAAAAGAAACCATTTATAGATGAAGTTCTAATTAATGAATGTTCTGATGATTATATCAATATTAAAGTTATTTTAAAATCAGGAGAACTAGAAAATTTAAAGAATAATTATAAAGAACATGATGGTTTAGATTATATCGAATATAATCTAAATTTATATATTAAGTTATTGCATTGTATTAATGTATATACTCCAAAAAAAACAGTCAAAGAATATACTAAATATACAGATATTATATATGATTGGTTTCCATATAGAAAGAATTGTTATTTACAAAGAATTGAAAGATTAACTATTTTATTAAAATACAAAATTATTATGTTAGAAAATATTATTAGATTTATTGAAAATCATGAAACATATAATTTATCTAAAATATCTGATGATAAAGCAGATATAATTTTAAATAAACATAAATATGTGAGATTAAATAAATCAGTAATTGAATCTCCTGGATTAATAAAAAATGATAAATTAGAAATTAGTATTACTGAAAATAGTAATTATGATTATTTATTAAATATGTCTTATAGAAAAATGAATGACCAATCTTATAATAATTATAAAAATAAATTAAAAGAAGAACAAGAATTATATAAATATTATAGTAAGACTGATATTTATAAAAGTATATGGATTGAAGAAATAGATAATTTATATAAAAATATGAAAGATGGATTAAAAACTGGATTTTATAATGAAGACAATAAGAAATTCAGATAGAATTAATTTATTATAAATTAGATATTATATATATTGTTTAAAATTGATTTTTTTATTTAAATAATAAATTTAATATTAGTAAAATGAATAATTTTATTGATCAAATAAATATTATTTTAGATTTAAACTATTCTAAATATATTAATAAAAAACTATCTAATTGTATATATAATAATTGTATGAAAATTGCATGTTTTAATTATAATCATACAAAAAAAAGATTATATTGTAATAAACATAAATTAGATAGTATGGTAAATATAAATGATATTAAAAGAACATGTATCATTGAAAATTGTCCAACACGTGCTATTTATAATTACTATGCTGAGAAAAAACCATTATATTGTAACAAACATAAATTAGAAAATATGATCAACATTACTGATAAAAAATGTATAAATATTAATTGTAATAAAATACCAATATATAATTATGAAAATATCAATACTCCTATTTACTGTAAATTGCATAAATTAGAAAATATGATAGATGTACATAATAGAAATAAAATTTGCCAATATGATAATTGCAATATACGTGCATTTTATAATTATAAGAATAATAAAAAGGCCATATATTGTTATAATCATAAATTAGAAAATATGATAGATATTTTACATAAGGTGTGTATTTTTGAAGATTGTAATATACGTCCCATTTTTAATTATAAAAATACAAAATCAGGACTATATTGTAATAAACATAAATTAGATAATATGATTGATATAGTAAATAATAAATTATTTTGTAAATTATGTAAAAGAGTACGTTCAGATAAAAATTTAGACAATTTATGTTCAGGCTGTTTTTATTTTACATATCCAAATCATGTAAGAACTAGAAATCATAAAACAAAAGAAAATCAAATTATAAGCGATCTCAATAAAGAATTTAATAATATTATTATTCAAGATAAAATAATAGCTGGAGGATGTTCTAAAAGACGTCCAGATGGATTAATTCAATTGAATGATTATAATATAATTATAGAAATAGATGAGAATCAGCATATAGATTATGATTGTGAAAACAAAAGATTAATGATGTTATTTCAAGATTTAGGAAATGCTCCATTAACTGTTATTAGATTTAATCCTGATAAATATAAAAAAAATAATGAGACAATTAAAAGTCCATTTGGTATAACTAAAGTCGATGGTAAATTAAAAATTATTAATAAAAAAGAATATAATATAAGATTAAGAAAATTAATTGAAATAATCAATGATAATATGATTAATGTTCCAGAAAAAGAATGTAATATAATTCAATTATATTATAATAGTTAAAAAAATAAAATAAATTAAGAAATTCAGATAGAATTAATTTATTATAAATTAGATATAATTAATATATTTTTTTTTGTTTTAAAAATTATGTATATATAAATAATATATAAATGATGATATTATACTTATTTTTAAACTTATGTTTTTATTTAATAAATGCAGATCAATCTATAATTGAAACTGATTTTCATAATAATTTACCAGCTGAATTTAATAATCCTGAATTTTTAAATTTTTGGAAAACTAATATTAGAACTACAATAACTAATATTAATAATAATGATTATATTGGAATTAATAATAATGTGTTATTAATATTAAATGATTTATATTGTTCTGGTAGTAATAGTTCTAGAACATCTTGTATTGAATTAAGATCTAGTTTAGTAAATTATAATAATGATTACGATATTTTAATGCAATATAAGTTAAATAGAAATCAAGTATCTATAAAAGCATTGCCATTAATTCCATTTGTACTTTTGTTTTATGTAGCACCTGTTGCAATTCAAATTATTGGCGAAATAACATTAAAATTATTAGAACAAAGAATGGAAGAAAGAAGAAATATTGAATTGAGAAATTCCGATAGAATGAGAATTAATTATAATAATAATGTGATTAGAAGTATATTAAGAAATTTTTGCATTACTGGCAATGGTATGAATAATAGAATTAATATGAATGATTGTAATAATAATATCAATCAAAGATTTACAGCTGAATTAGTTAATGAACCAAGATTAATTTATGTATTACGTCAAGGAAATAATGCTTGTGTTGATGTTGAATTCCAAAGACGTTCTAATGGAGCTAATATTATTCTATTTCCATGTAATAAAAATTCACCAAATCAACAATGGATTAAAGATATAAATAATAGATTTCATCCTATACATGCATTGGATAAGTGTTTAGATATAAGTAATTCGAGAACTAATAATGGAGCTGAAATTATTTTATTCGATTGTAATATTCATGCTGCTAATCAAAAATGGATATAATATAAATATTTCTTATTATATTTTTTTTTAAAGATAAATAATAGGATTTGATGATGTAATATTTTCAATAGATTTAACAAATAATAATGATTCTTCTACAACATTATTAATATATACATTAGCTACATATGTAGTATCATTAATAGAATATATATTATTATTAGGTTCTAATGTAACTACTTTATATAAAACTTTATCTCTATAAATTGCAATTTGATAATCTCTCATTTTTTTATTTGTATTTGTATATTTATAGTTAATTGTAGAAATTGTCATAGTTGTATTAATATATATAGATCGTACATTTATATTTGTAATAATAGAATTACTCCATTCAAAATATAAACTTATACCTGTATATTTTTTAAATTTATTATATTCTATTTTACATTGCATACAATTATTTACAATATAATTACTAAAATATATATTTGCACAATTATGATGTAAATGACAAGAACATGCTTTACATTTATAATTAATAATTTCTATAATTAATTTTTCATTACATAACATACATATTTCTTCTTTATTATAATTATCTAATTTAGTTAAATGAAAATTATCTTGCAATAATAATGGAGAGTAAAATACTATATCTAATAAATTATTTATATAATTAATTGCAAAATGTTTAATAAGATTTTTATATACTATATCATTTATAATCTCATTAACAAATATAGTAGCAAAATTTGTAATATCCATATTATTTTTAATATATTTATAATATATTTATAATTTGTATATTTAATAAACATTTAAAGATTATAAAATATTTATAAATATAATTATTACTTATATTAAACAAATTTATATTTTAATAGCTAATAATGAATTTACTTACAAAAACAATTATCATTATATTTTATTATTTCACATTATTATCATTTATATATTTTGTACTTATAGGATATCCTTTTTGGGATGGATTTATTAATTTGTTATGGAAGAAACTACAAAAAGAATATATTGAATTTGGATTTATACTTATTATTGGTATTGATATATTAATTAATGTAACACCATTAATTTTGTATAAAAGAAAAGATATTAATAAGGAAATTATTCCTATTATAGATGATATTGCATTAATTATTCCAGTACATAAAGGTGAAAATATTATTAAAAAAACTTTAGAACATGCATTAGAAGTATTTCAACCTAGTAATATATTTGTAATGGAAAATGGGAATACTGAAGTAAATCTTGATAATACAAAACAAATTTGTAATGATTTACATGTTAACTATTATTATATTCCAGTCGGTTCTAAAACAAGTGCTATTTATGCTGGATTAAAATTAACACATAATTATAAATATGTGATGCAGATTGATGATGATGTATATTTAAATGCTAATATGTCATTTCCTATTAATGATGATACTGATATTATTGCATATACAATCGGAGTAAATATTAATAATAATAAAATTATTGAACATTTACAAGATATTGAATATAAAACAGCAGGAATTTCTAAAGCTTATAAATCTTACTATGGTTCAGATATGTTTAGTCATGGTGCAATTTCTCTATGGAGAAGAGAAGTATTTTTAGAGGTATTAGAAAAACATCCAATGTATTCTATTAGTGATGATTGGTTTAATGGTTATATTAGCAATTCATTAGGATATAAATTATCTGTTTGTGATAAAGACTTTATTTTAACAGATGTACCTACAGAATTTATAATGTCTTCAGGTAGAAGAGCTGGTTATGGTAATGTTACATTATTTAGCCAGCGTTATAAACGTTGGTATAGATCTACATTTTTACAACTTTTTTATATTTTATATTATTTATTATTTTCTTGGAATCATGGAATTAGAATTGCACTTATTCAAAAATCATTTTTTATTTTAGATATATTGCGTATAATATTTAATGCAGCTAAATTTCTATTAATTATTCCTTATTTTTATTTAAATTATAAATTATCATTAATTATGTTATTTATATATTTAATATATTCTATTGCAATTTTAATATTATTTAATTATTGGAATCTTCAAAAATTTGAAAGAATTCCTATTAATGTGATTTTAATTAATCCATTATATAGATTATATGATAGTTTTATTTTATTTATTGCATATATATCATCTATTATTATTTATACTCCTATATTATTAATTAATAAACATCAAAAATTAACAAAAAATGAATTATTAAATAATACTATTAATGCATATTTAGAAAATGATTTTACATATAATAGTTTATTAACACCTAAATAAAAAATAATATATATTATATATCTAGTTTAAATACTATTGGTAAATGATCACTTCCATAGATATTATCTAAATATTTTATACTATTTATTTTTTTAAAAATTTTATCTGTTGTAAGTACAAAATCAATTAATAATCCTTTATTATGCATTCTACCTGGCCATCTATAACTAAAATAACTGTATTGTTTTTTGTTACCATGTAATTCTCTAAATGAATTATTAAATCCATTATCAACTAATTTATTAAGAAATTTCATTTCATCTTCCGTAACACCAGCTAAATGATTAAAATGTTTTTCAAAATTATATGTATCAAATTCATATTGTATAGCATTAAAATCTCCTGTAATTATAACTTCTTTTTTTTCTTTTAATTTTTTTACTTTATTAAAGAAATATTTATTAAAATCATTTTTATAATGCAATCTTTTTAATTCTTCACCTGCATTAGGAAAATATACGTTTATTAAATAAAATTTATCAAATTCTATTTGTATATAACGCCCTTCGGATTCTTTTCCGTTATTATGTAATAAATGATCATCAAAAGAAATTGCTTCAAATTTACTTAATATAGCAACTCCGCTATATCCTTTTTTAGTATGAGATATATTTACATATTTATAAGGATATTCAGGAAAATATTCATCTAAAATATGTAAATCTTTTTCATTAAGTTTTATTTCTTGCAAACATAATATATCAAAACCATTATCTATTATATAATTATGAAAAGTATTATTTTTACTTTTTTTATTATCGATAATATTATTCTTTTTAATTAATGATCTAAAACTAACAATATTCCAATTAAATATTTTCATAAATAATTTATACAATATAATATAAATTTATTATAAAGTTTAATTATATATTTTAATTAGAATATATCTAAAAACATCTAATTAAAAAACCTATGAGTAATAATCAAAAATTTTCACCTGATATAAAAATTAATCCTACTGGTAATCAGTTAGTATCTGGATCATATACACCAGGTAATAATAATGCTATTAGAAGCGCCATTAATGGATCTAATATATTATCACATAGTTCTTTAAATCAAGTAGCAAATGGATATGGAGATATACCTGATATATTTGAAGGTATTAATAATATATCAATGTCTTATAATCAATTATTATATCAAAAATTATTAATTGATGCAAGTAATAATATGGATGAAAATGCTAAAATATTAGCAAATAAAAAATTACTTTGTGTTAATAAATTAAATTGGCATAAAGTAAAATGGAATTTTATTTATATAATAATTCCATTGCTTTTAATAATTTTATTTATATTTTTAGGTATTAAATTTAGTAAAAATATAATATTTATAGGTGCTTTAATTTCAGGAATTATATTTATGATTAATATAAATTTTACAGGTCCTTATTATAAAAATATTAAATGGAGTAAAATGTTATATGATATAAATATAGCATATGATATTTCTGGTGATATAACTGATTTAGATATATATGATATTATGAATATAATTAAAAAATAAAATATATTCTAGTTTAATTATGATTATACCTAAGATTATAATGCAGATAATATAGACTATAATACATTTTATATGTTATATATTCAATAAAACAGAACTAGGTGACATTAATATAGGTCAAAATATTTATAGATTAATAATACATCATTAGTTAAATTGGATACTAAAAATTACGAACAAAAATATTTAACTTGATTTTATAAAGATTTTCATAATGCAGTAAGAATAATATAAAAGTTTATAAAATCAGAATATTATTTATATTTTAATATTATATAGGAGTATTGAAGGATCCCAAGTATCTATATATATTCCAATATTAATACTCAAGAGTTAACAATTAAAAATTTTACAATTAAGACTATAGATGTATATTCATATATCAAATTATAATAAATCTAAAGATTTATATAATGAATATTTAAAAAATTAAAAATTAATATATATAATATATATATAAAATAATATATATTATATATAAAGAATGAATTTCTTGTCTAAATTATTTAAAAAATCTAATAAAATATATATAACATATGTTGATAATATATATAATTTATCAGAAAATGAAAGTAAAATTGATAAATTAATTGAACAAAATAAACGAATTTTAACTGACCTTTCTATAAATCCTGAATATATCAGAAGAATGATATATTATATAGAATCCTTATATAGAAGTGAACTTAATATTATTAATGATGAAAATGCTCTTATTGAATGTATAAATAAAGATTGTGTTCTATTTGAAATGATGATAGATCTTCCATCTCTAGCGTTAGAAAAAGGTGAAGATAATATATATGCACAGGTACATCAGAATAGACATGTTGTTACATTGGATGGTATATTAGATAACCCAGGATATATTTGGTATATTTATAAATCTCTTAATAAAGGAACCGTAGACTCACTAAAATATAACAGTTTTGCAAATTTTATTAAAAACGATTTTGGAAAATATAACGATTTTATAGAAGTATATGTATATCTTATTAATAGATATACAAAACAAAAGTTTGACACAATATTAAGGGACCTCATATTTACTAGGTTAAAAAAAATATATTCTGGTTTAATTATGATTATACCTAAGGTTATAAATGAGTCAATAAATACTGCAGATAATTTTATACGTTATTTATTTGATAAAAACGAACTAGATAAAATTAATCTTGGTAAAATATTTATAGGTTATAAAAATAAACTTAATAGTTATGACTATGCATTATCATTTGAATTAGATACTGAAGAATACGAACAAAAATTTTTAACTACATTATATGTAGATCTTCATAATAAAGTAAGAGAAATAGAACATATTCTAAAACAGTATTAATAGAATCTTATTTATATTATAGTTTTACATTTATATAACCAGAGTTATTACTACTATTTAGTCTTCTATCTATTATATTATTTATTTTATTATTTAATATGTGTATTTTATAAACATGTTCAAATCGTACAGATAATAAATAAACACCTGCAATTACAATTGTCATACCAATAAATAAATTACAAAATTTATCTAATATTAATTTTATTTTTTCATCATTATTATAATAACTATAATATATTAAAATAAGACTTATTACTAAAAATATTAAAAATATAATAGGAATATGCCTTATAGCATATATTTTAATCTGTTTATTATGATAATATTTTTTTAGTAAATATATTTGTGGATTAATAGACATTTATATAGTTATATAAAATTGTAAAATTAATTTTGTTATTATTATAATATAATATATAAAAAATATATTATAATAAATAGTAAATAATATTATGAATAGTAAAATATATTTTATAAAAAATCCTAAAACAGAAGAAAAATTACTTCCATTTCAATATTATAATTTATATAAATTTATAACTATACCAATTACTACAAATGATAAAAAACCTTTTATTAAAGGTTGGAATTTAACTAAAAAAACAATACATCCAACATATATAGATCAAAATATAGGAATATTAACTGGTAAGGTAAATAATATTACAGTACTTGATATTGATGAAAAATTAGATGGAATTCAATATTGGAAAGAAATATTAAAACAATATAATGAAATAATAACGCCTATGGTAAAAAGTCCAACTGGTATACATATATATTTTAAATACAATAAAAAACTTCCAACTACTTATAGAATTAAAGTTAATGGCAAAAAAATAGGCTGGGATATTAAATCAGATAACTCTATTATAAATGCTCCTCCATCTGTTATAGATAATATGAAATATAAATGGATAAAACATAGAAGTTTAGATGATATAAAAATAATATCTATGCCTTTATGGTTAGAAAAATTTATAATAAATCATTTAAAATAAATTAAAATTTTTATTTTTTTTATTTATATATAATTTTTTAAATCTATATTTATTTTTAAAAAATATAATATATTTTAATATACATACAAATTATAATACATTTTATAAAATTTTATATGGTATAATATATAATAATAAACATGGACTTTTTTATAATATTTATAATAATATTTACAATAATATTAATATTATTTTTTAATGATTGTATTTCTTTACCTGTATTATTATCTTTTCCATTATTAGGTATAGTTCATATATTTAATAAAAAGACTTATATATACGGGAGTACTACTAGTAAAATAAGTAAAATAACAAATTTTAATAATGATATTATTCCAAAGAGGGGAGCAAATACAGAAGAAAATAAAATAACAGAATTAGAAAACGAAAATGATAAAATAATAGATATAATATTGAAGTTTGATAGTATTACAGACGATAAAAAACAAGACTTAAAACAATTTTTAAATAATTTTAAATTATCTAATAAATATTTTATGTTAAAAAATTATAAAAATATAATAGATCCTAAAATTTTAAAATACTTATTTTCTACATATACATTAAAATGGGAAAATTATATTAAAGAAGAAGGACAAATTAAACAATTTAGTAAAAAAGATGAAAACAATATTGCACATATACTAAAAACACTAGAAACTGCTAATACAAATATTAATAATATAGAATATAAAAATATAGAAGAAATTCATAAGTTAATTAATAGTTCACTATCTATTAATAAATCTAAAAATATTTTTTCACAATATTTAGATTATTATAATAATTATAATTTTTATAAAGAACACTATAATACAAATAAATATCAAACTAAGATGAAGATGAAACAATTACAATATATACAGAAACTAACAGAAACAATTTATAATATAGATATATTAAATAATATAGGGCAAGATAATATATTAAACGAATATATATATCCTAATAACACATTAACAGATATTAAAAACTCAATAAAATCTACAGATAATGAACATAGTATAAATTCAATTCTTACAAAATTAATTAAAAGAATACAATCTGATGACTCTATTAACACCGTATTTACAGAAATTAACAAACGTTTATATCATCTATATATATTATATCATAATAATTTAAATAAAATCATAAAGATAACAACTCAGAAATCTTTGGAAAAAATAATAGAAAAAGACAATAAATTTTTAAATGAGCTACAAGCTCATATCCAATTAAGATTAACAAAATCAGCTGAAAAACAACATAAAGAAAAATTACAATCAAGTCTAAATTTAATTAATAAATTATCTACTCAAAATATTGAAATACCTAATTTTGATAAAGGGTATGTTTTAGATAATCCACCCATAGAACAAGCCGAACTAGATGCATATGAAGAAATTGCAGACTTAGAAGATAAATATTATAATAACATACTTACTCCATTGCAAGAATATAGTAAAATTTGTAATGAATTAAAAGATATAATCCAAGAAATGATAGATATATTTATAAATAATGTAACGAAAGTAAATAACAAAACAAAACCAATAAGTAATACATTATATTTAGCAAAAAATGATGATAATAATAAATCTGAAGAAACTTATAATATTTTAATTAATTATATAAATGGTGAGATTAAAATAGACCTAGACACATTTAACAAATTTAATTTAACAGATATAATTAACTTTATTGATTTACAGGGCATACCTAATGAATTTATTAAAAATAAAAGCAATAATGTATCTTTTTTGTCTAATATGCAATTATCTTATAATTATCCATATAACACATATAGAAAAATTATATTTTATTTAATTATATATCTAAGACAAAAATTACTTCAAATTGAACATGACATTATTTATACATATATAGATAAATTTAAAAAAATTATTTTGATTTTATCTGATATTACTAAGGAAACTATCACACAACAAGACTTAGAAGTTGCACAATCAAAGATAAAACAATTATTTCAAGATATTGACTGTAATATACAGGATATAAATACAGAATTAAATAGTAAAAAAGAAAAATATAAAAAAACATTTGGAAAAAGTTATGATGAAAAAAATGAAAATGATAATACAGATAATACAGATAATACAAATAATTATATATCTAGACAAATATATAATAAAGTTATAGAAGAACTTAGTAAAATACATATAGAAGTTAAAAAATCAGATGAAACTACTCAACTAACTACATCAACTAAAGATCTACCAAATAAACAATCAGTAATAGATAAAGAAGATGATTATTCAGACGAGAGATTTGAAAGTGATGAAACTAATAATATAAGCCAGCAAACAGTAAATGATGATGCTAAAACACTACCAATTTTAAATGTAAAATCACCATCAGTATCTTTTGGAAATGATATATCTGGGGATGAGATATTACCTTCAGAAACATCATCACAATATGACACACAAACTACATCATCACAATATGCTCAACAAACTAGCATACAAACAGTAAACGACACTACTAGTATATTGCCGACATTAAATGTACGGTCACAAACACCTACACCAGGATCAGCTAGAAAAACATCAATAAATCAGGCATCTAAAGAAGATGAAGAAAGGAATATAAAAAGTCAATTAGATGATTGTAATAAATTATTACAAAACAATAAAGATCTATTATCATCTGTAAATACATTAGTAAAGAAAATTAAAGGAACAAGAACTAAATATAATACATCACAATTAAAAGATAACATTAATCAAATAATATCAACTATAGAAAACAATGATAATGAGATTGATGAATTAATATTAAAATTAAATACAATTAAAACTAGTCATAATAATATTGAATATCAAATAGAAAATATAATAAAAAAGAACACTAAAATTTCTATTATGACAAATAATGCAATTATAAAAATATTAGTTCATTATATACAGAAAATGAAAGAATGTGAAGAAGCTAAAAAAAAATTAGAAGAACAGAATAAAGTATTAAATAAAAAGAAATTATCAGAAGATCAATTACAGCAAGAAATAATAAATACTAAACAAAGAAAAACTGAAACATCTAAAATCAATAAACAACTACAAGATATAACTGATACTAATAAAGAAATTAGTAATAGTGAAGAGCAAATATTAAAAAATGAAAAGGAATTAGCAGATTTAAAAAACAAAATACAACCATTACAAATAAAATTTCAACAAACTGCTGAAGAATTAAAACAAAAGAAAGTTGAAATAAGTACATTAAAAAAGGAAATCGACATATTAGAAAATGAATTAAATGGCCTAAACTCACAAAGTTATACAAATGCAATTGATCAAGCTAATCAAAAAAATCAAACGTTACAAGATGAAATTAAAAGATTAGAGACACTTAAATCAAAATTACAGTCAGATATACAAGGAAAACAAACCGAATTAAGTACTAGTAAAGCTAAGGAAACTTCATTATTGGATGGAAATCAAGGTATATTAGATCAAATTGCACAATTAGAATTAGAACAAACAAAATTAAAACAAGTATCAGACTCTATAACAGAGGAAAAAATTATAGTTGATAAAAATTTACATATAACAAACAAAACTAGAGAAGAA
>Ga0315899_10002765_pt1 | contig 19277 bp, 17 predicted proteins | sample LakEriMetagenome_2_FD_203518 | JGI IMG/M metagenome (GOLD analysis project Ga0315899, IMG submission 203518) | Freshwater fungal communities from buoy surface, Lake Erie, Ohio, United States - Buoy 4 MA112 | ecosystem: Environmental > Aquatic > Freshwater > Lake | place: USA: Lake Erie, Ohio... | reverse complement strand
ACGATCAGACGTCCGATACGCCCGAATCCGTTAATTGCTACTTGCGTTGCCATCAGTTTTCACGCTAAGACACAAGACAATGAGAATCAAAGACACAAAGGTGAACTTTTCGTGAACGGCACGGCAACACAATGACTGAAGAGACAATGAATGAAGAGGCAATACAGTGAGCGATGTAGTCACGTATCGGGATAAGACCGTTCCATGGGCTGTCTCCATCGTGGAGATAGAACGTTACGACGACGCCTTCGTACGAGTGGTGTGCGCTATGCCAACGAATACTCCGGTTGTCGCGGGTGACACCATTGCTGTTGACGTTGCGCCACCGTCGCAGTTATTTCGTCGATACACCGTTAGTCGCACTACCGATACAACATTTGAGTTCATCGGTTTTCGCACGGCGCGCGGTCCCGCTACCGAATATCTTGATCAGTTGTCGGTAGGTGATGCATTAAGTGGGCAGGGTCCGGAGCGTCCGGTGAAATTACCGACAGCGGACATGGCGCATGTGATCGTCATAGGAGATGAGACGGTGATTGGCACTGCAGTTGCTGTGTCGGGGGCAAACCCAAAGCCAGTTGCTGTCGCAGTGAAAACAACACACAGTGTTGAACAGGTTTCGCAGGTCCTCCAACCCTCGATGCTGTCGGTGTGCGCTGATGAGGAAGCGATGAAATCCTGGCTGACTGACTTCTTGACGAATACTGGTGTCGAAAAGGTCGGAGTTTTTCTGGTCGGTGAGCAAAGCGCAAATCAAGCATTGCGTCAACACGCATTTTCCCTCGGGGTAAGCAAAGAGCGTCTCGCCACTCGGACATTTTGGCGACCCGATAAGGTCGGTCTTGAGTAGAGAATAATTAGAACTCGATTACGAAGCGACCACGAGTGCCACCTGCTTGCAACAGTTCATGCGCCGTGCCGGCTTCTTCACAGGGAAATGTACGAGCCACTCGTAGTGTCAACAAACCTTGTTCTGCTTGTTCACGCAAACGATCCAGTTTGTCCCATGCTTGTGCGTAGTCACGTACCCAGGTTTCATGCAGTGTGATGTTTCGTTCGAGATCAGATTTCCAACCACGAACAGTGGCAATCGCACCGCCATCTTTCACTGCCGCAACGATCTCATCGTTTTGTACGGAACCATCGGCAAACCCATCAACACCGTTTGGCACATGTTCGCGAATTCGGGCTGCAACATCAGATCCGCGTCGTACAACGATGTCAGCTCCGAGGGAACGAACCAACTGTTCATCTTTTTCTGACGCGTCAGCGATCACACGCAATCCGTCTGCTTTTGCAAGTTGCACGACGTAGCCACCATATGCACCCGCAGCACCCGTCACTGCGAGAGTGTCACCGGGTGATAGCGCCAATTGATCAAGTGATAGACGCGCGGTGAGGCCATTCATTGGCAAGGTGCAAGCTTGTGCATGGCTGGTACCACGTGGAGCATGAGTGACAGAACCTGCGGGCAACACAATGCTTTCCGAGTAGCCCCCGTGTGATCCAGAAGGCACAACGATTCCCATCACCGAGTCACCGATACGAACCGTGCTGACTCCTTCTCCAACTTCATCGACCACACCAGCAATGTCCATACCGGGTACATACGGCGGAGGGAAATCCTTCAACATTTCTGCACGTGCACCATTACGTGTGTATGTGTCAGTGGGATTCACCGCGGCCGCGCGAACTGCAACACGTACTTCACCTGGACCGGCATGTCGTTCGGGAATGTCATAGACCTTCAATACTTCCGGTCCACCAAATTCCATGACACCTACTACGCGCATGACAGTTCCTTTCAAAAAGAGTCGGGGATCAATCGGCGAGAGATCCGCCGTAGATCTGCCAGGCAAGGACAGATTTAGCAGCCAGACTCAACACGAGGTATGCCTTTTCTCCATAGAGATAGTCGCGCCATGGGCCAACACCCCGGTACTGCAACCATTGGTTCAATCCGAAACTAAAGAAGAAGATCAACTCGGCAAAGAAAATGCCGTAGACAAAACCGGGCACTGTGTCAGCACCAAAGATGTTGATGGATAGTGCGACCCAAGGAGCGAGGCCAGCGATGGTTCCAAACCAAAACGGCATCATTGTTGTTTTGGTGCGTCCCGGCGGGTTCATGCGTTCTTGTAGCCAGCCAAACAAGATCATTGAAATGTTCGCACCGGCGATAGCAACTATTCCGGTGATATCGGTGATGCCTGCATACGCAGAAATAAGAAGCACCATGATTGTTGCACTGATCGAGTATTCAACCCAGCGAAAGCGGTTGATGCCAGCCGCAAGATCAGTCTCATACGTTGACCGAGAAAATGTTGCTGTTGCGAAATGATCGACTGCGGCGAGTGCCAAAAATATTGCAATACACCAGCCGATGTTGACGCCAAACAAACCATCAGGATTTGTGATGCGTGTTCCGGGAGGGCCATCTGGAAACGTTGAGGTGACAGTGATACTGAAATCACCCGCAATAATCAGAATGATGATTGCTTGGGCGATGTGGAGAATGCTGAGTCCAAGATTCCAGGACCGTAAATTTGCAAGTCTCTTAGGAGCGATGTTGATACTCGTCATACTCTGCTGACCCCCAGTAGATCAATGCAGTTGCTAGGAGAATGAACACCAGCAATGCAACAGCGAATGGTCGTACAGTACCGTCAAATTGCGCACTTGCGATATTTCCTAAAACCGCACCACCTGCAGTGGTGATCGTCGCGATGATCGCCGATGCTGTACCAGCAACATGAGGAACAGGCATCATTGCCGCCGTATTGCAGATGGGAACAAGTCCTTGAGCGAGTGGCACCACTGCGGCAAGAGCGATGGTAAACAGCCAGAAATTTGGTTTGCCTCCGTTGAAGAGGGAAACAACCACAAATATTCCAGATGTACATATTGCAATCATTGACAAGCGTCGTACATAGTTTGCAACGCCAAATCGTTCAACGAGTCGAGCATTGTTCAATGAATTAATAGCTAACAAGATGGCGATGGCACCGAAGAAAAATGGAAAGTATGTTCCGTAGTGGTATACCTCTTCGACAATTACCTCGGAAGTAGCCAGGTAGGTCATCATCACGCCAAACAAAAATGTGATTGCGATAGTGAAACTCATTGTCTGTCGGTGTGAGATCACTTCACGTCCTGCAGTCGCAATTGCATTGAATGTAAATGGTCGGCGATTCGCAGGATCCAAAGTTTCAGGAAGGCGACGTGACCACAAAATGAGTCCCACCCCGATGATTGATGGAAACCAGAAAACTGTGCGCCACGGGAATAACGCAATGAGTGCAGCGCCAATACTGGGAGCGATGATTGGCACGAGCAAAAACACGGCCATGATCATTGACATCAGACGCGCCATTTCACTGCCTTGATATCTGTCGCGAATCATTGCAGTTGCGAGAGAACGCGGTGATGCTGCAGCAACACCCCACAGGAAACGTGCAAATACGAGCACTCCCCAAGTTGTTGCGACACTCGCGAGGACTCCGGCAGCTACGTATAAAACCAGACCAACAAAAAGTGGGCGACGTCTGCCATACCGATCAGAAACAGGGCCGTATAACCATGGACCAACCGCCATGCCAAGAAAGAACGCGGTGAGAACCCATGCAACTTGAGTGGAGTCAGATGACATACCGAACTCTTCGCGCATGTTTGGAAATGCTGGCAACATCACGTCGATCGCTAGAGCACCCGTTGCCATGAGGGCCGTGATCAGCGCGACGAACTCGCGACCAGAAGCAACACCTCTCTCGCGGGTAATGGTGTGTGTATGTGCGCCTCCCGGATGTTGTTCGGGATCAGACGCAAGAGTCACGTATCTACCGTACGTGACGGCGGGGCTCAGCGAGGAGTTTGACCGTCATCAACTTTGACGACAGACCCGGTCACAAACTCAGATGATGGGGCACAGAGAAACAGCAGGGTGCTGTCAAGTTGTGCGGGGTCACCGAGACGTTTACGGGGGAATGCCTTGCTGATGTCGCCGACGCGCTCAAGCATTTCCTCCAACATCTCTGACCTAAATGCTCCGGGTGCGATTGAGTTCACGTTGATGTTAAATCGGGCCCATTCGACGGCGAGGGTTTCAGTCATGCGATCAATTGCAGCTTTGGTGATCGAATACAACGCGGCCCCGTGTCCGTCATAGTTGTACGCGGCGACAGATGAAATGTTGACCATACGTCCTGGCGCCTTGCGGGCAATGAGCCGCCTTGCCACTTCGATGGAAAGAAGATAGGGACCACGAAGGTTTGTGTCGATGACTTTGTCCACCAATTCCGCCGACATGCGAGCGGCATACTGCGCATCGGGAACGCCTGCGTTGTTAACCAAAATAGATACAGGACCGAGAGCATTCTCTGCCGCGTCAATTGCTCCAGGGATCTGATTTGCATCGGTCACGTCTAGTTGCACAGCAAACGCTTTTCCACCTGCCGCGGTGATCTCTTCGACAAGGGAATCGAGTCGATCACGTCGACGAGCGGCAACAGCAACTGATGCACCAGCAGATGCCAGAACTTTGGCAAAGCGACGACCAAGTCCAGATGCAGCGCCGGTGACGAATGCGACTTGTCCGGTGAGATCGCTGCTCGCGTACGGAAGAGGGAATTGGTCAGACATTGTGAACTCCTAGTGACGACCTTCTGAACTTTCTCAAGTATGTCAGGTTGGTTATTTGAGAGACGTACGAGCATGCGACACTGGCACAGTGAGGGCACGGGACATCGCTGGTGTATTCCTACGGCTTGGCGTTACCGGGTTCGGTGGACCAGCTGCTCACATCGCGTTGATGCGCGATGAGTTTGTGCGTCGTCGTCAGTGGATGGAAGACGACGAGTTCTTGGAGATGGTCGGTATTGCGAATCTCATTCCGGGTCCGAACTCAACTGAACTTGCCATGCACATTGGTGCCCGCCAGGCAGGACGAAAAGGTTTGTTTGTGGCCGGAGCCTGTTTCATTATTCCAGCGGTAATCATTGTGGCGTTTCTTGCGTGGTTGTACGCCGAATATGGCACTGATCCCGCCGTCGTTGATATTCGGTATGGAGTGTTGCCAGTAATCATCGCGATTGTTGCACACGCACTAACTGGTTTAGGACGCGCCACCATCACGTCTACACGTAATGGTGTTATTGCAGGTGCAGCTTTTATTTCATACTTGCTTGGAGTTCACGAACTAATTGTCCTTGTTGTGGCAGGAGTAATTGCAATCGCGTGGTCGCATTTCGATAATGCATGGCGCAATCGTGGCAGCGGTGGTGTTTCACCGATGCTGTATGGCATCGCATTGGTGCCATTGGCGGTGACAGGAGGCGCGAAAGATGCATCGTTATGGCGCCTTTTTACTGTCTTTTTACAAGTCGGTGCTGTGCTGTATGGCAGTGGCTACGTGTTGTTGGCATTTCTTGAAAATCAACTGGTGAATGAATTGGGTTGGTTAACAAGCCAACAATTATTAGACGCCGTCGCGGTGGGCCAGATAACTCCGGGACCATTATTTTCGACGGCAACATTTATCGGTTGGCAGGTCGCAGGTGTATGGGGTTCCGTCGTAGCGACCATTGGTATTTTTCTGCCATCGTTTGTTTTTGTTGCTCTTCTCGTGGTCATAGTTCCATGGGTCAAGCGTCATGCGAACGTACAGGTATTCATCAATGGCGTCACGATCGCATCTCTTGGTTTGATGGCTGGTGTGTTAGTTGATCTCGGCAATGATGCGCTCGTAGATGTGTTCACTGTTCTAATTGCAGTGTTCTCATTGATTGTGTTGCTCGCCACAAAACTCAACACGACATGGCTTATAGGTGTGGGAGTAGTAATTGGAGTAGTCAACTACTTTGTCTGACTATTTTCATTTCAAGTCGTGATTCGTAAATGTTATCAGCGAACACGACGCAAAAGGTGTGCTGGTATTTCACCAATACCATGAAGCATCGCGGCTATTGCTTCTACGCCATCAACGAGTCGGGGCCCTGGACGCACCATTACAGCGTCTGCATCGATGGCCCACACCTGAGATTGAGCGGGAAGTTCACGCAGTACTTCTTGTGCCTGTTCTGCGGATGCATCAAGTCCGTATCCACACGGTGATACAAGCACAACATCGGGCGAGGCGTCAGCAATCTCATCCCATGTTGTTTGCACGGACCGTTGCCCCGGTCGTGCCACAACAGGGATACCGCCAGCAGCAGTAACAATGTCAGGGACCCAGTGTCCAGCACCAAAAGGTGGATCAATCCACTCCAAAACAAACACTTTTGGACGATTTGCGACAACAATGCGAGACACCGCTCTCTCTACATTTTGCAGACGTTGACGAAGGTCAGCGCAATACTTCCGACCTCGTTCTGGGACTCCTGCAGCCACGGCAATTGTGTTAATCGATTCGATCACTTCATCTAAATTTTGTGGGTCGATCTGTAAAACATTCGCGTCGCAATTAAGACGTTGAACTGCAGCATCAACGTCACCACTTGCAACCGCGCACACGCGACACAGATCTTGGCTGAGAATGAGATCTGGATTACAACGTGCAAGAGCGTCATCGTCTAATTCATAGAGGTCGAGACCATCAGCCATGCGCTGACGAACAATCGCATCAATTTCAGCTGGTGTCATCGAAGGATCAGAAAATGTTCCAACAACGATCTCTCTGCCGTTGCGAACATTTGTTGGCCAATTGCATTCGATCGTAACGCCGAGAAGTTGATCGGCGAGACCAAGGTCGCACACGATTTCTGTGGTGGAAGGGAGAAGCGACACAATGCGCATGACGTCACTCTACGAACGAATCGGCCACCAAGTAAATCGACTTATAAATGAATCGATGAAGTGCTCTACTGTTGCCGATATGGGGAAAGCAAATGATTGGCTACTCGTTGGGTCTGACGGACACACGCGCTGTTGGTGGTGTGGAGAAGATGACCAGTACGTCCAGTATCACGACAATGAATGGGGTCGCCCCGTTCACGATGATCAACGACTTTTTGAAAAAGTCTGCCTGGAAGGCTTCCAGTCTGGTCTGAGTTGGATCACAATTCTTCGACGACGCGAGGGTTTTCGTGCCGCATTTGCGAATTTTGATTTTTATGAAGTAGCAAAATTTCGCTCGAAAGATGTTGAACGACTGTTGAAGAATGACGGCATTATTCGACACCGCGGAAAGATTGAAGCAACAATCAACAATGCACAAAAATGTTGTGAGTTGATTAAAGATGAAGGATCACTCAGTGACTTTATGTGGTCTTTTGCACCTGATGGGAAGGACATTGCAGTAGGCAATACACATGCATCTGGAATTCCAGCGGTGACGCAAGCGTCCACCGATTTATCTAAAGCTCTGAAAAAACGTGGATGGAAATTTGTTGGTCCCACCACAATGTACGCACTGATGCAAGCTGTTGGGATGGTGAACGATCATCTTTTGGGTTGTTTTGTGCGTGACGATTGTTGAATCACTTAATGGTTCAACATTGCATGGACTCACTACGTTCTTAGTACCCACGCGGTTGCAACATATCTTCGGCGTTCTGGCGCACTTGCCAGTCTTTGTCTTGCAATGCGTTCTGAAGCGCAGCATCTACCTCGGGTCCATCAAAAGGTGCAAGGGCGAGAATCGCTCGTCGACGCACCGCAGGTTTGTCCGTACAGGCATGCAAGATCGCAGGTAATCCGCGAACGTCACCCAATGATCCCAACGCGGCCGTAGCAGCTTCTCGGACTAACGCTTCCTTATGATGCAACACTGCATTGATCAGTGACTCAATGTCGTTGACAGAAGGGTCTGGACGTTCTCCCATTGCCCACGCCGCCATCTCTGCAACAAAAACATCTGAGTCATCTAGTAATGATGCGATATCAATGTTGCGATGTGTGGCCGCAAGCTCGGCGACACATCGTCGCACCGCATGGTCGGAATCTGTTAATGCGAGGTTGAGATCGTCGTCGTGAAGATCACCAAGTCGCGCTAGTGCTCGTAATGCACTGATACGTACGAGAGCATCATCATGTTGAAGACCATATCGTGCTGTTGCAACGTCACCGTGAAAGCCCGCGCTGATGACGGCATACCGCTCATCGTCACTGTCGGGAGATGTTGCGTTGGTCAACGACCAAACTCACTGAGTGCGCTTGATGCAAAGACAAGAACAAATGCGACGATGCATGCAATCACCGCTCCCACAATGAGAGAGCCCGCACTGAGATATCCGGCGGATTGCCACTTACGATTTTTCTCTGGCTGCTTATAAAGAGGTGTCGGTTTTTGGTCAACCCGCACTACCGCAGGTCTCCGTGGCGTGGCAGGCTTCATACGACTGATAACAGCAAGTGCAACGAGAGCACAAGCGACTACCCAAGCCGCGCGAACCGTAACATCAGTTCCAGAAAGTGAAGCCAACACGTTCATGACAGAGCCCAGCGTACCCCTCCCACCGCCATCACCGTTGTCGAGTGCGCCGTTGAACAATCGCCGCCTGTATGTCGCGCTGCCACTTCTCACTTTGTCGTGGTTGATTCTTTTTGTTGTGATCTTCGCTTCATTGGTGCGCATCCAACGGTGGGAGCTTGCTCCTGGTGAAGCATTGACTGTTGGTCCACGCATTGAATTTGTATCAGGAGACGAGCAGGCCCCTCCTCGCTATGAAACAGATGATGGGATTCATTTTGTTACTGCGTATGGTGCCAAGTTGTCGGCTCTTGATTCGTTTGTCGGATGGCTCGATCCCGACGTACAAGTTGACACCTACGAGGAACGATTTGGTGATCAAACCCCTTCAAGCCAGCGGGTACTAAATCAACAAGCGATGGTGAGTTCTAAACAGATTGCTGAGTACGTTGCACTAAAACGTCTTGGTTACAACGCAGAACTCATCATGGGTCCTGCAATTGTCGCGGATGTGATTTGCGAGGAATCTCCACATCCTAAAAGTGCATGTGAAGTAATGAATGTGGGGGACACAATTGTTGAATTTGACGGTACCTCGGTGGATGTATTGACTGACCTTTTTCCGTTAACGGAGGCTTTGTCGCCAGGTGACGAGGTCACAATTAAGGTGCGCCCCAACGCATCAAATTCTGTTGACACACGAAAAGTGCGCGTGATTACAAATCCATCTGATACCACAAAGACGATTATCGGTTTTGTACCCGTTGACACCCGCACTGTTCAGTTGCCGTTTGATGTTGGAATCTCAACCTCTGACATTGGAGGTCCTTCGGCAGGACTTGCCTTCACTCTCGCGATCCTGGACGAGTTGACAGAAGGCAATCTGATGGGCAAGGGCAAGGTGGCCGCCACTGGAACAATCAACGACGATGAAGAAGTGGGAGCTGTAGGTGCGGTTCGTCAAAAGGCAGTTGCTGTACGTGACGCCGGAGTCACGTTGTTCCTTATTCCTGCTTCGCAGTCATCACAGGTCATTGATGAAGCACGAAAAGCAGCCGGGCCCACGGTGAAGGTGGTTCCCGTTGCAACTCTCCAAGATGCCCTTCGCGCACTTCGTGACAATGGCGGTGACGCACTCCCAGAGTGACACGGGGTAATCCACAGGATTGCCACCATTCTCGCTCTTTCTCGCTTTACTCTTTTAGATGCCATGGCCATCTCTTTTTCGCGTCCCGATCCATCGTCTCCGGCAGCAGTAGGTGCTGCCAGTTTTCCTGTTGCCAGGCGTGGGTTTGACCAGGGCGAGGTGCGCGATTTCCTCCGGATGGTGGCAACTGAGCTCGCCCGTCTGCAAGAACGAGAGCGCTTCTTGGAGACCGAGATGCGCGCGATGCAAACAAGAGGGATGTCATCGCCTGGCCGACTTGATGAAGAGACTGTCACCACTCTTTTAGGTGAAGAAGCTGCCCGCGTCTTGTCTACTGCGCGAGATGCAAGTACTCAGATTCGCGAACGTGCTGAAGAGAGCGCAACGCGACTTGTGAAAGACGCTGCAGAAGATGCGGCACGTATTCGCGAATCAGCAACGTTAGAGGCACAACGTATTCGTGATGATGCTGCGGCAGATGCCGAAGCAGAAATCGAAATGGCAAAGCAACAAGGCCGTGACATGGTGAACGAAGCGCGTGAGTATCGCGAAAAAGTTCTGTCTGAGTTGTCACGACGTCGTGATGCTGCGCGTGCACAAATCGAGCAGTTGTTGCATGGTCGTGATCGATTGCTCAGCGCCTTTGAACGTGCGCGCCTAGCGAGTGAAGATGTCATCAACGGCCTCACTGAAGCTCACGATGAGCCAGAATTTATTGTGAATTTGGCACCGGTGACAGGTCCTGTTCCTGTTATTAACCCTGCCCATCCTTCTGTTGGAGTGTTTGATCGGGAGAACGAAGATGTTCAGGAAGTCCCGACATCTGGCACGAATCACGGTTTAGTAAATGGACCAATTGATAACCAGGCATTGAACACTGTGATTGAAGAAATCGTTAGCGATATTTTTGATCATGAGATTGAAGTCGAGACACAATCTCCGGAACTTGAGGCAGTCAGCGCCGCATCTGAAGTTGTTGAAGTGGTCGAAACTGTAGAAAATCAAGTTGAAGAAACGGTTCAAGAGTCGGATGTTGTTGAAGACTCTGCGGTCGAAGTTGCAGAAGACGATGAGGTCGTGTCGAACGTCGTCTCATTGTTTGGTCGTGAACGGGTGGCCCCAACGTTGCCCGAAGTTCAATTGGAAGAAGTACACGAGATTGAACAAATCTTAGAAGACGCCGATTCGAGTAAAGATGGAACGCACAAAGTAGATACTCACAAAGTTGATGACATTTTCGCTCGTCTTCGTGCAGACTCGACTGCGAAAGTCGCAGAGGCTGCGTCTGAATCTGTTGCATCACAACCCGATGTCAAAGTCAGTGCGAAATCCGCCAAGTCGGAAACACCGAAGAAACGCGACGCCGACCCTGCGTTGTTTGCGAAGCGCGATGAGACACTGTCATCGCTAGTTGTGCAATTCTCCCGAAAACTGAAGCGTGTTCTTGCAGATGAACAAAATAATGTTTTAGAACACCTGCGCAAGAAGCGATCATCACTTGAGATGGAAGCGATTCTTGGCTCAGTTGACGAGCATGCCCAACGCTATTGCGATGCGATTGCTGACGAAATGATGAAAGCGGCAAGTGAGGGTGCGAAGTCGATGAAGACGCTTGGCGGTTCATCAAAGAGGATTTCCCCCAAAGATCTGAACGCCACCGTACTCACCGCAATTTCTGATTCATTAGTTGCGAAATTCCGTGACGAAACCCGTATTGCAATCGGTGAGGCAGAGGGTGATCGCGACATCCTTGCAAGCCTGATGCGCGATGTCTATCGCCAGTGGAAGATGACATCGCTAGACGAACACGTCGATGACATCGCTTGTTCAGCGTTTAACCGCGGTGCATATTGCTCACTCGAATCTGGCGTAGAGATTTCCTGGATGGTGAGCCCAACTCTGGGTTGCTGTGCTGATTGTGACGACAACGCTCTCGCCGGAGATGTGGTTGTGGGTGCAGATTTTCCAACTGGTCATCGACATCCGCTTGCCCATGCCGGATGTCGCTGTCTCGTTTGCCCAATATCGCACTAGCGTTCTAATGCGTGCGTAACCCTTCGGATCTTCCACCTCGCGGAAACGGCGGTTTCGGCGGACCGCGCATTCCAAAACTTCGTATTCGCCGTCCATCGAAGGGACGAGTTGTCATCTCCGTTGTCTTGGCGGCGATCCTCATCCTCTTCCTCAGTGCGCGCAGCCTGTCATCGTTTTACGTCAACGTGTTGTGGTTTGACAGTGTTGGTCGAACCGATGTCTACTGGCGAACGATTCGCGCAAAATTTGAACTTGGAATCATCTTCACACTGATCGCGGCAGTGTTCGTATGGATCAACTTGATGTTGGCCGACCGCTTGGCACCTGTGAATTTGCCAAACACCCCCGAAGATCAAGCGGTGATGCGAGTTCGTGAAGCAACAGCTCGTTACCGCGGTCGCTTGCGCTTAGCTATCGCGTTATTGATCGGTCTGATGCTTGGAATTCCGGCAGCAAGCCAGTGGGAGTCATGGCTTCTGTTTCTAAACGGAAAAGCGTTTCCCGTCGCCGATCCCCAATTTGATACCAATGTTGGTTTCTACGTCTTCCGATTGCCATTTGCTGAGTTCGCGGTGTCGTGGGCGTTCGGAATGCTGGTACTTGCTACGTTGCTGACGATTGCATTCCATTTCATCAATGGAAGCATTCGACCACAAGACAAAGTGCAGCGTGTGTCGCCACAAGCAAAAGTTCATCTTTCGGTCCTTCTTGCCGGCGCTGCACTGATTCGCGCTGCAAATTACTGGCTGTCACGATTCGATCTCACACGATCAACTCGTGGTGTTGTGCGTGGTGCCTTGTACACCGATGTAAACGCACAGTTGCCGGCTATCAATTTGATGATCCTTGTGTCCATAGCGGTAGCAGTCTTGTTGCTCTGGAATATTCGCCAGAAGGGCTGGCGTTTGCCAGCACTTGCAGTTGGACTGTGGGTTGTGGTTGCAATTGTTGCGGGAACGATTTATCCCACAATCATCCAACGTTTTGTAGTTCAGCCAAACGTCAGCACTCGCGAGTTGCCGTTTATTGGTCGCAATATTGAAGCGACGAAAGCTGCAATGGGGATCAGTGAAGTTGAGCGGGTGGAGACTTCGTTTGAGGAGTTGTCCTCAGCTGATGTGAACGAATACGACGTTGCACTCCGCGATATTCGTCAACTTGATCCCATTCAGATGCGCGATCGCTTCATCTTGGACCAAGGACAAACATCCTTCTACAGCGTCCGCGATCTTGACGTTGATCGATATTCCATCGATGGCCGTAAACAACAAGTGCTGATTGCGTCACGTGAATTGAACGCAGACGGCATTCCGAACCGTACGTGGGTGTCACGCCATCTGCTTTACACACATGGATGTGGGATTATTGCCGCTCCCGCAAGTGTGGTGACAGACGATGGGCGTCCGTCATATGTTGATCTCAAAGTCTCTCGACCCGAGTTGTACTTTGGTGACGGCCTCAATGACTACGCGATCGTCGGTACATCTCAAACCGAACAAGCATGTCCTGGTTCAGAAACCGCCAAATATGAGGGCGGCTCTGGCGTCAAGATGAATGGTTTCCTTCGCCGAGTTGCCTTCGCCGTTCACTTCGGTGAGTACAACTTGTTTGGTTCGCGTCTCATCACCGAAAACTCAGAAATGTTGTGGGTTCGAGATATTCGCGATCGCGTCCGCAAAGTGGCGCCATTTCTGCATTTTGATGCTGACCCATATCCAGTTGTTGTAAACGGGGAAGTGAAATGGATTGTTGATGCCTTTACGACGACGAATCGTTACCCCTATGCCGAGACAGCTGATACCACACAAATCAATGGTGCCAGCGGACTAAATCACTCGTTCAACTATGTACGTAACAGTGTGAAGACCGTTGTTGATGCATACACCGGTGAAATCAAGTTCTACATTGTTGATTCAAAAGATCCGATCGCGCGCGCGTGGGCAGCGACGTTCCCCGATATGTTCTCTCCACTGAAAGAACTTGATCCCGCAATTCGCGAACATCTTCGTTATCCCGAAGATCTCTTCCGCATCCAAACGAACATGTATGGGCGTTATCAGTTTGATGATGCGACCTTGTTCTTCAATCGTGACGCAGCGTGGAGCATCTCACAAGCTCCACCACTAGAACCGCAAGGTACAACATCCGCCCCGGTTCAATCCGTAACAACGACTGCTGAAAATGTCGACTCCATCAATGTGGATGATGCCAATGTGGTTCGTTTCAGTCCGTACTTCACAATCTTCCACGCACCGGGTTCGAAAGACAACGGTGTCTTTTCAATGTTGCGACCATTTGTTCCATTCTCTCCTGACGGAAGTCGTAAGGAATTGCGGTCCTTCATGGTGGTGAGTAGTGATCCAAGTTCCTACGGTCGGATCACGATTTATGACGTCCAAAGCCCACTTCCGCCAGGTCCTGCAACTGTTGCAGCTGAATTTGAAAGCGACACAGTAATTGCCGAAATCATCACTCCACTTGACCTGCGAGGGTCGCGAGTGACGTACGGTGATCTGCAGATTGTGCCGGTTGGTAAAGGCATTATGTATTTGCGCCCGATGTACGTACAGCCAGACAGTTCTGATTCAAAACAAGTATTCGTACGTAAATTCCTTGGTCACTATGACGGTCGTTCAGTTATTGGTGACAACATCACACAAACTGTGAAGTTGTTGTTCCCTGATTTCAATGTTGACCTAGGGGATCGCGTGACTACTCCAGGGTCAAGACCATCTACAACGACGACGACAGTTCCGAGCTCAAACGGTGGATCAACTGCACCAACAACGACTGTTGCACCACCTCCTGCTGGTTCATCTGCACAAGACTTGTTGACACGTGCTGAGCAACTATTCGCCGAAGCAGACGCAGCACTTGCTAAATCACCGCCAGATTTTGCTACGTATCAACAAAAGCAAGCGCAGGCGCGGGAATTATTGCAGCGCGCAGTGGCTGAGTTGGATTAAATCAACTCTTTCGTCGCAACATTTCTGCAAGTGTTGCTAAATCTTGTCGAAATGCGATTTCGTAACGGGCTTGTTCTGTTGCGAGACGCGTTTGCGATGCGCGCAACTGTGTAAGAACAGTTTCGCCCTCATTAGTACTGGTTGCATGTGAGAGGCGTTCGATCTCATCAGATAATTCATGCATTTGACGAGAAAGTTCTGAGCCCATTCCTGACACGCGTCCTTCAAGAACTGTGAGACGATCAGCTATGTCATTCCGCAGAGATTTTTCGGCCGCAAGATGTTCGATGTGCGTGTTCAATTCCGCACGTAACGTCGCCAAGTCAGCGTTCAGTGCCGCGATTGCTTGCTGAGTTTTCTTTGAGCGCGAGAACATAATGAGCGAGAGGTTGTGAGTGGCGTAGCCGATTGCTACCGTACTGTGCCTACTACGACGCGGGGTGGAGCAGCCCGGTAGCTCGTCGGGCTCATAACCCGAAGGTCGCAGGTTCAAATCCTGCCCCCGCCACCAATTCATACGAGGCCCCTTCTGAGAAATCGGAAGGGGCCTCGTTTTGTCCGTGACGTACGCTTCCGACCCTCACCATCTTGGGGGACTCGAAGTGGTCCATGACGTGAGCGCGGTCGGAGTAGTTTGACGCAATGATTTGGGGGCAGTCGTTCGCACTGTCTGTTTGAAGGGCTGAACAGTGAATACCACTCAACCACGCACGAGACGTATAGCCATCGCAATTGCCTCGGTTGCCTTACTTGGAACGGTTGTCAACCTCGGTACTGGCCTTGCAACAGCACACAGCACTGCATCTTCCCAGGTGCGAATTGCGACTGCTTTTACTGCTCATGGCATCACGGTTGATCCAACGGTCGGACTCGTTGACGGCATCATCCAAGGTTCGTTTCGTGTAACGAACACAACCGGTCGTCCCTTGATCTTTGAAGTCATTGGAAGCAGCGGTGGCGGGAAAATGAGCATCGGAAATGTTCCAGTATCTGCAACATCAACAAACCCTGAAAGTTTCACCGTATTGCCATATGCAACATGGTTGGACAACGCACCCAAGGGGATCGAGACATTTACAGTGCGGGCGCGACCGGTGCCGGGTGCTGGTTTGTCTGAGAAGCGATCCTTGAGACGATCATTGAATTTCACTGTCACCGTTGATGTGAACACACTCGCCCCAGCGACAACCCCGATTGCGTTTACCTACAACGTCAAGTCGTTTGATGGAGCCATCCTTAGTACTAACTTCTTCCCAGCCTCTGGGCTTGAAAGCGGAGGCGTTAAAGAAACTCTTCTATACCCATCTGACTTGGGCGTACCAGGTATCACGGACCCGCATGCACCACATGGGACTCGTACGGTGGAACCCGGCATCGCACACTTGCGAACCGTTATTGGCGTCGGCGACGTTGCGTTCAATGTGGTGACATGGGACCCGCGCGGATCATTTGCATCAGGGGGCATATCGCAGTTTGGTACTGCATACCAAGAGGGTCGCGATGTGTCCGCCCTTGTCGACTGGATTGCGGAGAACACACCTGCGGTTTTAAACGGAGCAAATGATCCAGCAGTTGGCATCTTGGGAGGAGGATTCGCTGGGAATCTGGCTCTAATTGCTGGCGCAACTGACCCGCGGATCGATGCAACCGTCCCCACCGCGTCGTGGTTTTCGATGGACACAGCGTTTCATCAAAATGATATTTTTCGAAGTGGGGAAGCAGATGCGCTGTTGTCGCGACTTGAAAGATCAGGTGCTCGCACAAATAAAGCGATGACAGTGCGAATACATCGCGGTGTGTCGAACGGTGCGGTGTCAGATTCGGGAAGGGCAGCCATGGGAGTTGCAGGACCCAGCATTAATCTCAACCAGTTACAAGCACCGACTCTTTTCATTCAAGGGACAAATGATTCGGTGAGCACAATTGCCGAAGTCGTATTGTCTGCTCAACGAATCTTAAACAATCCTTACGGCGTTCCGGTAAAAATCGCACTGATTGATTTTTCAACGGTGTCTGCTGAGGCAGCAACCTCGTTGAGAACGTATTCCAAAACTTGGTTCAAGAAATATGTTGCAGGTCTTCCGATACCCGATTCAGTAGTCCCCTATTTTCAGTGGTGGGATCAATCGGGGAATCTCTCTACCTCATCAATTCATCTGTTTGAAGCGGGGTTCAATTCCACAACTCCTCTCACTGCAGTAGCACCTGGTGGCCTGCTGAAAGGTGCACGTAAAGCAAAGAGATCTGCGGTGGACCAGTTGACTGTTCCTCTTACTCTTGTTGAAGGTAGCAAGATTGTTGGAGCACCTACGTTGTCGTTTACGTATCAGGGTAAGGGAAGCCGTCGAATGGTGTTTGCACGTGTCGTCGACAAAGTGACGGGAAGGGTTGTGGGACCGTTGACAACACCTATTCCGGTAACTCTTGATGGCCAACAACGGACGGTCTCCGTCGCGTTATCTGACATTGTGTGGACTGCTGGTTCTGCAAGTCAAACGAACCTTGAAGTGCAGATCATTCCAAATTTCAATCTCTACTTACGTCGCGGTTCAGGTTCGCTACAAATCACAAATATTGTAGCGAGCGTTCCCATCGTGGCTCTCCCGCAATAGGTCCGGGTGAATCCTTAACCACTTGCCACCGTTGCCGTCATGTTGATGGTTGGCGGTGTCAGTCTCCGTCGTCTACGACGCTTGTAAAAACTCCACGAGGTTTCCGTCCGGGTCTTCCACGATCGAGATCGTGACCCCCGGGCGGACCTCAACGGGAGCCACAACAACTTTGTGTCCTGCGTTTACGCATGCATCTGTCATTTCTGCCAAGTTGCTCACGCTGATCGTGAAGTAGCGATAACCGTATGCATCCATGATGTTTCCCGGTGTGGCAGCAGTGGTTGCCTTCGCGGGATGCACGATCTTGATGTGCGATGTACCGCACACCAACCGATACATGGTGCCGCCACCTGGCATCGGCATCTCTCCCATTGGTTTAAAGCCGAGAAGGTCGCGATAAAACGCGAGCGACTTGTCGGCGTCGCGGACAACAACGCCAAGGTCAATGGAATCTTTAGTGAGACGAACTTCTGCCATAGGAAGCACACTAACAACTGTTACTAGCCAAAGAAGACGTCGCTGATTTCTCCGTAAAGATCAAGGTTGACGCAGCGGGGAACACCAGCGACTTCCGCGAGCGGGACGTTCACCATTGTCCCGTGTTGCAGTCCGACCATTGTTCCGAAATAACCCGATGCAATGGATTCGACGGCTGCAAGACCAAATCGTGTTGCGAGGATTCTGTCAGTTGCATTGGGTGAGCCACCGCGCTGCACTTGTCCAAGAGTTGTGAGTCGAGTTTCGATTTGGGTTCGATCTTCCAACGCGCGAGCGATTGCCGCACCTACTCCGCCGAGGCGTTCTCTGCCATAAGCATCGCGCGCATACGTTGGCATCTCCATACAACCATCAACAGGTCTTGCACCTTCTGCGACCACGACAATTGACGCGTACCTGCCACGGCGGTGACGACGCGCAACGTGTTCGGCTACTTCATCGATGTGAAACCGCCTCTCCGGAATGAGAATGCTGGTGGCTCCGCCTGCTATCCCTGCGTGAAAAGCAATCCATCCCGCTTCACGACCCATGACTTCAACTACAGCTGCTCTGTTATGACTTTCAGCAGTGGTGTAGAGGCGATCAATTGAATCAGTTGCCACTTGGACAGCGGTGTTAAATCCGATGGTGACGTCAGTGCGCATCACGTCGTTATCGATTGTCTTTGGGACTCCAACTACCGGAAGGTTGATCTGTTGATAGAGAAGCGAAGCAACTGTGAGAGATCCATCCCCACCGATCACAATCAGACCGTCAAGTCCGAGATCGCGAATGGTGTCAGCAACTAGTTCGGGTCCTTTTTCGTGGTCGAGTGGGCTTCCCCGACGAGTACCCAAGATCGTGCCACCCAAGGGGAGAATGCCACGAACTGCATCAAGTTCTAGATCAACAAATCGTCGCTCCATCACTCCGTCCCATGAATCAAGAAAACCCATGACGATTGCATTGTGGCGAGTCTTTGCGGCACGAACGATGGAACGAATGGTGGCGTTCAGGCCGGGGCAATCGCCACCGCCGGTAAGAATTCCAATTCTCATGACTACAGAGTACAAAGGTGGGAAGTAGGGTCGACTTTCGTATGACGAATTGGCCCAAAAATGACGATGCATTCGTGGGAGTTAACACCACGCGGCTCACTGAAAATCTCAGTGAGTTCTTACGTGATGTGTTCATGGTGGGTCATGAATTTGCAAACATCCATCACTTCAACAGCATGTTGGTATTCCGAGAACACTCGGAATACGCGATGCCATTTGCAGTGTCTGATGTGACGTGTTTTGTAGACGCAACTCTGAGCGTGCACAGCGTTAATCCCTATATCACCGGTGGACTCACACTGGCAATTCGCACCATGCTCACTGAGATGGCAGAGTTAGATGCGTCTCTTGATTCGCTTAAGTATTGGTGCAAATCGGCAAGTGACGAACCATTCACCGCCATGGCGGGAGACATTGAAACATTTCTCAACAAACCGTCGCATACGTTGCAATCAGCTTTGATGACAGACCACGCCGGCGCTCAATATGGGTTACCGCCAATCGCAACTGCGGCGTATCAACACGGAACTGTGGTGATGTATAACGCAATTGAAAAGTTAGGATTGTTCAATATTGAGA
>Ga0315899_10002764_pt1 | contig 19280 bp, 16 predicted proteins | sample LakEriMetagenome_2_FD_203518 | JGI IMG/M metagenome (GOLD analysis project Ga0315899, IMG submission 203518) | Freshwater fungal communities from buoy surface, Lake Erie, Ohio, United States - Buoy 4 MA112 | ecosystem: Environmental > Aquatic > Freshwater > Lake | place: USA: Lake Erie, Ohio... | reverse complement strand
TCTGTCCACTTGTCGGTTCCTGTCGGCTTCTCGCAAAAGGTCTGTCCACCTGTTGGTTCTTGTCAGGATTGCGGGCAGCCGCTTCAAAACAGCCAAGAGGTCTGTCCATTTGTCGTGGCCCTGTTTGTCTTGGCCCGTATGTCGAATGCGCACGGCCAAGAGGTCTGTCCGATTGTCGACTCCTCGATTGTCGACTCCTTTTGTCGAACGCGGTGAACCATGAAGCGAAATGGTCTGGTCCTTTGTTGGATTGGTCCTTGGTTGGCTCTCGGCTTCCTTCTTCGAGAACTTATTTGAGTTTAACGTTGCAGTTTGCTTATGATGCGGAGACCTAGTTTTTTAGTCTAAGGATTTCAATGAAACAGTACTATTATGTCGACGAGTCCGACCAGTCTGTGGGGCCGGTGTCTGCGGAGGAATTGAAGGGTCTGCACAGGGCTGGAATGATCAAATCCACGACACTGGTCACAGACGCGTTGCATGAGAACTGGCGTCCCCTGTACGATTATCAGTTTGCGGAAGCGGCACCTGCAGCGGCGGTAGGCGTCACGGAGTGTCCGGCCTGCGGTGAGAAGATCCATGTCGGCGTCTTTGCATCCAATGCACTCCTGCCGCCGGATGCCGTGGCCCTGATCAATGAATACAGTCCGGCGCAGGCGACCCATCGTTGCGGGAAGTGCGGCCTTGGTCTTTGGGCGGAGCACCAGGAAAGCCTTCGGAGGGAACGGGAAGATCTAGTGTGCAGGATTCAGGCGGATCTTGCCTCCATCCCGATTCTGTCGCTGCAGTCGCCGCTGCACTGGGACTACACGGTCTGCGGGCTTGTGACTGCACAGACGACCACTGGCACCGGCGTGTTTGCCGAGTTCACGGCTTCGTTCACGGACATTGCCGGTGCCCAATCGAAAGCCTACAATGAGAAAATCAAGGCTGGGGAAAACATCTGCAAAGGTATTCTCCGAATGGAAGCTCTTGATCTGGGGGCGAACGCCGTGATCGCCGCAGACATTGATTACGCGGAAGTGGGCGGCGGAAAGGGCATGCTCATGGTCTGCATGACGGGCACGGCGGTCCTGCTGAGGAATCCGGAAATCCTTGGCAGCAGCGCGCCCGAATCATTCCAGCGGCTTGAAGCGCTGAGGGATCGGCTGCGGCACCTTTCGCAGTACCGCGTGGATAGCGAGGCATAGACGCTGCCACGACTTGAATCCGCGCCATCTCAGCCGGGTTCCACCCAGTGCCCCGCGCGCGCGGACCGCAGGAGGTCTGCCACCGTGAGTTCCCGGCGTTTCCGGGCACAGCGGCGTTGCCACCACCATGCTGCGGCGAGCCAACCGGGCAGGCACCATGGCCAGAGGACGGTGCTGATGACCGCAGTCATCAGGAGAAGGCCTGCAGCGACTGGAAAGCCTTCTTCGCTGAAGTGATCGGCAAACCGCAGGCCGTCGAGACTGACATCGAAGGTACTCGCGAAGGCGGCGAGGAATTCCCGGGCGTCGTCTCCATCCATACCCGCATCGCCCTGCAGTGTCGTTTCCGGCGTTACGCGTTCGCGCGGGAAGCCCTGACATTCGCAGAGCAGTTCGGCGATCCGGCCCAGCAATTCGGCATCTGAGCCGGCCTTCCCGCTTAAGTCCGGTCTGGCGGGTTCCGCAGCATTCTCTGGGCTCATTGTTTTCCTGCGGGCGCTGCCTTCGCGGGTTCGGGAGGCGCGGTGGCCGTGCAGGTACAGGTGGTGCGGGTGTCTTCGGCGACCTTCAGTCCCCTTTGGGCGCAGGTGCGCCGGAATTTCTGCCCGAGTTCCTCATGGACGGGATAGAAGTCGTAGAACTCGGGCAGCAGACAGCGGTCGTAGACCGTGATTTCACTGCCCTTCGGAAGGGCGGCGAGCGCTTTTTCGAAATCGCCGTAATTAGTGAACTCAAGGACCCTCTGCCTTGCGCGGTCGGCCAGCACGAACAGCACCCAGTCGCGGGATCGGCAGAGCACGGCGCCGTAATCGCTGACGAGGGCAGCCGGCCGCTCTTCTCCCTTGGCTGCGCTGAAGACGTGCAGGATGACGTTTCCCCGGGCATCGACGGTGCCGACCAGAGGATGCGATTTCTTCGCATCGTCGTCCGCCCCTGCCATCAGGCAAAGCAGCAGCGGCGGCAGCAGAATCCGTGGAAGCTTACGGAGGGAAATCATTGAGGGCGATCTCATGGAGTCCTGGCTTCCGCCAACGGGAAATCGGCGGCGGAGCGGGCCTCACTGGTTCCGCAGCCTGGCTTCGACTTCGGCCAGCGCCCAGCGGGCATGTTCGGCGATGAGGGGATCGGGATCCTGGGCGGCCCGCCGCAGCGCTGCGAGGTCGTCTGACCCGCCTGTATTTCCGAGGGCCACGCAGACGTTCCGCAGAAAGGCCGGACGTCCAATCCGCTTCACGGGGGACCACCGGAACAGTTCCCGGAAGCCGGCATCGTTCAGCTCCAGAAATTCCCGCAGCAGCCAGCCATGCACAAACGGCCGCGCGGCAAAGGCCTGCTCGCGCGAGGCCACCGCGAACCGGTTCCACGGACAGACCTCCAGACAGTCATCGCAGCCATAGATGCGGTCGCCCAGTGCCCAGCGGAATTTCTCGGGGATGCTTCCTTTGTGTTCGATGGTCAGATAGGAAAGACAGCGCCGCGCATCCATGCGGTGCGGGGCCGTGATGGCCTGAGTCGGGCAGGCCACCATGCAGCGGGTGCAGTTGCCGCAGTGGTTCCGCGAAGCTTCATCGGGCGCGACAACGAGAGTTGTCAGGATTTCGCCCAGAAAGAACCATGTGCCGAGGCGGCGGTGAATCTGGACGGTGCTTTTTCCATTCCAGCCGAGCCCGGCCGCACTGGCCCAGTCCCTCTCCAGCACCGGTCCAGTATCCACGTAGTAGCGATGGGTTCCGCCAAGGGCTTCGACCTCGGCCGCGAGATCGCGCAGACGCGCTTCCATGATGCCGTGGTAATCGTCTCCGTGGGCGTACCGCGCAAATTTCCCGCGTGCGCCCTCCCGCAGCGGATGGGTGGTCTCAGGGGGAAGGTAGTTGAGGGCCACGCTGATTACGGAGCGGCAGCCGGGCAGCACTTCGCGGGGATCCACCCGACGTCCCGGTTCCTTTGCCAGCCAACTCATGCTGCCGTGCGCGCCATCTTCCAGCCACGTCAGAAAACGACCGGCCTGCGCGGCCGGGCCCGTCACCGCCGCCACCCGCAGTTCGTCGAATCCCAGCGCGGCCGCCACCGCACCGAGCCGCCTCCTCCGCACCGCGGCTTCCTCATGGTCCGGTTCCTCTGCCATGGCTGCATCACCCGTTTTCAGCCGGCCGCCATCCCGCAAAATGCATGCGGGCACACTCGGCCAGGCCGTAGGCTGCTTCATCGGGCGTCAGATCGCTGCTGTCGCTCTCAATGTCCGCGGCGGCACGGTACAGTGGGCGCCGCGCCTCGAGCAGGGTGCGCACGGTTTCCCGCGGGTTCTCCGTCCGCAGCAGCGGGCGTTCCTGATTCCGCGAAACCCGTTCCCAGATGGCCGCTTCCGGCGTGTCCAGCCAGATCACGCAGCCAAGGCGCTTCAGCTTCGGAATATTCTCCGGCACCGTCACAATGCCACCTCCGGTTGCGACCACCATGCGCCCCTTCCCTGCCAGGAGTTCGTCGAGCACGGCCGATTCGCGCTTCCGGAAGCCGGCTTCTCCCTCAGCCGCAAAAATCGCCGGGATGCTGCGCCCCGCCCGCCGCACCACAAGATTATCAGTGTCCACAAAACGGAAGCGCAGCTTCTCGGCCAGCCGCGGCCCGAGCGTGGACTTCCCGCAGCCCATGAACCCGATCAGGACCACATTGAGCGGAACAGTGGATGGCTTCCCTGGTGCCTGCATCATCTCGTCATTCCATCCATCACGGCATTTCGCCGCGGACGCAAGCACGCGGCATTGCCGCATGCAGGAACGCGTTTGCTCCCTGCGGATTGTCAGTGCAGAAAAACCGCCCCATCCGCATGCAAACTGAAACCGCCACCACGGACCGACCCGACCACCTGAAGGAGACGGTCAGTCGCGCCGTAGAGCTGCTGGCCGCCGGAGAAACTGTCGCGCTTCCCACGGAAACCGTCTACGGACTGGCCGCCGACGCCATGAATCCGGAGGCCGTCGCGAAGATCTTCGCGGCGAAGGAACGTCCGTCATTCGACCCTCTCATTGTTCACCTGCCGCACCGCAGCAGGCTCCCGGAAATCGCGAGCATTCCGCCGGAGACCGAGGCCACGGTCCTTCAGTTGATGGAACACTTCTGGCCCGGGCCGCTCACGCTGATCCTGCCGAAGAACCCGGACGTCCCGGACGTTGTCACGGCGGGCCTGCCCACGGTGGCTGTCCGCCAGAGTGCCAATCCCATTTTCCAGCGCATCATCACGAGCCTGAAGCGACCGCTCGCCGCACCCAGCGCCAATCGCTTCGGCCGGATCAGCCCGACCTCGGCGGCCGCGGTGCTCAGCGAACTCGACGGCCGCATCCCTCTCATCGTTGATGGCGGGGCCTGCCACGCGGGGCTTGAATCGACGATCGTCAAGGTCCTCCCTGGTTCTCCCAAGCCAATTCTCCGCGTGCTGCGCGCCGGACCGATCACGAAGGACGACCTCAAACCGTTCGGTCGCGTTGAATTCGCCAATCAGGTTCCGGGACCGGACCAGGCGGCCAGTCCGGAAGCTCCGGGCATGCTGGCGTCCCATTACGCTCCGCGCACTCCTCTCCGCCTCCTTGAGCCGGAAGAAGTCTTCAGCCCCGTCGAGGGACGCCGCTATGGTCTCCTCAGCTACCGGGGCGACCCCGACGACGGTGCTGCCGGTCTTCCCTGCTGGGAACACATGGTCGTGCTGAGCCCGGGCAAAGGCAAACTGCCGGAAGCCGCTGTCCGCTTCTTCCATGCGCTCCGCCAGCTCGACGAATCGGGCGTCGACGAGATCATTGCGGAACCGGTCCCGGACCGCGGCCTCGGGGTTGCCATCATGGAACGGCTCCGCCGCGCGGCCCGACCTGCGACCACCCCATGAGCAGCCGACCGACAGTCCACGACGACGAGAAGCCGGCGTCGGCCAAGGCCACCGGTCTCGTCGCCCTCGCCGTCATGAGCAGCCGCGTGCTCGGCCTCGTGCGCGAAATGATGTTTGCTTCGTACTTCGATGGGGGCCTCCGTGACACGTTCATCGCTGCCTTCCGTCTGCCCAATCTGCTGCGCGATCTCTTTGCGGAAGGTGCTCTCTCCACGGCTTTCATCACCGTCTTCAGTCAGAAGATGAAAACGGAAGGCGATGCCACCGCATGGGCCCTCGCCCACCGCATGCTCACCATGGCGGCCGTCGTCATGAGCATCATTTCGCTCATCGGCATCGCTTCGGCAAAACCCATCGTGGGCATGCTGCTCTACAAATGGAATATGGATAAGCAGGGCTTCACGGTCCTCCTCACCCAGATCATGTTCCCTTTCATCATGCTGGTGTCGCTCGCCGCCCTCATCATGGGCATGCTCAATGCCAAGAAGGTCTTCGGCATTCCGGCCATGGCGAGCAGCTGCTTCAATATTCTTTCCATTGTCGGAGGATTCGGGCTCGCGTGGATCCTCGACGACCGCTCGGTCAAGGGCCTCGATGCCAATGGCATGATCGGCTTCAGCATCGGCACCCTTCTCGGAGGCCTTGGTCAGCTGCTTGTGCAGATCCCCGCCCTCCGCAAGGTCGGCTACCGTTTCCGGCCGGATTTCACATGGAACGACAGCAGCGTGCAAAGGGTGCTCCGCCTCATGGTCCCGTCCATCATCGCAGGCAGCGCCGTCCAGGTGAATGTCTTCGTGAATACCGGCTTTGCCGCGGCCCTGCCTCTTCAGAATGGTCCGACCTCATGGCTCAATGTCGCCTTCCGGCTCATGCAGCTTCCTCTTGGCGTCTTCGGCGTCACGGTCGCCACCCTCACCATCCCAGTGATCTCCCGCGTGGCCACGGACGGCATCAGTTCCCGCTTCCGCGAGGTCATCGGCAGCGGCCTGCGCCTCGTCACATTCCTGACCCTGCCCTGCGCCGCTGGCCTCTACTTCCTCGCGCACCCGGTCATTTCGGTGCTCTACGAACGCGGCCAGTTCCTTGCATGGGAAACGGTGGAAACCGCCGCCATCCTCAAGTGGTACGCCATCGGCCTCGTCTTCTATTCCTGCATCAAGATCATTCAGCCGGCCTTCACGGCGATCGAGCGCAACCGCATCCCGATGTACGTTGCATTCCTCTCCATCGCGGTGAATGCGGTCATGAATTACGTCTTCGTGCACGTCCTCCGCAAGGACCACGTGTTCCTTGCCTTCACCACGACCACGGTCGCCGCCCTCAATTTCATCCTCCTCTACTTCTTCCTTGCGAAATTCACCGGTGGCCTCGAAACCCGGCGCCTGATCGCCTCCACGGGCCGGCTCCTCCTGCCGCTGGCGGCCCTCAGTGCCGTCGCGTGGGCCACATGGAATTTCACCCTTGCCCCGCACTGGAGCACCCTGGGTCAAACTGGCCGCGCCGTCGGTCTCGGCCTCGCCATCACGGCTTCGGTTACCGCCTTTGGCATGCTCGCCGAACTCACCGGCCTCGAGGAAGTCCGGCAGTTCTCGGACATGGTTTCCCGGAAACTCGAGCGCTTCCGCCGGCGCTGACCACTGCCACATGAAGCCTGCTGTTGCCTGCGCCGCAATCATCGCCGCATCATCCGCCAACGCCCAGCTCAGCATTACCGACCCCGGGCAGGGCGTCTTCAGCTTCACAGCCCCGACGGGGGAATTGAGCGGCATCACATGGCTGGCTGCCAATTCATGGCTCGCGGTCAGCGACGCCGCCGGGGAACGCCGGACGGCCGAACTCGATATCGCCATCGACCCGGCCAGCGGCCACATCACCAGCGCCCGCCAGACGGCGGTCTTCACCCTTGCCGCAGGCTACGACCTTGAGGGCATCGCATGGTCCGGCGAACGGAATTCGTTCTTCGTTTCCGACGAAGGCGCATGGCCGGACGGTGGCTACCTCCGCGAGCACTCGCTCCCGGATGGCGATTTTCTCCGCAGCCTTGCCATCCCGGTCGTTCTCCAGAACGACCGCCAGAACTTCGGCTTCGAATCCTGTTCATGGAATGCGGGAACCCTTTGGACGGCCAATGAAGAAGCGCTCGCCCATGAAAGTGCTCTTTCCACTGCCAGCAGCGGATCCCTCGTCCGCCTCCAGCGCTTCGATTACTCACTTCAACCGTCCGGTCAGTGGGCCTACCGCACCGATTCCTTCGGGTTCGACAGTTCCCTGACCTCCCTTGAGCGCAGCGGTGTTGCGGACCTCTGCGCACTTCCGGATGGCCAGATCCTCGTCCTCGAACGAACACTCGGCACTTCGTTCCTTCCCTCCTTCCGCAACCGCATCTACCTCGTCAGCTTCGCCGCCGCCACGGACACAAGTCAAGTCCCGAGCCTCGACTCCACTCCATACGTGGCCGTCACCAAAACCCTCCTCTGGGAACGCAACGTCGGCTCGGTCTCGACCCGGAACTTCGAAGGCATCGCCCTCGGTCCAGCCCTGCCGGCCCTCGGTCCGGACGCTCACTCGGTCGTACTGATTGCGGACAATGGAGGCGACCCCAATGGCGCTCAGCACGTCTACCCACTCATCCTCCGCGGCCTCACATCGCCGCCGCCGTCGGCCCTCTGGCGCATGGCGTTCTGGGGATCGCCTGATGCAGCCGCCGACGCCAGTCCCGCTGCCGACCCGGATCGCGACGGCCTTCCCAATCTCACGGAGTACGCCCTCGGAGGCAACCCCCTCGCGCCCTCCACCGAGATCCTCCCCACCGCCACGCCGGCTCATCTCCTCGGCATCTCATTCCGCCGCTTCCCATCCCGCTCCGACATCACCCTGACCGTCTCGTCCGCCGCATCGCCATCCGGTCCTTGGTCAGCCGTCGCCCGCTGTTCCGCAGGTCAGCCCATGACCAGCCTCACCGCAGACACCATCACCACGGAATCCGGTCCGGCCCACGCGCGATCGGTCTCGGTCCATGTCTCCGCCAGCCAGCCCCGCCAGTTCCTCCGGCTTTCGATTTCGTCGCCCTGAAATCCCCCTCCCTCAACCCGCCACCACCGCATCCCCATACAGGGTGAACCCGTGCGTGTGATCGATCCGGACCCGGAAAATCCGGCCCTTGAGCCGGTCGTGCGGTCCCTCGAACACGACAATCTTGTTCTGCGGCGTCCGGCCCGTGAGCCGCTCATTGGTCGACTTCGAATACCCTTCGCAGAGAATCTCCACCTCGCTGCCCACCTGCCGTTCGTACTTCGGCTTGGCCATCGCATTGACCATTGCCAGCAGATCCTGATTCCGTTCTTCCTTCACCTTCTCGGGCAGCTGCAGTTCGTCAGGGATGTCCGCAGCCGGCGTGCCCCTTCGCTTGCTGTAGCGGAAAATGAACGCGTTATCGAAATCCGCCGCCCGCACCACCGCCTTGGTGGCCTCGTAGTCCGTTTCGCTCTCGCCGGGAAATCCCACAATGATGTCGGTCGTGATCGCCACATCCGGACGCGCCTCCCGCATCTTCCCGCAGATCTCGAGGAACCGCCCCGGACTGTACGGCCGGTGCATCGCCTTCAGAATGGCCTCGCTGCCACTCTGGAGCGGCAGATGAATGTGCGGACAGAGCTTCGGCAGCCGGCGGAAGGCATCAATCAGATCGTCCCGGTACCCAATCGGATGCGGACTCGTGAAGCGGATCCGCTCGATTCCTTCAACCTCGTGCACGGCATCCAGCAACTGCACAAACGGACTCAATCCGCCCACCACCGGGAATTCCCGCACGCCATAACGATTCACAATCTGCCCGAGCAGAGTCACTTCCCTGACGCCCTCGCCAGCGAGCCTCCGCACTTCCTCCACAATTTCCGCAATCGGCCGGGCGCGCTCCGCCCCCCTTGTGTACGGCACAATGCAGAAGGTGCACTTCATGTTGCATCCCTGCATGATGCTCACAAAGGCGGTCGCCTGCTGCTCCTCGAGCCGCTGATCCCGGATCGTGTTCTGCGACGCTTCTTCCTCGGCCACATCCACAATGCTGAAGCGCTCATCGTCCATCTGACGCTCCAGCCTCCGCTTCAGCAGTGCATCCACATAATCCACCACCCGGTGATACTTCTGCGTCCCGGCCACCAGATCCAGATGCGGAATGTCACGGATCAGTTCCTCCCCGCGGCTCTGCGCCATGCACCCCAGAAACCCGTAAACCACATGCGGCTTCACCCGGCGGTACTTCCCCATCATCCCCATCTTCCCGAGCGCCTTCTGCTCGGCCTGATCCCGCACGGAACACGTGTTGATCAGAATCACATCCGCTTCCCCCTCGTCCTCCGTCACCACATACCCCCCGCGATCCAGAAACATCTGCGCGACCTGATCGGAATCGCGCTCGTTCATCTGACAACCGTAAGTGCGAATGTATACCTGATGCATAAAACCAGTGCCGGACCCTTGGCAGCCGGCTGAATCCGACCGATACCCCGCCTCCGCACCCCGCAAAGCGCCAATTTCATCAGGGCCTGCGCATCCACGCCTCACCATGCTCAACACCAACCCAGTCCGACAGTACACTTCCTAGCGCAACTCGGCCAAAGTTCCATGGAAAAGGTCCATCGTCAGCTGCGGAATTGCACCACACCACGCGGAAGTCGCAGATTCAGGCCGGAGCAGGCAGACTCATCGACGCCGTTGCCTGAATGGCGCTTCCTGATGAGGTCGAGTGCCTCCGACGCCCGAAACAGACCCGGCAGCACACCGAAAGATCCCAACCGAAGTGCCTTCATTTTGCTTCCCGCAGTCCCCTTGATGCCCCACTCAGTCCAGTCAGGAGTTCCGCAAAAAGTCCCTTCACCCGCTCAGCGCCGGCGTCGGAAAGATGGTCTTCGTCCATGTAGTAAAACTTTCGACCTTCCGCATAGCGGATCGACCCATCTGCGTGGTAGAATTCCAGATCAGGTCGGATTACCCGAAGCAGAGAGTCCACTCTGGCCACGCGTTCGGCACGCTCCGCGATGAGTCGGCGAACCGTGTCTTTGTTGTCCGGAAACAATAAGGGAAGGGGATCCGCAGCGCTGCTCGTGCGCGCAGAGACCACCTCCCGAAGATTAACGTAGTTTCCCCCGATGTGGACAGGCACTTGAGTCACAAACGCCACCCTCCTTGCATCCTTGCGTACATCACGAAGGAAGTCCTGCAGACTCACGCCAAGGGAATCAGCCTGGTACTTGGAATCCCAGCGGTCGATCAGAATAACAAGATCAGGTTTCCACTCCCCAAGAAACCGCCGACGTACCTCGTCGAAGAACTTTGCATCTGCACGCGATTCAAAAGGGCCCTTGTATGACGGATCTGCAGTGGCTTCGAACATCGATGGCCCCCCACCCACCACACCGAAAAATGCGACCGGAATCTGCAGTTCCTGACACAATTCATCAATCACCCGGCTGTACATCATCGCATGCGAACTGCCGAAGACAACCACGCGAGGTCTGCCATCAGAGCCATACCTTCGAATCAAGCCTCCCTCACGCCAGCGGTTTCGCATCCACACATCGAGAATGGGCGGTGAAACAACATCGTATATGTGCGCGGATTTCTTTTCCTTCAGGTAGTCCGCGGATGACCACCGGGTGTCGTACTGGTTCCCAGAAAAAACGATTGGATCGAAACGGGAGTACCGGTCCGCCTCCAGCGGGCGTAACACCAACCATGACGACAGTAGCCATGCTGCCACCGCACCGGCAGCTATCCAAATCAGTCTGTTCCGCCTACCCTCGCCGCGCTTGCGCATCGGAATTTCGATCCCGTGATAAGCGATCAGTGCCAGAAGAATCCCGCCAGTAATTCCAGCCCATGCGGCCGTTTTCATGGGCAACTCAAGCTGAACAGCCATGATGCGCGTAATCACAAGAGCCGGCCAATGCCAAAGATACAGAGAATAGGAGGCTTTTCCAATCGCCACCACTGGTCGTGCTGAAAGCATGCGCCCCACCCCTTGCGGGAAAATCTCCACCGAACCAATCAGAAGAACACTGCCAGCAACTGGCAAAAGCGCGGAATATCCGGGGAATGGGACTGTTTCATCAATAAACCCGAATCCGCACAGCAGCATAGCCATTCCCATCCAACCCATCGCTGCCGCGAAATTTGATCTATGAGGAGCATTTTTCCTGATCACCAGAGCCAGCAGGGATCCAGCCAAAAGCTCCCAGCCACGCGATGGCAAAAGATAGAAAGCAGCGGATGGAATTTTTTTGGTCAGGTATAGATTTCCCGCCAAAGAAACCAAGAAGCCTATAATAAGGACCGGAAGCAGCAAGCGCCGCCTCCATCGCCAGAGCAGCACGAAGAGAAGCGGGTAAACAAGATAGAATTGCTCCTCGACAGCCAGAGACCAAGCATGCGTCAGCGGTGAAGACTCTGCCCTTACTCCCCAGTAGTCTCCTAGCTTTCTCCAGTTGAAGATGTTCGCACCATTAAGCAATGTCCACATTGCATGCATTCCATGTGTAGCAGAAGTCCCCTTCGGAAGTAAAAATGCCACGGCAGCGAGCACGGCGAGCAGCATGGCGATAAGATTGGGAATGAGCCGTTGAACCCGCCGGAGATAGAATTCACGGAAGGAGAACTGTCCACTGTCGAGATCCCCTCCGATAATTCTGGTGATCAGATATCCTGAGAGCACGAAGAACACATCCACACCTGTAAATCCTCCCGGAAGCAAGCCCCCATTAGCGTGGTTCACCAGAACCGCCACTATGGAAAGTGCCCGTATTCCATCAAGCGGTGCTGAATATTTCATGGAGGGGAGTTGGTTTAGCTTGACGGAGGTGTCCGCTGGTTTTAGCTCCTCTTCAATTCAATTCTGCACTCCCGGAGCCATTTTCCCGGGGTCCGCTGATTTGTCTGGTTCCTCATGGAGGCCGCACCGAGACCGCGGAATTTCTCAGGCTCCTGGGATTGCCTTTCATTTTAGGTGTCTGTTGAAAAACCCGGACTGGTAGCGCGGCGAGAAATTCTTCCACAAGGCGACGTGCAACAAAGGAGGAGGTCGAGACCTTCGACTGCGGCTGCTGGAATAAGGCGCGCCGCCCGCAGGGATCCCGTCACTAGCCCCCCCCCCGGCGCAGCTGCTCAACCAGCCACCGTGGCCTCCGGATCCGCTGCCGGGCCCGGTTTTTCAACAGGCTCTTGGGTCGCCTTCGCTGGGTGGCATGCGCAGGAGCCTGAGGGAATAGAATCTTAATGGATTTCCAACGCTCCCGGATCCCAGGCTGACGTTCCCCTCGTTCGCAATTCTCCTTTTCGCAAATGTCAGTCGTCTTTGCTGGATTTTCATCATTTACCGCATGGAGGTCCCTTCCGGGCAATTCATGATCCTGTCAGGGCGAGAACCCGAGGCGCGCTCATGGAGCCCCGCGGTACCCGTGAATTCGATGCCGGCATAGCTGTCACATAGCTGCACCGCCATGGCTGCCGCTTGGCCTGTTGATTGACTGACGTTCTGCGCATGGAGCCGGAGATTTGATGAATTATCGCGTCCCCGCAGGCTATCTACCAGCCACCCGGCCAGGGTGAACGTCCGCGATTTCTGTCATCGCAGGGCTTGCCAAGGAAGGGGCCGGAGCGCTAGAACCATGGCCGATCCCACCGCGCGGGTCGCAATTCCCCCCCCTCCAAGAAATGAACAAGAATCTGCTCACGCTGATCGCCGCTTCCTCGCTGCCCTTCTCGCTTTATGCCGCCGACCCGGTCGCTCAGCCGGGTGGCAAGGTCGAGGGCGCTCCCCCGCTGGCCCTTGTGAAAGTGGCTGATGGCCTCGTGGATCCCGTGGACGTGACGGCCCCGCCCGATGGCTCGGGACGGTTGTTTGTCTGCGAGCGCCATGGCCTCGTCCGCGTCATCAAGGACGGAAAACTCCTTGATAAGCCAGCCCTCGATATCCGCGACAAAACCCTCAGCTCATTCCTTGAGGAAGGCCTCTTCGGGGTCGAGTTTCATCCGAAGTTCAAGGAAAACGGCAAGGTTTATGTGAGCTATGCCGACCTCTGGTTCAATGGAGCCACCCTGCTCACCGAATACCAGGTCTCCAAGAAAAATCCTGACCGCCTCGATCCGGAATCCGCCCGCGTCATCATGCAGATCGACTTCCCGTACTGCAATCACCACGGCGGCAAGATGAAGTTCGGTCCCGATGGCTATCTGTACATCGGAGTGGGCGATGGCGGCTGGGAAGGCGATGTCATCAGTGCGGGTCAGGACCTCCACACATGGCTCGGCAAGATGCTGCGGATCGACGTCGACAATTCAACACCGGACCGGGCCTACTCGATTCCCAAGGACAATCCGTTCCTCACTCCGAAGCAGCAGATGACGCTCTTCGGCATCAGTGAGAAGCAGTTCTCCCAGATCCATCCGCTCGCCAAACCCGAGATCTGGGCCTACGGCATCCGGAATCCGTGGACCTTCAGCTTCGATCGCAAGACCGGCGATATGTTCATCGCCGACATCGGGCAGAACCATTGGGAGGAAATCGATCTCCAGCCGGCCGGCAGCAAAGGCGGCGAGAACTACGGATGGAAGTTCATGTGCGGCAGCCACACGTTCCCCATTGAAGACGACGCCACCAACCCGCGCGTCGGCGTCCTCCCCATCGCGGAGTACAGCCACGTCGATCAGGGGAATTGCGTGATCGGCCTCGGCATCTACCGCGGCAAGGACTATCCCTCCATGGACGGCATCTACTACGCGGCCGACTGGGGCAGCGGCAAGGTCTGGGCTCTCAAGCGCGACGCAGCCGGTAAATGGCAGATGCAGGAAATGCTCGATCTCGACACGAACCTGCGGCCAACCTCGGGCGGGGAAGATGAAGCAGGCAATATCTACCTGACCCACGCCACCGCCAACTATGGCGGCCCGGTCGACCCAGCCGTCAACGAAAAGGGAGCCGTCTGGAAGCTCGTGCCTGCGGACAAGGTCCCGGCCGGAGCCGCCACGGCACCGCTCCAGAAGAAATAATCTCCGGCAACCCCCCGGGAAATCCGTGCGGGCCGCCTGTTGCCTTCTGCCACCGCGCTCGGCAGTAGTGCCGACAGGCGGTCCGCCGTCTTTCCGTTCTCCTGCACCCGTTCATTCCTTCCCGCCCCCTGCTCCCATGCTCCGAATCGCCCTCCCGCTTCTCGCCCTCTCCACTTTCGCCTTCGCCGCCGACGAAAAGGAAACACCCGCCGCCGGTCATGGCGGGCACGATGACCATGCCGCTCATGCATCTGCCGCTGACTCGGGCCTCAAGAAGGAACTCATCGAAGGACTAACAGAAAAGGACTTCCTGCGCCTCGGAGACAAACCGAAAACGGTCAGACTCACGGTCGTCGCCGTCTGGACAGCGGAAAACTATGGCATGAACTTCAATGGCTACGCCAAGGGCAATGCCATCTACACGATTCCGAAGGACTGGACCGTGGAAGTCACCTACATCAATCCCAGCCCGATTCCCCACAGCCTCATCGTCATCGAAAAGGATGACACCAAGAAGCTGCAGGTCCCGGAGCCGTACTTCAAAGGCGCAGCCGTCCCGGATCACATCAAGGGCCTTTCCTACGGCAAGCATACGTTCACCTTCACCGCCGACGAAGCAGGGGAATACGCCCTCGCCTGCGGCTTTCCGGCGCACGCCCTCAATGGCCACTGGATCGCCCTCGACATCTCCGAGGAAGCCAAGGAACCCACCCTCAAGCTCGGCGACAAGGAAGCCGTCAAGGCATCGCCTGCCGCCCCCGCAGCCAAATAAACAGCGGCACTCCATGGCCGAGCGCGGGGCAACCGGCTGCCGCCCCCGCGGATGACTGTGATCAGGCCAGGATGTCGCGGATCACGTGACCGTGAACGTCGGTGAGCCGGCGTTCCAGTCCATTGTGATAGTAAGTCAGGCGCTCATGATCGAGCCCGAGAATGTCGAGGATGGTCGCGTGGAAATCGTAGACGGTGGCGATGCGGTCGACGGCTTTGTAGCCGAATTCGTCGGTGGCTCCGTAGGACATGCCGGGCTTGACCCCGGCACCGGCCATCCATGCGGTGAATCCTCCCGGGTTGTGATCGCGTCCGCTCGCTCCCTTCTGGAAGGTTGGCATGCGTCCGAATTCCGTGCACCAGACCACGAGGGTATCTTTGAGGAGGCCCCGCTGCTTGAGATCCGTCACAAGGGCCGCGGTGGGCTGGTCCATGACCACGCCGTGCTTGCTGTACTGTTCCTCGAGAACCTTGTGACCATCCCAGTTGCTCACCCCTTCGCCTCCCGTCTGGTAGGCACCATTGAACAACTGCACAAACCTCACCCCCTTCTCGATGAGACGCCGCGCCAGAATGCAGTTCCGCGCATAGGCCGCCTTGAGATCCTGCACCGGATTGCCCGCCGCATCCGCACCGTAAAGCTTCAGAATGTGCTCCGGTTCATTCGAAATATCGGATACCTCGGGAACCGACAACTGCATGCGCGCCGCCAGTTCATAACTCGAAATCCGCGCCGCCAGCTCGGAGTCCCCCGGAAACCGTTCCAGATGATGACGGTTCAGGGCCGTCAGAAATTCCCGCGTGGCCCGGTCGTTTTCCGGAGAAGCAGCCGACGGACGGGCGAGATTGCGCACCGGACGGGTCGCATTGAAATCCGTTCCCTGAAAGGCAGCCGGCAGGTAGCCGGAACCCCAGAAGTTTCCAGCCGACTGCGGGGCTCCACGCGGATCCGGAATCGCCACGTAAGCCGGCAGCGTCTCGTTTTCCGTGCCCAGCGCATAGGTGAGCCACGACCCCATGCTCGGGTAGGCATCAAGGGTGTTTCCGGTCGACAGGAAGTTCTCCCCCGGGCCATGCGTGTTCGTCTTGCCGGTCAGGGAATGAATGAAGCAGAGGTCGTCCGCGATCGCCCCGAGATGAGGGACGAGATCGGATATCATCTTGCCCGATTGACCGTACGGACGGAATTCCCATGGGCTCTTTGTCAGGTTCCCCTGCTCGCCCTGGAAGGTGATGAGCTTCTCGCCGCCAGGCATTGGCTTGCCATGATGCCGGATCAGCTCGGACTTGTAATCAAAGGTATCCACCTGGCTGACAGCCCCGGAACAGAAGATCATGAGAACATTCTTCGCGCGGGGCGTGAAATGCGCCCTGCGGGCCGCATTGGGATTCGCGGGATTGATCTCCGGTCGGATCGGTGCCGCTCCCATGAGGCGGTCTGCGGTGAGCAACTGGGTCAGCGCAATCCCGCCCAGCCCGGAGACGGTCTGCGACAGAAAGCGGCGGCGGTCGAGCAGGGAATGCATGGCGCAGAATGGTTGCCTTCTCCAAACGCTCCCGCCGCGCCCGGCCTTTCGGCAGCCACACAAGGCTTCACTTCACCGCAGCAGGCGCATCGGCGACCCATGCGAACGGAAACCGTGCAAAGACCAGTCCCTTTTCGGGAACGCTTTCGTAAAGCACGCCCAGATCGCCATTCGCAAGCACGGTGAGACTCGAATACATGGCTCCGCCCGACTCGATGACCCGTCCGTCATTCCATGTCGTGCCGCCGTCGCGGCTCACCCGGACAGTCAGGGCGACCCGCTGCTTCGGATGGGCCGCGTTCGCAAAGACAAGCGCTCCGGAAGGATGCCGGATCAGACTCGCCATGCAGGTGGGATCGGGCAAGTGCAGCCGCGGTGAGGACCACGTGCCCGCCAGAGGATCGGGCCCTTTGAAGTCCCAGCGCGACCACAGCCGCTGCCCGGACTTGCTTTCGTCGCGCATGGACAGCAGCAGGGAACCGTCGGAAATCTCGGCGATGGCGCTTTCACTGGTCGGAGGCTGACCGGGAATGGCCGGTGCGGAAATCTTCCATGTGCGGCCACCGTCGGTGCTCGCGATGAAGCACGAATGCGGCACGTTGGCGGCGTCCTTGAACTGTGCGGGGAACACAAGGGCTCCATTCGCCAGTTGAATGCCATTACCCGGTCCCTGGAAGCACAGCCTCCAGGCTGGATCCTTGATCTGCGGCGTGATCGATTCGGCCGCGCTCCACGTGACTCCGTCATCGGTGCTCCGGCTGATCACAAACTGTCCGGTTTCCTCCGGGGTGAGTCCGGGACCGCTGCCATGCCATGAACGGTTCCCCTGCGACCATAGTGCGGCCACGAAAATCGTGCCGGTCTTCGCATCGACCAGCACCGCAGGATCACCCACGCCATTCCCCCGCGATCCCGGCACCGCCGCATCGTAATCCATGATTCGCTGCATGGGACTCCAGCTGGCTCCCTGATCGACCGACCGCATCATGCCGACATCGATGTCAGCCGGAAGATCGCCACCGCCCTTGTTGCGGGCATCAAAGACCGCAATGAGCGTCCCTTTGGTCGTCGTGGCCAAACCCGGAATCCGGTAGGTATGCACCCCTTCATCGCCCGCCTTCCGCACCACTGTCCGGAACGGAACTTCCTCAGCGCGGACCACCGCAGAAACGAAAAGCGCGAGCGCCGGAACCATGAATCGAAGGGACTTCACCATGCGGTGGCATCGCATGATTTCCTCCGCCGTTCCAAAGCAATTCCATGGCGCAGCCACGTAATGCCTGAGCCCGACTCTCAGGCTGGCTTCCCGGCCGGTTCCTTCCGCAGCCGGAACCACGCAAACGCACAAACCGTGAGCCATACCCCCTCCGACATGACTGCGATATAGGGAATATCGATGAAGCTCTCCCGAGTCGAAGCCCGGAACCACAGCAGATCAGCAAGGCTCATGGGCACAACGATCAATCCAAGCAGCCCCAGGAAAAACAGTACTGGCTGCACGACGAGAAAGAGCCGGATCGGACGGGCACCGCATCGCCTGAGCATCCAAAGCAGAACCCCATGCGCCAGCAGCAGCAGAAGATGCCACAGCGGGGCCCAGGGCGCTTCGTCTCCCAGTTGTTCCCAGGCGGCCCGCAGCGACGCATTCCGCAGAATGATCCCGTAGTGCTCCGCAGAGAACACGTCATTGAATCCCATGGTCCGCCCAGCGGAATCGGTCGTCTCGTATGGCGTCGCCCCGATCCCTCCGCGGAGCCACGTTGACCCCGCAAAGACCGCCAGACTCAGCAGGACAGCCCAGACCACCGCCCGGCGTCCGCTCCGTAACGACGGCACCGCCTCAGAAGACAAAGAGGAATTCGCTGGCATTGTAGAGGGCACGGCAGAAGGACACGAGGCCCTCGCTGCCAATCATGGCGACCGACTGACTGCGTTCCCAGTCGTCGGGTGGCCGGTTGAAGAAGAGCCCGAAGGCCCGCTCCATCTGGGCTGCGGGATCGTTCCCCGCCTCCTTGCGCAGTCGTTCCGCCAGCAGATCGGATTGCTGCAGCACAAAGGAACTGTTGAACAGATTGAGCGCCTGCAGCGGCGTATTGCTGCGGCTCCGCTTCGGCATGACCTGTCCTCCATCCGGACAATCAAAGGAACTGAAGACACTGTCCGTGGTCTGCCGGATGCGGAACTGATAGACCATGCGGCGGAATTCCGCGGTCGTGAACTTTTCCTTCGCGAAGTAGTGCATGACGTTCTCCTCGACGACATCCATGAGGTAGAATCCCGGGCCGCCCTGCTGTGTGAGATCCAGTGAACCCGAGACCGTCAGCATGGCATCGCGGATTGCTTCCGCTTCCAGCCGCCGGGGCGGAAATCTCCACAGATAGACTGCGTCACCATCGACCTGGAGGGCATCCGGCCGCGGTGCCGAATCCCGCCGGAAGGCATCGCTCTGCAGAATCAATCCCTGCACGTGCTTCACGGACCATCCACTCCGCACAAATTCCTCAGCGAGCCAGTCGAGCAATTCCGGATGGGTGGGCCGGGCACCATTGACTCCGAAATCGCTCGGCGTGTTCACGAGGCCGGTACCGAAAATGTAATGCCAGATCCGGTTCACCATGACTCTGGCCGTGAGTGGATGTTTCGGATCGGTGATCCATGCGGCGAATTTCGTGCGGCGTTCCTGTTCCGGCGTGTCCACGGGAAGCTGGAGCGATCCCATCACGGAAAGAATATCCGGTGCCACCACTTCGCGGGGCTGCATGGGTTCTCCACGGTAGAGCCGATGCGTCTTCGGTGGCTGCTGGAAGGTGCCAATCCATGCGCTCTGTCCACCACTGAGGGCAGCGATGGCCTGATCGGCCTGCTGCTGACGGCTGA
>Ga0315899_10002761_pt1 | contig 19294 bp, 16 predicted proteins | sample LakEriMetagenome_2_FD_203518 | JGI IMG/M metagenome (GOLD analysis project Ga0315899, IMG submission 203518) | Freshwater fungal communities from buoy surface, Lake Erie, Ohio, United States - Buoy 4 MA112 | ecosystem: Environmental > Aquatic > Freshwater > Lake | place: USA: Lake Erie, Ohio... | reverse complement strand
GGGGGGGGGGGGGGGTATTGGGGGGGTGGGGGTGGTCACTGCAGAGCCGCAGAGTATTTTGGAGGCGCTCAGGTATGCCCCTTTAGTAGGCCTCTTTGCCGTCTGTAGGTCTCTTTTGCCTCTATATTAGGTCTCTTTTGACACCTTTGCGTACCTCAGGAAAGTTGCGGATCCCCTGTGTGGGCAGATGCCTGGCAAACAGGTATGCAAAAGTGTCGGAAGAGACCATCACCATGATCATACCAACTTTCTGTCTCCCTCTCTGTCTCTCTTTCTGTCACGAACACTCTGTATACTCTCATTCACGAACACTCTGTACACTCTCATTCACGTCCCGGCACTGTCTTTCATGTCGTAGTTAGGTACTGTAGTAGGTCTCTTTTGACACCATAGCAGGTCTCTTTTAGAGGAAAAAGACAACAAGAGACCTGTTGAGGACAAAAGAGACCTACTAATACCGGCATGCGTGAGGTAACAAGCAGACGACACGCGCAAGAAACGTCATCTCTCTATTAGTAGTAGTGGGTCTCTTTTCTCCTTAAAAGGGTCTATTTGTAAGAAAAGAGACCTACAACACAGGCAGACGACACGCGCAAGAAACTTCAGTCTCTCGAGTGGTCACTCAAGGAGGGCTCCGTCAAGCTTGATATGCGCCAGGTGTAGGTCTCTTTTGAATGACTGTAGGTCTCTTTTGAATGACTGTAGGTCTCTTTTGACACTAATCTTTTGACACTAATGCAGTGGTCACTAAAGGAGGGCGCCGCCAAGCATGATATGCGCCAGGGGAAGGGTTGAGGGTTGAAGATTTAGGATTTAAGATATAGGGTTTTGTAGGGTTTGGGGTCTAGGGATATGCGCCAGCTCATTGCCTTGTTAACCCGGAACTCGGAACCCGATCTATACTCTAAACCCTTTGCACACAGCTGATTGCCGCGTTGCTCCAAAACATCGCCGCAGGCGATCGTAATGGCGCTGAAAAGACGCAGAGGTGTGTGTGTGTGTGTGTGTGTATGTATGTGTGCGTCTCTCTCTCTCTCGCGCGCGCTCTCTCTCTCGCGCGCGCTCTCTCTCGCTCTCTTGCTCTCTTGCTCTCTCTCTCGCTCTCTCTCTCGCTCTCTCGCGCGCTCTCTCTCGCTCTCGCGCGCGCTCTCTCTCTCTCTCTCGCGCGCGCGCACACTCTCTCTCTGCATGTTTCCCTGTGCATGTAGATGCACAGCGAGAGAGAGAAGGAGACAGAGAGAGAGAGAAAGTGTGTGTGTGGGTGAGAGAGAGAGAGACTCGCTCACTCTCAGTCTCACCCACACACAGATGCACAGCGAGAGAGAGACACACACTCTCTCTCGCTCTCTCAGTCTCCTCACCCACACACAGATCGATAGCGCAGATGCAACGGAGGCCTCTCCCCCCCTGCGCATGTAGATCCAAGCACACACACACACACACACACACACACACAAACACACACACACACACACACACACACACACACACACAGATCGATAGCGCAGATGGCGTTCGATGCAGGGGAAGCCTCTCCCCCCTGGATCCAAGCAACCAGCCGCCTCGTCCTCCAGACAAACAAAGCCGGTGCCTCAGTCGCAGGCGGTGTCTCCTCCTCCCCGGCCACGCCAAACACAGCCGCAGCCGCCACCCCCAAGTCAACAATGTCAGCCTTATCGCACCCCTCAACTCCATCCACTGGGTCTTTTTTTCTCTTTTTACCCCTGATTTTTTTTCTTAAAAGTCACCATTACTGGCTGCATATAGTGAAAGTACTAGGCCACTGACTATTGAGAATTTCTGCCGGGTCAAAGTTTAGCGTCTGCGCGCATTTTTCCCCCTTTTCTCATTTTTCCCCCTTTCCTCTTTTTTTTTATTTCTATCAGGTCTACTTTTAGCGTTGCGAGCTCTTCTGCGGGCGGCTCGCTGCCGGCAACACCGGGAACATCGGCCACGGCCATACACCCCGCCCAAAATATGTACATTCCGGGTATATGCATATTCTCAAAAGTTCTCTATCCAGTGACCCTATATAGTACATATACTAGAGCACTGACTTTTGAGAATTTGTATAGGTACCGCCCCCGCTCCCGCCCCCGCTCCCGCCCCTGCTCCCGCCCCCGCGCCGGACGCCGCGGATACGTTGAGTCAGAAGCAAGTCGCGGCATCCGCGGCCCCGCAAATGTACAAGCCCTCTGGGCGCTCGTCGACCGCCACAGCCGCTCCTCCTCCAGCCGGCAGAAATTCTGAAAATTCCTCTTTATGTGGATTTTGTATAGTAAATGTACTAGGGCACTGACTTTTGAGTTTTTGTTTTTGGATTCCCTCATGGCAGCGACAGACATGGAAGGCGCGGGCAGGCACGCATTAAGATCAGTATCTCAACTTTTGTTTTTGTACAGTTACTACTTGAACATAATTCTCAAACGTTTCCCTACCTTTGAATCGTCAATCTGCTAGGGCACTGACGGTTGAAGAAGTCGTTTCTTTTCTCACAGGGGCGCTGCAGTCTTTGATGCAGCCCAGGCTGCTGTTCCGGATCCCGTGTCTGCGGGTGTGCCGCAGTTTCCGCAACATCTGCAACAACTGCAGCAGGCGCCGCCGCCGCAGCCCATGCGCGTGCCGGCGTCTGATAGGTGCGTGTAGTACACACACATACAGAGAGAGAGAGAGAGATAGAGAGAGAGAGAGAGAGAGAGAGAGAGAGAGAGAGAGAGAGAGAGAGAGAGACGCACGCACACACGCACACACACACACACACGCACACCAGCTTCGACGAGGCACCAGCGGAGACAAGCATCCTGCAACAGAAGAGAAGTGCCCTGCAACAGAGTACGCAGGCGGAATCTACGGCGGGCAGTGGCGGCAAGGGCGGCGAGCTACGTAGGCGAGTGGGAGGGGGGGGGGGTTCGGCTGTAGGGAGAGGCGGCGCGGGAGGAGGTGAAGGGAGGACAGGTGCTGTAGATGAGACCAAGGGCAAGAGTGTGGCACCTGCTACGGGGGGGGGGTGGGGGGGGGGGAGGGGGAAGAGGGCAGGCGGCGGTGGATGTGTGTGGCTGTGCGTGAAGTTGGTGTTGATTGGGTTCATGATAGGGTTGGGATTGCTGTGTGCGTGGGTGTCTGTGTGCGAGTCGGGGTTGGTGGTAGGTGTGGTTGGGGTGGGTGTCGGGGGTGGCGGGGAGGGGGTGGAGGCCGCGGTGCCTCTAGAAGGCCTTCTGAAAGAGGTTTGTTGTGTGTGTGTGTGTGTATGTGTGTGTGTTTAAGCCATGTGCGCGATGTGCATGTATCCTGCGTGTGTACATGTGTGTGTGTGTGTGCATGTGTATGTGTGTGTGTGTGTGTGTGTGTGTGTGGGACAGTATGCGGCGGTGCAAGCAGATGTGGACGTACCCCATCACTCCTCCAGCAGACCCACCCATCCACTTACACCCCTCTCCACCCACACCACCCACCCACTCACCCTCACAGAATTCGCTGGGACAGTATGCGGCGGCGCTTGCAGATTTGGGCGTACGCTATGACGCAGACCTCGCCAATGTCACAGACGAGCACATCAGAGGTACTGCAGTATTCTCAAACGTCCTCTAAATAGCGAGCTGTATGTAGTAAATATACACGGACGCTGACTTTTGAGAATTTTTGTCAACAACAGGGTTGAACATGAAACCCATCCACGCCAACAAGCTCCGCCATCTCAGGGACAAGCAAGTATCGGCGCGGGCAGCGGCAGAGGTGGCGGACGAGTATAACACTGCGCAGCCAGTGCCAGCGGCCAAGCCCCCGCCTCCAATGTGTCAGGCCGTACGTGACTCCGGGACCGCCTTCGCTCGCAGTGCGGAAGCGTACGTGGGAGCGGACGCCGTGTCAGCAGTGCTCAAGCTGGTCGGGGGGCTCTATGCTTTTGCCACGGGACCTGAGGCCACGCATCTTCGGAGGGCGGCATCACAGCTGTTGGATTCTGCAAAAAAGACGGCCCAAGATGCAGGTCTGCCGACCCCGACACTTGAAGTACCGGACATCCCCGTGGAGGAAGCCAAGGGCGTGGGATGGATGTTCATCAAAGCCAGCATCGTCGCCTGTCAGGTGTTGGCATATCCATTGTGGGTGGCCATGGAAGCGAGCAAGTCTGTGCTCCACTACTGCCGGCACGAGGCCTTTGCTCTTTGGTCAGAGCATGTCATGCTGCTGTAGATAAGCCAGCACATTCTGGCAAGAGAGCACATTCTAGTAAGAGAACTGCTGCCGTCACGAGGTTTTTGCCCTTTGGTCTGAGCATGTCATCCTGCTGTAGAAGACGCAGCAGTGCGCCCGGAGGAGGGGAAAGGGTATTCAATGCAGCTGAGGATTCTCACTCTCCCTCTCCCTCGCGAGCCCCGTGGAGGCACTTCTGGATACGCAGTCCCACCCAGAGTGCCAGCCCACGCCAAGGACATCAACGCTGAAACGCCAGGCCATCGATACAACATCATGTAGGCGGCTTGAGTCTCAATGCACAAGGCATTCCTGCACTCCAACTGCACCGGTGGGTTCCCGAACGCCCGTGGGGTAAAAGCCACAACTACTGAATCTGGCGCTTGACTACTCCAAGGAGCGGGCCACGCACTCTTGCTCATCCACTCGCGCGTGCGCAGGTTGCGTCGTTGGAGGGCAGTTAGTAGTAGTTAGTTGAAGTAAACCTTGTCAGTAGTAAGTAGGTAGTTGAACGAAGCCTGGGGATATGGGGGGGTTGCGTCGTTGGACAACGTTTTCTCTGCATTTCATGTGAGCATTGAAACACTGGCCTTCATCAACGTGTGCTAATGTCAGCATTGAAAATATCATGAGTTGTTTGAGGAGCCCCATCGCCACAGGGCCGCGGATGACTAACTAAGGGCTAAAGCCGCAAGTACGTGTGTCCAATAACGGCGCACCTTCCCTCTTTCTGAGGGAAGGTGCGCCGCTCCTTCCAGATCCTGCGTGGGCGCGCACCCAGGCGTGAGCGCAGCGGCGCCTGGGGCAAGCACGCAGGCGGCGCGCGGAGGGCAGGCGTGGGGGCAGGGTCGCCGCCGGGCAGGTCGGCGGCCAGGGCCCGCACGCCGTGCACTCACTCACAGTTCGCGGCGCTGCGGCAAACTGGCCCGGGTATCATCATGGTGGCATAGTGGATCCGAGGGCCACCCCGAGGGGTCGCGCCCACAAAGTCATGACGCTGCCGAGAGGCAGCTGAGCCCCAGTAGTCCGACCCGAATAAAAGTAAAGGAAACACTAGCGGCGGTTTTACACTTTGCGCGGCGCTGTCTCTTCCGGTGGGGTCTTGCCCCCACAGAGGCAGTTGCCAGGAGATCCAAGGCCGAGAGGCCGCGCAAACAGGCACAGGCCTGCCGACCAAGTAGCAGAAAGCAGGATACGAGACTGGCTGATTGGGGTCCAAAGTCCACCAGCAATGGTATGCGAGGCATATGGTGGACGGACGGTCACACACGGTGAAGGGGGATGACTCTGAAAAGGAGTCTCAGGTGCGGCATTTGGGCACAGAGTCCACCCCGTGGTTTGGGGCGGGACCTCACCAGGCCGGTGAGTGTGGCCGAGCACACTCACCGACACCAGACCGCCGTGTTTTGAAGTGGAGAAACATGCCCTGAGGCTGGAAGCAAGCGCGCACTACCTTCCGACAAATGGCGAACAAAGTCCTCTGTTCACAGAGGACTTTGTTCGCCATTCGACGACGCGCAGCTAAATTTTTACATATCATACACGTTGCAAGCTAAAAGGTCTAGTTGTAAGAACAAATGGGCATCTTTAGCTCGCCCACAGAATACTAGTTCACATACAAGTTTTATCGTTAGGTGCGCCTGTCATCTGCGCCCTCTTCGAGTTTGCTACCTCTCATCCCTTCCCTTGTGCTGTGCCCTGTGCAGAAGAGGGCCTGCACGCGTCTAGACTGTCTAGCTTAGTATGTGTGTTGAGAGACTAGCATATGGATTTTACGGTGCGCGGGGGGCTTTGGACTTTGGAGTATTTACTTCGCGGTAACGTGATCATCCACAGGGCCCATAAAGCGATTCAGGGAGATGACCGCCGCCAACGTCGGAGGTCATGGCTGAGGTCTCCCTGGCTCTCTCCTATCCGGAACTCTGTCGAGTTACGGGGCCTCTGCCGTCGCTCGTACTTCGGACCGAGGACGTGTGGCAGAGGTATAAACCAGATTCATCGAAGCGTTTCAGGGCTCTCAATCCGGGTTTCCCCTTCTCACCCCTACAATGCAGACATTGTATGACTCCGGGGGGGTTGTCTGAGCCCAACCTTAAAGGCGGACTCAGATTGAGAGATAGCGCAAACCCTCTCGGGCCGAATTGATTTCTGTAACGTCAAGAGATCAAGGTCAAGACGCAAGACTCAAGGCCTCGTAATCATCAAGCCCTCTATCTCCGCTATCGCTCCTTCAAGCAAGGGGAGTCAAGCAACCGTGACCGTCTGACCGTTTTAGGTGGATTCAAGGAACGCCCTGTTCGTAACATTCCGGACCCGAACCCACCTGGATCCAGACAATCCAGGTGTACCAGGCGTCATAACTGGATCCTAACAAAACTTTTTAGACTCTTGTTCTCATCTTGGACAGAGAGAAAGGAACGAGCGAAAGAGAGAGGAGAGAGAGAGAAGACGTAGAGAGACTATGTTTGTGTGTGAGTGTGTGTGCGTGCCCTTGGAAGCTGCTCAGCTTTTCGCCCCCTGAAAGGAGGCGCTCGCTCCTACAGCGTGCCTCCACCCACCAGCGGTCGTGCCGCTTGGTTTGGGCATCGGAGATGGTAACCTGCAGATCAAGCTTGAAAGCGTCACCGGTATCGGGAACCAAGTCCCTCACTGCCCAATGTAGCTGAGAAGTGCGTGCTGTGAAAACTGGTTGTGTTGTTCATACAAAGTACGCACTGTCCACATCATCATCAGAAATCCTTGCGTCACTCAGGGTCTCCGGACAGCAGTCTCCTGCAGTGTTCAGCCAAGTGGTGTTCATGAGAGAGAGAGAAAGAACAAGGTTGCAGCGTGGGCGTTTTCCGCACACTTTGCGTGTATTCTTGCATCCCTTTATTCACGCGAGAGACATGTTATCTCCCGAAAGTATCAAGACAGGAGGTTCTCTCGGAAGAGCTAAACACACAACTTTCGACATTTTATGCCAAGTTTGAGAATTTCATATTGATGTATCTTTTCGATATGTGTCTCGTCAAAGGCGATTTGAAGATGGAGCTCACAGGGTGAAAGGAGACCTATTTGGGGCCAGAAGGGTATTTTCTAGTTTTAGGGGTTAAAGAGAGAGAGTATTGTTTATTGGTACTGAATTTAGTATCCTCTACACCTCCGTGTATCCGCCAGCCGGGGCTGCGTTCCTTTGAGGGAGCTAAGACAGTCTGCTATGGAGTAGTGGGCAACACAGTGAAGTTGGGGGGCGAGACGTACTCGTAAACCAAGATATCCATACTCGTCGGATGTCTCGTACAACGCGTATTCAAGGTGCTGGCAGCTTGAATACGCGTTGTACGAGCTGAGATGTGAGGGAGAGACTGGCTGCCCACCCGATCCAAGTAGATGCCCAGGGTGGAAATTGCATAGCTCTGGGGGACACAATTACACACTGGCACACAGGAGCTCATGGAAAACATGCTCGGCCCGCCTTGCGGTCGTGTCGCGGCCAAGAAGGAGGTCCTCCGCTGTCTCGCAGAGTTCTGTGCAGGAGGCGAATGCCTTGCAGACTATGAGGCGATCGTTGCCACAATACCCCACACCAAATTTTGGGAATCCAAAAAGAGGCTGGTGCCCATTTCTTCGACAAAGTCTCTTCGACAATCGACACGGAACCGGGCCTATCGTAATCAAGACGCTCTCCTGCAGGTGCTCCCAGCTCCATCACAAAAGCCGCTGCATCACGTGCGCATGTCCCGTGGATTTCATGTTTTGTTCTGAACCATGAAATGAAAATACCGGTATGGATCGCAGATCTGACTGGTATGAGTGTAACCACAGTCTCCCGTATTCTGGACGGCATAAGGCTGACGTGAGGGGCACGCATGAATGAGATTTCATTGCTTTCATTGCTTTCACTTCCGACGCTGACTCGTCAATGATCATCTTTTACGTCCCCAGAATGTGCACTACTTCGCTTCTTATCCTCCTTGTCTACTTCGACGAACGCCTTCTCCGCCATAATTTTAGCGGCCTTTTTGTACACATTAGCTGAGGGGGCGGAAGGGATGAGAGAAAATCGCAGGAGTCGTTAGCTGATGAGTGCATAATAAAAACCGCAATGCGCTCCCCGCATGTGCCCAGACAGACTCGCAAAAAACACCAACATTCAACGTGGCAATACGCATCCCTCCCTACTCTTGTACCGCCCGCCCGCGGTGCCTCCTACCACCTCAACTTTCTCCCACCATCCTGCTTTTTGCTCGCTGCACATACAACTCAGATCACCTGCAAACATGATTTGCCGCTGCGCTGGCGTGTACCCATCAGCGCGTATTTGCATCTGTTTCGTATCCTTGAGAAAGTTCTCCGCGAGACCTTTGAGGCGAACCAGTGCTGGGCTGGTCCACTTGAGCCGGGAAGGATTGACGCGCACCAGCTGGAAAGGTTGTGGTTAAGGGGCAGGAGAGGACGTCGGTTAGCGAGAATGCTTCCCGCTACAAACGAAGTCAATCGAAGACAGTACACATCTGAAGACCTACAATCGCGCGTCTACACGCATATACCTTGTCAGCAAGCAGACTATCATGGACAACGCCTGAGTCAGAGGGCTGCCATTGACATCCAGTGTGTGCAGCATTTGAGGCACTTAGCGCCAAGTCCGGATCCGACGTCATCCGGATCTGCAGGCGTGTCGCCAGGTGAGAACAGAAGTGCAACAAACAGCACCATTGCCAATTCGGAGTCAAGTAACAAAAAATAAGTCGCCCTCACTGTCTTCCAGAGGTGAGGGAGCAGGCGAAACGCGCTTAGACAGAGACCGTCGCCTGAACACGAAAAGTATGCCAGTGAGGTGCGCGCAAAATGGAAAGAGGAATAATGTGCGGCACATCTTACCACATGTGCGTCAGCTCTACATTTGTGAACAACACCTTTGACCCAGTTTCCTGAGTCTTGCGGCCATTCAAAAAGCACTTGGTCGTTTTCCACGAAGTGCCGGATGGGCTTACGCTCCCACACTGCTTCAATCGCCAGCAACGCCTGAAGGACGGCAAGAAGGTCATTTGGTGTGCGCTTGATAACGCACATATCCAGCAGATCTTCGCCGTTGGTGTAGAAGAATTGTCGGATGATTGCCGACATAGAGGACCTCTGCACGACTGGAACCAAGACCCCCAATACGTGCACTGCTACGTCGGCAGAGGCATACATCACGGCTCTGTAAATATATGAGTCGCGGACACCACGAAGTCGGATCTCCTTTTCCAAGGCAAGCTCGTGTGGGATGCCACCGTCCATGGCAGCTAGAGACTCCGCTGCTTTCTCCAGCTGCACCGAGCCTTTTAGCAGGGCCTTCAAAGCCTCCATCTGCTTTTGCAAGGGGGTCTTGCCGTCTTCGTCACCCTTAGCTTGATCGCCCCCCGCGACAGTCGAGTGATCATGCGCGCATAGCAGCGACAGGAGTGTCGAGCCTTCTAGACTCGTCATCAGCGCAAGGCGACTAGTCGTCATGCAGGGTTGATCGTTGGTTGCCCCGGTACTTTGGACTGCTGTAGTTCCCTGCACCGTTTTCGCCAGCTGGCTTGTAAAGTCTTCCCACATGCCCCTCTTCAACGACTCGACGAGCGTCCAGCCCTGGAGGGCAAGCTGCGGCAGGTCGTGAGTCATGCGCTGATTGACACGTACAATGCCGTGTCCAGGAGAATTCCAGCGCGATCCATCTAAACCGAAGATGTGCCACCACTTTTCCTCCGTGCTTCCTGACCCGAGACTGGGAGGGGGCGAGTGGAAGACGGCAACAGGCCCAATGCTGTCGTAGAGCGTCACAGTGGCAAGCGAGGCATTCCAGTCTTCGCTTGAGCCGCCAACCCCTGGCCAGTACACGGAGAATGAATATCCCAGCTGGGGACTGACTTTGATCGTTACCGTTTCCGGCCCGTACCCGGCCGAAGAGTCCATGTCTAACTTGATCCCGTTTGTCATTCTTCCGGCATCGCGGTACTCGACGTGAGCACCCTCTGACGTGTACACGTGTGCATCCAACTCAAGCGGTTTCGCGCCCCATGACAAGACGATCCGCAATTCATTAGGACTGTGCTCACCTTCCAATGTCAGCAATGCAACGGGGTTTACTATACAGAAAATGCACACGTTTAGATCGGCGCGGATGCAAATTACATATGCACTTTGACACGTAGTAGCGATAGCGTAGGACAATTGAAAGACCTGCTCATGTGCCGGTTAAGGACGACGCGCGACGTTGCGTTTTCAGGCGCCCGCGTACGTCCGTCTACGAGCACACACGTAGTAGAGTACGACGTCCACGGATGACCTGATGTTGCGTTGCCACGCACGTCCATCACATACACACCGTCATCCAGTTGGACAGTCTCGCCACCGGCAAAGACAAATTTTTCGTCGTCCTCTCGCACAAACTCGACGATGGCCGTTGTAATGGGATCATTGGTGATGCTGTCGTGCACTAAGTAGCACGTTGCTGGCCGGAGAATCTCAGGCGGTAAGATCAGCACCTGCAATGTTTCAACTTCGTCCTCAAACAGCGATTTGCCACTCTTAACACCCTTGACACTCACATCAACGTTTCCGTATAAATTGCAGCCGCTACCAATCGGAACCAGGGTGAAGGCTACAATGGCAACCTTGCGGCCAAGCTCTGGATGCTCCTGGGTTATGCTCCTGACGTTGAAGCCACTGGCAGTGATAAGAACGTCCTCTGGATACATGTCAATCTCGATTTCAATCGCAGGGTTTTTCATCGGGGGCCACGAGATCCACTCAAAGTCGTCATCGTATTGCACCCTGTACTTGGAAGCTCGCTGGTTCCAGCTTGTAATTGTGCCACTCATCCAGTCATTGCCGATATCAACAGCGCCAGAAGCCAAAGTGCGCTCTCCGCGCACGGCAACCCGCTGGCTGATCTTGAGCTTGTCTGGCATATCCGGCGGTTTGAGATCAAAAACACAATGGTATGACCGGCCGTCGGTAATGATTTCGGGCGGAAAAGAATTACGCCGCTCCTCGGCCTCCTTGAGCGATTTCATCGTGTCCTTGTCTGTCAGGTCGAGCTGCGGGCGCATGGACGAGAAGAACTTGTGAAGGCTTGCCTGCACAAGTGACTGGGAGCTCGCTGCTGCCTTTGTGATAATTTCCTGCATGAGCTCTTCGACAACCTGCATTCCCTCCGGAAACGACTCTCTAGATATCCCGTCGCGCACCTCTTTGAGAGTCAACTGGCGAGCCGGTGGATACACCACATTTTTCGCAGCTAGCCATATGTTGGCCTTGCGCAGTTGGGGAATTTGCTCACTTGCCTTATCAAACAACTCACGTTGGACTGCATCTTTGGTAACGGCCAACAGCCGGTCCATGTCATCTTTGATGAGTGCGATGACATAGTCCTCAGCATTGTTTATTTCCTGCGCGAATGCAGCACCGTACTTGCCTGCCACCTTGAACTTGTGCAACGCATCAAGAGCATTTCTGACCGCCTGATCATAGGATCCGTGCATGACGAGTGTACGCACGCTCTTTAGCGAATTCTGGCCTTGAACCACAAAGTTTGCCCTGCTGCGCTCCTCTTTGAGGTCACCTATCAGCATCGTCATGACAGTCATTTTCTCCGGAGCAAGTCCACCGACACGCTGGGTGAAACGGGACCCCATCTTAAAGGGAATATCTATCTTTTGCTCATGCCAGGGCGTCTTTTGAACCAACGATGGAATGGACGAATGCGGCGACCAGCCTGGAACAGGGGATCCAAGGCAGTACCAACGTCTGTATTCGATGGCATGAGATGGGCTCGCAGCTCGCCGCCAGTATGCATTATGATCCTCTTGCGCGGATCGACGAATGTCAGTAGTCGCGTCCCCCATGAGTTTCGAATACTCCCGTGAGCGTGCGCGGCTGCTTCCGCGGCTCTTTGGTGGCACGGCGATTGGCTCGTGAAGTTTCCCGGTTTTTGGATTCAGCCAAGGTGTCCACTCGACTTCCGGGTGGCGGGCGGGGATGTGCTTCGGCGGCGGGAGCTGATCAATCGGGAAAGGCCGCTTGACTTCAGGCGGGTTCGTACTGAGCTGTTTCACTATAGGTTTTGTGATTCTTGCCAGAAAAGGCGAAACGCCATGCTTTTTCCCCCTTTTCTGGACTGTCTGCAGAGCTTGCTCCTGCTCGGCTTTCGCTTGAAGTTTCAGTGTGCTGGGACCAGCATCAACTTTAAAAATCCTGTATAAGCCCACCATGATAAAGCTGTCAAAAGACAGACCAGTAACATTGAATGCCTCAAGCTCCTCCTTTGTGAACTCAACACGCTCCTTGGCACGCTCCTCAAGGGCCTTAGCGAGCGCAGCGTTGCGGATCAAAGTGCCCTCTGGCGCTTCTTCCACTTCTACCCATTTCAGACCAGGTCGAGGAGGGTTTGTTGGCCCATCGGCACTTGCATCAGGCGCGATATTGTTCTCGTCCACCGTCACATCCTTGTCCCTCTTTGCTTCATTTTCCTTTGCGCTTTGCTTCTTTGAAGACGATCCCCCTGTGCGCAGAGGCGATGCCGTTGACTCATACGTTAACTTGTTGCTGTGCGTTTTTGGGTCTGTCTTTGTGTTTGGCCTCCTGGTGGAACCTCCCAGATACGATGCCGACGAGTCTGTCAATGACACGTCCGTACCATTCGAAGCGGATGCTTGTAGGGACTCATCGGCGCCTGCAGTGGAGGGTACACTTCTCGCCCCATCGGGATCCGCAATCCCATGCAGGAACGCCTTGAGCTCTTCGACTGCGGTGCGGTCGCTTTGCGCTTGGTCAAGAAGGTTTCTGACATAGTGTATATTCTGACCATCTGCCAATGCCGACGCCAGCTTCGGGCCGAGAATCAACTCCAGCTCAGCACGCAATTTCTTGAGCTCGCCTGCCATTGCGCTTTGGATCTGCTCAGCCGTGGGCCACCATCTCTCCTCGCACAGCGCGTCCAGCAGGGCCTCTACTACAAGAGTGCGGCTGCCAGGCTCCGCTGCTTTCACTGCACTATCCTTCCCAACGTCCGCACCCTCGTCCTTTGCCTCTCCTTCCTCAGGGGAGCTGGGCTTGGTGGCTTCCTCGACCTTCTGCTCGAGCGCTCGCAGCTCCTTTTTGATCTCTTCGGCAGGCTTCTTGGCAGCACCCTGTGGTTTGTCCGTAGCCTGCTGCTGCTTTTCTGTCCCCTCCGTCTTTTCCACCTTGGGCACCTCTGTGACATCCTTAACTTGATCCTTGACGTCGGAAGTGCTTGCGGCGCCTATTCCCTCAACCTGCAGCAGCGCTCTCAGCTCTTTCTTGAACACGTGCAGACCCAAGTCCTTTTGCAATACCTCTACAATGGCAAGCGCATTTACTCGCTTCGTTTCCTCTTCTTGCACAGGAGCATCGGCCGGCGCACCTGCACCAACGTGGGCACACACGCGAGTCAGACAATCTACCAGACTGTCTCCGTTTCAAGATGTACAATGGGGCAAGCGCAGCCAGCCTGTCGGCGTTTCACTTTGCAAGCCCCTGGTTTAGGGTTTAGGGTCCAGGTTACCTGGATGCCTCCACGTGCTTGCGCCCGTCTCTGTATTGTAGTAATATTTCCTTCCAGTCGACGCGCTGTTAGTAATCTCCCACTCTGGGGGTAGCTTGTATTCGCTCTCACCCTGCCTTGGTGCGTTTCCTGGAGCACTCGCGTTGCTGTCAATTGTTTTGCTGGAGCCAGGCACCCTGCCCCCGTCTTTTGCCGCGCTCTTTCGTGACGTGGTGTCTGGAGCACTCGTGCTGCTGCCAATTGTGTTGCTGGACCCAGGCGACTTGCCGTACACGTCTATTGCCGCGCCCTTGCGTGACGCCGGTGTCTCGACCGGCACCATGCGCGTCGGCGACGTGCCCGACCCGCGCACCGTTCGTGTGTGCGGCTTTATGCCATCATCATCGTACCGCATCTCATACTTTTGCGTTTCGTCGATTTCCTGCGTTTCGTCGATTTCCTCGGACACGCCATCCTTTGCGTGCTGCTCCTCTTCGTCGGGCGATTCTTCGAGGGGCGATTTTTCGAGTGCACGCTGTTCGGAGGGTCTCTGCTTCGGTTCCGGAGGCTTGTAGCTCTCTGCATTCAAGAGGAGATTGCGCACGTACAGCAGGCCGTCGGGCTGGGCCTTCTTCTGGAGCGCCGCCAACAGCGACGCGCGCATCGATTTGAGCGCCGCCCGCACCTGTTCCGGGTATTGCTTCGACGGTCGTCGCGGCGTTGCGGGCCGCGCGATCGGTGCCGGCTCTGGCTGTGGGATCGGTGCCTGCTCTGGCTCCGGCGAGATTTGTGAGGTTTGTGCCAGTTCCGGCGCGGCGGCTTTCTCACTTGAGTCCCCCAGAACTAGTTCCTGGGGCAGTCCTTTGCGATCGGCTCGCCCCTCTAGCCGTTGCTCCGGCGGCGCCCATTGCTCGCTCGTGTCCGCAATCGACACTCCCTTGGCCTTTGGCGACGCCATGGTCGCGGCTTCGCCGCCCGCCGTGTGCGGATCCTGCTTTTTCTCGTCGCCCGCCGCCCGGGCCGTCGAGCCTGAGCTCCTCCCAGCGTTCAACGGCATAACCCGAGACGCCTGGCGTCCCGCCCTCTTCTCCACGCCGCAGCTAATGACGGGATGCGCCCCAGGCCATCCGCCTCCCCCACCTCCGCACCAGGCTGGCAAAGGTCTTGGCTTGTCCAGTGCTGGGCAGCCGTGGTTCCCAGGGCCGTTGCCAAATGCAGAAACGGGTGTACTCCTAAGGGAAGTAGTTTTTTAATTTTTGAAAAAATACCTTTTGAGTCCTTCATTACCAGTGAAGGACTCAAAAGACGCTTTTTCAAAAATTGCAATAAAATTGCTTCTTCCGTTCGAATTTTGAACTTAGCTGGTGTAGTCTACAGACTACAACCCGGAGCTCGCTACACACACCTGTGGAAAGAAGGGCAGCGGCATGGAGGCCTCGCCCATCCCCCTGGCGTGGGGCAGCGGCGACGGGGGGCGGCAACACGCAGCGCGGGAAGCGCTGTACGCCTCGGGCCCCGGGCACGACCCGTTGGGCGAGCACCCAGCCCCCCATGAGGCTGCCGGGCGGGTGCTGTGGCCGTTGGGTCTCAAGGAGCAGGCGCTCCAGTATGCCAGCGCCGCCGATGGGGGTCTTGCGCCGTTCAGAGCGAGCCCAGACCGTGCGGCCGACGGCCCGCCCGCCGCGCAGCACTTTTTCATTGCGCCCGCATTTTCAGGGTCTCAGCCCGGCTATGTCTTCAAAATGGGTCCGCAGGGTCTAGGATACTACGCGGATGTGATGCAGCCGCAGACGCCGGCGGCCGCACCGCCGCCATCGACACGCCAGCCGCTGCATGGTCTTCAACTTCTTGCGCCGCTGGAAAAACAACTGACGCGGCAGCCGCTTGTGGCGCAAGCGGTGGAACAACAACAACTGACGCGGCAGCCGCTTGTTATACCGCCGGAGCCGGATGTTCCGCCGGTGCGGCAAGCCGTCAGCAGGCTGAAGGAATTGCTGTATCGGCTCCCCAAAAGCGTTGATGCCATGACCGACAGCAAGAACGTCTTGCGCGTGCTCCGTGAGATGCAGATTCAATCCGAACGCGGGTGCTTGGCAGCCGGGGGAGGACCTGACGAGGAGGACAAAGTCGCCCTGGTGGGGGCCATCAAGTGGGCCCTCCAGCAGGTCTGTCTTGCCCGCCTTCATGCAACCCATGTGTCTGCTTATAGCAAGCTCAAAGCGTTACTGTGTTCTGTGCAGGAGCAGCAGCTGCACACAGTCCTGGAGGACCTTGTATTTGCCTGCCTGGTGGTGGTCAATATGGGCTTGCCCAGTGGCACTCTGCAGACGTCGTCAAACATCGTCTTCATCCCCATGCTCATTGACACAATCAAGGCGGGGCCAGTGCAGGCGAAAACGCACTGCGCTATAGTGCTCTCGCAGATCGTCCTGGAGGGCACCCGCGCCGTCGAGGCAATCGTGCACTATCCTGAGTTCCTGCACCACTGCACCATGCTCGTGTGCTCGTCGTCGGACGATGCGAAATCCGAAGCAGCATTGCTGGTCAACAATCTCGCAGCGCTGGCCGAAGAGGACGTGCAGTCCAGACTTGCTGGCCATGGCGCCCTGGTTGGAGCCTTGAAGTCCATTGTGCAGTACGGTGGTCCGGTGCAGCAGTGCCGAAGCGCGGGCGCCTTCATGCATCTCAGCAAGGCAGTCCTTCCGCGTGGGCACCTCCGGTCGAGCCGAGTAAATGAGGCGCTCGAAAACACAATTCGAGCTCGGCTCGTAGACAAGAATCCCACTTCTGATCAACGGGCAACACTGGGGTTGGCCACGATGGCGCATATCAATCTGATGGTTGGAAATGCAGAGCTGTTGCCACCATTTCAGGATTCCGACTCTCACAACGAGGTGACGCTGGTGCAACTGCTGGTCGAGCTTTTGATTTCGTCGGTGCAGCAGCGCGCACTCTTCGGCATAAACTGGCGGCTTAAGGACGTGCTATGGTCAATGAGGGTTCTGGCCGGAAACTCTTTATATTTCACCCTCTTGGTGAACTCCGGGCTCGTTGAAGTTCTAGGCATGATCCAAGAATCGAAGCACACATCAGTCCACGGGCAAGACCCTGACTTGATCAAACGGCTCGTCCAAGATATCCATGCATGTCTAGTACAAAACCGCGTGGTTCTTGAACAGGAGGAGCAGGGAAACCAGCAGGCAAAGAAAGGACAACGGCCGGCTGCGTTACAGGCTGTGATGAATTCGAATTTGCCCGGAGCATCAGGAAACGGAGCATCCATGGAGTCAAGCTTGCCTACTAGTTCGTCGTCAACAGATGGGATTGGGCTCTTGCTTCGGTCGGAACAGTCGGCAGAGTCTATCACCAGCCTTTCTTCAAGCAAGACGATTCAGAAGCAAACCACTTCGGCACAGTCGGACATTACAGATGGGATTGGGCGCTTGCTTCGGTCGGGACAGTTGGCAGAGTCGATCAGCCTTTCTTCAAGCAAGACGACTCAGAAGCAAACCACTTCGGCACAGTCGGGCACTTGCTTCAGCCTTGGTATGTGCGGCTGCCAGTGTCTCCACTCGCAGGGTGGGGTAGTACTGGTGCGCGTTGCGCCCAGTGCCGAAGAACCTGTCTTCGATGTTGGCTTATTCTGCTCTTTGTCTGTGTTTGCGTTTCGCTGCCTGATCATGCTCTTCGGCAGCAGGTACTCGCATCGTGCGTGACTCGACTTTGTCGCCACCCAGCCAGGTTCACGAACGCGTCTTTCTTCGGTATAAACTCAGTGTCATTTCTGGTTTAGGACCTCATCGAAACGTTTCCTGGTATCTTTGTTCACGATGATCGATTGCTATGTATAGGTGTGTCAAAAGGATTCAGGGCCTCCAGATGCTGCAGGCATTCAACACCTGGGTCTGCAACATGCGCAGCGACCGCGCCTTCCTGGACTCAAAACTTTACACAAAGCTTGTGAATCAACTTGCAAAGGAGCGTGTGCGCAACGTGGATCTAGGTGAAATGCGTTGTCCGTGATCCTTCTCTTGATTTACATCGTCAGCTAGATCTATCGCTCCTAATCGTGTAAAAATTGGACATACATGGTACCCGACAAAGCTCATGCACGCATGTATCGAGTGCATCTAATCTACGTGATTTTGTGCGCCGTTGTGCAGAGCGGTCGCTGCAAGAGCTTCAGCAGTCAATTCAGTCAGCGCCCCCTGCGGCCGATGCTCACGCGACAGTGAAGCTCAACGCGCGAGTGAAGAAGCTGGAAGAAGAGCTTGCCACGAAACAGGTTAACGTCCTGGCTGTTTTTATTTTAGTTTTTATTATAGTGCTTTGATTAGTTGACTGCAGACAACGGGATGGGTGGGCTCGAATCTGGAGTCTCCACTGACAAGTTGCGATGCGTGCAGGAACGGATCTCTAAGCTTGAAAATGTTCACAGAGACTCAGTAGAGCAGCTCGTTCGCGAGCGCGTTTCTGTCCACCTTGGTGCCCTCGCCGAGCGGGCTCAAGGCGACACCGAAGAGGTCCAGCAGCTGCAAGTTCAGCTCCGAGAGCAAAATGGCCAGCTTGAGGCTGCGAGCCAGCAAATCGCGGAATTAGAAGCACAGATTGCTAACGTGAGACTGTCGCGCAATGCCCATTCGGTGGGACAGAAATCGCCATCGCCAAAGAAAAACGTGCATAGAAATCCGAATGCATCACCGTCGGTATCTTGTAATGACTCACAGGAGCCGCACAGCGAAGAGGTGACGATGCAGATGGCCACGGCCGAGGTCAACAGCTCAGTAGCCAAATTGGTGGATGTCCTGCACACGGAGCTGCGCGAGCGCGCCGCTTCGCACAGTGCTATCATGACAGCTATCGCAAACACCGTGGCGATGCGGTGCTCTTCTGTGCCTCCCTCCGACGAGCTCCACGATGGTGGTAAGTATTTGCAGAAAATTCAGCCGATTCCAGTCATCAGCAGGTCCCCTCCGGCTTCGTTCGTCGTGCAGCAGGACACAGATGCATCCGACAAGAGCACATCATCCCAGAGGTGTTCATACGCAAAACACACCAACATGTGCTTGATTGCCGCCAGATCGTCCTTGTCTGGCTTGTGACGGTTGTTCTACGTGCAATTCACAGCAACTCACCTCAACATTGCCTTCCCCCTGCCCTCGTGCCCCTCCCTATTTGCATGTATGTATACAGGACGAGCAGTGCATCACGCAACAACAGCCAGAGTCCCGATATACCATCAGCGCAACCAGACATGGAGTATCAGACATGGAGTTTCGGCATGCCTCAGTCCATGTCTGATTCTCGGCGCGACCGGACGACCAGACCACCGTCGTCTGGTCGAGCCGAGAATCTGACATGCCACCGGAATCAGACAGAATCAGACATGGAGATTCGGCATGCTTCAATCTTGGCCCTCTCTGCCAAGCTCAGAGTTGGCTGAGTAGGGAGAGAGAGGAGAGAGAGAGATTAGTTTTATTGACTTCATCAAGAACTGTGTCTACATTCTATTGCGGGAAAATCGCGTTTGGTCGTGCTTGTGGATTGTCGCCTTCGATCGTTCGTCACGATCTTTATTCATAATTT
>Ga0315899_10002760_pt1 | contig 19295 bp, 15 predicted proteins | sample LakEriMetagenome_2_FD_203518 | JGI IMG/M metagenome (GOLD analysis project Ga0315899, IMG submission 203518) | Freshwater fungal communities from buoy surface, Lake Erie, Ohio, United States - Buoy 4 MA112 | ecosystem: Environmental > Aquatic > Freshwater > Lake | place: USA: Lake Erie, Ohio... | reverse complement strand
TATATAGGACATGAAGTAATGTTCGACAGAGTTTTCACCGATCAAATATTCATAGGCGATCACACATCTATAGGAGATCGAACGATCATTACAGCACACGCCAACATACCTTCCAACACAAGACTAAAACAAATTTATCCGAGGACAATCTACCAGACTCGCATTGGCAAAGGAGTTTGGATTATGCCAAATGTTACCATTGCTCCCGGTGTTACGATCGGTGATGAAGCTGTAATTGCTACGGGTTCGGTTGTCACTAAAGATGTACCGCCAAGAGTTTTAGTTGCCGGAGTTCCGGCCAAAATTGTAAAAGAACTCAATCTTTAATTATTTCCTTGTGAAAATCCTCGTATATCTCCATCATCCCTCGCAATTTCATGTGTTCAAAAATTGCATTACTGAATTAAAAAAGTCATTCGAAATAATAATTATTGCGACTCACAAAGACATCCTTACCAACCTGCTCGATGAACAAGGATTTGAATACATCAACATACTACCCGAAGGAAGGAAGGGAAACAAATTCTCAATAGCTCTATCACTTCTTAAACAAGATTATCGCCTTCTAAAAATCTGTCTAACCCATAAGCCAAAACTTCTAATAGGTACATCTACTGAGATAACACATGTTGGAAGGCTGCTCGGCATAAAATCCTACTTCTTCATTGAAGATGACATAAGCGTAGTACCATTAGTCGGCCTTCTCGCGCACCCATTTGCAACGAAAATCGTTTCGCCTGAGGTATGTAACAACGGCCGTTGGAACGACAAGACAATCACATACAGAGGATACCAAAAGTTGGCCTATCTGCACCCAAATGTATTTACTCCCGATTATTCCGTGGCATCTAGATACTTGCCAAGCCAAAGGCCCTATTGTATTATTCGACTCTCAAGTCTTGACGCTCACCATGACACATCGGCCTCGGGAATATCGAATGAGTTTATTTCTCAGATCATTAACATTCTAGAGCCAAGCTGTAACGTTTTTATAACAACAGAGCGAAGACTTTCAGAAGAATTTTCAAAATATCAATTATCAATTAATCCACTCGACATTCATCACTTGCTAGCTTTTGCCTCCTTTTTTATTGGCGACAGCCAAAGCATGGCCGTTGAAGCCGCAATGTTAGGTACGCCGAATGTTCGCATAAGTTCGTTTAGCGGAAAAATATCCGTGCTCGAAGAACTTGAACATACCTATAAACTTACCGTTGGCATTCACCCGAATGATGAGCAACGCATTCTTGCCACCATACAGGAAATGGCAGAAAACAAAGAAATTAAAGCCGAGTATCAGCAACGCCGACACACCATGTTGCGCGATAAAATTGATGTTACCGCATGGTTGGTTGAGCTATTCACACAATCCACATCGAAGTCTGCTTAACGCTTCAGAACAGATTGATAAAGACTTACAAGCTTCGAAGCTACCGCTGCCGGAAACAAACCTCGAGAATCGATAACCGCAGGACCACCGGTGAAATGATGTGTTGCGCGAAAATCTATAGCCTCCTGAAGTGCATTCGCCAGTTTCGCCGCATCGAAGTCAGTTAAAAAGTGACCGGAAACATTGGCGCTAACTTCGGCGACATCACCAACACGGGTCGACACTACCGGAGTTCCGCATGCCATGGCTTCTTTGATGAACTGCGGCGAACCCTCAGAGAAAGAAGTCATAAGCGCTACATCACAAGCATTGAGCATGGCTGCAACCTCAGTGCGTGTTTTATTACTTAACTCTATAAGATGAACGTTGGAGTCATGCAATGCAGCTACGGCGGCATGCGCTAAAGTTGCATTTTTCACCTTGTTGGAAAATGAAGACGAGAACAAGACATATTTATCCTGTAAGCTCCATCCTAAATTTTGACGCGACTGGGTTCTATCGGCCGGACAAAAAACAACCGTATCCACAGCACAGGGAATAACGTGTAACTCAGAACGTTTCAATATGCGCTTCATCTCGTTTGAAACAACAATATGCGCTCGGGTAAGCAACATGGCGACGCGAGTAAATATGCGCAGCTTCGGAACGTTTACATCAGAACCATGAAAAGTTGCAACAACAGGCACCTTGCGTTGCAAGCCCGCAAGTAAGGCCGACATGCCCGAATGCGCGTGCACAATTTCGGGTTGGAACTCCTGAATGGCCTCTAAAAGCGCCGATCGATTGCTCAAATAACCCCGCCAACCTTTGCCGCGCACCAAAAACAAACGGACATCGCAACCCGCACGTCCCAATTGTTCGCATTGCTCGCGAACAAAAGGACTTGCCTCTCCTTTGTTACCGCTGCAAACTACCAGCACGCGCATAGGCCGAAGAATAAAAGGTTCCCAGAATACTTCCCATCACAACAAAAACCATCAATCGATAACTTACGTGATACATCTGTCCGGCGAATGAAGTGATGAACTGATTCAACAACAGCATCCAGAACAGAGATAGCAGCAAGGTCCGCATATCCGCTTGCATGACCGCATACTTTCTAATTCGATGCATGCGCAAACCAATCTGAACAAACATGAACAGGTATAAAAACAAACCAACCAACCCAATCGTGTTTACAATCAAATTATAATCGACGTGCAACTGGCGATCGCCAAAGCGTCCGTCAGCATAATTACCTACGGAGTTGAAACCCTCTAACCCAAACAAACTTTTCGCAGGGTCATCAAACGACATTGCACTTTCCCACACATACTGGCTTTCCAGGAAACGTCCTTCCCTTTCCAGCGCACCCGTTTCAAATCGATCGCTACGAGCTTGCAATCGTTGCTCGATCAACTCACCGAAGAACGGATACAAAAGAGCCACTCCTACGACTAGAAGAGCGAGCGATTTTACGATACGTCCAATTTGCAATGCGTTAAACCAGCGGATCGCAGTGCCGGTAAACAAACCGAGGATGGCTATTCGCTTGATGGAGATCAAGACTAGCAGCGCATTGGCAACAGCCCCGATGTAAGTTGTCCATTTCAACCATTTTCGTTGTCCCACAAAAAAGAGTACCATGGGCGCCAGCAACACGGAGTATGTAAAGACATTCCAGGCGTCATCCAAATTGCCGACACGAAAATCGGAATCTTCGGAATAGACCGATTCGCCCAACCCGAAAACCTGACTCAGAATAAAATTAGCAATCAGAATGAAATAAACACCGATGATAGACATGCTCAATTTACGGAGCTCTTCAGGTCTATTAAAAAGGTGAAAGCCAATTGCGAAAGAAGCAATTGGAATACAGATCTTAAGCGTAATGTTTACCGACTTGCTCAAATCTGACACAAAAGCCAATTGCAGCAAACAATAACCTACGAACAGCATCATAGCCGGATAATATCTGAAATGCCTCGGATACTTCACAAAAACGAACAACAATAAAACGAGCAAAAGACCCGCACGCAAAAGAGGTAACCAAGAAAGCTGTTCCGAGAACAACAGCAACGTATCAATCAACACGTTGAGCGGCAAAAGGAAATAAGCAATCTTCTTCAGCATATGTTTTTATGCATTGGGATAACAATGGCGTTAGATGCGGCCAAAATACAATTGAACAGCACGGAAAAAACCTTAGTAACTAATCCGTTTGAACTAAAAATTGGCTGTTTTGTTGAACGCATGATGCATACATTTGCTTACCTAATCTAACCATGGAAGGCTCAGCGTTTTTCCATACACATTTAAACACTCAACTAAACTCGGAACACATTCCGGCTTTGGAAGAGAGATTGTCTCTTTTGCTCCACGAGCAGGAAAGAAGAACTTTCCATTTCCGAAAGTGCGATGCGCAAGCCGATTTTTCCATGGCTAAACGGGGCGCTTCGCTTTACACGGAAACTCCCATGAACGACTTGAGGCGCATCAACAAGTTTCTCGAGCAAACCAACGAGTCCATGGATGAAGGCCAGTTGTTTGTAGCCTCTTTTGAAACGTATCGTGCACGCCGTCATCGTATCTCTTTCTACAAAGTGCCATTGTTGAAATACGCATGGATAACCTCCGAGTTCATTTTCCTTCGCCTATTTCCGAAGGTGCCTGTTTTGAAGCAGCTTTATTTCAGTGTTACCGGCGGAAAAGGGCGCTTGTTATCGAAAGCTGAGATGCTAGGGCGCCTGGTATGTTGTGGTTTTGAAATCGTATCGCATGAATCCATCAACGGAATTACGTGGTTCGCGGCCAAAAAAGTAAAGGCTCCGGCCTACGATAAAAACGCCAGCTATGGACCGATTTTCAAGATGCGCCGCATTGGCAAGGGCGGCCGAATCTTTCACGTGCTAAAATTCCGGACCATGCATCCATACTCGGAATATCTGCAAGATTACATTCTCAAACGAAATGGATATGCGTCCAGTGGCAAGCCTGCTGATGATTTTCGACTCACGCCCTGGGGCAAGTTCATGCGCCGCTATTGGCTCGACGAGTTACCTCAGCTGCTGAATGTGCTAAAAGGGGAAATGAAGTTGGTTGGTGTTCGCCCGGTTAGCCCGCGCTACTTTGAAGACATACCACCGCATCTGCAAGAGCTGCGTGTCACACAGAAACCGGGATGCATTCCTCCCTACGTGGCACTCAACCGAAAGCCTTCGGTGGAAGGAGTGCTCAAAGCAGAGGAGGAATATCTGCTTGAGAAAAAACGCAATCCCTATTTTACCGACACCCGTTATTTCTTTCAGGCTATCTACAACATTGTAGTGAAGCGCAAACGCAGCGCATAGCGCATTCTTGATTAATTTTGACCTATGTACTTTTTACAAAAGGGAATCATTGCTTGCTGTGCAGCGGTCTTGTTATTGTGGGGCTGCAACACCAAGAAGGAACTTGTCTATTTTCAAGGCAAACCTACCGAGTTCGCCTCCAACTCGTCTTACAATCCGACCATTAAACCCGACGACTTGTTGTCTATTCTGGTCATGGCCAACGATGAAAAGTCTACCGTTCTATTCAACCTGCCACAAGCGCTCGGCAACAATTTGTATGGCGGTTATGCGCAAGGCGCTCCTACCCCTCCGGGATATTTAGTCAACTCGGAAGGCAATATTGAATTCCCTGTCATTGGCACTATCCATTTAGCCGGGCTCACCAGAACACAGGCTATCGACGTCCTAAAAGAGAAACTGGGATCATACATTGTAAACCCGACCATTTCGCTGCGTATTCTGAACTTTCGTGTCACTGTCCTCGGCGACGTGCGCAACCCGGGCACATTTACCATTCCCAATGAACGGATAACGCTCCTGGAAGCATTAGGTATTGCCGGTGATTTGCTCATAACCGGAGAACGTCACAATGTTTTGGTCATTCGCGATGAAGACGGAAAACGCAAAGAGTATCGCCTCGACCTGACACAGGAAAGTCTGTTCTCATCACCGGTCTTCTATCTGCAGCAAAACGACGTGATCTATGTTGAACCCAACCGAGCGAAGAGAAATTCATCGGTAATCAACGCTTCTAATACAGGCATTGTCATATCAAGCCTATCACTCTTGCTCACAACGCTTATTCTTATTTTTAAATAGCCATGATGGATCATCCGGCAGAAATGCAGCCCGACAATACACCTTCACTCGGTGAAATCGTGCTGAAGTACCTCTCCTACTGGCGTTGGTTTCTGATATCCCTGACGCTATCTCTTGGATTGGCGTTCGTCTATCTGCGCTATACTATACCGATGTATGAAGCATCTGCAACGGTCCTTATTAAAGATGATAAAAACGGCAAGTCGTCGCTACGCGATGAGCTATCTGCATTTGAAGACCTCGGTATTCTCTCGGCCAATCAAGACCTGGACAATGAGATAGAGATACTACGCTCGCGCTCTCTCATGATGGAGGTAATAAGCGAACTCAACTTGAATGTTCGTTACTACACATTTGGCCGGCCCATCATGCACGAGCGTTATGAAGGCACTCCCATTCAGCTACAACTCATAACTCCCGAATTGCCTGATTCCTCGCAAGAATTCAAATGGAATTTACTGCCAACATCAGATGCAGAATACGAACTCACAAACGCGTTCACGGGAGAAACCTCTCAGCATCGATTTGGCGACACCCTTCGTTTTGAATTCGGATACGGGTGCTTTCGAACTACCCGCCATTTCAATGCATCTCATTTCAATCACAAGTTCATTACCGAAATCGTTTCACCGGAAAAACTTGCGCTAGAGTTTTTAGAGAACCTAAAGATTACGCCAGTAAACAAAGACGCCAGTGTGCTGAAGCTGGTCTTCCGCGACGGATTGCATGACCGCGCCACAGCCGTATTGAATACACTGATTGCCATTCACAACAAACACGCAATCGAGGACAAAAACCAGATCAGTCGTAATACTGCCAACTTCATCAATGAACGGATACAGTTCATTACAAATGAACTCGCCGAAGTAGAATCAGAGGTTGAGACGTTTAAAAAAGAAAACAAACTCACGGATATAGGTTCTGAAGCCGACTTGATTGTAAGCTCCGGCATCAACGCTGAGCAAGAAATACTCGAGTGTGAAAACGAAATTTCACTCAACAATTTCTTGCTGGAAGAAATGAACAACCGGAACACCATTGAAGACCTGCTGCCTGCCAATCTTGGGCTTAAAGATGAATCGGTGAATTTCATGATTTGGGAATACAACAAGCTTGTATTGGAGCACAACCGTCTAAAGGCAAGCGCAGGCGAAAAAAACCCTGCAACCGTGGCATTAGAACCCGAGCTCACTAAGTTGCGCAACTCCCTTCGCTCCAGTTTTGAGAACACATTGAAAGCACTTAAAATAAAACTGGACGGTCTCACGAAATACGCCCGAGGCATCAACAGTAAAATTCAAGATGTGCCCACATTCGAGCGCGCCTTCCGCGACATTCAGCGCCAGCAACAAATCAAGGAGTCGTTGTATTTATACCTGCTTCAAAAGCGCGAAGAGACCAACATTGCGCTTGCGGTTACGGTTGCCAATGCTAAGACCATCGACCCTGCTTATTCCAACAAGAAAAAAATCAGCCCGAAGTATGCACTGGTTTACGGCGTATGCTTATTGCTTGGACTCTTGTTGCCTGTCGCGCTTCTGTATCTGGTAGAATCGCTCAACACTAAAGTGAAGAGCAAGAAAGACCTTCAAAAACTATCGGTTCCTTACTTGGGAGAAATACCCGAAATGAAAGTGCAGAACTCGCATCTCGTATATAGCAACACCGACCGCTCCATTAATTCAGAAGCATTTCGCATGCTTCGCACCAACATTGATTATCTGTGCGCAGGCATTCCCGAAGGCCCGCGTGTAGTAGGCATTACATCTACTATTGGGAAGGAAGGAAAATCGTTCATGTCGATTAACCTCGCTGAATCATTGCACTTTGCAGGTAAGCGCACTGTGCTGGTCGGAACCGATCTTCGACATCCGAAGCTGGCAAGCTACCTCAAAGTAGAAGATCCAAAAGGGCTGAGTTATTACCTCGCCAAGCCAACAGCGACTATTCAAGAAGTAATCATGAAAAGTGAAAATTCGTTTCATTTCGATTTGATCGCTTCAGGTCCTATTCCGCCGAACCCCTCTGAAATGCTCATGAGCAATCGTTTCAATGAGTTGCTTGCAGAGCTGCGTAAAAACTATGATTACATCGTTGTCGATACAGCGCCTATTGGATTGGTATCAGATGCCTATCATATTTCCAATCAGCTCGACTGTTTCGTTTACATCATCAACACAAAGTTGATTCGCAAATCACAATTGGAAATCATAGAGGCGATGCATACCGCCGGTCGATTGCCTCGAATGGGCATTGTGCTTAACCGATACAAAGCCATGCGCGGCTATGGATATGGTTACGGCTATGGGTATGGCTATGGGTATGGAAGTGATTACCTACCCAAAAACGAAAGTCGCAAGAAAGCTTAATAGCGGTCGTCCAACGCGAAAATCGGCTCCCGCTCTGCCCATGCCCCTGAAGTAAAATCCGGAATCTCTACCATCGCTCCATCGCGAGCAACCGATAACTCGGAGAGAGGCGTAATTGAATACCAGGTTGCCAAATCATATACATCCAATGCGAAAGGCAACTTGTTTTTCACGCACTCTATAAACGAGTTTAGCACGAAGAAATCCATTCCACCATGGCCTGCAGTTTCGGCCTCCTTTGCATAGCGCTTCCATATCGGATGGTCGTATTTCTCAATCCACTCCTTCGAGTTTTCCCAGCGATGACTGTGCTTCATCTCGCGTTCAACATAAACAAACCCCTGATCGGAATCGCCCCAACCGAAATCCTGCCACAAGCCTTGAGTGCCCTGCACCCTAAAGCCAAGATTGTAGGGCCGTTGAAGTGATGTATCGTGCGTTAACAATATGGTTTCGCCATTTGCACACTGCAATTGCGTGGTTACAATATCGCCCTGTTTGAATGCGACATGAGCATTGGCATGCGAAGAACCACCCTTTTCATGCGAGACGATATACTCATTTAGACCCCGCGCTTTGGATGAAAACGATGATAGCCGAACCAGCCTGTTACCCCGATTGATATTGAGCATCGTTGCAACAGGTCCGAGCCCATGCGTCGGATACAACTCACCGTTGCGATTCACATAATGATTTGTTCGCCATTTCGCTTCACTGTAGCCCTTCTCACCAAACTCAACACCCGAGTTGTAGGCTGATTGTCCGTCGTTGAAAAGAACACCGCGTAAATCGTGCTCATAGCCACCTTGCGCGTGAACAAGCTCACCAAACAATCCCGTGCGAACCATATTGAGCACTGCCATCACATCGCGACGATAGCAAACGTTTTCCAACATCATGATTGGCACTCCGGTTTCTTCTTGCGTGCGCACATACTCCCAGCATTCGCCGAGTGTTATCGCACCGCACACTTCCATGCCAACCGTTTTTCCGGCGCGCATTGCATCACAACCATGGCGTGCATGCCATTCCCATGGCGATGAAACAATGACTGCGTCAATATCATCGCGCTGCAACATTTCACGGTAGTGATAATCGCCGTTGCCATATTCGACAGCAGGCGACTTCCCATACTTTTTCATGAGAGCCTGTGCATCGGACATCATACGCGCATCCGGATCAGCGAAAGCCACCAGCTCCACATCGTTTCGCTTCAACAATTCTTCGATGTGCGACTGACCTCTAAACCCGACGGCAATCATAGCCAATCGAACTTTTTTATCAACAGCAGGACTAGCGGCTCGTAAGACATTTGACGCTAAAAGCCCACCAACAGAGGCCATTGCCGTCGATTTTACAAAATTTCGTCTGTTCATAGTGCACACATTTTCGACGCAAAATAGGCCTTTCAATGCATCCTGTGTCAATCCGATGGCAATTACTTTCGGGGCACAAATTCTGTGCATTAACCAACTTAATTAGATGAAAACGATTGTTAGCATGCTGTTCCTCGTCTGCGCAATTCTTACTGCAGGCGCTCAGGAATTTCAACCATCCTCCGGCTTTATTGTAGCCAAAGAATTTCGGGTTACACGACCACTTCGCGATATGCAAGGCCTTCCGGAAAAAAGTAATAAGAAGGAAGAAATCCGCGAATCAAAAGATCGTCTCAAGCGCCAGCCGCAATACTTTGAATTCACAGGTGCGGATGGCGCACCTTACCAAAATGACGACGCGAGTATGCAGAAAGAAATGGGCTCCAAAAATGAGACTCAGCTGCGAGCCAACTTCGCCGGGCAATCAAGCGGGGGCTCACGTCCATTCGACCCGTCGGGTGCTGCAGGTCCAAATCACTACGTTCAAATGATTAACGCCACAACCTTCCGTGTCTACAACAAATCGACAGGCGCAACTATTGGCAGCGCACAATCACTGGGCTCGTTATGGAATCCTGACACACAAAACAACGGTGACCCAATCGTCATGTACGACAAAGCAGCCGACCGCTGGTTTCTGGCGCAATTCGGTTCATTCTTCAACAATGAAATCTATATCGCAATCTCGACCACCGGTGATCCTCTGGGCTCTTATTATACCTACACATTTGAGTCACCTGCATTTCCCGATTACTTAAAATTCAGTGTTTGGCAAGACGGTTATTACATGACGGCCAACACAAACACGCAGCGTGTGTTTGCTTTTGAGCGTGATGCCATGTTAGCCGGGACACCGGGAGCACGCAGTGTGTATACCTCTTTCAATCCGCCCGATGGAGGAGGATTTTTCGTTCCACTTACCGGTTGTGCTGCCGATGGCACTTTACCGCAGGCAGGAACACCCTGCCCAATTTTCTCTTATTCCGATAATGGATGGGGAGGTGGTAATCAGGACCGCGTCAACATTTATAACATGACGGTGAACTGGACGCCCAACACACCAACCGCCTCCATTGCATCAGCCAACAATGTGAACACGGCTGCCTTCGATGGATCTTACAACAACAATTGGGACGATGTATCTCAACCCGGAACAACCCAAAAACTGGATGGTATCGGTGGAGTTTGCATGTACCGTGCGCAATGGAAAACATGGGAAGCACACAACTCAGTGGTCCTCAATTGGGCTGTAAAAATTAGCAACAGTCAGCGAAGCATTAAATGGTGCGAGCTTCGACAAGACCCTGCTACCGGCACCTGGTCGATGTATCAGGAAGGTATATACACTCCTGATAGCGACACACGTTGGATGGGAAGCATCATCATGGACGACAACGGTTCCATTGGTCTGAGTTATATGAAAGCTAATTCCAACAACAACTTGTATCCAGGTCTTTACTATACCGGTCGCCGCAGTTGCGATCCACTCGGCACAATGCCTATTACCGAGCAACTGGTTGTTGGAGGTACAGGATCACAAACGGGCACGAACCGCAACGGCGATTATGCGCACGGATGCCTGGATCCCGATGGCGTTACCATTTGGAGTACGAGTGAATACATGGGCGGACAAACAGGCTTTAGTGCTGCTCGCACGCGCATTTTCTCCTATCAAATTGAACCCTGCATTGCCGCCAGTGTTGACATTGCATTGGAAGGCGCGGGAAACGTTGTATGTGCCGGTGAAACTGTCACACTCGTTGCGGAACCAGCGTTTGGCGGAACTACTCCGCAATACGAATGGTATCTAAACAGTACTGCGCTGAACAATAACAACGACACACTCCTCCTCAACAGCCCACAAAATGGCGATATCATTACATGCACCATGATTTCCAACGAGTCCGGGCTGGAAGGTATTTCCGTTACATCCAACGAAATCACATTGGAAATTGTCACAGCCATTGCACCCGCTATATCCATTACCTCCTCACAAGAAATTATTTGCATGGGTGCGGAGGCAGTGTTGGTTGCAAATGGATCTAACACGGGCAGCAATCCTACCTACCAATGGTTCATCGATGGTGCACCTGTTGGAGATAACAGTGATACGCTCGCCTACACTTTCAACTCCACACAAAATGTAACATGCACACTCACCTCTTCACTCAGTTGTGCATCACCTGTTTCCGGCTCAAGTGAAGCATTCATGGTAACGCCTCAGGAAAGTTTAAATCCTGAAGTTTCCATCACGGCCAGCACTGACACAATTTCACCGGGTGAGTCGATTACCTTCACTGCAACGGCTGTAAATGCAGGAAGCTCTCCGGCATTTCAGTGGTACATCAATGGTCTTGTATTATCCGGTGCTACAGCCTCCACTTATACGTCCAACACCATTGGCAATGGTCAAACCATTACCTGTCGTATTGTGGGGCAAGTTCCATGCAGTTCGGTCACAACAGTAACCAGCAACGGTATAACGGTCGTGGTTGAACAACCCAGCGCTGTTTTAGAATGGAATAATGACGCAGAAATGCTCATCTACCCCAACCCTTCTATGGGTGAAGTAACCTTCAAGTCAAAGCATGCAGGCACGTATTATATCGTGAATGAAGCCGGACAGTTAGTGCGTGAAATACGCCTAAACAACACGAACAACTTTGAGCTTCAACTCACCGATCTCGCTGCTGGCGCGTACATCGTTGCCGGTCAAAACGATTTCGGAATTGTGAAAGAGAGATTGGTGATTGTGCGTCAATGACTAATGACAAATGACCAGTGACTAGTCATTAGTCACTGGTCATTTATCACTAAAAATGTCCTTCATCCAACCCAAACTTGAACCCCATCCTCTTGCCGGTTGCTAGGTTGGTGCTCGTAGTCACGCTTTGAATTTCATCTACCGTCACCTGCTGTAAATTCTCGTATGGCGGCGCCAACAAATCGAAGTCCAGGGTATACAAGATTGCACTTTCGACCACCTTGTCCATAGCCTCTTTGTCCAGTTTACTGTTGATAAAATCGTTATACATAAAACCCAGCTGTCGCTTGCCTTGCACGAAGAAGTGATTTTCCTTGTTCACGAAAATTCGTGCAATCAAGTACCCAACATCCGACACGCGCTGATACTTGAATGAATCAGCAAGGAAGTTATAGATGTTGATTATACCTACGAAGGAATTATCGGGATGGTCTTTTACATAACCGCTTTTCCATACCGAATTGGATTCATCGATCTGAAAGACATTCGTATGCATGTAGAAAACTAACACGTCTCCTGCAATTTTAATCTCCGCCTGAAAGTCTCCTCTGTCGCGGTAGTGGAAGTCGACTCGTTCATCGGACTTACCGTAATTTTTCGAAATATCCTGAACTGTCTCTGAAAGAACACCCTTCAACTGCGAAAATACGCGCAGAGTATTGTGATAGACATCTTGCTTTAATACAGCCTTTTCTCGCACCAAACGATAAAGTGTTTCTCTTGATTCGTTCATATAGTAGAATGATTTAAAACGTTTGAGGCACAATCGCCCATCTAAGAATAATCGCAATTTAAAGGAAAAAAGAACGTGATGCTTCCTTGTTGGAGGTTCGTCATAACCAATTTGGCTGATTTCGTTTATTTTCACGCGCTATGCTTTTCCCAATTATACAGCGCATTAATCAGATAGGAATCCTCGCAGGCGACGAAGGAATTGAAGCCAATAAAAAGAGATTCGTGGTGTACGAATCCATCCTCATGAGTCTAGGAGGAATCTTGTGGGGTGTCATTTGTTTAATCCTAGATCGCCAGGAACAGTCGGTTATCCCATTTGCATACGTGGTTCTTTCCGCATTCAACATAGGCTTATTTGCGCGTTACAAATGGTTTTCATTCACACAAGGATTTCAGACCGGCATCAGCCTGTTACTACCCTTTTTATTTCAATGGCATTTGGGCGGATTCTATGCTTCGGGCGGTGTTATGCTGTGGGCGCTCTTATCACTGGCTGCATCATTGAGCTATTCGAACACTCGCGCATCTGTCATATGGCTCATCACTTACGTGATATTAACTGCATTTTCCGGGATTTACGACCCTGTATTCGCCTCCTGGTTTCCATCTGATTATGACATGGAACTTTCCATTGGCCTCATATCAATGAACATTGCAGTAGTATCATCACTCATTTTCATGTTGGTTATTTTCTATGTGAACGAAAACACGAACTCCTATGCTAAAGTCAAAGACGCACAGCAAATGCTCATTCAATCGGAAAAACTCGCTGCACTCGGACAGCTTTCAGCCGGTATAGCGCATGAAATCAACACTCCTCTCGGAGCCATTAAAGCCATAGCTCAGGAGGCAGAAGCTATGGGCAAGACACTGGTCTATAACTTGCTCGAATTATATCGCACTCTATCACCGCAGGAAATCTCCTTGTTTCTTGATTTCATAGAAAAACACAAGGTCAAAAAGGAATTTCTAACCACCCGCGAGGAACGCCCCTTGCGAATGATGCTTCAAAAAGAACTTGAGGCCCGTAACGTTGAACATGCCTCACTGCTAGCCAACAAACTTTGTCAGATTAATGTTTATACCATCGATGGGAATCTGGAAAAGCTTATCGGCCCAAAATTCCAAGTCATTGTTGACACCCTTCATCTATTGTTTCTCGAGCAAAAGAACAACCATACCGCACTTACTTCTGTAGAGAAGGCTTCACGCATTGTGAAAGCATTGAAAATGTATCTCCACACATCAGAAAAGAATAATCCTGAAAAATTCAACTTACGTGAATCACTCGACACTGTGCTGACTATCTACCATAATCAAATTAAGCACGGTATTCGCGTGGCAATTGATGTGGCCGACGATATCGAAATGGTTGGTTACTCTGAGGAGATAGGTCAGGTATGGACCAACTTAATCGTGAACGCTTGCCAGGCCATGAACTTCGCCGGCACATTAGTTATCAAAGCAAATCTTAAAAATAGCATTGCTCACATTTCCATAAGTGATAACGGATGCGGTATACCGACTGAAATTGGTGATCGAATTTTCGACGCGTTCTATTCCACGAAAAAAATTGGCGAGGGATCGGGGCTTGGTTTAGATATAGCAAAGAATATCGTGCTCAAGCATAATGGACGAATTTATTACACCAGCGAAATAGGAGTGGGAACAACGTTTCATGTAGAGCTCCCAAAAAACATCGAGACTAAATAAACACAAACGGATTATGCAACAGGCAATTATCTGCGTCGACGATGAGCGCGCCATCCTAACCGCTTTGCAACAGCAAATCATGCGCGCTTTTTCAGACACCTATACCTTGGAGTTTGCCGAGAGTGGAGAGGAAGCTATTGACATCATCAATGACTTCAAAAATCAGGGAACAACAATAGCAGCGATCATTACAGATGAGATGATGCCGGGTATGAAAGGGCATGAACTAATTGAAAACGTTGCCATTCTCTCTCCCGATACGCCTTGTATTCTGCTGACTGGTTACGCTCAATCGGAAGTGATGAATCACATCACAGGAACGAACATGGCCTATTGCGTGAGCAAGCCCTGGGATGCCGCCGAGTTAATTGATTTAGTCCGAAAGAGCATGTGTTGAATAGCGAGCCGTCGGTGATAAACTCACCAAAGCATACTTGCACCGTAGAAATTAACCTGCTATTACCAATTGAGGACTCCTAAAACAGGCTCCTGAATCCAAAACTTATCTTTCCATTGCGCACGAGTACCGGGTTATCGAATTGCTTTCCCAGCGCATAGTTAAAGGTGAAAATACCCGCTTTCGTCTCGAAGTTTGCACCGGCCCCTACATTAATAGGCAAGTCTCGCACATATCCGAGTATACCTTTATACTCATACCATGCCTGATCGACGAATACGAACAGAGCTGAATTTTCCTCAAGGAGCCACCGATACTCGAATGTGCCAACGGCCCATGCCGTTGCAAAAATACTCTCCTCATTTATCCCTCTAATGGTACGTAATCCACCAATTCGATACACTTCATTTTCATACAATGAATCACTCATAATTACTGCTCCCTTCATTCCGAAGAGAAGGGTTTGCCGTTTAAACACAGGAATGTAGAACTCTGCCAGCGCATCTGCTCTGGTAAGCGGCTTCCGGGCAAAGGCAACGTCCTCGGCATTTGGTTGTGATGTTACGCGATAGCCCGTTGCTCCTTCAATCTGAAGCGTAAAACCTCGTCGAGGATTCCATCTATAGTCCAGGGTTTCCAATTGTGCACTCAATCCGTAGAGCGTATGCTGCGCATTGGCAAGATCTCCTGCAGTATAGAAATTGGTTAGCCTATCGGTTCTGTTGCGCTCCACGAAAACCCGTATGCGCTGGTTACGCGGCAATATGACTCCGGCACCAGCCATCAATTTGACCGAGGTGAAGGAAGTATCGCGTTTATAAATCTGCAGCTTCCCGTCAATCGCCAGCGGCGTCTTAAAGAGATAGGGCACCATAGCTCTTACTGCCAAATCCTGCGTCAACGGTTGAAGTTTTCGCCAGATAACACCAAATTCCTCTCCGCGGTTAAAGGCGTTGACGAGCCGCACTTCCGCATCGCCCGTTACATTCGTCTTACCCGTTGCCTCATCAGGGCGCAAACCTGCAACTCCGTTGAAATAATTGGCCTTTTTCCTTTCGACAAAGAGAAAAAGATCAGCCTTTCCTTGTTCGAAACGCACCTCCGGCCAACGCTTGACTTGCACAAACGGAATCTCGCGCAAGCGCTTTTCCGTTTGTTGCATGCGCTGTTCATTATACAGCGCTCCCGACTTAAAGTCAATATAGTTGCTCAGATAGGTATAAGGTAGCGGTTGTGAAGACCGTACGTACAAACTATCATTCACAATGCGCTGCCCGGCCTTAACACTCATAAACACATCCGCTCGCAATTCACTCTTTCTTCTCGATGACAACGTGCTCAAACTATCCAAAAAGATGGAGGCAAACGGATATCCTTCATTCTCATAATCCGCAATTGTTTTTGAAAAAAGACCATTCAGAGAATTCAAGGTCAATTCCCCTCTAACCCTAGAGTCACCGAACCAACTACTATCATGGAAAACATGCGCTTCATTCAGCACGAACTTTTGGTGCCTCTTGAGCAAAAGAAAAATGGTACTATCCGCAATAACAGTATCGATTTCTGAAAGTAAAAACCCTTCATCAAGCGAGCGGTAATAGATAGAGCTTACCTCACGAATTGCCTCTTGCTTCGATGAAAAAATGAAAGATGAAGTATCATTTGAGCCACTGTCACACACCTTCAAGCTCCATGACTGACTCCACAGTACCTGAATATGTAGGCAACACACCACAAGAAGAGTAATGCGCAGTAAATGAGATGAAATCATTGGTGTTACTTTCATAATTCCCTTACCGAAGCCATTGCGAAAGGTACAATTAAACGAATAGAGAGTAGCAGGGAAGGTTCAGCTTAATGAATCTGCATCACCTCAGGATCATCCTCCTTTCCGGGGCATCCGAAATTACAGTGCAATCCATTCGAAAACTAAGATTACTCCAATGCCAATAAAAAAGACCGCACATGGCGGTCTTTTCAGTTTTATAAAGAATGCAATTATTCTTCGCTTTTCTTCTTGCGTGTTGCCTTTGGCTTCTCTTCGCCTTCAGCCTTTGGTTCAGCCTTCTTGCGAGGAGCCTTTGCCTTTGGAGCCTCTGCACCTTCGCCGCCTTCTGCACCCTCAGCCTTTTTCACAGAGCTGCGACGAGTGCGCTTCTTAGGTGCTGCTTCAGATGCTGCAGCAGTTCCTTTGGTGTAGATAGTATTGAAATCAACCAATTCGATCATGGCAGTTTCGGCATTGTCACCAGGACGGTACCCTGTGCGGATGATACGCACATAACCACCCGGACGATCAGCTACTTTCGGTGCAATTTCACGGAACAATTCAGTAACAGCTTCTTTGTTTTTCAAATAGCTGAACACTGTACGACGGCTGTGAGTGCTGTCGGTTTTGCTTTTCGTGATAAGTGGCTCAACATACACACGCAATGCTTTTGCTTTTGCCAATGTGGTGTTGATACGCTTGTGCTCGATCAGTGAGCAAGCCATGTTCATCAAAAGAGCAGCGCGGTGTTCGCGTGTTCTGCTCAAATGGTTTACTTTTCTTCCGTGTCTCATAGTTTTTACTGGTAGTGAAGCGTTGGCAATTGGCTAGTGCATCCATTCATTCAGAATCTTTGCATGGGCCACCTTCTTTTACAACTACTTCGGGTTCTTTAAATAATTTCTTTTATTAAGTGCTTTCGCACCAAGTTACCAATTAGTCGCGGTCGAGCTTGTACTTGCTCACGTTCATACCGAACTGCAAGCCTTTGCCTTCCACGAGTTCTTCCAATTCTGTAAGCGACTTTTTACCGAAGTTACGGAACTTCAACAAGTCGTTTTTATTGAATGAAACCAAATCACCGAGGGTCTCAATATCAGCAGCCTTCAAGCAGTTGAGGGCGCGTACCGAAAGATCCATATCAACCAACTTGGTCTTCAACAACTGACGCATGTGCATGGAGCTCTCGTCAAATTCTTCCGTCTCCTTCTTAGCCTCTTGCTCAAGCGTAATGCGCTCGTCACTGAACAACATGAAGTGATGGATGAGAATCTTCGCAGCTTCCTGCAATGCATTTTTCGGAGATATACTGCCATCACCTTGAATTTCCACCAACAACTTTTCGTAATCGGTCTTTTGCTCAACGCGGAAGTTTTCTACGCTGAACTTCACGTTGCGGATTGGCGTGAAAATGCTGTCAATAGCGATAGTACCTACCGGTGCGCTGTTTGACTTGTTTTCCTCAGCCGGACGATATCCGCGACCTTTTCCAATGGTGATTACTATGTTCAACTTCACTTTTGGGTCCATGTTGCAAACCACCAAGTCGGGGTTCAATACCTGGAAAGCAGTTGTAAAGTTGCTGATATCACCGGCTTTGAATTGCTCTTGGCCAGAGATATTGATTGTTACTTTTTCGTAATCAGTTGTCTCAATCTGGCGCTTCAAGCGTACCTGCTTGAGGTTGAGGATGATTTCGGTTACATCTTCAACCACACCTTTGATTGTAGAGAACTCATGATCAACACCCTCAACCTTGATTGAGGTGATTGCAAAACCTTCCAGTGAAGAGAGCAGAATTCTGCGCAGTGCGTTACCGATGGTGATACCAAAACCTGGTTCCAACGGACGGAATTCGAACGATCCGGCGAAGTCGTTGCTGTCGAGCATTACGACCTTGTCTGGTTTTACGAAATCAATGATTGCCATTTATAGTGTAATTGTTATTTTGGTTCTGGACTATTACTTAGAATACAATTCGACGATGAGCTGCTCCTTGATGTTTTCAGGGATCTGCACACGCTCCGGAAAGTTGAGGAATACGCCTTGCTTATCGGCATCATTCCAGTCGAGCCAGTCGAACTTCTTGCGGCTTGCAAGAGCCATGGTGATGGTTGGGAGTGACTTTGAACGCTCACGAACACCTACACGGTCACCCGGACGCAATTGGTAAGAAGGGATATTCACTACCTGTCCGTTTACGGTGATGTGGCTGTGACCAACCAACTGACGAGCACCCATGCGGCTTGCTGCCAAACCAAGGCGGTACACGGTATTGTCCAAACGTGACTCACAAAGAGCGAGCAAAATTTCACCGGTTACACCCGGACGAGCTGAAGCTTTCTTGTATAGGTTTTCGAACTGACGTTCCAAAATACCATACGTGTATTTTGCCTTCTGCTTCTCGTTGAGCTGTACGGAGTATTCCGACTGCTTTCCACGACGCTTGTTGGGTCCGTGTTGTCCTGGGGGATAATTACGCTTATCCAAATTTTTGTCCGGGCCGAAAATCGGCTCGCGGAACTTACGCGCAATCTTTGACTTGGGTCCTGTATATCTGGCCATTACTGATAATTTCTTGTGGTAGTATTAGATTCTTCTTTTCTTAGGTGGGCGGCAACCGTTGTGAGGAAGTGGAGTGATGTCCACGATT
>Ga0315899_10002758_pt1 | contig 19304 bp, 12 predicted proteins | sample LakEriMetagenome_2_FD_203518 | JGI IMG/M metagenome (GOLD analysis project Ga0315899, IMG submission 203518) | Freshwater fungal communities from buoy surface, Lake Erie, Ohio, United States - Buoy 4 MA112 | ecosystem: Environmental > Aquatic > Freshwater > Lake | place: USA: Lake Erie, Ohio... | reverse complement strand
GAGCCATCCGAAGACAGTGGTGGTCGACGGAGTAGGATTAGCCACCAGCTTGAGTCTTGAGCACCACGAAGGCCATGGAACGGAGCTTGCCAAAGCTTGGGCTCAAGAGCTCGGCAACCAAGGAGTGCTTGTACACCTGACAGGTTTACAACGCAGTCGTTTAGCTTTGATCCCGCCACTGACGATTGAGGATGCTTTGCTGGACGAGGTCGCAGAGAAGATTTCGCGAGCGTACGAGCTGGCGGGGCGTAAAAGCACTTAAGCGACAGACGAGGCTTTAGAAAAAACGATCCCTAAAAACCGACGCGACGAGAAAACGAAAGCTTTCACAACCAATCGCGTTCACAACTAATACAGAGTAGGAGAGTGGAAAATGATGATCGGCGAGCCGGCACCTAGCCAATATGATTGGCGATTCAACTTGTTTGGTTTCCCGATCCGCGTGACTTGGCTTTTCTGGGTCATCAATGCAGCCTTGGGATACAATTTGGCTTTGGGATTGAACCAAGCCTACCGGATGACGGAGCAAGGCTCACCGGGAGTCTTTCCTTTTCTGCTGCTTTGGGTTCTATGCGCTTTTGTATCGGTGTTAATTCACGAGCTAGGGCATTCCTTAGCGTTTCGTTTTTTTGGAATTGAATCTCAAATTGTCCTCTATCACATGGGGGGAGTCGCGATCCCAACAGCCGGTTTCATTTTCCGGCGTTCCGGGGTCCGGCGTCGTCTTAGCCATTGGGATCAGATGATCATCTCGGCAGCGGGCCCACTCCTGCAGTTCGCTTCTGCAATCCTCATGGCGATCGTTGCCACGGCGATGGGAGTGCGAGTACCGGTGGTAAGCGACTGGTTATCTTGGTTGCAAGATATCGGAATTGCCATTCCGTGGCTTGGCACAGGCGAAGCGACCACGAATCCATGGACCTTAGCGACGTTTCAGTTCTACATTCTGATCAGTATCTGGTGGCCTCTGTTCAATCTGCTGCCGGTCTACCCACTCGATGGTGGTCATATCGTGCAACATGCAGCGGCCATGATCCGTCGCACCGATGGAACGAATGAAGCATACGGCATCGGCGCGGTCACTGGTTTTCTCGTCGCATATTGGTTCTTTCAAAGCGGCAGTGTCTTCAACGCGATGCTGTTTCTCTCCCTCGCGATGAGCAACGTTCAAGCGATGCAGCGACTTGGAGGACCACCAAGGTGGTAATTTACGAAAAAAATTTCGAAATTTTTCGATCTGTTTTTCAACCATTTTGAACAACAAATATCGACCTGTTGATGCGTTGCTGGACATCGCAAAACAAGTCACTTTAGTAAGGCCGGCAACACAACTTGCACTCATGCACAACGCCAAATGACTGTGCTTGAACCAGAAGATTTGTTTCACTTTTGCGAACTGCAACGCAAGCCTTCACAGGGCATGTAAAACGCCGCCTGAACTTACGCTTCTCCAATGTTTTCATTGACGCGACGAAATCACGAGCGTTGAAAAGCATTGTGCAACGCATCAAGAAGTTATCGTTTTGCGAACTACTCTACACGATCGCTAAACAAGACAACGCAAGAGGTTTCACGGTTCGTATACAAGCCACATCTGGCCGATGCGACACAAGCAAAACCAAACCATTTACCGAAGCAGAGCGACACATTGCGACGCTTCAAAACGAGCCAAATGTGTGGAAAAATGGTTTCATGTTTGTGGAAAAATTGTCGAAAAGATGTTGCATTACAACCTGGGTTTTATACAAATACTCAGACTAAGGTAGTCCTTAGCACATGCGGTCGATCATGTCACGGAGTGACAGGTCATGAAGCCAGATCGACTGCTTGTTGCGAAGGACGTTTTGTATCGGTTGTCGAGAACAGAAATTCACATCTGCTGCTTCGGATGCGAGTGACTGCGACAACTAAGTTTTTGTTTTTTTGGAGGATGTATCGTGGCCAAGAAGAAAGCTGCAACAGCAACAAAGAAGGTAGCTAAGAAGAAGGCTGCTAAGAAGGCTGCTACCAAGAAGGTAGCGACCAAGAAGGTAGCGACCAAGAAGAAGGCAGCCAAGAAGAAGGCTGCAGTTAAGAAGACCACCACGAAGTCAGCTTCGTAGTTTTTGTTGCTCTTCTCAGAACGACTACTGCCTCGGCAGAGTCTCTGCTTAAAACCCATTAAACCGCTGAGTGGCTTATAGCATCTCGGCGGTTTTTCTTTTATATCTAACTTATCTAACTTTCCTGACTTAACCGGTTCCTCTCACCCTCATGATGCCTCGCTCGGACTCGCTCAACCGCACCGCTGCGAACCCGCTGCACTCCACCGCAGCCCTCTTCCAAGGTGTCGAGAAACCATGGGAGTTTCCGTCCATCCCACTGCGAGATCCCGCTCCCGGTGAGATCCTCGTAAAAGTACTCGCTTGCACGATCTGCGGAAGCGATCTTCATACCATCTGCGGCAGACGCCACGCCCACCCACCAGCAGTCCTCGGCCACGAAATCGTCGGCGAAGTTCTCGCCATCGGGCCCAATACCTCACCCCTGGACCACCTAGGAAATCCGATCCAACCATCCGACCGCGTCGTCTGGGGAATCGTCGCGAACTGCGGCAAGTGCTTTTACTGCTTACATGAGCTTCCGCAAAAATGCTCACTCGCGTTTAAATATGGGCATCAACAAATCAATGAAGGTTCTATCTGGCAAGGTGGCTTTGCGCAACATTGCATGCTCGCACCAGGCACCACGCTCGTACGATTGCCCGAACACTTAACTCTCGAAGCAGCCTGCCCGCTGAGTTGCGCCACCTCCACCATCGCCGCTGCGATGCGAATCGCTGCCCCGCTTACCAACCAACGTGTCTTGGTCGTCGGAGCAGGGATGCTAGGCATCACCGCACTGGCTTACGCTCGCGAACTCGGTGCCGCTCGCCTCGCATGCCTCGAACCAGATTCCTCCCGAAGAGAACTTGCCCTGGGAAGCTTCCGCGCAGATATCGCAGGTGATGTTGCGGAACTCGAACGCTGGATCGCGAACAAGCAAAATGGGATCGGTTTTGACCTCATCATCGAATGCTCGGGTAGCAACGCAGGAACGCTCGATGCAATGCGGCTGATGCGAACCGGTGGCAGATGCATCCTTGTCGGCGCAGTGTTCCCCTCGGCACCGATCCCCTTGGTCTTCGAAGAATTCGTCCGCCGCCAATGGACAATTCACGGTGTTCATAACTATCGCAGCGATGATTTAGTTCGCGCAGTGGAATTCATGTCCGACGCCCAAGCCAGATATCCATTCGCTGACTTGGTGCGTGAAACATTTCCTCTCAAGCAGATCGAACGGGCCGTTATCGCTGCCCAGTTGCGAGAGAATATCCGAGTTGCCATCCTTCCCTAGCACTCTCGACCGTTCGAAGCACTTCCGCTAGCCGCTCGCGATCCTCGGGACGGAACGAATGGAACGGATCAGCTAAATGGTCTTCGCAAATACCGATCAACGACACAGCACATTTCGTTCCTTTGACATATCGCGATGCGTATTTGCCAATGTCATAGATCCCTTGCAACGTTTCAACCTGACGCTGCAAAACTTCCCAATCTCCGTTCCCGGTGACCGCCTCATACAAGCTCACAAACAGGTTTGGGTAGATGTTCGCTCCCCCTGCGACTCCTCCATCCCCACCCAATCGCAGCGACTCGGCCAAAGAAGCCTCGGGCCCAATCAAAATCGACCAATCCGGCCGCTTTTTCTTTAACTCCAAAGCACGAGCAAAATACCCCAAGTCCCCACCGCTGTCTTTTAAACCAACAATCCTCTCATGCTTCGTTAAGTAATCGAGTGTTTCAATCTCAAAGGCAACCTTGGTCAACGATGGGATGTTGTAGAGCATCACCGGCAAAGGTAGCTCCGGAACCAACTCGTCGACATAGTAACGCAGCTCCGTCTGACCGGCCGGGAAATAATAAGGAGTCGATAAGACCAACGCATCTGCTCCTTTCTCCGCAGCAAAATACGCTAACTCCAGACTCTCCACGAAGGATGTATCGGTAATCCCAACCAAAACCGGTACCCGACCGCCAACGGCTTGTAGCGTCTGTGATACCATCTCTCGCTGAAACGCGTGACTCAAACTAGGAGCCTCACCGGTGGTACCCAATACAAATACGCCGTGAACGCCCCCGTCGATCAAATGGTTCACCAACCGATCAAGCCCAGCGCGATCGAGACGATCTCGACCTCGCATCGGCGTAATGATCGGCGGAATCAAACCGGAAAACCTGGAATTCGACATTGTTGAACAACCTAAATGGAAGCGAAAATCTAGCAGCATTCATGGAAAAAACGGGACGGCATTATAGCCACATCGCCTAGATAAAGACCCCTGATACAATAGATTCCCATGCATTGGACACTACTTATTTGCTTGAACGCATTCCTGCTCTTTGCGATCCAACCTCTTTTGGGCAAATCCCTCCTGCCTCTATGGGGAGGTAGCGCTCAAGTCTGGGCGACTTGCTTGACTTTCTTCCAATCCGCCCTTCTTCTCGGAGTCCTCTACGCACATCGTCTAGGACAAATTGAGAACCTGAGACTTCAAAAGACGATCCATTGCATCTCCTGGGGTGTCTGCTTGGCCCTGCTCGGCTTCCTGCAGTTTCAACCCCGCGAATGGTGGAGCGACTCACCCGTCGCTTCGATTTTTCTCGACTTGTCCCTTCGTATCGGACTCCCCTTGCTGCTGCTATCGAGCACTAGCTCTCTGGCGTCCGTTTGGTATTACCAATCGACCCAATCACAACACCCATTCCACTGGTACGCCCTATCCAACCTCTCCTCCTTGGCTGCATGCTTGGCTTACCCCTTCCTCATCGAACCAAACCTAGGTCTTGAAACGCAAAAAATCCTTTGGATGCTCGGTTTCACAGCCGTCGCTCTCCTTTGGTTCCACCAAGCCTACCGTATGCAAAAGGCTCCACCGTCCGATGACTTGAGGACCAACCTTCCCACCGAACCGACAAACTCTTCTTCTAGTCATCCGTGGCACGCGATCATTTGGGTCTCCCTGAGCGCCTGCTCGTCGATGGTTTTATCGGCGGCAACCAGCAGCGCTAGTCAAGCCGGAGTGATTGTCCCTGGAATCTGGTCGATTCCGCTAGCGATCTATCTCGCTACGTGGTGGGCTGCATTCACCCTTCCTTCGCTTTCGAAGTGGGGAATCCAATGGCTTGCAGCTTGCGCCGGAATGTGCACCGCTTTGATTCTGCTGGTCTTCAAACTTTGGGTCCCTTGGTGGGGCCTGATCGCTGGCTATTTGTTTGTCGTCGGCAGCATCGGCATCGCTTGCCACGGCTTGATCTATGCGCTGCGCCCCGCCCCGAAAGATATCTCCAAGTACTATCTCTGGATCTCCTTCGGAGGTGTGCTAGGAAGCTCCTTGGTATCTCTCGTCGCCCCCTGGGCACTGAACGATCAGTGGGAACTGCATATCGCACTGGCCCTAGGCGCACTGACCGCCGGTGGATACTACGCGATCGAAACGTTTCCTCGTATCGCTACCGATAACAAAATACGGCGGTTCCTCTGGCCAGTTACGGTGACAAGTACCCTGCTGTGTTTGATCGTTCTTACCGCCATCGTTGCTGCCCCCAACCGTGAAGAAGTAGTTGCGAAGAAACGCGATTTCTATGGTGTAGTCAGCGTCATAGAAAACCCCGACGAAGGAATCTTAGCAATGCTTCACGGCCAGATCCGACACGGCACTGAGCCTCTATCTGGCCCCCTACACCCCGACTCGACTACCTATTACAAAACCAATTCAGGGGTCGCACTCGCTTGGGGATGGTGCCATGATCACTTCAAAAAACCACTCAACGTCGGAATCGTCGGGTTGGGAGCGGGCTCCCTCTCTCTCTATGCACATCAACCCGACACGATCACTTACTACGAAGTCAGCCCCGCCGTCGTCGAACTTGCCCAAAGCCAATTTCGATACCTGAAATCGCACACGGGAAAAACCGAAATCAAACTCGGCGATGGTCGCTTCTTGCTTCAAAAAGAAGCCGCACTTACCAATACGGCAAAACTGCAACTGCTCGTGCTCGACGCATTTTCCAACGATGCACTTCCCACACACCTGCTGACCAAACAAGCCTTCGAGCTGTACGGACAGCGTTTGGCACCTGACGGACTTCTCGCCTTCAACATCACCAACCGCAACTTAAACCTCGCACCAACCCTTTTTGCAACTAGCAAACAGCTCGGGCTCAAACCCCTGTTGGTGGAAAACGAGAGCGTACGATGGCTGGTACTCTTTCCAGAATCCATCCCATTGCCGAACTGGCCCGGTGGCAGAGACCGACTTTCAGAGTCGCAAACCATCAGCTCCCAGCATGGATGGACCGACGATTTCGCTAGTCCCATCCAAGCCATGCGTTGGTAATCAAGCCTCGATCAGCTCACCAATACAGGTTTACCCCGCTCGACCGTAAACTCCGCTCGCGTTTGCAGCGGAGCACCCGGACGATCTACATACTCCACCGTTCGATAGTAGGTCTTCCAAGTATCCTCAGTGAGGGTACACGAGACATAGCCTCGTTCTGCATTGTGGTACTTCACAAATGGATTCTCGCTATAGAGCTCAGCCTCTTGCTTGGCATGATCGTAGCCGTTCCCACCCGAAGAAATACTCGTTCCGACGAATTCTGTTGCCACCGGGGCTTCTTCAAGTCGATCAAAATTCACATGCAGCTCATTGGCCCAATTGCTGTGAATATCCCCCGTAAGAATCACGGTGTTGGCGACCGGTAAGCGTTTGATCTGCTCCAATAGGCGTTTGCGAGGCGCGTCGTATCCAGCCCATTGATCCATGCTGAAGATCTTTTCCTCTCCTGCGCCTCTCCCCACCCGCCCGACCATGATCTGCTGACCAAGCACGTTCCAGCGCGCCGTTGAATCCTCCAAGTGAGCATCGAGCCACGACTCCTGGGCTTGCCCCAACAACGTCGCCTTGGGATGAAATACGGCCCCTTCAAGCTTGTGAGCACGGTCTCCATTCGGTTGATCCGAACGATACTGCCGCGTATCGAGCATGGCAAAACTAGCTAGATTTCCGTAGGACACGTCCCGATAGAGTCGCATATCCGGACCATTGGGAATCGCGGAAGATCGCAATGGCTGATTTTCGTAATAAGCTTGATATGCATTCGCCCTTCGAATGGCGAACTCCCTTGGATCGACCCAAAGCTCCTCGGAGATCAGCCCAGCGCAATTATTATCGAACTCGTGGTCATCCCAAACAACCAACCAAGGGGCATAGGCATGCGCTGCCATCAAATGAGAATCGGATTTGTATAACCCATAGCGATTGCGATAATCGTTCAGACTCACAATCTCCGAACTGTTGTGCTGACGCAACTTGTTCTTTCCAACAGGCCCTTCGTAGATGTAGTCACCCAAATGAAGGATCAAATCTAACTCTTCGCCGATCATGTGTTCGTAAGCCGTGTACAGGCCCGATTCATAATGCTGACACGATGCAAAGGCAAAACGCATTTGATCGACAGACTGCTCAACAGTAGGTGTTGTGCGCGTACGCCCCACTGGACTCAGAGCCTCACCCGCATGGAATCGATACCAATACCACTGATTCGGACGCAAACCATGGACTTCCACGTGGACCGAATACCCCAGATGCGCCGTCGCTCTGGCTGTGCCACTCTTGAGAATCGTCTTCATCGACGGATCCTCAGAGATCTCCCACCCAACCTCAATGGTATCCCCTCCAAGATTCGCAAGCCCCGAGGTCGCTTCCGCATGCACCGGGTCTGGTGCAAGACGAGTCCAAAGGACAAATCCATCGGTGGAAGGATCTCCCGAAGCAACTCCCATCGCAAACGGATCAGCGTCCCACGCGATGTTTTTGCGAGTCAACCCAGGGGCGATCTGCGCTGCGAAGGGAAGGATCGCCAGAGATGCCCCACCCATCAGAAATTCGCGGCGGTTGCGCACAAAGGATTCCGCGAGTCGCCATTGATCCCTCGATCCAGTAATGCGACTTTCACCTAATTTCCGGCTGCGACCAAAATTCCAACGTTGCATGATAGAATACGGAGGTTCGAGAACATTCAAACAAAACAACACGTTTGCCGCGTCGGTTATACATCAAAATCACACGGCTTTGGAGCGAGAAAGTATTAAGGCATGATAAAGGTTTCCTATAACGAATTGGCAAAAATGATCGATCATTCTCTCTTGGTGCCGACCATGAGTGTCGCGGACCTAGAACAAGGGATCGATCTAGCCCTGGCGTATGATGTCGCCAGCGTCTGCATTATGCCTTACTACTTGAAACGATGCTCAGAGCGACTCGCCGGTTCCAACGTGCGATCCTCGACAACCATCGGATTTCCTCACGGCGCGAACACGACGAAAATCAAAAAGGCCGAAGCTCTCGCAGCTCTTGACGATGGCTGCGAAGAACTCGATGTTGTTATCAACATCAGCCAAGCCCTAAGCAACCGATGGGGGTACGTGCAAGACGAAATCGCAATCCTCACAGAACTGACCCACGCAGCAGGGCAGAAGATCAAAGTCATCTTCGAGAATTGCTACTTGCAAGACGCACACAAAATCGAATTGTGCAAAATCTGCAGCAACCTCAACGTCGATTGGGTAAAAACATCCACCGGCTACGGATCCTCAGGCGCGACCCTCGAGGACTTAAAACTCATGCGAGAACATGCCGCGAGCCATGTTCAAGTCAAGGCAGCAGGGGGAGTAAAGGACCTAGCAACGTTGCTGGCGGTTCAAGAACTGGGTGTGAGCCGATGCGGTACGAGCCGCACCAAAGAACTGCTCTCAGCCGCCCGAACTCAACTCGGGCTCGCACCGATTCAACTCGACTCCACTCAAGTGAACTCGAACCAAAACCCGAACTACTAACCCAGGCGACCGCTCACGCAACCAAGGGCTCACGAATCCAAAGGGCCCACGCACTGATAGGCCCGCGATCCAAAGAGCCCGCGATCCAAAGAGCCCGCGATCCAAAGAGCCCGCGATCCAAAGAACTGCGGTCCAAAGAACTGCGGTCCCAAATCCCTAAAAAACCGCAAGCAGTTCGCCGGTTGCGTTCTAGAACACGCGATCGGGGCGAAGGTTGTTCGCCCAATGCCCGGTCGCATCCGCTCCGCGAACTTGAACTCCCTTCTCATTCCAGTTCATCCCTGCACGCACACTCGCAGCGCAGTATCGCAACGTCAGACCGCAACGCCGACGGGACGAATCGTTTGCTTCCGAACCATGCAATAACAAGTCGCTATGGATGGAAACTTGACCGGCTCGCAGTTGATCGTAGACGACTTCGCCATACTGTTCCGCGTTGTCGATCGATTGATTGAGCACATTATGCTCCGCACTGTCGCTCTCCCGGTAAGTCATATGGCCGAAATGGTGCGATCCTGCGACGAACTTCATACAAGCGTTCTCGATATCCGCATCATCGATCGCCAACCATACGGTCGCGGCTTTCGAAGGGGATAAAGGCCAGTAACTCGCATCTTGGTGCCAAGCGACGGTCTTACCGTCATGAGGCATCTTGCAGAAGAAGTGTGATCCCCAAGCGATCACGTTCTCCCCGAAGAGATCGGAGATGTACTCCACAATTCGAGGATTGGTGAGAATGTCGTAGACCGGCCCGTACTTCAGGTGTGCAGAAGAAATCGAATAGCTGTTACCACCTTCGGCGACCACGCGCTCGAGGAGTTGGTCGAAGTATCCACGGATATCGGCGATTTCCGTGGGGGAGTAGACATCCAAAGGCGCGATGAATCCTCGGGTATTGTAATGCTCGATCTGGCTTGTCGACAAAGCTTGAGGGGCCGAGTTCTCCACCGGGTAGAACTTCAAATCGCGCTGCATGCTTTGGAGTTCGTCTGCGGATGGAATAATGCTGTAGTTGCTCATCGGTTCGCTCTCGTCACCCTTCGGTTCGTGTTGAAATGAAAAAGACTCGCTCGTGCGACATTATATACAATCTGCTTCCATTGTATACAATCCTCGGTCGCTTCCTTGTATTATCCTGCGTTATCCGAGATGCAAAGGGGCATTTGGTAGACCGGTTGTTTGCGGTAGACCGGTTGCTATTTGCCGAGCGGCGAAGCACCCCGGTCCACTTTCTGTCGAACTTCCTCCGGAAACTCGTAAACCCGCCGATCGAAAGGATCATCGCTGACTTGCAATAACCCACCATCGGGCTTGCGTGTCATCCGTAAGACTTCTTCCCGATTCAATGGCCTTGCACCCACCCGCCCGAATACTGCTATCTGGTTTCCTGATTCATCTACCGCCCGGTCGCGATCCATCCCCCGCGATACACACAATGCATGCCCCCCTTTGGGCAACTTGCGAGTCGCCACCAGAGATGGGTTTGGACGGGGTGTGAATCCATCGTTGCCAGGAATCTCAGGGCTGGTCAATTGCACCACCCTTAACCCGTTCTTTCCGTCCGCCACATACGCGAACTGGCTGACATTCGTAATCCCTAACTTGACATCATGCGCATCGTCAATCATTCCATTCGCGTTGTAAACTTGGTCCACAAAAGCCTCCGTAGGATTGGTGATGTCGAGAATGACCAACCCTTGCGGACCACCTGCCACGTAAGCATACGTCCTCGCCAAATAGATGCTGTTGGCATGATGCAACTCGACGCTGTGCACGAACTGTGGATCCGATAATTCGGTCACATCAAATACTTTGACTCCTTCGTCATCGCACACGAAAGCGTAACGAAACTGCACAGCAACCGACTTGGCCCCACGTAAAAACTCTTGACCAACCACACTGACAACCTTGGGCCGCGTCGGCTCCATCAAATCGATGACTACCAACCCCGCATCGCAACAAACATAAGCGTAATTGCCTGCGATCGTCACCGCAGTCGCACCGCACAGCAGTCCGTCGGGATTGAAGGTCACATCACGCTGCAGAAAGTTATTTGCAGGGTTCCCGTCAAGCAGCGTCGCTGCCGAGACCATGATCAACCCTTCGTATTTGTCGGTTACGTAGATATACGCGTATAAGCCAGGTACGGCTTGCTCAAAATTCTCAGGCCGATGCGTACGTGTCGGATCCGGCGCAATGGTCGTCGGCGCAGCGACGCTCGTCGCGTATTTGGTCCGGACATAAAAGCGTTGCCCTAAAGGAGACACAGGAGCTGTGGTGATCCGCTCCGCAAACCCCTTGTGATCGATAAAGGCGATATCGAAAATTCGCAAGCCGCCCTCACCGCAAGCCGCATACAGATATTCGCCTCGATGCTGCAAGGATAGTATCTCTGGCTTGCCAAATTTCGGACTTAACGCTTCGAGAATATCTCGACCAGGATGCTCATGAGCATGCTCCAGTTCCCGATGGTGTTCCTCGACATGCTTGCGATAATTATCGGGATACGCGATCTGATGCAGCGAACTTCCGAAAACCGCTTGAGGCTCGGTTTGCTCCGTTACGACAATTCCTTCTAAACCATGCTCGCCAGCCCCAACCCAACAGTATTTACCGATGAAGTTCGTCGCACCCGTTCCTTGCATGAGCAATTGCGACATGATCGCATTGTTGTCGTTGTTGATGGAGACGTGGCAGTCGGTACACGATTTGGTCTCAAACGTGCCCGGTGGACGTGTCGCATGACCCGGATCCCACCCGCTTCCCCCTCGTACCGTGTGCGGAACGTTGGTGCTGAAAGCGATTCCGCTGAGCCCCTCGCCGCTTATCGTTTGTTGCTGTACATAAATCGATTCGCGATTGGAGTTGTAACTTCCAACGTGAATCGCACAGGAACTGCGAGCCGGTCCAATGCGATTCCCCGTCACGTTCCCATCGCGGGCAATCATAAAAACATCATCCCGCAAAGTCTGAAAATTGTACGAGATGCGATTGCGAGAAACCTCGCCACCATTGTGTAAGTTCGGTGCCTTGATGTTCGCCTTCTGTGGCAAATGACAGCCGAAACAACTTGGATTCCAAGAACTATGGCAAGCGATGCAGTTCATGTTTTTATTGTGGTGAGCGCAATTGCCTTCCTGCGGAACTCCACCCCAACGCATCGATCCGGACTGATCCACATGCACCGTCTTGGCCATGTGACTCCTCGGATTATAAGACTCACTCTCCGGATCGATGGTCTCGGCGGTCTGCGTTACAACCCACTCTAGATCCTTCTCGACATTGCTGCGCTGAATCAACACCGGACGACGACCAGGTACCCTACGGATCTCAAACCGAGGCTTGCCAAAGGCAGTGCGTAACGCCAGAAGATTCGTTGGCTGCTCTCCGGAGGCCGGGCCACTGGTGGGCAACTGCGCTGGATACCCTTCGCGGACCTGCTTATCGACTTTGTCAATGAGGTTCTGCGTTGCATCCCCGTGACAGTCTACGCACTGAATCTCAATCGCCGCTCGCACCTCACCGTATAACTTGGTATCACCATGCCCGTCTTGATAAAAGTGGCAGTCCACACAGTGCATCCCCTTTTCCATATGGATGTCCATCAAGTGAACCGGTACCCCATCGCGCTCCTTACCATGAATCTTCTCGAATTCATTCGAAGGCTCCACGCCAGCCATCAAGTCCTTCGTATTCGGTGACTCAATCTGCTTGCCCGTATGATCCAACAGATGTCCGCTGCGGTCTTTTTTGAACACCGCTCGAAACACCCATCCATGACCATGGAAATCTGCAAATTGCGTATGCTTCAACTGAGGATTCAGTTCGCTGACACGATCGAGAAACTCTGGGTCCCCCCAAAGCCCACGGGCTGAAGATTCCTCTGGGTTCGACCAAGAAGCCTCGACCAATTCCTCCGCCGTAGGATTCTTCTGCGTTTGCGGATACATGCATTGTCCATCCGTCTCATTATCCCACCACATGTAGCCCAAATAAGTGTTGATGACGGTTGTTCCCGGGTGGATGTGGCACACCATGCACTGACTCGTCGGGATGCGATTGGTGAACAAGTGCTGGATTGGATGCCCCGGCTCATCCTTGGGAATCGTCGGGTCAATGAATTGCACCCAATCGTCCTTTTGCGAGGCAGCTAACCCGCGATGACCATACTTGGCAAATGGTCCGCTCGCCGTTGGTGATCGATCATTGGCATAGACGACATGGCAAGCGCTACAGCCACTGCTGCGATAATCCCCAGCATGATCATTGGTTCCGAGGAAATTCAACGTAGGGTCCAATAGACGCGTCTTTTGTAACCCAATCATGACAGGGTCAGTGCGATTCTCGGTCCCAGGCCCCCGATTGCTCAATCGCTCTCGAGGCCGGCCAGGTTCCTCCGTCCGCTCTGGAATTCCAATCTCCGCGCGAAATCGCCCACCCCGCTCAAAGATGCGAAGGAAATTCGCCGGCTGCGAAGCTTCAAAACGGGGCAGGGGATCTAAATACGGCAATATCCCTTTGAAGTCGATTTCGTATTGAGTAGGTGCAGGGACATTTTGAATGCGCTGCGGCTGTCCATGCATCGAATAACTCTCACCATACCGCGACCACTTCGTCGGCGACCCGCCGTTGTTATAGATCGCCGCTCCCCAAAGCATACATCCATGCGTCATCATGCTCTTGCGCAACTGCAAAACCTCATTTGCATGACATTGACCACAAGCGATATGCGCTACGCGCAAATCACCCGGATTCATGAACCGCACAAACTCCGGACTCTCGTAATTCATCAACGCGTACGAACGAACCGGATTCGCCGCCGATGGCCATAAAGCCGGATACTTCGGCGCAACGTGCGACCCCTCCTTGGTGAAAACATTCGCGTTTCCACCATGGCAATCCGTACACCCAATGTTCACCGTGTTCGGAGCATGCATCGTCCCAACGTCGCTATGGCAATGAATACACGATTGCCCCTTGCTCAACGCATCCTCACGACTCTGCCGAAGCATGTCGACATCGCATAGATCATCCGGGATCGGATACGACTCGTTCCCCGCAATCCCCAACGACCGCGCTGGCCCCCACGGATCCTTACTCCCACTCGAATCTGAGACGACGGCGTCTCTCGCCTCTCGCAACGATGCACTGGCAGTATGAAACTTCTTTGCCCCAGCCTCTCCCTTACCCTTTGGCGTCCCCGCACCGAGAATCCCCTGGCCGTTGGTTCGCGCAGTATCGAACTGCACTGCGAGTAGAGTGAAAACCATCAACACCATAGACCAGCAACGCGGATATCCATTCACTTGCGAGTCGGGGAAATTCCAAGTGAACATGTCTTCAATCCTCTTGTTCCCGAATCCACTAGTATTCGAAGACCGCTTCAAAAAAGCCCGCCGCTAGATTGGGGACTCCTCCATAAAGGGGCTGATAGAGGTCGCGGAACCCATCTCCAACGACCAATCCCGAAACACCACCGACGAACAAAATATTGTTGTTTAATAGCGGACGGTACTCGATCCCCGTACTCAAATCCAGGCCGATTTCGTCCCGAACCTTCCCCTGAAACGTATAGATCTCCAACGGCGCGGTGTGATTAAACCACAAGTAATTGGCATTGTTGATCCACTTGAGCTTCGTCGTCAAATCCGCATCGAACCCCGCGTTGACCAATTGAATTCCAGGGTTCACGAAATTCGTCTGCCCCTGAAACTTGCTGCTGCGCAAATTGGGGATCAAACTTTGTCGCTGAACAAGATTCACACCGAAGAGCTTGATTTGCTGTCGATTCCAGTAGCTAAACTCCCCGCCGGCAAAATTGGGATTGTCGAAAATCGCATCGAATCCGTTGGCTTGGCTATCTGTCGGGTCGGAATCCCCCGAAGCATAGAAATACGAACAACGGAAACGAGCCCAGTCCCGGTCATAAGACAGCTCCAATGCCCCCATGAACGCATTGATGTCTTGCTGCGCACCTGCCAATGGATTGAGCTCGTCATTGCCCGTCACATAATAGGCCGCATGGCTGACGTTGAAACGATTGATATGTCCATTGCCCGCCCAACCCAAATAATAAGCGTCTACTTGGTGCGGTGCATAAACGCCAACCGGATCTGGCCTGACCAGAAACCCATTATCGTCAAACTTGAAACTGGCTTGATCCCGATTGTAGTGAAACGATACCTCGGTGTTGTAACCAGGAAATATAAAGTCGTTTCGGTAATAGTTCAGAATCAACGTGTTCTGATGACGGTCGTCAAACGTATTGAGCAGACTATTGGTGTCCTTCTCCGTCTGATCAAACCAGATGACGTTGTACTGGTCTTGATTGCTCAACCGATTCCCAAACAATCGCACTGCGCGATTGGTGTCTGCAAAAATGAAACCTCGGAAGTCACTGCTGAAGAACTGAGAGCCTGCTCGCATCGAAACAAAGTCATAGTTCGGACTCATGTCGGCAAGCTTCGTCTCATAAAACCATTCCTCCACAGCCCAGTCCGTACGATGCCGATTCGTACCATCGCGCACATCCGGGGATACCACCCCTAATTCTTCAACCTTCAAGTAATTTTGATTGAACACAAAGTTGGCTTTCAACCGCCAATCAAAGGGCCGAAACACCGAATCTCCCTTGAACAAGTCGATCGATGCCGAGTTGTATTGGGCAAAGAAAAATTGATTGGGATTCCCAAAGAATTCGATCTCACCGGGTACCACCGTCGATTCAAACGGTGTCGTAGGCAATGGAGTCTGCCGGTACTCGACCAAATTCTGCGACTTTAGCCCCAGTCGCAGAAATAAATCCTGACCCGCAATCGGATAGTCTCCCTTGAGCACATTCTGATTGTAAGGATCCCACCACGCTCCTTGAATAAACGGGTAGTCGTCCACCGCCGGATGCCCCTTGCCATACCGATCCCACTGCGGCGAACCCACCCGCCAACGATCCTCCACCGGAACAAAATGGTCGCTGCTCTGCCCCTCAGTCGGAAATAAACTTGTCCCACCCGTGTAGCCTGGCGGCGGATCGAACGTAGTTCGAAACAATGGGCGAGCAACCGCCCCTTGCTCCCCTAACATCCCACCCTCCGGCACCTCTCCACTGATGGCAGGTGGCAACCGGTTTTCAAACCCGCCGGGCGGCTGCAAACTTTTCGGCTCTCTCACCCCGGCATCTTCCTCGCCCGGGACTGGTTCCTTGCCCTGATTCGTTTCCTGAGCCGATAGTATTGATGCATTGCTGGCAAAAGCGATCGCCATCCCGACGACCAAGCTTCGCTGCAACTTGAACACTTCTCACCATAACCACATAAAAACTAGGGTTTCGTTCAAGAGATTCCGGAACTACGGGTTCTATCGGCTATCGAAGCTTTGCAGGAAAAAGGAAATCTAAGGAATTCTTTCAGTTGATCGGCCGACTTGATAACTACGGCGGATCGCAGATCGCAAAGATTTGGACAGGGCTCAAGGTCATGAACACAAGAAGGTACAAGGCTGGCAAAAATCGCCACGCACGGCGACCGCGACCCCTTTCCTTCGAATCCTTACAAGCCCGCTTGCCGTTCTCGGCTTCTCCTTGGCACAACGCGGCACTCCCCGAAGATGTCAACAATGATGCCAAAGTATCCCCACTCGATGCTTTAGCCGTCATCAATTTCCTACATACCAATCCATCGAGTTCATCACCCAGTCGCCCGAGCTCGGAAGGTGAAGGTGGATCCTTTCAATATCCGGATGTCGATAACGATGGAACTATCAGCCCCTTAGACGTGCTCGGAGTCGTTGACCTGATCAATACCAATGCTCCTCCACCCCAAATACCTTTGGTCTCGGGCGAAGACGATTCATTCCTCCCCCTCGACGCGGTTCTTCAATCCGACGAAGTCTCCAAGCTCCTGCAGCGGGCTTCCATGGCCACTCCCAGCAACGATGCGATTATCGCCATCGTCGATCGAGCCGGCCAAATCTTGGGCGTCCGAGCCGAATCGGACGTTCTGGCAACCTTCGCGGGACGCACCGAAGAACTCGTCTTCGCTATTGATGGTGCGGTTGCAAAAGCCCGCACGGCGGCTTTCTTTTCTAACAACCAAGCCCCTCTGACTTCACGAACCGTCCGATTTATCAGTCAGTCAACGGTAACACAGCGTGAAGTCGAATCGAATCCTAACCTGCTCGATAAAGAATCGGTTTGGCGTGGACCAGGCTTTGTTGCACCTATCGGGGTCGGTGGTCACTTTCCTCCCACCATTTCAAATACCCCCTTGGTCGATTTGTTCGCGATCGAACACCAAAGTCGCGATAGCTCGACCCATCCTGGTTTCGATGGCATCAAAGGTTTCGGAGGGGACGATGTTTCTCTCTCTCGACGTTTCAATGTAAACCCAGCCTTCGTCGCTACCGCCGCTACTGACTACATGAAACTCTTCCCTGAATCCTACGGCACACAATCTGGGATTCTAGGACGAGCACAAAGCAGAGGCATCGCGACACTGCCTGGCGGAATCCCTCTTTATCGCCAAATCAAAAACGCCGCAGGTCAAGTCATGCGGGTCGACCTCATCGGCGGTGTCGGGGTCTTCTTCCCAGGACCAAACGGATTCGCTTCCTATGAACAAGGTTTCGAACACAGCGCCGTTCGAACAGCGAACAACTTGGCACCTCAATCGGAGACCGACCGGCTAAATGCAAGCCGCGTGTTGGAAGCCGAGTTCATTGCATTCTTCACCGCCGGTGGCACCACTTTCGGCCCAAATGCCACGCCCGTTGAGAACCTCATCCCAGCCCCTCTGAAAGCCTCCATTCCCGATGTACCAGATATCCGAGGCATCAGCGGACGCATTGACTTAGTGGGCATCACCCTCGAAATCTTTGGGCCACACCCAACCCGTTTTAATCCTTCATCCGGTCAGCAACAACTGCTCCAAGTAGGCCAATCTCTAGGATTCGCAAGCGGTACAAATTCAGGTGCCGATCAAGCAGTACTTCCGGGAGTCGCACCAGCAAACCTCGCAAAACAAGGGCAAGCCGTCCCCGAAGGGTGGCTCGTTCGCCCCCACGATTCACTAGTCGATCCGCTGAAAGCCTCCGATGTTCAACAAGTGATCCAAGAGGGCATTGCACAAGCCGCAGCGACGCGAGCGGCCATTCGACTCGATGCGAATTTTCGCCCAGGAGCTCGCACTCGCATGGTCTTCGCCGTCAGCGATTCCTCCGGCGAAGTCCTCGGTCTGTACCGCATGCCCGACGCGACCGTCTTCTCTATCGATGTCGCTGTAGCCAAGAGTCGCAACACGGTTTACTACGCAAGCGATCGCTTGCAAGATCCCGACGAAGTCGACGCGAACAACGATGGTGCCCAAGACGTACCGCGAAATACCGCTTTTACAAACCGCACCTTTCGCTTCCTCGCAGCACCCCGTTTCCCAACCGGCGCTGAGAATACTCAACCTGGCGATTTTAGCATCCTCAATATGCCAGGCATCAATCCACTGACCGCTGAAAACTCCAGCCCCAACGCTCCACTCTCTGCGTCCCTTTACGCCAATCCAGCGACCGCAAGCGTCGTTGCTTTCGACGCTTTCAATCCGTCTCGCAATTTCCGAGATCCCGCCAATATCGCAAATCAAAACGGCATTGTTTTCTTCCCCGGTAGCTCGCCACTCTATAAGCCTGCCTCTGTCCTAGTCGGTGGCTTTGGTGTCTCCGGCGACGGAGTCGATCAAGACGACGTTGTCACCAGCGTCGGCGAACTTTCTCTTACGGCACCTGCCAACCTTCGAGCCGACCAGTACTTCGTCTCCGGCGTGCGACTCCCCTACCAGAAATTCAATCGCAACCCCCTCGCATAACTTAAAAGGTTCCCGCCTCTCGCCTCCCGCCTCTCGCCCAATACCGTCAAATCGAGATATGGATTGGTACCCTGATGATTTGATTTTTGAGTAGCAAATTGTCCCTTTCGAGAGAAGGGGGGCAAGGCCTTTCCGTGGCATGTCCCCTTAGCATGCCCTCTGTGGCCGTGCGAGGGGTGCGGATGGCTCACGCAAAGAAACAAAGACGCAAAGAAAACCGCGAACCGGTTTGTGTGATGCTTGGTGCGGAGCGGTGGGTTTCGCGGTCGGTGGTTAACCGCGCGGATGCAAGGGGTGGTATTTGGGATGTCGCAGTGGTTGAAGAAATCATCGACCGACCGCTTCACCACACCCTACTGATCGTTGAATTGCAACAAGCAGTTTCAAGCGTTTTCCAGTGCCCTTCCACCCTTCATCCCCCCGCCTCCCGCCTCTCGCCTCTCGCCTCTCGCCTCTCGCCTCTCGCCTCTAGCCTCTAGCCTCTAGCCTCTAGCCTCTAGCCTCTAGCCTCTAGCCTCTAGCCTCTAGCCTCTAGCC
>Ga0315899_10002756_pt1 | contig 19304 bp, 7 predicted proteins | sample LakEriMetagenome_2_FD_203518 | JGI IMG/M metagenome (GOLD analysis project Ga0315899, IMG submission 203518) | Freshwater fungal communities from buoy surface, Lake Erie, Ohio, United States - Buoy 4 MA112 | ecosystem: Environmental > Aquatic > Freshwater > Lake | place: USA: Lake Erie, Ohio... | reverse complement strand
CGCGGACACGCAGTAGCCCTCGGCTACCTTGAGGTAGCGCGTTGCTTCAAGACTCAGACTTTCACTGGTTTGTTTCATAAGCGCATCAGCGCACGGACTGCTGTAAGGATTACAGCTCTCTCTGCGCACGGAGTGCGCCTACCCGCCCTCTCCCCACGCGCCCCCCTCCGAACAAGCCCGGGACCGCCAAGCTCCGCACTCGCGCTCCCCCCAATCAATCCTCACATCTCCGTTCACATTCCCCTCCCCCTTTCTCACTTCTCACTTCTCACTTCTCACTTCTCACTTCCCCCTTTCCCCCTTTCCCCCTTCCCACTTCTCACTTCTCACTTCCCTCCCAGTCCAGACCCTCCGCCGCCAGCAACCCGCGCAATTCCGGCAAATCCCACACCTGCACCGTCCCGTTCACCAGTGCCGCCGCCAGCCGCCTGCTGTCCGGACTGAAAGCCAGCGCCCCAGTCATGAATGGCTCCGGCGGCGTCAGCGTCACAAGCCGCCTCCCACTCACAGGATCAATCAGCCACAAATCCCACTGCCGGCCAAGCGCCGCCAGCAGGGTGCCGTCAGGACTGAACGCCACCAGTTTCCCCAGCGCCCCCGCCGGCCGGTCAATGCGGTGCCGCAGTCGGCGCGAAGGCACTTCCCAGAAATCAATGTGATGCTCGCCCTGGAACACCACGCACTTCCCATCCGGCGCGAACGCACAGTGCCACGTGTCGAACGCGTCCTTCTCCAGCATCACCGCGCCAAGCAACACCGGCAAACCCGACTCAGCCGGAAACAGCAGCGGATAACCCGTCCCGCCCGTCGCCAGCCACTTCCCATCAGGGCTCAGCGCCGGGACCGGCCACTGCGCAGACGTGTTCCATCGCCGGATCCGCCGCCCTTCTTCCCACAGCTCCACATGATTCCCATACGGTGACTCATCGCTCACCCGACTCACCGCGATCCGCTTCCCGACACTCGCCAGATAGTTCACTCGGTCAGGGGGACTCGGCAGAGCCGAACCCGAAAGCGCCGCAAGGGCTCGCGCCATCACCCCTTCCCCCAGATTGGCAATCGCCGGCTCCGGCGTCGAAAACCCCACCGCCGCATCGCCCGGCCGCCATGTCAGGCTGGTGCGCATCACACCGCTACCCGCCGCAGAAAAAAGCAGGGTCCGCGCATCCATCGCCTGCACACTGACCGCATTCCCCGCCACCGGCTGCGTCCCAAGAAATCGCAACGTCGACGCGTCCCAGACACTCAGCCCACGGCCCGATGCAGAACACACAAGGCCGCCGTCCGCCGTGAACGCCAGTCCCTGCGCCCCCGGAAGATCATCGTCAGGACGCTGCGGCAACCGCGCCACCCGCACCACACGCTGCGGCCGGTAACGCTGCACCGCCGCCACACCAGGCACACCACTCGATGTGTAGTGCATCAGCGTGCCACCACTCCCGGGCACCGCGACCGCCGATGCCGGCACCGGCATCGTAATCAGCGGCCGCCCGGTCCACGGATTCCACAGCCGCGCCGTCCGATCCCAACTCCCGGAAAGCAGCACGCCGCCCGGCAGAAATTCAAAATGCGACGGCCGGTTGTCGTGACCGTTGCACTCCGCCCACTTCAATCCCGACACCATGTCCCAGACAGTGATCCGGTTGTCATGCGTCCCCACCGCCAGCATCAAGCCATCAGCACTCCATGACGGCCTCTCAAGGGTCTGCTGATGCTGGCAGGCATGCAACACCTGCCCGGTCGCCGCGTCCACAATCCGCAAAAGGCGGTCATGCCCGATCGCCAGTCGCCCGCCGTCAGGCGAAAGCGCCGGGCCGCGCCACCCCGGCTCCAGCGCGATGCGCCCAAGGCTTCGGAGCCCCACCCGTTCCCCGGGATCACCTACCAGCGCCATCCTTTCCATGTGATCGCCGCGCAGGATCGCCAGCACTCGTTCATCCGCGCTCCACGCCCATTCCATCACGCCGCCATCCGCTGGCACAGCATGCGCCGCACCATCCGCAGCAGACCAAAGCAGCAGGTTGCACGCCGATCCACGCCCCGGCGCATCCGCGGGCAACAGCACCACGATCCATCGCCCACCCGGACTGAACTGCGGCTCGCCACACGCCAGCCCCGGCGGATTCCCCGCCCGAACCGGCAACGGCCCACCCGCCAGCAGCCCTAACTCCGCACCCGTGCACGCATCCACCACCTTCACCCCGCCATCCCCAGCCACCATCACCGCCCGGTCCATCCGCGGAGAAAATTGCGGATCGGTTAGCATCCGCTCCGGCAATGGCACCGACCAAACGTTAGGCTCCGGAGCCCCGAAGTCCGGCATCACCAGCGCCGCCACCGCTTCATCCCGCAGCTCCACCCCCGGCTTGATCACCGCCGCACGCCGCACCGCTTCCATCGCCCTCGCCGAACCTCCCGACTGTCCCGACGCCCGCTCGCGCTGCGCCACCGCCACCAGCGACTGCCACAACTCCGCCTCCGCTCGCTGCCGTTGCTCCGATTCCGCCTCCGCCAAACGCTCCGCCCGCCGCCACTGCACCGTCACTCCCACCGCACCCGCCGTCAGCGCCAGCAGCAGTGCCCCCAGCGCCGCACTCAACGCACGATGCCGCTGCACCCACCGCGCCCCGCGGCTGAACACCGTCACCGGACGCGCCAGAATCGGATCGCCCGCAAGCCAGCGCCCAAGGTCTTCCGCCATCTCCCCGGCCGATCCATAACGCCGCGCCGCCGCCTTCTCCATCGCCTTCAGGCAGATCGTCTCAAGATCCCGCGGAATCGACGGATCCAGCACCCTCGGCGCAACCGGCGGCACGTTCCTGACTTGATCCAGCAGCGTCGCCATGTCGCGCCCGGGAAATGGCGGTCGCCCACTCAATGCATAATAAAGCAGCGCCCCAAGCCCATAGACATCCGTCTGCGGCACCGCCTCCCCCTCCCCAGCCTGCTCCGGCGCAAACCACGCCGGCGTCCCCACACTCTGATTTGTCAGGGTCAGCTCTCCGTCAATCACGCTGCCCGTGCTCTTCACCAGCCCGAAATCCGCCACGCGCGGCTCGTCGTCCGGATCAATCAGAATGTTAGACGGCTTCAGGTCCCGGTGCAGCAGCCCGTGGTCGTGCGCATGCTGAATCGCCGACGCAATCTTCGCCACCAATGCCGCCGCTTGCCTTGGAGCCAGCGTTCCCCCGCGCTTCACCCGCTGACTCAGCGTCGGCCCGGCAATCAATTCCATGCTGAAAAACGCATGGCTGTCCGTCTCGCCCACATCAAAAACCTTCACCACATGCGGATGATTCAACCGCGCCGCCGCCCGCGCCTCCATCCGAAACCGCCTCAGCGCATCCGGATCCGCCAACGGTCCACCCGGAATCACCTTCAACGCCACATCGCGCTCCAGACTCCGCTGCCTCGCACGGTACACCACACCCATCCCCCCGCGCCCCAGTTCCTCCAGCAATTCATAATCACCCAAACGATCCGGCCCCGACCGAGGAATCCCCGCATCCCCCGCCTCCGTCACCTCACCGCCCGACACCACATCATCCCCCTCGTCCCCGTCGTTCCCAATCCCGAACGCCGTCGCCCCAAGGCACCCCGCACACAACCCCGCCACGCCGGAATGAATCGGCGCGCCACACTGTCGGCACATGGGAGGTGAACTTGAAAATGACATCCGAAAACTCGGGCAGCCGGGAATTACCCGCCGCTCCCCACTCCATACTGAGAATTCCAGCCGCGAAAATGACAGGCTGAAGGGAAAATACAGAGAAATCCAAAAAAACTCCGCCGCCCCTGTCATTCCCACCCGCGGATCCCTCAGAACCTCCCCAGAGACTTCCTATCCAGAGACCCCCAACTCACAACCATCTCCCGGAACCGCCATGAAATCACACCTCCTCCCCCGCCACCCAAGGCCGCCACGGATGCCCTTTCTGGTCGCCCGATCCCTCTGCCTCCTCACCGCACTGCTCCTCCCCAACGCCGCCCGCGCCCTCGCCCCTGACGCAATCCCATCCGGTCTGGAAAAGTCGGACTGGATCGGCATCAAGGCCGCGTACGACGCGGGGCGCCATGCCATCAGAACCACCGAAAACGGCCACGAGGCCCTGAATTCAGCCCTCGGATGGCACATCACATGGGACCACTCCGGATTCATCGCCCGACCAACCGCACCCGCCGACGGCTCATGGCAATGGGGACTCTCCCTCTCGCACTACGGCTTCCAAGAAGCACCACAAGCCGTCTCCGGAACCCCCGAATCCCACGCCGATGGCCAGCGCCTCACCTATCAGTGGGATGACAATGTTAAGGAATGGTACGTCAATGACCAGCGCGGCGTGGAGCATGGGTTCACGGTGGCCCAACGGCCTCCCGCAAAAGATCCGTCCGATCAGACAGATTCGTCCGATCTCTCTTTCACTCTGACCGTCCGCGGCGGCCTCCTCCCCTCCATCTCCCCCGACGCCCAATCCGTCCGCTTCCTCAATGCCTCCGGCTCCACCGTCGTCACCTACAGCGGCCTCAAGGTCTGGGACGCCAATGGCAAGATCCTGCCTTCCCATTTCGCAGCAGCGCCATCCACCCACGACACCTTCCACCTGCTCGTCGACGAACGCAGCGCTCGCTATCCCATCACCATCGATCCCCTCGCCCAGCAGGCATACCTGAAGCCTGCGGCCGTAGGGACGAGTCAGGCGCAGGATCAGTTTGGGTGGTCCGTCGCTATTTCGGGGAATACCGTGGTCATCGGCGCTCCAAAGGAAGACAGCAGCACCACCGGCGCGACGAGCGCTCCCAATGAGGGAGCCCCCGAGGCTGGTGCGGTTTATGTGTTCGTTCGGAACGGGGCTGGCGTTTGGTCCCAGCAGGCTTACCTCAAAGCCAGCAATACCGGAGCCGGCGACCGTTTCGGGCATTCAGTCGGAATCTCCGGAGACACCATCATCGTCGGTGCAGTGTCGGAAGCCAGCAATGCCACTGGAATCAATGCTCCAGTCACAGGGGGTTCAGGGACACAATCTAACAACTCCATGGGATATTCGGGAGCGGCCTATGTCTTCGTGCGGACCGGCTCCTCATGGGCGCAGCAAGCCTACATCAAAGGCGACGCACCCGCACATAACGAATACTTTGGAAGATCAGCTGCCATCTCGGAAAACACGATAGCCATAGGGGCACAAAGTGGCGTCTCCATTTTCGTTCGCGACTCCATTCTGGGGACTCCATTCTGGTATCAGCAGGCACAGCTGAAATCGGATAACTGGCATTATGCAGACGACTTCGGGGATTCCGTCAGTTTATCGGGGGATAGCCTGCTGGTCGGAGCCACCGGCGAGGATGGGAGTCATCCAGGAGTGAATGGAACACCAAACGAGGACGCTCCCTCGTCTGGCGCAGCCTATGTTTTCCGCAGAACCGGCTCCATCTGGTCCCAGGAGGCATATCTCAAACCAGCCGATCCCAAGGGAGCTGGATCCGGCTTCTTCAGTTCCGGCGGGCGCTTCGGGGCGGCCGTATCGCTTGATGGGGACACCGCTGTTGTCTCCGCCAATAGTCCTCTCTTTGGTCCCCCTGGCATGATCGCAGTATTCACCCGCTCGGGATCGGTCTGGTCACCACAAGCGGAAATCACAAGGGATACCAATCACTCGTTTGGCGCTTCGGCATCCGTCTCCGGCGATCTTCTCGCTGCTGGCAGCTTCCGCTACAGTTCCAGCACTTCGCCCGGCGTCGGCATGGTGCATTTGTATGTGAGGAATGGAAGCAAATGGGTTGAGCAAGCCAGTGCGCCCGGTACCGTCGGGGTATTGTCAATTTCAGGGGCAACCGTGGTCTCCGGCAACTATTCAGATTCCAGTGGAGCAACGGGAGTAAATGGAGACTCTGAGGATACCAGCGCATGGGAAGCAGGCGCGGCGCGTGTTCACGTTTTCAGCACCACCGCCCCGGACGTCTCCACGAAACCAGCAACGTCGATCGGCACCACTAGTGCGGTGCTCAATGGCACGATCAATGCAGGCTCCAGCTCAACGACGGTGCGTTTTGAATACAGTCTGGACAACCCCCTTTCTCCGCCACCCGCTATTTCCGTGACCCTGCCGCCGCCGGATGCCACCGGAGATGCTGCGCTGAACGTGAGTCACCGTTTATCCGGACTATCACCAGGCAGAGCCTATCGCTTCCGCGTGATTGGAACCAATAGCGTGACGACGACAAATGGGACATGGCTCACCTTCACCACCGCCCCCGCAGCCCCCACCCTGACCACCCTCGCCGCCACATCCGTCACCTCCACCAGCGCCGTCCTCAACGGCACCGTCCGGGCCAACGGCGCACCCGCCGATGTCTGGTTCCGCTACTTCTCCCCGGGCGTCGCGGGATTCAATGCCACCGCATCCCCATCACTCATCACCGGCACCGCCACCACTCCCGTATCCGCCACCGTCACAGGCTTGCTGCCAGGAACACAATACACCTTCGCCGTCCGCGCCAGCAACGCCTCAGGCGACGGAAGCTGGGGCAACCTCACCTTCACCACCCTGCCCGACCCCGCCGTCGGCGGGCTCGCCGAAGCACTCAATGTCCCCATCACCGGCGGCGGGCTCTATGGGTCACTCATCCAGCCGGATGGAAGAACCATCCTCTTCGGCGACTTCACCTCAGTCCACGGCACCGCCCAGGGGCGCATGGCTAGGCTCCTCGCCAATGGCTCGCTCGAAGGAGGCCTCGGCTTCAACCCCGGTGCCAATGGCCCGATCACCTGCGCCGCCTTGCTCACCGATGGCAAAATCATGATCGGCGGGGACTTCACGACGCTGCAGCCGCGCGGTACTGGTCCAGTCTTCGCACGCAGCCGTCTCGCGCGCCTTCTGTCGGATGGCACCGTGGACCCGACATTTGGTGATCCGGGTGTCACAGCCTTTGTGCTCTGCATGGCGGTGCAGCCGGATGGCGCGGTCCTCGTGGGCGGCGATTTCAATGGGACCGGCAGTTTCATGGGTGCTAACCGCAACCGCATTGCCAGAATCACGCCAGCCGGGACGCTGGACACCGTTTTCAATCCTAATGCTAATGGGCCTGTCTATAGCATGGCGGTGCAGCCCGATGGAAAAGTGCTGCTGGGCGGAGCATTTGGAACCTTGTCCAGCCAGACACGATACGGCATGGGCAGAGTGAATGCTGCTACTGGCTCGCCGGAATCTGACGTTGGGCTGTCTTCCAGCCACGGCTATGTCTATAGCATAGCTCTGCAGAGGGATGGGCGGGTGCTCATCGGTGGCGCTTCTACGATTGTAGGCGTTGCGGTCAATCCTTTGGAGAGAATGAACGCAGACGGCACGCGGGATACTACCTTCAATCCTAATGTCACCGGCGGCGATGTCTACAGCCTCGCCCTGCAGGCCAATCAGAAGCTGCTGATCGGCGGCTCATTCACCGCAGTCGGCGGCACGCCTCGCAGCAAGGTCGCTCGGGTCGACTCCACAGGCGCCCTCGATGGATTCAACCCCAACGTGACCGGCGGCGACGTGCGCAGCATCGCCCTCCAGGCTGACGGCAAAGCCCAACTCGCCGGCTCCTTCACCGCCATCAATGGCGGTGCCGCTGCCCGCTCAGGCTTCGCGCTCCTGAACAATGAAACAGCCTATCAAACACTTGAAAAGCGGAGCGCCACCGAACTCTTCTGGTCCCGTGGAGGCTCCGCACCCGAAGTCCTCTCCGTCACGTTCGAACAGGCAACCTTCCTCGGATCCACCTTCACCCCCATCGGAAACGGCACGCGCGTCGATCCCCTCGCCGGCGACTGGCGCCTGACCAGCATCTCCCCCGCCCTGCCGCTCTCGGGCCAGATCCGCGTCAGAGCCCGCACCGCCAGCGGCTACCTCAGCGGCTCCACCGGCATCATTGAATCCAAGGTCGCCTACATCCACTCGCTTCCAATCGTGACCTCCGTGAGTGTCACCGAAATCACCGGCACCTCCGCCCTCCTCACCGGCATCGTGGACACTAGCACTCTCACTGCTTTCCCCGCCTTCAAACTCGACACCACCACCGCCTACACACAGCCTCTGCGCATCGCCGCACCAGCCACCACCACCGGCACCGCGACTTTTACATATCGAGTGACCGGGCTTGCCCCGGGCACCGCCTACGTCTTCCGCGCCACCGCAGAAAACCCCGGCGGCCGCACGGATGGAACAGACATCCCCTTCTCCACTCTGACCAATCTCCACGTGGACTACAAGGCCGACGGCTCGGACAACGCACCCAACGCCACCAGCTTCACCGCCTCCGATCGGCAAGTGTCCTTCTCACTCGCCCGCCACCTCGATCCCGGCACCACGCTCATGGTCGTGAACAACTCCGGCACCGCGCCCATCACCGGCACTTTCTCCAATCTCACCCAAGGCCAGCCCGTCGACCTGACCTTCGGCAGCGTCACCTATCCGTATGTCGCCCACTACTACGGCGGCAACGGAAATGACCTCGTCCTCCTGTGGCGGCATACACGGGCTCTCTCATGGGGCTGGAACAATCTCGGCCAGCTCGGCAACACAACCTCCACCAACAAGGGCATCCCAGGCGATGTCTTCGCCTCCGGCCCCCTCGCAGGAAAAACCATCGTCAGTCTCTCCGGCGGCACTCAACACAGCGTCGCACTCTGCGTAGACGGCACCATCGCCACATGGGGCGACAACCGCGAGGGCCAACTTGGCAATGGCGACCCGATTACCACCTCCAGCACCGTGCCCACCACCGTCGACCAAGGATTCCTGCCCGACGGCATCCACCCAGTCGCCATCTCCGCCGGCGGTTCCCATACGCTCTCCCTGTTCTCCGACGGTAAGGTCTACGCATGGGGCGATAACCAATTCGGTCAGCTCGGCAGCAACGACCCACCCTCCGACCACCCACTGCCAATCCCCGCCGCCGGAGCCCTCTCCGGCCGCCGCGTCATCGGCATCTCCGCCGGGGAATTCCACAGTCTCGCCGTCTGCGATGACGGCTTCGTCGCCGCATGGGGCCTCGGCATTTCCGGCCAACTCGGAAATGGCGACACCGCCAACCACGACGACCCACAACCAGTGGACCTCTCCGATCTCCCCGCCGGTGAAAGATTCGTGGCCGTCGCCGCCGGGCGCTCGCACAGCATGGCCCTAACCAGCGGCGGCAAGGTCTTTACATGGGGCCGCAACACCGAAGGCCAGCTCGGCATTGGCACCACCTCCAACTCAAAATACCCCGTCCTCGTTCCAGACCTGACCGCCTCCGCCATCCTCGGCGGCGGCACCATGCACAGTCTCGCCATCCGCACCGACGGCAAACTGGTGGCATGGGGTACCAGCACCTTCGGTCAGCTGGGAACCCCATTGCTCTCAATCAGCCGCACCCCCGTCGTTGTCAGGAACACATGGTTCAGCGACCAGGATTTCACCACCGTCACCTCCGGAGATCAGCACAATCTCGCTCTGCAGACCGATGGCACGCTCTTGGCATGGGGTCTCGGCAATGATGGCCGTCTCGGGAACAACGTCACCCGCATCCACATCCAGCCCGTCCAGTTGCCGGTCAACACCACCGCCCTCGATCCCGGCGATCGCTGGCAGGGTCTTTTCAGCGGAGCCGCCTGTCAGCACAGCCTGGCCATCGTCGCCATGTCCCTCCTCCCTGCCGCGACCACGGACACGGCCATCCCGTTGGGAGCCACGGAAGCCTATCTCCTCGGCACCGTCAATCCTCACGGCCAGCCAGTGGACGTCACCTTCGACTACGGACTCACCACCGAATACGGAACCACCGTGACCGCCTCGCCAGCCACCATGAACGGCACCGTTCGCACCTTCGCCGAAGCCGCCATCACCGGCCTCCTCCCCGGCACCACCTATCACTATCAGGTTAAAGCCGTCCACGGCGGCATCTCCTTCGCTCTCGGCGGCGACCGCACCTTCACCACGTTCACCCGTCTCCAGATGTGGCGGAATGATCACTTCGGCTCCATCGAAAGCACCGACGCTGCCGCAGACAACGCAGACCCCGACAACGATGGCGTCGCCAACCTCACCGAGTTCGCCTTCGGCCTCAACCCGCTCCAACCAGACGCCGCCGCCCTCCCGCAGCACGTCGTCGACGGTAGTCTCATCCTCCTCGAATTCACGGAGCCAGACTCCCGCATGGGCATCACCTACTCCGCCGAATGGAGCCCGGACATGTCTCCCGGCAGTTGGTCCGCCCTCCCCGACAAGGGTGCCGGACCCGTCCACTCCTTCAACTTCTCCACCGCCGGAAGCGAACGCGGCTTCCTCCGCCTCAAAGCCACCGTCACTGCTCCATGATCCCCCCCGCCGTGACCAAGGAATCTCCGACCAATCCGAAAATCCCTCAAAATCCCGCGTCATTCGCCCCCTCGGATTCCTCAGAACAAACCAGAGGGCCCCCACCCCGCCAAACCAATCCCGCGATCCATGAAAACACCGCACCCCAACACCTTCCCCCGCCACGCCTCCGCCGGGCTGCTTGGGCTGAACCTGCTCGCCTTCAGCATCGCCAACGCAGCTCCCCGCTACGACTACCCTGGCCACTTCGGCCCAACCTCCCGCTGGGCCAACTCATTCTGCCTCGCCGGTGAAACCCCCGGCGTCGGCGACTTCAACGGCGACGGCTTCGATGACGTCGTCACGTTCCTGAAAAACTCAGATCCCACCCAGACCGGTTGGGTCTACGTCGCCCTCAACGATAAGTCAGGAGGTCTCGGCGGAACCTCCGTCTGGAATCAGTACTTCAGCATCGGCAGCGAGATCCCCATGACCGGCGACTTCAACGGCGACGGCCGCAACGACGTCATCACATTCCTCCCTAACGGCGGTGTCTTCGTCGCCCTCTCCAACGGCTCCGCCTTCGTAAACAGCTCAAACTGGTATCCGTCCGGCTCGTTCATGTTCACCGGAGAAACCCCGCTCGTCGGCGACTTCAACGGCGACAACCGCGACGACATCGCCGTGCGCTCAGGATCAGAGGTCTGGGTCAGTCTCTCAACCGGATCCGCCTTCGCCGCTCAGTCCATGTGGACCGGCAACTTCCAGACCGGCACGCCCCGCGTCGGCGATGTCAATGGCGACGGCCGTGACGACCTCGTCTGCTTCGTCCAAAATACCCGCCCCGCTCCCATCGCCGGAGATGTCGAGGTCGCCATCTCCAACGGCACTAGCGCCTTCACCTACGGCGCACTCCGCTACCGGCATTCTTCCTTCGCACCCGATGCCGACTACGACCCGCACCTCGCTGACCTCAATGGCGATGGCGTCATGGACATCGTCGCAGTGCATGCCAACGGTGCCATGTACGCCGCCATCGCCCATCCCGCAGGCTCCTTCGGCACCGGAAACGGCGGAGCCGATACCAACAATCCCTTCGTCCAATGGCACCGCGATGTCCGGAATCCCGGCGAGATCCCGCTCTTCGGAAAGTTCAACGGCGACCTCAACGACGACGCCGCCATCTTTGTCAGGAACCTCCGCACCGGCCCCGACAACGGCGGCGTTCTCGTCTCGCTCTGCGCCGGCCACGCCCTCCCAGAACCGGACTCCAAGCTCGCAGACTTCGGCTACAACACCATGGGCCCCGGAAGCACCGCTCCCGTCACCCAACCACTCCTCCTCATCGTCTCCGTCTGCGCCGGCAATCCCCTGCCCTCAGGCCGCACTCTCGCCGCCTACGAAACCGCCACCTTCGGCCCCAGACATCCTAGCATCGCCGGATATTTCAATGAGATGTCCAACGGCAAGTTCAGGTTCTCCCGCGCCGGTGCCTTCCAGCTCGGCCCCTACCCCTGCCCGATCCCCGGCGACAGCATCCGCTCGCAGCTCGAAGACGCCGCCAATCAGGACGGCACCGCCGGCTTCGAATTCCGCAACTTCGACACCAATTCCGACGGCACCGTCTCTTCTAACGAACTGGTCATCATGGGAATCTCGACGTTCCCCGGCATCGGTCAGGCGTTCTCGGCAGTAACCACCCTCTTTCCAGGAACCGCCAGACAGATCAACATCAACGTGCGCTGGGCCTACGCCAATGCTTCCTACGGCCTCGACACCGCCGCCCACGAACTCTGCCACGCCGCCTGCGGCATGGTCGACCTCTACGGCAGCAACTGCCGCAACCAAGGCCTCACTCTCGCTAGCTGCTCCAGCATCACCACCTACTGGAATCACCTCGATGCATGGCACAAGATGCGCCTCGGCTGGGTCAAACCTCTCATCTACGACATCCGCGACTTCCCCGCAGGCGCACCCATCGCCCCAGCCCAGGCCCCCGACGCTCGCCCGGTCATCCTCTACGACAGCAGCCGCGGCACTCAGGACTTCCACATGCTCGAACACCGCAACGGCGACTACTCCGTGGGCACCCAGACCGTCGTGACATGGGGCGAGGTCTGGAACAACGCCGTCCGCAGCGGCGGCTATCCGCGCGCTGGCTACGATGTCCACGTCCGCTCCAGCACCGGCGAACAAAAGGGCTTCGTCACATGGAGCGTGAAAACCAACGCCGCTCACAATGTCCTCGACGTCAACCAACGCGTCAGCCCCGGCCCCAACGGGCTCATCAATTCCTCCATTCTCGGCGACGATCTCCGCTACCCCGCCACCGGCCCTATCACCCAAATCCACTGCGGCCCTGACGGCATCCTCCAGTCCGTCGCCACCGGAGACGACAGCTACTGGGCCGACGCCCTCTGCATCGCCGTCCCGGATCCCGACAACATGCTCTCCCGCGAAGCTTCAGTCATCGTCCCCTCCGGCCCAGCCGCCACCACCCTGCGCCACTACAGCAACATCGCCGGTGCCGGCGACACCGGGGTCACCGTCCGCGGCGCAGCCATCAACGGAAACAACTGGCAGTTCCTCGAATGGGGCAAAACCTTCCGCCCGTTCCTGACAAATGTCGCCGCCCCCGCCGCCGGCGCGCGCCCCGGCACCATTCTCGCCATCACCGGCAGTCTCGGCGAACAGCGCTTCAGCCCTGAACTCGTCACCAGCAGCGGCACCCGGATCCCCCTCTCCGTCAATTCATGGACCGGCGCAGGCGGGCTCTTCGCCCTCCCCTCCACCTACGTCCCACCAGGCAACCATCGTCTCCTCCTCTTCGATGGCCCCCTCAAGGAGGCCTCCTCCAATGCATGGCCCATCACCGTCGCCGATCCCTGCCAGTCGTGGCTCACCGACAACTTCAGCAACACCCAGATCATCTTCGGCCTCGCAGCCGACAACGCCGACCCTGACCGCGACGGCCAAGCCAATCTCATCGAAATGATCATGGGAACCGACCCGAATGCCCCCAATCCCATCCCGTGGCTCTGGACCTTCTCCAACCCCGCTCGACCCGTCATCTCCTTCGACGCCCGCTCTAGCATCTGCGCAGTCCGCCTCACCCTCGAATCCAGCGCCAACCTCACCGCATGGGCCGACGAAGACGCCCTCACCATCACCCCGGAAGCCGGCTCACCCGTCACTGCCACCAGATCGCTCCGCGGAACCCCACCTCCTCCCTCCGCCACCAGATTCTTCCGCCGTCTCCGCATCACCCGGCTTTAACCCACGGTCACCCCCGCAGCGCCGCAAACAGCAGCGCCATCTCGTCTTCAAGCTCCTCCTCCGATCCCACCGTCTCGCGCACCGCCGTCCGGACGCGCTCGCGAAACCGTTCCCGCAGGCGCTTCACCGCCACCGCCACGCTGTTCGCTGTCGTCCCAGTCTGCTCGGCCACCGCCGCATAGGCCGCCGGATCCGGGCGACCCGCAAGAAACGGGCTCAAAACACGATACTGCTCGCCAGCCCCGCGCTTCGCATACTCTTCAGCCAGCTGCTCCATCGACTTCTCCATCACCGCCATCGCCCAGTTCCGGTCAAACTCCCGGTCCGGCGTCAGCGCTCCCGATGGCGGCTCCCACGCCGCATCATGCCGCGCCAGTTCCTCCAGCGGAATCGGCACCGATCCCCCACCGCGCTTCTGCGCCGTCGCGTGATCCCGCAAATCCGCAAGGTAATGATTCATCGCCCCAAGCAGCCACGACCGGAATCGCCCGCGATCCTCCGCCGCCCGACCAAACGGCTCCCCCGCCAGCAGCCGCACAAAAAACCCCTGCGTCGCATCCAGCGCATCCTCATGCCCCACCCCCCGCATCCGCACATGCCGGTACAACGGCTGCCAGTACGTCCGGCACAGCCATTCCAGCGCGTTCCGCCGGTCCGCTGGGGACTCGCCGCTCGCGCGAATCAAGCTCCACCGTGTCGTGTGGAAGCCACTAGGGGCATCTCCCGGAACCTTCGCCATCCCACCATTCCTGCGCCCTCGCCACCAACCTGTCAATATCCCCGTGCCCCCTCCCTCCGACCAAGCCCCCTGGGAGCGCTGAGCCCCAGCTCGGCGTCCTCCGTACAAGCCCCGGGCCCGCCGACCTCACGATCTGCCCTCTCCCCACAAGCCCTCCCTCAGTTACGGGAACCGTAACCTTGGACTGCGGAAGCCTGCTGCCGCTTTCCCGGAGCCAGCCCGCTGGCCCGGCTCCGTTCAAGCTCTCTCCCCCACGAGCCCCCCGGGATCGCTGAGCCCCGCCAAGCACCATTCTCGCCCCCGCAGCGCTCTCTGACTCCTTTACACCATCCGCCCTATTGGCCCTATTCGTCGTATTTTTCCTACCTCGCGCATCCCGTCCATCCCGTCCATCCCTCCCAAATTCCCACTTCTCACTCGCAGCCATGCACCCTTGATTGTTAGCCATTGCCGGTCGCATCGGGAATGGTGACTCCTCGGGTTTGAACACAGTCTGGGCATAAGGCGAAAACCGTCAACCCACCATCGGGACCGAGCGGGTGAACATACCAGCCCAAACCGTGCGCTCGTCTTGCTTGATTACGCATCCACGCGCCGCCAGGAGCTTCTGTGTCGTCCTCCGTGACAGGGCAGTCAAGTGACGTATCGCAACCGTCGCAGCGAAAAAAGAGAACGACCCACACGTAGAACTCGTAAGCATCGAGTTCGCCTCCAACTCGCGGAATATGTTCTGTATCGGCGCTCCTCATTGGGTGGCTTGGCCGACGTCCGTTCAATCGAGACACGAGTCAACGGCAAACGTCTCGGATCAGTCTACGGCGAACAATCAAGCCCAGTCACCGCCGGGGCGGGCATACGCGTCGAGACGGGAAAGTGGGTCATAGTTACGGCGAGCATGCCCCGGCGGCTATCCACCCGCGCCTTGTTCGCCCTTGGTTGATCATGGTGGCTGGTCATGGGGCAGTCACGATGCTGGCAAGTGAGACATACGCTGGAACTGGCCCAAACCAAAAGGAAGGAGAGGAGAAGACGAAACGAGGCTCTCAAAGCGTCCAAGCGGTAGATCATGCTCTGCGATGCTGATCCTAAACGGCCCCGTCCAGCTTCCACCGTAGAAGAGAGAAAGCCTGCAATCTCCCTCCAGTCGCCATTGGATCTCGATTCGGTCTGCGTGTGGGTTGATGCAGCCAGAGCCATCCGGTGCGAAACTAATCCGAACTTCGTCCGGGTTGGCTTGGTAGCCTGTGTCGAATCCCCAGATACCGACGATGTCACCGGCAGCAATGCTCATTCGGGTGTGACGTTGGGGTTGGACGCACGCTCAATAATCGGCAGGCGAATTCCAGCCACGTTCGTCGTCTTCGCGGTGATACTCTTCGAGTTCGCAGTGCGCTAAACCGTGGCGTCTCAAAATCGCCACCGCTCGCTCTGAAGCCACGAGGCGTGCCGAAGCTGTAATCGCGATGTCATCCTCGCCCGGGATACCAACTGCTCGCAACCACCTCCATCGGCCGATATCCACGTTCGGATAAAGCTCGCGAAACCGCTCACTTGTGCTGATCTCGACATCAGAATCATTCATTCCAGAAATCTCCATCTCCTTAAGTTCCGCAATGACCGATTCAGTGGCCACAAAACACGGAAACGACTCAGCCAGGCAATCCCCGAGCCAACCATCAAACAAGTAGTGAACCCTCCCGACCTTCGGAGGATGGCACGTCGAATCCAAATCCGTGTTGGGACCGAATCCGCCACCGACTTCAGGAGCTAGAATGTAGAAACGCATGCAAGATCGATCTGAGGCTCACATCCCGGTTCAGCGGCGGCGCACCAGCGCCGGCCGCTGCAACCGGTTGTCAGCTTTCCACCGGCCCTTACTTCACCATCATAACCTGCGGCGGCATCCAAGTGCCGTCCAGCACCGCCTGCTCCGCCCAGTAGACGCGGATGTAGAGCGAGAACGTGCCTTCCGGCGCGGGCACCCAGTTGCTTTCCTTGTCCTTGCCAGGAGACTTGGCACCAAAATACAGGGTGAGCGAACCGTCTGGGTTGTATTTCAGGAACGATTTACTCTTGGTGCCGAGCGAGTAGCGCTTCAGCTCGTTCGCATGGAATACATGGTGTTCGTTGTAGAGAGTCAGCGACCAGAAGCCTTTAACCGGTGGTTCCTGGCCCTTCGCAAAGGTCACGGTGTAGTTGTTCTGGCCGTGGAGTTGCTGACCCTCGCTGTCGTCATCCCGGTACAGGTACTTCGTCTCGTCGGGCTTGTTGTCATACATGTTCGACTTGGCGGTGGCGGTGCGGTTGAGGTAGTCGGTGCCCCACTGCGCGTTGTTCACGGGTGAGAACCAGCCGTTGCCAGCAGACCGGCCGTTGTATTTCCACTGGAACATCGGAGCGATGATCTCCTTGTCGGCAGCGACGAAAGATTCAACCAACGCCTCCTTGGTCGCCGGATCCTTCTCGGCGGCCTCGAACACGGAATTGATCCAGCCATAAAGGGCTTCCTCACCGGGTAGCGGGGCAACCAGTTTCATCACGCCGGGGAGCTGGTCATAGAACTTCTCCGGAACGACCCACTTGGTCTCGCCCCCGGGACCTGCCGGCGCCGGAAAGTTCGGCAGCTTGCTCCAGTCCGTGGTCTTCATCTTCCCGTCGAACTGGCTGAGCGGATAGAACATGACCTGATTCACCAGCGGCTGAACGGCCTTAGTGTCTTCGGCTGTGTCTTCCTTGAATATGCGTGGAATGGCAAATCCCAACTCCGTGGAACAACGCACCACCGCCGTGATGCCGGCGGGCTTCTCGCCCTTCCAGTTCGGTCCCACCATCATGTAGAAACCAGGCTTGGTGCTGTACGGCTTTCCGATCTCGGCAAACTCGTCCGTCCGCGCGTCATACAGCGCATAAACCCAGAAGCGATCCCCAAAATCCGGCACCTGAAAAACCACGGGATCCTTGTCGAGCGCGAAATACCCGGCACCATACACTACGTCCTGGTTAGGACAGGTGACGAAGGTCTGCTCGGGCTTCACGTAATCGGTCAACATCCCCGCTTGGCCAATAGGCGCCATAGGCACCATGCCGCCGTTGAGACCCGCCACGTTGCCGTTCTGGCTGGTCACATAGGCGAATCCCGCGCGGCGGTTGTGCGAGTTGACTAGCGCATATCCCCAGACATAGGCCATGCGGCCGACCATCCGGACATATTCCTTGGTCATCAAGGTGCCCACGGCAGGGCCGGGAACGTCGGCCGCCGTCTTGGGCAGCGGCACTTGCTGCGCCTGTGCGGTCGTGCAAGCCACCACGCATGACAGCGCAGCGGCAATGAGGGTTCGCGTCCGGGTGGTTTTCATCGGGATCTCCATTCTATTTGGGGTGTGAAGGAAAGCTTCATGGCCAGCTTACAATCCAGTATTTCACTACATACAATGGAATTTCCATTCGCAATCGAGGCGTTCCATCAAGTCCAGAAACCTTCCAACCGCCTGAACTTCAACGGATACGATTGACCATCCCCCGAATCTACAGACCAACCACATCGACAAGGACTTCCGACAGCGCTTGGCCATCAGCGACCATCAAGGCAGCGCCAACACCGGGTCCACCAAAATCCCGACAAGCCGCTCGCCGCACCCGCGGCTGGACACTCTCCTGCGCCACGAAGCTACAGCCCGCGCGCGCATCGCCCTCGAAGCCGCCGGCCTCATTCACCTCCGCATCGCCTCGCTCGGCAAACCTGCCGCCACGGTTGTCGTCCTCAACGGCCCCGATGCCACCGCCCCCTCGCCGCTCGGCGACACTCTCTCGACTGAAGGCTTCCAGCACACCCCCTCGATGACCTCGTGCGAATGAAACCTATCTGATGTTCGGTTGATAGTGCATGAAATAAACAAGATCAGCCACAGTCTCAACTCGGCCAAAAAAAGGATTCTGCTCGCCTCCCTCAGTCAGGTAACCGCAAGTATCCGCCACATCCCAGTAAACCTCATCGACGTCCTCGGAATCAAGTCGGAGGTCGGCAAGAAATCGGTCAGAGGCGCGAATCGGCAATCGATCATCGCCAACCTGCTGCTGCACACTTTCATAAACAGCGCGGATCAGAAGTGTATCAATGCTCCTGCACGAGAAAGCGCGGGCGAACTGGCAGATAGACTCACCAGAACGTGAAGCAACCAGAGACTCCACCCAGCGAGAATGCCGGACTCCGGAGAACCAAGAAAGCCCGATGACGCCAGCCACGATAGCAACTGTCGCGACCCACGAGCCAGTGGAGGAATGGAGAACCCATACAATTCCAACACCGATAACCGCAAGGAGAACGATCCCTCCCCAGCCAAGTGCTTGCCCGGATGCGCCCCGCATTCCTCTGAATGCGTCAAGTCTGGATCTGGAACTCTGGTTCATTGCCATGCTGTGTTCAGTCCCGCAATCCCCTCACCCATCCAACCCGCTGCCGCAACAACAGACTCACAAGTACCCGCACCCCTCCCGCTCCTCACCCCTCCACCAAGCCGTACAAGCCAATCGCACTTCTCACTCCCCCCCTCCGACCAAGCCCCGTCCGAACCAGCCCATCTCAAATCTCAAATCCCCACCACCAGCCCGGGACCGCGAGCCTCCGTACTCGCGCTCTCCCAAAACGCCCCCTCCGAACCAGTGCGCCGCAGGCTCTGGACTGCTGTAAGAATTACAGCTCTCTCTGCGCACGGAGTGCGCTTACCCGCCCTCTCCCAACACGCCCCCCACCAACCCCAGGCCCGCCGACCTCCCGCCCGCCCCCTCCCCCACCCCGCACGAATTGTGCCGCATGCGCGGATGCACTCCAGTTGCGCTCACCCGTCCGCCAACGTAGTCTCATCCCAAGCCATCCCCGCTCAGCCCTGCATGTCTGCACTTCCACCTTCCGCCGCCGCACTCGCCAAAGCTCCCCTGCCGGCACCCCTCCCGCTCACCGTCAGGCGCTTCCGGCAGCC
>Ga0315899_10002753_pt1 | contig 19312 bp, 19 predicted proteins | sample LakEriMetagenome_2_FD_203518 | JGI IMG/M metagenome (GOLD analysis project Ga0315899, IMG submission 203518) | Freshwater fungal communities from buoy surface, Lake Erie, Ohio, United States - Buoy 4 MA112 | ecosystem: Environmental > Aquatic > Freshwater > Lake | place: USA: Lake Erie, Ohio... | reverse complement strand
AATGGGAAGTTTCGCTTGGGAGCAACATATGATTGGAACGAAGTTCCAGACGTGGCTACAGATGAGGCGAGGGAATTTTTGCTTTCGGAGTTGAAGGCAAAGTTGAACAAGGAAGTTGTTGTTGAATGTCACAGAACGGGCTACCGTCCGACTACGCGTGATCGCAGGCCTATTATTGGATTTGCTGAAGGCAACGCGTTACTTGGGGTGTTCGGAGGCTTGGGATCGAAGGGGGTTTTGTTAGCCCCTTATTTCGCGAAGTTGTTTGTGAACGTTTTAATAGAGAATGTGGCTATTCCGAAGGAAGTGAATGCATCGCGATTCTAACAATTCAAGGTGAAGAACCTTTGTTTCAGTGCTCTATTCGATTGAATTGTTCAAATAGATTTGTTATGCGCCTGAATTGCGCAAAACAATGAAGCGAATTTGCCTATTAATCATCATTTTGGCCTCTTGCCAATGGCTATCTGCACAGCAGATAGACGAGGGAGATTCACGCGCCATGATTCAGGCAAACTTCATTTATCAATTTGCAGTGAACAGCAATTGGCCGCCTGAAATGAAGAAAGGGAAATTTCTGATTGTGGTTTACGGTAACGATGCCGTATACAAGCACGTGGTTGAGAAATATGGAATGAAACCCGTGGGTGCTCAGACCATTGAAGTTCAGGCCTGGTCAGATTATAAACCCGGTGTTAATAGCCACATCGTATTCATTGATAAATCGCGCAAGAACGATGTTGCGAAAATCATGAAAGAGGTGAAAGGTAAGAGCACGCTTGTTGTAACGAACTGGGAAGGTGCCTTGGGAAGTGGAGCCGCGATTAATTTCAAAACGGTTGATAATTCGATTCGTTACGAATTGAGTGAAGCGGCCTTGTCAGAAAAGAAGATCACTCCGGGAAATAAAATTTTACAATGGAAAGTTCAATAGTATGAAGCACACACTCCTACTTTTTTTGATTTTACTCGGTGTTGCGCAGATGGGCTTTACTCAGGTAAATCCTCTTGTAGCAAAGGCAGCAGAGTTGTGCGAAGAGAAAAAATATGATGAGGCATTGGCTCAGATTGACGAAGGGTTTAAGTCAGCGAATTTGAATTCCGATGCGAATGCCTGGTACGTAAAAGGATTCATTCTCAAAGAACTTTACAAACAAAAAGAGGCCAACCAACGTCAAAGCAATTTTAGATACAGAAGTGTTGCCGCCCTTAAGAAAGCACGTGAGTTCGACACGAATTTAGAGTTTGCAGCAAACATAGATGCGGCGTTGCAATACATTGCCTTTACCTACTTCAACGACGCGTTGTTGCGTTCTGCAGAAATGGATAATGAATCAGAAAACGAACCCTTGGATTTATTTAAAAAATTCGAAGAACTTTATAAAGGTTCAGATGCCGAACTGAAAGATTTGAAGGTTGAGTTCAACAGCAAAATGGCTGAGGGTCATTACCGAAATTGGATTAAGAACACAGAGGACAATCATCACTATTCACTTTGCTTAGAGTATTATGCGAAGGTTCTTGCCTTAGACAACAGAAATTGCACGGCCAATCTAAATCTGGCGATAGTAAACTACAATCAAGGTGTTTACATGATTCGTAAGATTGGTGCGCAAACAGATATGATGGATCTTATTTCCATTCAAGATGAAAGTGTAAAAAAGTTTAAAACCGCTATCCCTTATGCGCAGCAAGCCTTTGCTTCATGCACCCCTTCACCCACGAACTACAAGGTTCTTATGTTTGTGAATAGAGCATTGGGAAGAGAAGAAGAATATCTTCGGTTGAAGAAAGAGTCTGAGAAAAAATTCAAAACCAATTAATCCAGTATCCATGAATTGGTTCTTCAATAAGAAGTATCGTCTTGGATTTGGTTTCGGAGCCATCATCTTTATTGTTGCGGGAACGCTAATCATGACCATGATTACGCTTCAGAGGAGTTATGATATCAATCGAAAGATTAACGATAAATATGTTCCCTCAATAGGAAGATTGCAGGAGCTCGAAAGCTACACCCTTCGATCGAAAGATTTGATCAAGGAGTGGGCGTTTGTTCAGCGTGTTGAAGAAGATTTACATCGGAAAGAAATGAAGGCGATCAGTGATAGTTCGCTTATGAATTCTTGGACAAGATTGAAGGCGGTTAAAAGCAATTTCAACCCAGAAGAACAGAAGAAGTTAGACTCTTTGGAAGAGAAGATTGGTGAAATGCTCATTCAGTTTAAAGCTGTTCAAGATCTTCTTCCAACGTTCGACAGTTACAGCAATCCCATTGCTTTAATGGAAGCTGAATCTTATTTCATTGAAGGAAGTGGAATTCCATTAGTTGTTGAAGAGGCAGAAACTATTTTGAATGAATTGCGCACCAAGCAAACGGAACGCATGAATGCCGAAATAGAGGAGATGAATGTGCAGTTTTCTCGACTAACAGGCGTACTTGTCGTAGTGTCTTTGTTTGTTTTATTTGCTGGAATTGCTATTGCATATTTCACTACGAAATTGCGCAAACAAAAGGAAGAGTCAGATGTACAAAAGGAGCAATTGAATTTGCTTTACCGCGATTTAACGGATAGTATTAACTACGCGCAGCGACTTCAAAATACAATCCTACCAAACATTGGAGCGGTGCGACAAATCTTCAACAAGTGCTTTGTTTTTTATGTGCCAAAGGCTGTTGTCAGTGGTGACTTTTATTGGTTCAAGAATGTTGGGGGAAAGAAACTCTTCGCAGCTGCAGATTGCACGGGGCACGGAGTCCCCGGTGCCTTTATGAGTTTGGTAGGTCACAATTTTTTAAATCACGTGACCAAGGTCTTTGTCGATCCTTCACAAATTCTAAACAGTGTTAATCGTTTGGGAACTGAAGTTCTTCGAAACAACAATACAGGCGTTCGTGACGGCATGGACATAGCGCTTTGCGCCATTGATGAAAAGGAGTTGCAATTGGAATATTGCGGTGCGAATATTCCATTGTATGTTGTTAGAAAAAACGAATTGATTGAATTAGCTCCGACCAAGCGAAGCATTGGAACTTTTGGGGAACGCGGTGAATCTTTTGCTACGCAAAAATTTCAATTGGAAAAAGATGATATGGTGTATGCCTGTAGCGACGGTTACGCAGATCAATTCGGAGAAGCGAACAACAAGAAATTTATGCGGAAGCGTTTCAAGGAAATTCTTATGTCTATTTCAGCCATGGATATAGATGCACAAGAAAAAACCCTTCACGAAACGTTTGACGCTTGGAAGGGTTCAATGGAGCAAACCGATGACCTTCTGGTTATCGGTATTCGTATTTAAATGATCAAGGCGCGAAGCTTGGTCTGTCTGCAACGTATGTATCTACTGGATTAACGCACAACACAGGAATCTGAGCGTCATTCGTAATCACTTGTTGTTCGTAGCTTGAATTGAAGACATTCAAAATTGAACTTTCGTAGAAATTCATAATGCAAATCAAATCAGCTTCAACCGCTGCAGAATACTTCAACAATGATTTCACAAATGAACCTTCCGACTTGGTCTCTGTAATTTCAACTTCAACAGGAATGTTTAAAGAAGTTAAGTAATCAACCGCGTAATTCATGTTACGATCCAACTGATTCTTTAAGAACTCGTCTGTTTCATTCGGAGAAATCAAATACACTTTTGAGTTGAAGTATTTCGCCACATCGCGAACGGCGCTTAACTTTTGTTTGGTTTCTTTGTGCAAGTCCAATGGAACAACCAAACGGTGGTATCCATGCGGACGAATAGTTCTTTCTTGGACTACGATGAAAGGAATTGAACTTTCAGTAACAATTTTCAAAGCGCGGCTTCCAGTCAAAAACTGCATTCCACGTGCGCCATGGCTTCCCATAATAATAAGCGCTGCATCCATTTCTGTAGCCGCTTTGTCAATGTCTTCGAAGATGTTTCCGATACGAACATGCGTGTGAATTTCTACGCCATTTTCAACACGAACGCGATCTTTCATTGCATCTAATTTCATACGAGCCTCAGAAACTTGTTTCTTGTTCTCTACAATGTGAATCAAATGAATATCGGCAAGAATTGTTTTGCCCATTAACAGTGAATGTTCAATGGCGATATCGCTCACCTTGGTGAAATCGATTGGTACTAATATTTTCTTAGAAAATCCCATAACAGTAATTTTTACAAAGGTAACGGAATTACTCCCTTATCCGTTTACACTAAAATTCAGTACTTCTTGGAAAAAGAAATCTGGAGATTCGGCATGTGGCCAATGACCTGAATTCTTCACTTCAGTGAGTTTCACCTTTGGGAAGTAGGACTCCAGTTGTGGCAGGTCTTCGTTCAAAATATAATTCGATAATTCTCCTTTGATGAAAAGGGTAGGTACTTGAACAGGATTTCCAGCCGGAACTTCCGTCAGAATTTCATCGATGTGCGTTTCAAGTGCATCTAAGTTGAACCGCCAATCTAATTTCCCCGGTTCTTTCCAATAAAGATTCTTCAATAGGAAAAGTTGCGTAGCCTTGTCGACAGAGGTTTTTGCGAAAATTTCTTCGGCTTCAGAGCGCGATTGAATTTGATCTAGCGGAACTGAACGCAAAGCTTGGAATACTGTATCATGGTGGCGTGGATAGCGTTTCACTCCCATATCAACCACAATGAGTTTGTCGATTAAAAATTCAATTTCTTGAGCGGCATGCATCACAGTCTTTCCACCCATGCTATGCCCTAAGAGTATCACATCACGTAAATTTTCTGAAGCTATGAAGTCAATGGCATCTTCACACATGAGTTTGTAGTTCATTTCATTGGAATGAAAGGATCTACCGTGATTGCGCTGATCAATGGTATACACGCAAAATCCGTGTTCCGCCCATCTTTTGGCATGTGTTGTCCAGTTATCTCCCGTCCCGAAAAGCCCATGAAAGATGAGCATGGGTTTTCCTTCTCCGTATTTATTGAAATGCAATTTCATTTTAAAGCAATTCGTTTTTGTACATCTGCACGGTATTTTCCAATCCGAAATACAAGGCATCTGAAATAAGTGCATGTCCAATCGAAACCTCATCAAGGTGCGGTACCTGTTCTGCGAAGTATTTTAAATTTTCGAGATTCAAATCGTGGCCGGCATTGATGCCCAGTCCTGCTGCATGTGCCGCTAATGCCGCTTCAATAAAAGGTTTAACCGCGACTGCTTTGTTAGTGGCGTATCCCACAGCATAGCTTTCGGTATAAAGCTCAATACGATCTGTACCTGTTGCGGCAGCTTTTGACATAAGGGCTGGATTGGCTTCCATGAAAATGCTGACACGCATTCCGTGTGATTTCAATTCCTTTACAATTCCAGATAAAAAATCGAAATGTGTTTCAACGTCCCAACCGGCATTGGAAGTAATAGCATCGGGTGCATCGGGCACTAGGGTAACCTGATGCGGCTTCGAAGCAATAACCAACTCCATAAAGTCTTGCGTTGGATACCCTTCCACATTAAATTCAGTTTTTACTACTTGTTTCAATGCAGGAACATCGGCATAACGAATATGTCGCTCATCGGGCCTTGGATGAACCGTAATGCCATCTGCGCCGAAGCGCTCAATGTTCTGTGCTGCCACAATGACATCGGGGGTATTGCCTCCGCGCGCATTGCGAATGGTAGCGATTTTATTGATGTTTACGCTTAATGCGATCATGTATTCAAAATTAGTTGTGCAAAACTCGGCAATATTCGAATTCAAATTCACGTTGTGGAACGAAAAATGAATGTACGTTTGACCGGTCATTTGAATAAACCATGAATAAAGCATTAAGTTTAATATCGAAAAGCCTTCCCGCCCTTAACAGAGGCGAGTCTGCTATGCACGTATTGAATCTAATGGATGAATTACGAGTGAACGATTTGCCGGTGGTTGAAAATGGATTGTTTTTAGGATTGGCGAATGAAAGCGATTTTCTGAACGCTGAAGTTTATCAAGGCGAAGTTCAAGCGGAATTGGATTTATTGAAAGTATCGGTTTTGCCAGAAACCCATGTGTTGGATGTTTTGAAGGTGGTTAGTGAGAACGACATTACGGTTGTTCCCGTTGTTGACGAAGGAAACAATTATCTTGGAAGTATCACCTCGGCCGATTTACTCGATCATTTAGCCGAAATGCTTGGCGTTAATCGGGAAGGAGGAATTATTGTTTTACAAATGTTGGAGCGTGACCACAGCATTCAGCAAATTGCCAGAATCATTGAAGAGAACGACGCAAAGATTTTGAGCCTGACGGTTCTTCCTGCCAATGAAGGAAATATTGAGATGCACATTAAAATAGACTCTCCAGATTTAAACCCAATTCTTCAAAGTTTGGAGCGTTTCAATTACACGATACTTAGTAAGTTTCAAGCAGCTCAATTCGACAATGAGTTGAAAGATCGTTACGATGAGCTCATGCGCTATCTAAGCATGTAGGGTATACTGAAAAGCGCTACCTTTGTTTTTTAATCAATATGTTAGTATACGTTTTTGGAATAAAATTCGAAGCCGACTTGGCTCCAGCAGTGCAGCAATTCCTTGAGAAAATGGTGCGTCGCGGTATTTCAATATGTGTATACAAGGGTTTTGAAAAATTTCTACAATCGCACATTCAAATTCCCGCCCACACGACGTTCGAGGAGAATTCGGAATTTGAAAATGCGGCAGCATTGTTCAGCTTCGGCGGAGATGGGACATTCTTAGATGCCGCGAGATTAGTAGGTTCTAAACGAATTCCAATCTTGGGAATCAATACAGGAAGACTGGGTTTCCTTTCACACGTAAGTGTTTCTGAAGTGGATGAGGCTCTCGAGCAATTTGTGAATTCTGAATACACGATTGACCCGCGTTCATTCATTCAAATCAAATCTGAACAGTTCGATTTTGGCGATTTTCCTTATGCATTGAACGAGATTACCATGAACAATGCTACTCGGAATGAAATGATAAAGATCAATGCATCAGTAAACAAAGCTTTTTTAAGCAGTTACTGGGCAGATGGATTAATCGTTGCAACTCCCACGGGTTCTACTGCCTATTCACTTTCATGTGGAGGCCCTATAGTTACGCCGAATTCGAATAACTTCATCATAACACCAATTTCAGCCCACAACCTCACGGCTCGACCATTGGTTATTGGCGATGCGTCAACTGTTCGACTAAAGGCTGAATGTCGTTCAGGTCAAATTCAAATTACATTGGACAGCACGCAATATGTTTTAGATAGCGGGGCTGAAATAACACTCTGTCGAGCTCCCTTCGAATTACAAATGATTTTGTTGGAAGGAAGAAATTTCTTCAGAACCATTCGAAAGAAAATGGGTTGGGGATTAGACATTCGAATGGATGGGCAATAATTAAAAGAAAAAAGCATTTGGCAATTATGAAAATCCGTTCACTTTTTTTGTTTTTATTCTTACTATGCACACTTGCGGTTAATTCACAAGGGTTAAGTAAAGAAAAGAGTAAAGAGCTCTCTATTTCAGCTGGAACGGCCTATTACATTGGTGAAATCAATCCTGCAAAGCATTTCGGAACCAAAGAGAAACTTGCGCTTGGCATTGCTATTCGCAACAACATCAATAAGCGTTGGTCTATTCGTACAGGGTTGAATTACGGAAATATTGAAGCGTTTGACTCTGATAGCAAAGATGCTTGGCAGCAGAACAGAAATTTAAATTTTAGAAATCGTTTTTTTGAAGGAAGTGTCATTGCTGAATTGAATTTCTTCAATTATCAGCTCAATTCAAAACATAACATTTCACCTTATCTGTTTCTGGGTACTGCTGTTTTCAGAATGAACCCCGAAGGAATGTACAACGGCTATTGGCATCCCCTTCAGCCAGCCGGAACGGAAGGACAGGGCATGGCAGGTAAAGATCCTTTGTACAAAACAACCGGGTTCACCATGCCGATGGGAGCAGGATTGAAATGTAACATCAAAGGTTTACTTGGTTTCTCTATTGAATGGGGAATGCGCAAGCTGTATACCGACTATTTCGATGATATTTCGGGAACTTATGTAAATCCGACCATGTTGGCTGCAGCACGTGGTCAATTAGCAACCAACTTGGCTGATCAAAGTGCGCTTCAAGAGAATTCCAACAACGCATTCATGCAACGAGGAGACCCCGGAAGAAAAGATCTTTACTTCTTTTGCATGGCCTCATTAAATTTCAGAATAGATAAAAAGGGAAATAGCTGCGCAACCTGGCAGTAATTGCTTGTCAATACTCAGGCTTTCCGTATCTTCGCACTTCGATGAAAAGTGCCTTCGACCAAATAGACTTAAGCAAAACTCCGCGCCATGTTGCTGTTATCATGGATGGTAATGGCCGTTGGGCGAAAAATCAGGGGAAAGACCGAATTTTCGGACACTTTAACGGAGTAGAATCTGTGCGTGCAACTATAAAAGCAGCTCGTCGGGCAGAAGTAGAGTTTCTAACGCTTTATGCATTCTCAACGGAAAACTGGAATCGTCCGAAAGAAGAAGTAGACGCTCTCATGGATTTACTCGTTACTACTATCATTAATGAAGTTGCAGAGCTGATGGAAAATGGCGTTCGATTATTGGCCATTGGCGATATCGAGCAACTTCCGAGTAAATGTCGAGATGAACTGAAAGCCGCAATTGCTAAAACAGCCGATAATAAAGACATTTCTTTGGTGTTGGCCTTGAATTACAGTGCACGTTGGGAGTTGGTTAATGCAGTAAGATCCATTGTTGCACAACAAATACCGGCTGAAGACGTTACGGCTGACGTGATTGCCCAAAACCTATCTACTGCTGAAATTCCTGATCCGGAATTGCTTATCCGTACGAGCGGTGAGCATCGCATAAGTAATTTTTTACTCTGGCAAATTGCATACACCGAATTACATTTCACACCAATCATGTGGCCCGAATTCAGAGAGGAACATTTCTTTGAGGCACTTGTCAGTTATCAAGGCCGTGAGCGTAGATTCGGCAAGACATCAGAGCAAACAGAACAAACGACATAGAAAAGTTGAGAAAGACGCTGAAACATACATTTCCAAATTCAAGAACCATTGCCTTTGTCTTGGCGTTCATAGCGTCGTTAGTGGCTGCTCCAGAACTGAAAGCTCAAGTTGAATTGGGTTCGACCATCGACTATGCAGAGCCTCGCAAAATGAAAATTGCCGGCATCACAGTCATGGGTGCGGAATATACAGACGCTCAAGCCATCTTGCTTTTTTGCGGATTGAAGGTTGGTCAAGAGATTATGATTCCTGGTGATGAAATCGCAGATGCGCTTCGCAAACTATGGAAGAATCAATTGTTCTCATCAATTGATATACGTCTTGCTGAAGCACGCGGTGATGATGCCTTTTTGGTAATCGTGGTCAAAGAACTTCCAAAGTTGGGAGTCTTTAAGTTTGATGGAATTAAAAAAGGCGATGCCGACAATATTCGTGAGAAGATGAAGATTCGTTCCGGAAATATCGTGAACGAAAATTTGAAGGCAACAGCCACAAATATTATCAAAGATTTTTATGTAGAGAAGGGTTACTTCAATGCGAAGGTGAACATCATTGAAAAGCCTTATCCGAATTTGCCAAATGCCGTAGAATTGACGTTCGATATTGAACGCGGAAATAGAATTAAGATTGAAGAGATTGAATGGGTAGGTGCAGAGAAAATGTCCGTTGCGGCATTAAATCGCACCATGAAGAATACGAAGAAGGCTGCGTTTTACCACGTTTTTAAATCTTCGAAATTCTTGGAAGAAGAATATGAAGAAGACAAAGCTGCTATTGTAGCTCGATACAATAAAGACGGATTCCGTAACATGCGAATCGTGAAAGACTCGATTTACGCTGTAGGACCAGAGCGTTTGAAAATTAGAATCACTTTGGATGAAGGAAATAAATTCTATTTCAGAAACATTTCGTTCATTGGAAATACAAAATACAGAAGCAATACACTTGATTCAATTCTAAACATTAAGAAGGGCGACGTATACAACATGGAAGTGTTGCAAACACGTTTGAACATGAATCAGACCGGTCGCGATGTCGCTTCCTTGTATACAGACGATGGTTATTTGAATTTCTACGCTTACCCTGTAGAGTCATTGGTTCCGCCCGACAGCATAGATATTGAAGTCCGCATGGGTGAAGGCCGTCAATACCGAATTGGTGTTGTGAGTGTATCTGGAAATACCAAAACAAATGACCACGTAATCTACCGAGAAATTAGAACACGTCCAGGAGATTTGTTTAATCGCTCAGACTTGATTCGTTCTCAACGTGAATTAGCAAACTTGAATTATTTCAGTCAAGAGGCATTTGACATTCGTACGAATCCAAGAGCCGATGAAGGTTTGGTAGATCTTGAATATGTGGTGGAAGAAAAACCTTCTGATCAGATTGAGTTGTCTGGTGGTTGGGGTGGTGGACGTGTAGTGGGTTCACTTGGATTGAGTTTCAACAACTTCAGCATGCGTAATTTCTTCAAGAAAGAAGCTTGGAGTCCACTTCCAACGGGAGATGGTCAGCGTCTTTCAATTCGCGCAATGAGTAACGGAGCCTTTTTCCAATCGTACAACTTGAGTTTCACTGAACCTTGGTTAGGCGGTAAAAGACCGAACTCGCTTTCTGTTTCCGCATATCACAGTGTTCAATCGAATGGTCAAAAGAAATACAATGGCGATATTTTGAATCCTCTACGTCAGTCATTGATCATCACCGGAGCTTCGGTTACTTTCGGTCAGCGTTGGCAGAAGCCCGATGACTGGTTCTTATTCTTTGGGGGTCTTTCATACCAGCACTTCGACTTAAATAATTATGGTTCGTTCTTCTCTTTCAACAATGGATATTCAAACAACTTAGCGGCGAACTTCACCATTGAGCGAAGTTCTTTGTCTGAGACCATTTATCCGACCTGGGGCTCGAAGATTACACTAAGTTCGAAATTTACTTTGCCATACACTACAATCGGCGAGAACATTCTTGGCAAGACTTACGATTACGAAGGCATGACCGACCAAGAGAAGGTGGATTGGGTTGAATATTATAAAGTCAAATTCACTGCGAATTGGTACACCTCATTGAACAAACACAAAACAAATAAATTGGTTCTGCATACACATGCTGGATTCGGATTTTTGGGCAGCTACAATAAAAACCTTGGACAATCACCCTTTGAGAGATTTTATCTTGGGGGTGTTTTCTTGAGTGGATTTTTGCTAGATGGACGTGAAATCGTTAACCTACGTGGATACGACGATTTGTCTTTAACAATGCCAAGCGATCGTGTAGGTGCCCCGGTGATTACGAAATACGGTGCTGAATTACGTTACCCAATTTCCTTGAATCCTCAAGCGACTATTTTCGCATTGGCTTTTGCAGAAGCGGGAAGAACTTGGACGGACTTTTCAGATTACAATCCATTCAACTTATATAAATCAGTGGGTGGTGGACTTCGTATCTTCCTTCCAATGTTCGGATTATTAGGATTCGATTACGGATGGCGATTAGACGATCTGCCTAATGCGCCGAACATGGCTCCAGGACAATTCCACTTCAGTATTGGTATGAACATGGGTGAACTTTAAAAAACGAATGATGAAAGCAAATTCAACAATCAAATTCATTTTTTCCTTTGTGCTCGTTTTTTCAACCTTAGCGTTGAGTGCACAGAAATTCGCATATGTAGATTCGAAATATATTCTTTCTCACATGCCGGAGTATGTTGCTGCGCAAAAGCAAATTAATGAACTAAGCGCAGAGTGGCAGGCGCAGGTAGAGCAGAAATACGCAGCTATCGAACAACTCGAAAAATCTTTTCAAGCAGAGAAAATATTGCTTACGGAAGAGATGAAGAAGAAACGCGAGGCCGACATTAACGAACGTCGTGAAGATGCGAAGCAATACCAAAAATCGAAGTTCGGTGTTGAAGGTGATTTATTCAAGAAGCGTGAAGAGCTTGTTGCACCTATCCAAGAGCAAATTTTTCAAGCCATAGAAGACATTGCCTCCCAATCGCAGTACATGGTGGTCTTCGATAAAGCGAACCATTCGAATATGCTTTATACAAACCCTAAGCACGACATTAGTGATAAGGTGTTAAAAAAGATGGGACTTAAGCCAGGAGAGGTTTTAGATAAAGGCGACGATGACAATGAGGATTCTGAAGAAAAGCCAGGTGAAAAGCCAGGAACAGGAACAGAAAGACCAGGAAATCGCACAACTACACCAGGAAAAGGCAAGTAATGCGTATTTTTGGTACTGTCATTGAATAGAAGAAAAAAAACAATACAATCATGAAGAAGACAATTTTAGCAGCACTATTTATTTCATTAGGATTTGGTGCTTTCGCGCAGAAATTAGCGCACGTAGATCGCCAAGCAATCCTTTTGCAAATGCCTGCAATGAAAGGCGTTCAAGCCGATATGGAGACAGCCAAAAAATCCTTCGAAGGAGAATATGTAGTTATGCAGAAAGAGCACGACGATAAGGTTGCTGAGTACGAAACAAAATCTAAAATGGCAGTAAGTGCAGGTGGATGGCCGGAGGCAATTCGCCAAAGCAAAGCGCAAGCAATTGCAGATTTAGAGCAAAACATGATGGATTTCCAACAAACCGCTAACGATGAGTTACAGCAATTGCAAGACTCTTTGTTGAAGCCATTGGTAGACGAGTTTGATGCAGCAGTAGCTAAGATTGCTAAAGCAGGCGGATATACCTATGTATTCGATGTTGGAGCAGGAAATTTAGTGTACACTGGTGGAGAGGATTTGGGCGAGAAACTTCGCACTGAGTTAAAGATTCCGGCTACGGCTCCTGCTTCTCCAAATCAGAAATAATATTATTGAAAAAAATGAAATCCCGCACAGCGGGATTTTTTTTGCTATGAATACTCATCCAATTGGAATTTTCGATTCAGGAATAGGTGGTCTTACTGTTGCTAAGGCCATCCAGAAAGTTCTTCCGAATGAATCGTTTATTTATTTCGGAGATACTGCCCATTTACCATACGGCGATAAGTCGCCTGATAGTATTCGTGCTTACTCAAAACGAATTGCGGAATTGTTGGTCGAGAATAATTGCAAGGCCATAGTAATAGCTTGCAACACGGCTTCTGCACACGCCTTTAAAACGGTTGTAAAGAGCATTCCTGCGCAAATCCCTGTCATCAATGTTGTTGATCCTGTTGCCGCTTATACGGCTGCGAATTACAACAAAACAAAGGTGGGCGTCATTGGCACCAAGGGTACCATTCAATCACGTATTTATGTGAAGCGTATTGAAAAATTGAATCCAACCTTAAAGGTTCTTTCGAATGCGACGCCTTTGTTGGCTTCTATGATTGAAGAGGGATATTACAACAATAAAATTTCTCAGAGTATTATTGATAGTTATTTATCTAAATCTTCTTTCAAAGGAATTGAAGCGTTGATACTCGGCTGCACGCATTATCCGCTCATTAAAAAAGAAGTGGAGAAATTCTATCAGCAAAAGATTGAGATTATCGATAGCGCATCTGTTGTAGCTCAATACGTTTCAGACGTTTTAAAGAAGAAAGATATTTTGAACACAAGTAAGCGCAAACCGAAGTATTCCTTTTGGGTTTCAGATTACACAGAATCTTTCGAGAAAAGCACTGCTATTTTCTTCAACCAAAAATTGAAATTGGTTGAGAAAAGAATTTGGAAAGACGAGCGATATTAATGCTTGAAATGACGAACGCCGGTCATGTACATGGCCACGTTGTTCTCATTGCAATAATCAATTGAAAGTTGATCTTTAATAGAGCCACCTGGTTGAACTACCGCAATAACTCCTGCATTCTTAGCAATTTCAACACAATCAGGGAACGGGAAAAATGCATCGCTCGCCATTGCACTTCCTTCCAATGAAAATCCAAAGTGCTTCGCTTTTTCAATGGCTTGTTGAAGAGCATCAACGCGAGAAGTTTGTCCGGTTCCGCTTGCTAGTAAGGTGTTGTTTTTCGCGAGAACAATGGTGTTACTCTTGGTGTGTTTGACCAATTTATTTGCGAAAATCATATCTTCAATTGAAGCTTGACTTGCCGACGTAGTTGTAGCGCATTTCAAGTCGGCTGCCGACTCTGTGGCATTGTCTTTTTCTTGAACCAAGTAACCGTTCAAGATTGAGCGAACTTGGGTTTGAAGAAGTGGAGTTTCTTTTATAATTAATATAATTCTATTCGCTTTTGATTTCAACAATTCAACAGCTGCATCGTCAAATGAAGGCGCAATTACAACTTCACAAAAAAGTGAATTTATTTTTTCTGCTGTCGCTAAGTCAATGTTTCCATTTGCGATAAGCACACCGCCGAAGGCAGAAGTGCTGTCGCATGCCAAGGCTGCTTCATAGGCTTCAACCATGGAAGGGCGTGTTGCAACTCCGCAGGCATTGTTGTGCTTTAGAATAGCAAAAGTTGGTGCGTCGTTTTTGAATTCACCAATCAATTGAACTGCCGCTTCAACATCCAAAAGATTATTGTACGAAAGTTCTTTTCCATTCAACTTCGTGAAAAGAGCATCGAGGTCTCCGTAGAAACTACCTTTTTGATGAGGGTTTTCTCCGTAACGCAACACGTGAGCATCGCGAGAAGCGATTCGCAGCGATCCCACTTCCTCTCCTTTGAAATAAGAGTAAATAGCAGAGTCATAATGCGAAGAAACTTCGAAAGCTTGTTTGGCGAAAAATTGTCTTTGCTCCAAAGATGTTTCTCCCTTTTGATTCACCAACAATTCATGAAGGGCGTTGTATTCGTTTTTTGAAGGAACAATGACAACATCATTGAAGTTTTTTGCGGCGCCACGAATAAGAGCAATTCCACCAATATCAATTTTTTCGATGATGTCCTCATGTGAGGCACCGGATGCTACGGTTTTTTCAAATGGATATAAATCAACAATTACGCAATCGATTGCTTGAATATTGAATTTCGCAGCTTCTTCCAAGTCTTGCGCTTCATCACGTCGGTAAAGTATTCCGCCTAAAACTCCAGGGTGAAGTGTCTTCACTCTTCCTCCAAAAATACTTGGGTAGCCAGTTAAGTCTTCAACAGCCGTAACAGGTATCCCCATGTTCTCAATAAACGTTTGGGTTCCTCCGGTGCTATATAGTGTTATACCAAGTTGGTGCATTTGTTCAACAATTGGGGCTAATCCATCTTTGTCAAACACAGAAATAAGTGCTGAGGAAATTCTTTTATTCACGGCTTTGAAAATTAAGTCGCGAATTTACAATGTAAATCAGGGCCTTATCGCTGCTTTTTTCAACAAACACGTATAAATGTCAATTTATCGTCTTGTGCCACTTGTCAAGCCCTATCTTTGAATAAACCAAAACAAAGGAGACCCATACATTGGCATTTTCACTCGGCAATCAGGCGCACCCGTTCTTCGATACGTTAAATGAGCGCGTAGAAAAATACTTTACGTCAAGAGGAATCAAAAGAACAGGTAACTGGAAAATTTATACCAAAGCCACAATTCTTCTTGTTTCAATTGCCTTGATATACGCATCCTTGCTTTTTTTTCAGTCGTGGACAGTCCAAATTATATTGTGGTCGGTACTGGGAATGGTGTTCGCAGCTATAGGCTTTAATCTCATGCATGATAGTGCGCATGGAAGTTTTTCTTCGAAGTCTTGGGTGAATCAAATGATGGGTTATTCATTGAATATTATCGGTGGAAATGTTTTTTTGTGGAAGTTGAAGCACAATCAAATTCACCATGTGTACACCAATGTGCATGGGGTAGACGAAGACATAGACGTGGAGCCATTCTTGCGTGTTCATGAGCAACAAAAGAAATATTGGTTTCATAAATACCAGTTTATCTATTGGGCTCTGATATACGGAACGACCTATTTCTTGTGGGTATATGTGAAAGATTTTAGTAAATATTTTTCAAGAAAAATTGGAGAGACGCCTATTCGTAAAATTCCACGTCGCGAGCACATAATTTTTTGGGCGAGTAAGGTGTTTTATTTTATTGTTTTTTTTATAACTCCTTTATTGGTTGTTGGTTGGTTAAAGACCTTGATAGGATACACGGTGATGCTTTTTGTAACGGGATGGATCATTGCTGTTGTGTTTCAATTGGCCCATGTGGTTGAAGGTAGAACCTTCCATTTGCCAGAAACCGATGGTGTCATGCTAAAAGACGAGTGGGCTGTTCATCAGGTAAACACAACGGCGAACTTTGCGACCAAGAATAAAATTGTTTCTTGGTTAACTGGAGGATTGAATTTTCAGGTAGAGCACCATTTATTCCCGAGAATTAGTCACATTCACTACCCTTATATCAACGGTATTGTTCGCGATACTTGTAAAGAGTTCGGAATAGACTATCAAGAATATCCGAACGTGATTTCTGCAATTCGAGCACACGTTAGTCATTTGCGTATTTTAGGTGCTGCATAATTTGTATTTTTGTTTTGTCCAATAGGACGAAAATCTAGTTTTATCTCATGGGAAGAATTTTTGAAAAGCGAAAGCACAAGATGTTCGCGCGCTATGACCGCATGGCGAAAGCATTCACACGAATTGGAAAAGAAATTGCAATGGCTGTTAAGGCCGGAGGTCCAGACCCCGCATACAATCCACGTTTACGTCAGTGTGTGGCAAATGCGAAAGGCGTTAACATGCCTAAGGACCGTGTAGATGCGGCAATAAAAAGAGCTTCAAGTAAAGATGCGAGTAACTATGAAGAGGTGGTTTACGAAGGGTATGGTCCATACGGTATTCCAATTTTAGTTGAAACAGCAACAGATAATCCAACTCGAACCGTAGCGAATATTCGCATGTACTTCAACAGAGGTGGTGGACTTATGGGTAACAGTGGATCATTGTCATTCATTTTTGAGCGTAAAGGCGTTTTCAGAATTGCAATGGAACAGATTCCATCTTGGGAAGATTTAGAGTTGGAATTGATTGATCATGGTTTAGACAGCTCTGAACAAGAAGAAAACGAAATGGTGATTTATACAGCATTCTCAGATTTCGGGAATATGCAAAAGGCTTTGGAAGATCGTGGTATTGTTCCAACAAAAGCGGGATTAGAAAGAATACCCAACACGTATGCTGAGATCTCTGAAGAACAAACCGATGAAATTTTGGAATTGGTGGAAAAGATAGAAGAGGACGATGATGTTCAGGCAGTCTATCACAACTTACGATAATGAAAAAGGCAATTTTCTTTTTGGCTATTTGTATCGGATTAATCTCATGTGAGAAAGATCCAGGAACAGGCGGTGCGGGAACAATTTCGGGAAATATATCCAAGGAAGTACGTGTCGTATTAACCAACCCTGCAACGGAATTGTATACTGTTCCTGCTGCCGATTTGGAGGTTTACATCGTTTACGGTGAGCATGTTTCTCCAGATGATAAGGTAGTTACAGATTATAACGGTGATTTTGAGTTTCGAAACTTGAGGAAGGGTAAGTACACGGTTTACGTATACAGCAGAGATACTACTGGCCAAAATCCGCCGGCTGTTGATCCAACTAAAATGGTTGTTTTGCAGGAAGTGGAACTTACGGATAATGAAGACCACGCGGTTGTCTCAGATTTGAAAATCTATGATACGCCGTAAAGCAGCGTTACTCTTTTTTGTTATTGTTCATTCGTTTGCGTCTGCTCAAAACATGAACGATGCAGGTATGTGGAATGCCTTTTCTTTCTCCGCTGAAATTAAAGATCTAACACCTTGGAAAGATCCGAAGATTTTTAAGGGTTGGAGAGTATATGTAAATCCTGAATTTCGTTTGGATGAGAATTTTAGTAGCCTTAGTAACTACTTTTCAGATTTGGGAACTGAGAAAAAATGGAGCAAGTTTCTTTCAACATCAGTGGAATATCGCATAGGAGGAAGAAGAGAAGAGGACTGGTACAATTTGAGAAGAAGATGGTCTTATGGCCTTCAATTAAGTTTGCCCATTAAGGATTTTAAAATTTCCGCAACGACACGTTGTCAAATTGCCAAATCCACAAGTTCAGATATAGATCTTACTTCAACTTGGCGACAAAAATTAGGAGTTGAATATTCTCGTTGGGACAATTTTTCTGTTCAGTTGAGTCACGAATTATTTTTTGAGCCTATAACACTAGAAAACTCAAATTGGCGAAGTCAATTTATTGTTAAGTATAAACTTGATAAGTCAAACGCCCTGTCATTAGGTTATTTGGTGCAGCGAGATCTTACCAATGCAGATATGGATTTTGTGCTTCTCACTGGCTATAAATGGGAATTGAACAAGAAAAAAGAAAAATCAACTCCTGCTGTTCGATAGGCTTTGTACCTTTATAGCATAAACAAGTTTTTATGCGTTACACAGCACTATCTTCGACACATTACTCAAACAATCGCAAACGTTTCGCTTCCCGTATGGAAGAGAAGGGTCTTGCTATTTTCACAAGCAACGATATTTATCCGACCAGTGCAGACGGTACTTTGCCTTTCAAGCAGCACAGCGATATTTTTTATTTAACGGGTGTAGATCAGGAAGAGACCATGCTCATTCTGTTTCCAGATGCGACCAATCCTGCTCATCGTGAAATGCTTTTTGTTCGCGAAACAAACGACCACATTGCAGTTTGGGAAGGCGCGAAATTGAATAAAGCTCAAGCCAAAGATCGAACAGGAATCACTACCATTTATTGGAGCACGGAATTTGAAAAAATGCTTCATACTGTTATTGGTGAGGCTTCATGTGTATACTTGAATAGCAACGAACATTCGCGTGCTGTTATTGAAGTTGAAACGCGTGAAATGCGTCTTTCGAAATGGTTCCGTGAAAAGTATCCACACCACTCAATTGAGCGTTCAGCACCCATTATGCACGCCTTGCGCGCTGTGAAAGATGAAGAAGAAATTTCTCAAATTCAAAAGGCAGTTGATATTACGCACAACGGTTTACTTCGTGTGATGAAAATGATTCGTCCGGGTGTAATGGAATATGTTATTGAAGCCGAATTTGCCCATGAGTTTTTAAGCAGTGGATCACGCGGCTTTGCATACACTCCAATCATAGCCTCAGGTGAAAGCGCTTGTGTTTTGCACTATATCGATAACGACAAGCCTTGCAAAGAAGGAGATGTTATTCTTCTTGATGTGGGTGCAGAGTATGGAAATTATGCAGCGGACATGACGCGTTGTTTGCCGGTGAGTGGCAAATTTACAGAGCGTCAGAAGGATGTGTATAATGCAGTTCTTTCAGTAATGAAACAAGCAACTGCTTATTTGAAACCAGGTGTGATTATGTCTGAATACCATGCTGCTGTAGGCGAGATGATGACAGCAGAATTATTGAAATTGA
>Ga0315899_10002752_pt1 | contig 19314 bp, 16 predicted proteins | sample LakEriMetagenome_2_FD_203518 | JGI IMG/M metagenome (GOLD analysis project Ga0315899, IMG submission 203518) | Freshwater fungal communities from buoy surface, Lake Erie, Ohio, United States - Buoy 4 MA112 | ecosystem: Environmental > Aquatic > Freshwater > Lake | place: USA: Lake Erie, Ohio... | reverse complement strand
TTTAAAAGACATGCTTCATGATAATAAATATAGTAATTATCAAGATCAGGTTTACTATATGTTAGGCAAATTATCATTGCAAGTAGATACCAGAAATTCAGCTATTTCTTATTTTCAGAAAGGATTACACTTAAGTAAAATAGCTCCTGCACAAAAAGCTATATTGTATGCAGCCTTAGCTAATGTATATTTTGATTTGGGTTCATTTAAGAACGCTAAAATGGCTTTTGATAGCTTAGATAAATATAAATCAAATGCAGCTAAACATGCAGAGGTTGTATTGGCATTAAGTAGGTCTAAAGTAATTGATGAAATTGTTATTCCTATTCGTTCGATCAAACAGAAAGATAGCTTAATTCATTTAGCTAACCTTTCAGAAAAAGAACAGAAGGCAATTATAAAAAAAACAATTAAACAATTAGAACGGATTCAAGCAGATAGCGCAAATCAAAATAACACTGTATCGGTTTCAATACCTACAATTATTTCTAAAGAGACCTCTTCTTGGTATTTTGGTAATGCTAATCAAATGCAATCTGGGGCTGCTGATTTTAAACGTAAATGGGGTAGTAGACCTAATGTAGATCATTGGAGAAGATTGGCAAGTATAGGTCAGAATAATACTAATGTGTCTAATGAACAAGAGGCTAAAAAAAATACATCAGATTCTAGTATGTTAACTGAGAAAGGTATTCCCAATGAAGCCTATTTATTGAGTTTATTACCTAAAACTAAAGTTGAACAAGAAAAGCTTTTAAGTCAAATTCAAAAACATTATATCGATTTAGCCAATGCGTATCTAGATAATTTAGAAGATCAAAATAATGCTACACATACATTGGATACAATGCTAAAACGTTTTCCTAGAAGTTTATACAAGCCTGAAGCGCTTTACATGTATTATAGAATGGCTTTGAAACAAAACAATGTACGATTGGCACAAAGGATGGTAACGCAATTAAAGGATAGTTTCTCTCAATCTAAGTGGGCTATGCTCGTAAAACCATCTGCAGAACAAGACTGGAATGTGCAAAATCAGAAAAAGTTACTTCAACAATATGATGTTATTTATTCACAGGTAAATGATCGTAATTTTGATAGTGCACTAGTTGCTATTAATACGATAAATTTAGATAAATACACTGATACAATGAAACAGCGCATTTATTTATTGAAGGCAATAAGTTATGTAGGTATAAATAACTATATAGCTGCAGATAGTTTTTTCAAAAGTGTTAAGCCATTTATTAAACATCAACCTTTAGCAGATTGGGTAATGGCAATAGAACAGCAGATTAATATACATATAAAACAAGATACGGTCTCAAAACAAACTTCATTAAAGAATAATGTTAAGTATTCCTTCTCTAATGATACGAATGTTATTTTCAATGTTGTTATTTATACTACCTTAAAAGAACCATTAGCTAATGCTTTGAAAGCGTCTATTAAATTATGGAATACAAATACCATTAAATCTAATGCACTAAAAGTAGAAGGTATTAACCTGGCTAATGGAATTCATATCATTTACGTGAGTTCTTTTCCTAATTTGTTAAGTTGCACTCAATATATTTTCAACCTCACTAATTCTATCTTGATGAAGCAAATACCTGCTTCAGACTATGCTATGTATCCTATTTCAAATCTTAATTATTCAAGTATAACCAAGCCTGAACAATGGATTTCTTATTTTGAATTTTGGAAAGCAAATTTTTTAAGAAAATAGTTACACTATTCTAGCGTTCTCCTTCCTTATTTCCTCTTTCCTTTGCTTATATTTGTTATATAATTGCAAGATTATCTTATGAATGCTACTGTTGCCCCATATAACTTAAACGAAGAAGAAGAAAAGAAACTTATACTTCGAGAATATCGCGCTTTGCTGAGAGCTTTAAAAACCCGTATCAAAAGAGGTGATAAAACCTTATTGAGAAGAGCTTTTGAAATGGCAGTAGATGCGCATATGGATATGCGAAGAAAATCAGGAGAGCCTTATATTTTACATCCTATTGCTGTAGCTCGTATAGTTGTTGAAGAAATTGGATTGGGGATACGCTCTACAATATGTGCTTTGTTACACGACGTTGTTGAGGATACGGAGATCAGTTTGGAAGATATTGAATCTGAATTTGGTTCGCAGTTAGCCAAAATTATTGATGGGTTAACTAAGATTTCTAATGTTGTTGATTTAAAAGCAAATACTACCGTACAAGCAGAAAATTTCAGAAAAATCTTATTGACCCTCGCAGAAGATCCACGCGTAATTCTGATTAAACTAGCAGATCGACTACACAATATGCGCACCTTAGGTAGTATGAGTAGAGATAAGCAATTAAAAATTGCCTCTGAAACTACATATTTATATGCTCCTTTGGCACATCGTTTGGGTCTATATGAAATTAAAACAGAATTAGAAGATTTAGCCTTAAAATATACTCAGCCAGATGTATATGTTGAGATAGCAAGAGGATTAAAAGAAACTAAAAGAGATCGAACGCGTTATGTGAATGAATTTATTAAGCCTATTAAGGAAGAGCTTATACAAGCTAATTTAGATTTTGAAATTTATGGTCGACCAAAGTCTATACACTCTATTTGGAACAAGATGCGAACAAAGCATGTAGCCTTTGAAGAAGTGTATGATTTGTTTGCCATTAGAATTATTTTAAATTCTAGTCCCGAAAAAGAAAAGGATGATTGCTGGAAGGTTTATTCATTAGTTACTAATTATTATACGCCAAGCCCAGATAGACTTAGAGATTGGATTAGTGTGCCTAAAAGTAATGGTTATGAAGCCCTTCATACCACAGTAATGGGTAATTCAGGCAAATGGGTTGAAGTTCAGATACGCTCTAAGCGTATGAATGATATTGCAGAAAAAGGTTTAGCGGCTCATTGGAAATATAAAGAAGGAACAGATCATCAATCACAAGAAAATAAATTAGATCAATGGTTAGTTAATTTACGAGATATCGTTAGCAACAATGATTCTGACTCCCTTGATTTTATTCAAGATTTCAAGCTAGATTTATTTTCTGAAGAGATTTATGTATATACACCTAAGGGTGAAATGCGTGTATTGCCAAAGGGAGCTACAGCTCTTGATTTTGCATTTGATATTCATTCGGTCTTAGGAGCAAGATGTATTGGAGCAAAAATTAATCATAAATTATTGCCTTTAAGCCATGTGCTCAGTAGTGGAGATCAAATAGAGATTATTACTTCCTCTAAGCAAAAACCTAGTGAGGATTGGTTAGGTATTGTAACTACTGCTAAAGCAAAAGCAAGAGTTAAATATCATCTTAAAGAAGAAAAACGTGCAATTGGTAATGATGGTAAAGAAATTTTACAACGTAAATTAGATCATCTATCAATTCCAATGAGTGCCCATAATATCAATGAGCTATGTTTATTCTATAAAAAAGAATCTTCACTTGATTTGTTTTATAGTATTGCTGTTGGGGCTTTAGATTTGAGAGATTTAAAAGAAATACCAAATACGGCTGGGAAATTACATACGCCATTTAGAGATATTAAAAATGACATTAAGGGCTTAACGCCAGAAGAAGTGTTGACTTCTACCAATCCACCAAAGGGTACAGAGTTAATTATTTTTGGAGAGCATTCTGATAAGGTCTTATATAAATTGGCAGCTTGTTGCCAACCCATTCCTGGTGATGATGTATTTGGATTTGTTACAGCAGGTGAAGGATTGAAGATACATAGGGCCGATTGTCCTAATGCTCCTCAACTTTTAGCCCATTATGGCCATAGGGTTATTAAAACGAAATGGGCTAAGAATAAAGAAATTACCTTCTTGGCGGGTATTCGTATTGTAGGATTAGATGACGTGGGTATTATTCAGAAAATTACCAATATTGTTTCTGGTGATTTAAAGATAAATATGTCTTCTATGAGTATAGATACTAAAGAAGGACTTTTTGATGGTAGTATTAAAGTATTCGTGCATGATCGAGAAGAGCTTGATGTTTTGTGCGACAGATTATCAAGAATTCAAGATATTCATACGGTAGAGCGTATAGAGCAAAAAAATGATTAAAATGAGCTATTCCTTATTAGAAAAACAACTCAAAGAGATTGCAGATCTTCAATATGCAAGCGCGGTATTAAATTGGGATCAGGAAACCTATATGCCTATTAAAAGCAATGCCTCTAGATCTAGACAAATTGCTACTTTAGCTACCTTGGCTCACCAGAAGGCTTGTTCATCAGAATTAAAGAATAGTATTGATGCTGCTCTACAAGAAGATTTGAATGAGGAACAAAAAGCAAATGTATTAATTGCCCTAAAAGATTACAATAAAGCAGTTTTGCTACCAGAAGATTTTGTAAATCGATTGAGTATACAAACAAGTAAGACCTATCATTCTTGGGTAGCAGCAAGGAAACAAAATGAGGTAAGTATTTTCTTACCTGATTTATCAGAAATGATAGCATTAAAGAAAGAACAAGCATCTTTTTTTGAGGCAGTTCATCCCTATGATGCCTTATTAGATGAATATGAACCTGGTGCTACCATTGCGCAGTTAGACCCTTTGTTTAGCTCTTTAAAGCAACAATTAACACCTTTATTGCAGGCTATTCAAAATGCTAATACAGTTGATAATCAAGTATTACATCAGTTTTATGATAAACAACAACAATGGGATTTTTCCATGGATGTATTGCAACATATCGGCTATGATTTTGATGCGGGTAGACAAGATTATGCAGAACATCCATTTACTACTTCCTTTTCAGCGCAAGATGTTCGTATTACTACTCGAGTAGATGAACATGATTTTTCTAATTTACTTTGGAGCTCTATTCATGAAGCTGGCCATGCCTTGTACGAACAAGGTATAAGAGATGATATGTATGGAATGCCTATTGGTAGTGCTTGTTCTTTATCAATTCATGAATCTCAATCTAGAATTTGGGAAAATAATATTGGTAGAGGAAAATTGTTTTGGAAGTGTTGGTATCCTAAATTACAACAGCAAGTAAGTGGTTTTAAGTCAACTTCATTAGAACAATTTTATGCAGCTATCAATAAAGTTGCGCCTTCCTTAATAAGAACGGAGGCTGATGAGTTAACCTATCATTTTCATGTTATGATAAGATATGAAATTGAAAAAGGACTCATTGATGGTTCCATTCAAGTAAAAGATATAAAACAGGTATGGAATGATTATTATCAAAATTACTTAGGTATTCATGCACAAGATGACAGAGATGGGGTATTGCAAGATATTCATTGGAGTCATGGTAGTTTTGGTTATTTCCCTACCTATTCTTTAGGTAGTTTGTATGCCGCACAGTTTTATGCATTTGCAAAGCAAGCCATTCCAGATTTAGAACGTAATTTGGAGCTCGGGCATACTAAGGAATTCTTACAATGGTTAAGAACTTCCATTCATGCATTTGGTCGTCGATATACATCTGATGAGCTATGCAAATTAGTCACAGGTACTTCTTTAGATACGAAATACTTCTTCGATTACGCCAATAAAAAATACAAAGAAATCTATAAGTTCTAATGACTGCTAGATTGTTTAATACAGAATTGAGCTCGGAGGAAAAATTATTTCTTCAAGATAGCTATGAAAAGAATAAAAAGAAATTTATACGAAATACATTATTTATCAGTAGTGTTGCTTTTCTTATTTCCATAAGTTCGTTATTCAAATTTGATATGGATACCAAGGAGGTTTATCTCAATTGGTTTGTTTTTGCATGTGTGCAACTTGTGTTATTTTCTATTATTGCTATAAGTTCAGTGATTGCCTATTTCATTAAAATCCACCCACTTAAAAAAGATTATTTATGCAACCATAAGTTAATTGAGGTTGTAAGCATAACCAGAAAGGTGCATATGAAAGCAAGTAATTCGTATCATTTTTATGTACTTTCCGCTTTTCGACTCTCTTTTGAGGTAGATCAGATCTTATATGATCAGTATGATGTAGACGATGAACTAAACTTGGAACTAAGTTATTATTCCCATGTCTTTTTGGGATGTTATTAAAAAGGCTACCGTTTTGGTAGCCTTTTTTTATTATCCGTGTAATTCGCTTAAATAACGCTCTGCATCTAATGCGGCCATACAGCCACTTCCTGCTGCAGTTACTGCTTGTCGGTAGTTTTTATCTTGTACATCGCCACAAGCAAAAATACCAGGCATATTTGTTTTAGATGTACCTGGGGTAGTTAATATATATCCGTGATCATCTAAATCTAATACCTCTTTAAATAAATCTGAATTAGGTTGGTGTCCTATTGCTACGAAAAAAGCTTGAACAGGTATGGTGCTTTCTTGATTGGTTTTGTTATTTAAAACGCGCATACTTTCAACTTTATGCTCCCCAAGAATTTCAATGGTTTCGGTATTCCATAAAACCTCGATATTGCTCGTTTTCAACACGCGATCTTGCATCACTTTACTAGCTCTCATGCTATCTTTTCTGATAAGCATGCTTACTTTATTGCATATTTTAGATAAGTACAAAGCTTCTTCGCATGCGGTATCACCTGCACCTACAATAGCCACATCTTTCCCTTTAAAGAAAAATCCATCGCATACAGCACATGCAGAAACCCCATGGCCATTAAGACGTTGTTCAGATTCTAAACCTAACCATTTTGCTGAGGCACCTGTAGCAATGATGATTACATCCGATTCAATCGTATGCTCTTCGTCGATGGTAGCTACATATGGTCTTTTAGAAAAGTCGATGCTCGTTACCATGCCCCATCTAATATCTGCTCCCATTCGTTTTGCTTGGGCTTCGAAATCCATCATCATTTGCGGACCCATGATACCTTCTGGATATCCAGGGTAATTTTCCACTTCTGTAGTGATGGTTAATTGTCCACCTGGTTGAATGCCTTGATATAATATAGGGTTTAAATTAGCTCTTGATGCATAAATTGCTGCGGTATATCCTGCAGGACCAGATCCTACTATGAGTACATTTGTTTTTTCGTTTGCCATGTTTTTTTAATTTGGATAAACAAAATACGATTTTTTATTTAACTACAATAATTGTTTTGAAACTTGAGCCATAACCTGCCCAAACACCCAATGCTCCGTTACTTATATTAGACATAATAGCTGATGGAGAAGAAAAGGGATTACCTACAGAGTTAGTAGAAAACTCTAGTGTATTCCAGAAATTATAGACTGATTTTTCTATGGCACACCATTTCACTTGTATTGTATCGCCCATGATAAAATTAGAAAAAGTGTTAGTTGAGGTGTCATTAATCTTGTCGTAACCTCTTTCTAATCGAACATCAAAACTGGTACCGTTGATTATTTCATCACTATAAACTGAATTTCTTGCGGTAAAGAATGGTTCTTGATTTCTTTTAGTAAAATACCTTACAAAATTGCCCAATGTATCAGGGTCGGTATAGCGTGCAAAAATAGTTACTTCATTAGAATCAGCTCCAGTAGTAATTGGGCGTTTTACAGCCCACATAGAATCTAAGCTTTTTACAATTGGAATTTTGGTGCTCGCCTCATATACCTTACCTAAATACTGAATTTTCAATTTGTATACTTGTCCGGGTACGCCTACAAAACTACTGTCTTGAGGAGCTACTTGATAAGCGTTGTTTATTTCTATCAACTGAATAGTTCTGTTTGCATCACTAACTTCTACAATTGCACCTCTAGCAATACTATTTATAACGGTATTAAAATTCAATGGTTCTGTTACGCCTATAGCATTTGTTAGAAAAACTATAGGTGTTTTTCCTGTTTCAATTTGTCCATCTACTACCAATTTCTTGGTTTCAGCATTGTTTAATTGAAAAGAAACTGTTTTTTCGCAGCTGCTTAAAAAGATAAGGCTGAGAAATAGTAATGTGTAATTTTTATAGATAGTTGCCATCGTTGGTGTAGAGTAAAGGTTTTAATTTATGATTCAATTCAAAATAGTCGTAGTATTTTTTTAAGGTATTCCAGAACTTTTGTTTGAAAGGATCGTTTTTAAATTCAACATATAAGTAACTCATCGCTGATTTATTGAAACGTGTAGGGTAGATGTGTATTGGAATATTTTCTTGCCCATTTAACTTAGCCATTAAGCAGGTAACGTACAACTGAGAAATCAACACATCGGTCATAGGTATGCAACCAACAGTAACACAGCCTCCATGAATATAAATATTGCCTCCTAATTTTGGACTATTGCTCATGGTTCTATCCACTAAATTGGGATAACTTATAAGCATAGATAAATAGTATTCACTATGTGGATTAAATTGATCTATAAAATAAAAACCTTCAGGTACTTGACGGTCGCCTTCATATTGTTTGGGGCCTAATAATCCTGATAATGCACAAACTCTATAGGTTTTTACTAACTTATATTCTTCTGTATTGGTATCTCTTGCCCATAATTCCAATTCGTTTTGGTATTTAAAGGAGCGGAGATAAATATCTTTAGGAGGAAACTTTAAATTCTTTTTAGTGAAGTATTTTTTAATAGTGTCTTGATAGGTATTCATGGCTTGCTGAACCCTTGGTTGTGACAATTGACTTGCTTTAAACGCTTCGAGATTCGTTTGTGCAATAGTTGTCTTGGAAAAGACTACATAAAAACATAATAGTAGTAAGTATCGGAAATGCATTAAGGAGCTATAGTTTAATCTCTACAAAGGTAGGGAAGCAATATGGATTTTGATTTAATTAAAACGTGAAAGAAAATAAAAAAAAGGTGCCATAAGGCACCTTTTTTTATTGTTTTTTTATAGGTTTCCTCTACTTGCTTGTTCGCGTTCAATTGATTCAAACAAGGCTTTAAAATTACCTGCACCAAAGCTTTTTGCTCCTTTTCGTTGAATAATTTCATAGAATAATGTAGGGCGATCTTCAACAGGTTTGGTGAAAATCTGTAATAAGTAACCTTCCTCATCTCTATCTACAAGTATTTTTAATTCTCTTAAAGGTTCAATTGATTCATCAATTTTACCTACGCGATCTAGTAAATCATCGTAATAAGTATTAGGCGTGTCTAAAAATTCTACACCACGTGCTTTTAAAGCTCTAACGGTAGTTATGATATCACTAGTAGCAATGGCAATATGCTGAACGCCTTCGCCCTCATAAAAATTGATATACTCTTCAATTTGCGATTTTTTCTTTCCTTCTGCAGGCTCATTAATAGGAAACTTTACATAGCCATTTCCATTACTCATTACCTTACTCATCAATGCAGAATATTCAGTAGTGATTTGTGTATCGTCGAATGATAGAATATTCGTGAATCCCATCACTTCTTCATACCATTTTACCGTATCATTCATTCTGTTCCATCCTACATTACCCACGCAATGGTCTACATATAACAATCCTACATCAGAAGGGTTGTATGCGCTTTCCCATTTTCTAAAGCCAGGCATAAAGATGCCATTATAATTTTTTCTTTCTACGAAAAGATGAACAGTTTCTCCGTAAGTATAAATACCTGAGATTTTCACTTCACCATTTTCATCTTGAAGGGTATAAGGAGCTACATAAGATTTGGCACCTCTTTTAATGGTTTCATCATAGCTTTTGTAGGCATCATCTACAGCTAATGCTAGTATTTTAACGCCATCACCATGTGCTTTAACATGCTCTGCAATTTCGTGCTTACTACTCAAAGCAGTGGTTAGCATTAAACGTACTTTACCTTGTTGTAAAACATAGGATACTCTGTCTTTTAAGCCAGTTTCTGGGCCTGCATAGGCAAGGGATTGGTATCCAAATGCGGTTTTATAATAGTGAGCAGCTTGTTTTGCATTGCCTACATAAAATTCTATATAATCAGTTCCATTTAAAGGTAAAAATTCGTTACCTGGATTGTTTTGTAATTTTTCTGCTAAAGTAAGTGACATATATTTTTGTTTATTTATTTAATATTATAACCAGCTATTTTTATAAGAAGCATCTTCAATAGCCAATGCTTCTTCTGTTAAATGTAATGGGTGGAAAGTGTCTACCATAACCGCTAATTCTTTGGTTTCTGTTTGCCCAATACTTTTTTCTACAGCACCAGGATGCGGTCCATGCGGAATCCCAGCTGGATGCAAGGTAAGCATACCTCTTGTTACATGTTTGCGACTCATAAAGTCACCATCTACATAATACAATAATTCATCACTATCAATATTACTATGGTTGTAAGGTGCTGGTATAGATTGTGGGTGATAATCGTATAGACGTGGAACAAAAGAACAGATTACAAAATTATTTGCATCAAATTGTTGATGAACGGGAGGTGGTTGATGTATACGACCAGTGATAGGCTCAAAATTATGTATAGATGTTTTGTAGGGATATTCGCAACCATCCCATCCTACAACATCAAAAGGATGATTAGCATAGGTCATGTCATACATGAAATTCTTTTTTTTCACATGAATATGAAAAGCTCCTTTTTCATCTATTGCCTGTTCAAATTGTGGTTTTATAATATCACGCTCGCAGTAAGGAGAATGTTCTAATAATTGACCATATTTACTTAAATAGCGTTTAGGGAATGTTATAGGACTATGGCTTTCTACAATAAATAATCGATTATCAGCGGTGTCAAATTCCATTTGATAAATTGTGCCTCTTGGCAATACGATATAGTCGCCATATTCAAATGGTAACGAGCCATATTGTGTTTTTACCTTGCCAGTGCCTTCATGAATAAATAATACTTCATCAGAATCGGCATTTTTATAGAAGAAATCACTTTTTAATTCTGTTGGAGCTGCTAATACAATATGACAATCATTATTGAACAAAATTGTTTTGCGAGCACTTAAATAGTTGCCTCCCTTTGGAATATTAAAGCCTTCTAAACATCTAGGAGTGATATTGTTTTTGGTAGCCGCTTTTGGACTTACATCAATGGGCTCAGCTATGTCTACAATTAAGGTAGGTGGGTGAATATGATAGAGTAGGGTATAATTAGAAGAAAAACCTTCTGTACTAAACAATTGTTCAGAATATAATTTGCCTTCTTCATCTCTAAATTGGATATGACGCTTGTTAGGGATCTTTCCTAGGGTATAATAATGTGGCATATAAAATTTTTAGTAAGGTAAAGTTAGTCGCTTTTAGATTAATTTTTTACCTAAATAGTACTAAAATGATAGAAATTATAGCACTTATTGACTATTGTCATATTTGACTTAATAAAACCTGGATAATACCGATAAAGAAACCCAAAACGCCACCTATAATTTCCACGAATTTGAATTCTTTCTGCATGATACTGACTAATATAGCCTCTAGCTTATCAGAAGAAAACTGCGCTACTTTGTTAGAAACCATCTTTTCAATGCTGATTTTCTTTTCAAGAGAACTCATCATTTGATTGGCAATTTGAGGATACATTTCAATGATTTCATCCATTAGGGTGCTCTTCATTTCTGCAATTAACTGCTTACTGATAAACATACTAATGATAGGCATTTTTTGAGGCAATTTCTCGATCAGAAAGTTATCAATATGCACTTCAATCATAGGTTTAATTTCATAAACAGTGTCTTCATTTTTGAGGCCACTTACGATTTCCTTTATGTTAACTAAATCATTGGCTACAATTTGACCAAGCTTTTCAGCAATTTGTGCTTGCCTTTTAGGGAAAATACCTTGAAAGGTAATGCCTAAGATACGTTTAGGTTGCTTCGGATGAAACAACATTTTAATAGCAATCCAATTGGTAAACCAACCAATAAATGCTGCAATAAGAGGGAGTAAAATAATGGATAACATGGATAAGAATGCAATTGATTAATAACGTTTATTTAAAATATTTTCTAGGTATAAGCCATAGCCGCTTTTTTTGTATTTGTTGGCTAATACTTGCATTTGCTCATCATTGATCCAGCCATTTCTGTAGGCTATTTCTTCAATGCAACCTACTTTCAAACCTTGACGTTTTTCGAGTACTTCGATAAACTGACCAGCTTCCATTAAAGAGTCAAAGGTGCCTGTATCTAACCATGCCGTACCTCTATCTAAAACACCTACTTCTAATTTACCTTGTTCTAAATAAACTCTATTCAAATCGGTGATTTCAAGTTCACCTCTTGGCGACGGCTTAATAGCTTTCGCATGTTTTACAACGCTGTTGTCGTAAAAATATAAACCTGGAACAGCATAATTAGATTTTGGTTGTGCTGGTTTTTCTTCAATACTTTTTACACTATGATTTTCATCAAACTCCACTACACCATAGCGTTCAGGATCATGTACGTGATAAGCAAATACAACCGCACCGTCTGGATTGGCTTTGTTTTTAAGCAAAGTGCCCATACCCGAACCGTAGAATATATTATCACCTAGTACCAAGGCTACAGCATCATCACCTATAAAATCTTCGCCTAAAATAAATGCTTGAGCTAAGCCATCCGGACTGGGTTGCACTACATATTCAAATCTACAGCCTAGTTGAGACCCATCGCCCAAAAGCTTTTTAAAACCCGCTTGATCGTCTGGAGTGGTAATGATTAAGATTTCTCTAATGCCCGCTAGCATAAGGGTAGATAGCGGATAGTAAATCATAGGTTTGTCGTAAACAGGCATTAATTGCTTGCTTACAGCTATGGTTAAAGGATGTAATCGGGTGCCTGATCCTCCGGCTAATATAATTCCTTTCATAAATTTATTTTGAATATTGTTGTTCGTAATAACTTTGATACTGACCACTGGTTACATTATTCAACCAATCTTCATTTTCTAAATACCAATCAATGGTTATCGATAATCCTTCTTCAAAAGTTACAGAAGGCTCCCAACCGAGTTCGTTTTTAATTTTTGTTGCATCAATAGCATAACGACGGTCATGTCCTGGACGGTCTTTGATATAGGTAATAAGTTGTGCTGAAGTACCTGCAGCTCTACCTAATTTTTGATCCATTTGATGGCACAATAAATGGATAAGTTCAATGTTTTGCCACTCATTAAAACCGCCAATATTGTAGGTCTCGCCATTCTTACCGGTATGAAAAACGGTATCAATAGCACGCGCATGATCTACAACATAAAGCCAATCACGAGTGTATTTACCATCGCCATAAACTGGCAAGCTTTTATTGTTTTTAATATTATGAATAAAAAGAGGAATCAATTTTTCTGGAAATTGATTTTGTCCATAATTATTAGAACAATTTGTAATCACAAAGGGCATATGGTAGGTATTGCCATAAGCTCTTACTAAATGATCTGAGGCTGCTTTAGAGGCAGAGTAGGGCGATTGAGGATCGTATGGAGTTGTTTCTAAAAAGAAGCCGGTTTCGCCTAAAGAACCATATACTTCATCGGTAGAAACATGGTAAAAACGTTTGTTAGTATAATCGTTTTTCCAAAGTGTTTTAGCAGCGTTTAATAAATTAGCTGTTCCCATTACATTGGTTTGAATAAATGCATTAGGATCAGTAATAGAACGATCTACATGGCTTTCGGCAGCTAAATGAATGACGGCATCAAAAGCATGTTGTTCAAATAAATCATTAATCTCTTGAGCATTGTTGATGTCGGCCTTTAAAAAAGTATAATTAGGCGCATCTTGAATGTCTTTCAAATTTTCAAGATTACCTGCATAGGTTAGGCAGTCTAAATTGAAAATTTGATACGATGGATATTTGTTAACAAACAAACGAACAACATGTGAGCCAATAAATCCGGCACCACCGGTAATTACAATTTTTTTTGACATAGTATTCATTTAAAAAACAAAGACCAACTTAATGGTCTTGTCTTATAATTTATTTTAATTCAAAAGATTCAATAAACTTGGTGGTAAAATTACCTTTCCTAAAGTCTTCATTTTTCATTAATTGAAGATGGAATGGAATGGTCGTTTTTACACCTTCTATAATGTACTCACTTAGGGCTCTTTCCATAGTTTGAATAGCTTCTTCGCGAGTTTGTGCAATGGTAATAATTTTTGCAATCATAGAATCATAAAAAGGAGGAATGGTATAACCTGCATAAATATGAGAGTCGATACGAACGCCATGTCCACCAGGAGTATGTAATACCGTAATTTTACCCGGACTTGGTCTAAAGTCGTTGTATGGATCTTCTGCATTAATACGACATTCGATTGCATGCATCGTAGGTTCGTAGTTTTTACCAGAGATTTCGATACCAGCAGCAATTTTAATTTGCTCTTTAACTAAATCATAGCTGATAACTTCTTCTGTTACACCATGCTCTACTTGAATACGTGTATTCATTTCCATGAAATAGAAGTTACGGTGTTTATCCACCAAAAATTCTACGGTACCTACACTTTCGTAATTGATAGCTTTAGCCGCTTTTACTGCAGCTTCACCCATTTTCTTTCTCAACTCATCGGTCATAAAAGGAGAAGGAGCTTCTTCTACTAATTTTTGATGACGTCGTTGAATAGAACAATCACGTTCACTCAAATGACAAGCATTACCATGCTGATCACCTGCAATTTGTATTTCAATATGGCGAGGTTCTTCTACAAACTTCTCCATATAAATGCCATCATTTTTAAATGATGCAGCTGCTTCTTGTTTAGCCGTATCATATGCTTTTTGGATTTCGTCTTCCGACCATACCACACGCATACCTTTACCACCACCGCCAGCAGTTGCTTTTAAAATAACAGGGTAACCCATTTTGTTAGCTAGGGTTTTTGCTTCTTCTACGCTTTCTAATAAACCTTCAGAACCTGGAATACAAGGTACGCCAGCTGCTATCATGGTTTCTTTAGCTGTAATTTTATCACCCATTTTACGGATCATCTCCGGTGTTGGTCCGATGAATTTTATATTATAGGTTGCGCAAATTTCAGCAAAATGAGCGTTTTCAGCTAAGAAGCCATATCCTGGATGAATAGCATCTGCATTGGTAATTTCAGCTGCCGCCATAATGTGCGGGATATTTAAATAGGACTCGCTACTTTGTGGTTTGCCTATACATACCGCTTCGTCTGCAAATTTAACATGCAAGGAATCTTTGTCTGCAGTAGAATAAACAGCTACCGTTTTGATACCCATTTCTCTGCACGTACGTATGATACGAAGAGCAATTTCTCCTCTATTCGCAATTAGAATTTTCTTAAACATGTAGTTAGTTTAATGAATTAAATAATAATAAAACCAACTTATGCAGGTTCTACAATAAATAAAGCTTGATCGTATTCTACTGGAGATGCATCATCTACCAATACTTTTACGATACGACCGCTCACTTCACTTTCTATTTCATTAAATAATTTCATCGCTTCAATAATACAAACTACTTGTCCAGCTTTGATTTCATCACCTACGTTTACAAAAGGAGCTTTATCAGGACCAGCACTTCTATAGAACGTACCAATCATAGGCGATTTTACAGTGATTTGATTTGCACTAGCTGCAGCAGGAGCAGGACTAGGTGCAGCCGCAGCAGGAGCAGCAGCAGGTGCAGGAGCAGCCATTGCTGGCGCAGCTACAGGCATTGCAGCAGGAGCAGTCATAATATATTGAGGCTCTACTGTTGTTTGCTCTTGTTTGATTGTAATTTTAAAATCTTTTTCTTCTATTGAAAGCTCGCTGATATTAGATTTATTAATCGTTTTAATCAGCTCTTGTATTTGTTTGTATTCCATAAAATTAGAGTTTGAAAGGGTTTATGATTTTACACGCTCCATATAAGCGCCAGTTTTTGAATCGATACGAATAAGTTCTCCTTCGTTTACAAATAAAGGTACCATTACAGTTGCACCAGTTTCTACAGTAGCTGGTTTTAAAGTACGGGTAGCTGTATCGCCTTTTACACCTGGTTCTGAGTAGGTTACTTGCAATACGATATTTGCAGGTAATTCAACACTCATCGGTGTTTCAGTTTCTGTATTGACCATTACAAAACACTCTTGACCGTCTTTGTATAAACCTGGATTGTCAATCATGTGTTCTGCCAATGAAATTTGCTCATAAGATTCTGTGTCCATTAAGTTAAAGCCACTATCATCTTTATAAAGGAATTGATACGGTCTTTTTTCTACACGAACAGGGTAAATGTTTTCACCAGAGTTCCAAGTGTGTTCAATACTTCTTGTATTGTCAACCCCTTTAAGTTTAGCCCAAACTTTTGCAGCCGAACGAGCTGTTTTATTTTGACCAAATTCAATTACAGAATAAAGGCTGTTGTCTAATTTTAAAATGATACCATTTCTTATGTCTGCGGTTGTTGCCATAGTGATTTTAAGTTTAAAATTTTGCGTCTGCAAATGTAAGGATTAAGTTCAATTTATACATATTTTAAGCTCTTTTTTGTCTGTTTTTGATGTTTTTTGATCAATTTCCCTCATTTTTCATCTTTTTTTTACTTTTTCAGCTCGTCATAAGCATAAATAAAAAACCGTTTAATTAGACTGCTAATTAAACGGCTATTTATAAATTAATTTGATTCTTAGGCTACCACTTCGCCTTCTAAATCATAATCATAGGCTTTATCAATTTTCACCTGTATAAATTCACCGATTTTGAGTGCTTTACTTGAATTGATAATAACTTCATTATCTACCTCAACACTATCAAATTCCGTTCTGCCAATATATCGACCAGCTTCCTTACGGTCGATTAGCACCTTGTAAGTGTGGCCAATTCGTTCTTGATTCTTTTCAAAAGAGATTTCCTGCTGGAATTCTATGATTTCTTGAGCTCTTGCTTCTTTTTCTTCACTACTCAAGGTGTCTGCTAATTCGTAGGCACTGGTGTTTTCTTCATGCGAATAGGTGAAAATCCCAACTCTGTCGAGTCTAGTTTTAGCTAAAAAGGCTTTTACTGCTTCTACATCTTCTCTCGTTTCACCTGGGAATCCGGCTATTAAAGATGTTCGGATACAAATTTCAGGTATGCGATCGCGAATAGTATCGATTAGTTCATATATTTCTTGACTGGTAATCTGGCGTTTCATGGCCTTCAACATAGGGTCAGAGATATGTTGGAGCGGCATGTCAAGGTAATTACAAATATTAGAACGTTCTTTCATAACGTCTAATATATCTATAGGGAATTTAGACGGATAGGCGTAGTGTAAACGTATCCAATGCAAACCTTCTATATCCGATAAGTATTTCAGTAGATCAGCTAAGGCTCTTTTTTTGTAAATATCCAAGCCATAATAAGTGAGTTCTTGCGCAATCAGCATGATCTCCTTTACACCCATCGATACTAATTTCTTAGCTTCGGCAACAATTTCTTCAATGGTTTTAGATACATGATTGCCTCTCATAAGCGGTATAGCGCAAAAGGAACAGGTTCTATTACAACCTTCTGCTATCTTTAAATAAGCGTAGTGTTTAGGCGTGCTTAAAAGGCGTTCGCCTACTAATTCTTGTTTGTAATCAACATTAAATTGATTGAGAATTTGAGGCAATTCTAGGGTGCCAAACCAAGCATCTACTTCAGGGATTTCTATGGATAAATCAGATCGGTATCGTTCGCTCAAACAACCGGTAACAAAAACCTTGTCTAATTTACCTCTGCGTTTAAGTTCTACCTGATCTAAAATGGTATTAATACTTTCTTCCTTCGCTTTATCAATAAAGCCACAGGTGTTAACCACAACAATGTTATGATCTAATTTTTTATTTTCATGAACTACGTCAATTGCATTGGCATGCAATTGTCCACTAAGTACTTCACTATCCACTAAGTTTTTAGAACAACCTAGGGTAATGATATTGACTTTATTGGGTTTTATGGACTTGTTTTTCAATTTGAAAGCGTTTATTTTTTTCTAAAGAAAATTCGAATAGGAACACCATTGAAATCAAAATGACTACGGATTTTATTTTCTAAAAACTTCTTATAGGCATCTTTAATAGCATCTGGGTGATTCGCAAAAAATACAAATGTTGGGAATGCGGTAGGTAATTGCGTAGCAAATTTGATTTTAACCGCATGACCTCTCGACATTGGAGGCGGGTAGTATTGTATTTCTTTCAACATAGCGTCGTTTAAAGCGCTAGTCTTAATGCGTCTGTTTCTAGCATCAAATACTTGCAGTGCTTTTTCAATACCTTGGAAAATACGTTGTTTTTCAGTTGCTGAAATGAAAATCACCGGCACATCATTAAATGGAGCAATACGTTGTTTGATCATCGCTTCATAATCTCTGGCTGTATTGGTTTCTTTTTCTACCAAATCCCACTTGTTCATCATAATCACTATGCCTTTCCCTTTACGAGCCGCTAAACTAAAAATACTAATATCTTGAGCGGTAATGCCTTTTTCTGCATCGATAATCATCATACAGATATCGGCTTCATCCATAGCTTTAATCGCTCGAATAACCGAATAGAATTCTAGATCCTCGTGTACATTTTTTTTCTTTCTTAAACCTGCGGTATCAATAAGAATAAACTCTTTGCCGAATAATTTGTACTGTGTATGAATGCTATCGCGAGTAGTACCTGGGATATTAGAAACAATGGTTCTTTCCTGGCCAATCAAAGCGTTCAATAAAGTAGATTTACCAGCATTAGGCTGACCAATAATAGCAATTTTAGGTAATCCTATTTGTGCTCTTGGTGCTTTATCATAAGATGCACCTTCTTCTTCCTGCTCCTCAATTTCCCAATCTTCTTCTATTAAATCAGCCTCTTCTTCGTATAAGGTTTCATTAAGATCGTCAAAATTTTGTCCTTCTAGCCATTCTTCGCCTTCTCGCATTCCTTCCTCCACCATGGCATTCCAATCTTCTCTTTGCTCCTCTATAACTTCTTCTTGGATAGGTATATGTTTTGTAATTTCATCTAATAAATCGCCGGTACCGCTACCAGAGATAGAAGAAATAAAGAAGGTTTGATCAAAGCCTAATGCATAAAATTCTGTAGCTTCTAGTGCTCTTTCTGAATTGTCAACTTTGTTAACGGCTAACAAAACAGGTTTAGTAGAGCGTCGGAGCAGAATTGTCATATCTTCATCTTGTCCGGTAATTCCCGTTGCGGTATCACATATAAATAAGACCAGATTGGCTTCTTCAAGGGCAATATGTACTTGTTTTTTGATTTCTTTTTCAAATACATCGTCGGTTTTGGCCACAAAACCACCGGTGTCGATGACATTAAATTTTCTTCCATTCCATTCGCAAACCCCATATTGGCGATCGCGTGTAACCCCTGAGATATTATCTACAATGGCTTTTCTTTGTTCTATAAGTCGATTGAATAAGGTCGATTTTCCTACATTAGGTCTACCAACAATCGCTACTGTAAATCCTGACATACACGTTATTGAACTGCAAAGATAGCGTATTTTATGCTGTTTTATGGCATAATACAACAGCAAGTATCG
>Ga0315899_10002751_pt1 | contig 19315 bp, 16 predicted proteins | sample LakEriMetagenome_2_FD_203518 | JGI IMG/M metagenome (GOLD analysis project Ga0315899, IMG submission 203518) | Freshwater fungal communities from buoy surface, Lake Erie, Ohio, United States - Buoy 4 MA112 | ecosystem: Environmental > Aquatic > Freshwater > Lake | place: USA: Lake Erie, Ohio... | reverse complement strand
AATGGCGGCTATAACGGCATCTACAACACCATCATCAATAGCGAACACGAGATCTTCACCGGCATTACCGAACTCCGCAGCGCGAACGGCATGAACCTCCGCTGGCAGGAAGGTCGCATGGATGCCATGATCGTCCAATACGGCCCCCAGCGCGAAGGCCTCTACGGCGTCGTCACCAACATCGTCCCCGCTCCCGGCGTCATCGCCCTCAGCGGCATCGGCGGTCTGCTCGTCATGCGTCGCAAGCGTGCATAAATCACGTATCGCGACTCCCTCCCCAAGCTCCTTTCCCGCGTGCCGCACGCCATGATCCACCAGTCATGGCGTGCGGTTGTTTTTGCTGTGAACAACTTCATGCGTCACCGTTGCGGTCGCACGATTCGCCGTCACACGCACCACCACATCATTCAAGTACCGTTCAAACACCAGCACGTCCGCATCCCCACTCGCCACGTGCCGCACGCCCCCGTACCGCAGCACAGGCCCAACCACCGCATCCCGCCGCAAGTTCATCCACGAGCGATAGTGCTCCAGCATCCCCGCATCCACGTCATGCCACGCCATCGGTATGCGACAACACGGATCATCCGCGCCCCACATCCCAATCTCCGCCCCGTAGTAGATCATGGGCGACCCCACATACGTCGCCTGCACCGCCGCCAACACGCGCTGGAGCGCGTACTCGCGAGCCCCCGGCTTCTCAAACACATACGGATGTTCGCCCTTCACGTGATGCCGCTCCAGCACGCGATTCTCGCGATCAAACTCCCGCCCCGGGTTCGCGAGCATGTTGACCACGCGCTCCGTGTCATGACTGTCCACCAGCGTCTGATGCACCATCTGCGTCTGCGCCGCCGAGACAAACGCCTTCTCCCACGACGCCACCAACTGCTCGCTCCCAAACGCCTCTCGCGTCTTCGTCGTCGTATCCGTCAGCCAATCCAGCAGCGGATACGCAAACGGATAGAACATCTGCGTGTCGAACGTCTCGCCGCGCAGCTCATCGCTCGCGTTGTGCCAAATCTCCGCGACAATCAGCGCGTCCGGATTGAGCCCCTTCACCACTCGCCGCCAATCGCGCCAAAACGCGTCGCCAACTTCACCTGCTACGTCTAATCGCCACCCATCCACACCATCACGCGGATCCCCATCTCCATTCGGATCCATCCACCTTCGCGTGATGTCCAAGATGTGCTTCTTCGCCCCCGCGTTCAAATCCCCCTTCGCCACCGTCTCATCTCTATCCGCTCCGCTCCCGCCCTTCACCTGCCGAAACTCCGGCAGCCACCCATCCTTCCGATCCCACGCTTGCCACCCGGTCAGTTTGCCTTCATCATCAAACTCGCACACAAACCAATCCGCGTACGCACTGCTCCGCCCGTTCTTCACAACATCTTGAAACGCCCAGTGCTTCCGCCCCACATGGTTGAACACGCCGTCAATCACCACACGCATCCCGCGTTGCTTGCATGCAGGCAGAAACACCTCGACAAAGTACCTGTCCGCACTCGTCCACGTCCACGTGCTGACCTCATGCGGATCACCAGTCTCACTCGCCCGCACGCCATCGCCCGCCAGCGTCGGATCAACATGCCGGTAATCGCTCGCGTCATACTTGTGCAGACTCTCCGCATCAAAAAGCGGGTTGAGATAAATCGCATTCACCCCCAGCGCTTGCAAATGATCCAGGTGCTCAACAACGCCCTCAAGATCACCGCCATATCGCCGCTTGAATACCTCTCGCCCGAACGCCGCTATGTTCGCCTCTTCGCGCATATTACCCGGATACCACGCGCTCGTCCATTCCTTCGCAATCACGTCGCCGCCGCGCGGATCATTCGCCGCGTTCCCGTTCGCAAACCGTTCCGGAAAAAGCTGATACCACGTCGCGCCCTTTGCCCAGTCGGGGGTCTCCATTGCCGCCCGCGTCTCCAAGTGCTGCCACTCGCCCGTCAACCCGCCGCCCACCACCCGTATCACCGCGTCCCGCGCCATGACCCGCGCCCGCGCCGCGCCATCAACATCACTCATCGCGCACCGCACAACGACCCCATCCGCGCCGCGCACCTCCACCACATGCCCCGCATCAACCTCCACATCCGCCAGCCCCAGCCCGCTCGAAATCGGCGTCACGTTCACTCGCATTGCATCTCCCGCTATCGCTCCACTCACGAGCGAACCCGCACAAAGAGCCGCAGAAACCCACTGCATCAGTCGCGCTGTCATGCAAGCAGCATACGCCCCCGCGTACAGTCAGCGTCATGGCGTTGAGCACGCTCTTCCTCGATCTCAACTCCTACTTCGCCTCCGTCGAGCAGCACGTCCAGCCCGCTCTGCGCGGCAAACCCATCGCCGTCGCACCCATCACCTCCGACTCCGGCTGCTGCATCGCCGCCAGTTACGAAGCCAAGTCATTCGGCGTCAAAACCGGCACCCGCGTGGGCGAAGGCAAGCGCCTCTGCCCCAACCTCGTCGTCGTCGATGCCCGCCCGCGCCTTTACGTGCGCATGCACCATCGCATCCTCGCCGCCGTCGACAAACACATCCCCGTCGATCGCGTCCACTCCATCGACGAAGTCAGTTGCAAGCTCGACCGCACCCAGCGCACGCGTGCAGCCGCCGAAAAGCTCGCCGCGGCCATCAAGTCCCAAATCGCCAAAGACTGCGGCAAAACCATGCGCTGCTCCATAGGTGTTGCCCCCAATCGCCCCCTCGCCAAACTCGGCACCGATATGTTCAAGCCCGATGGCCTCGCCATCTTCGATGATGGCGATATCCCCTCTGCCTTCGAACACCTCTCCCCGCAAGAACTCGCCGGCATCGGCCCGCAAATGATGAAGCGCCTCAAGCGCCAAGGCATCACGACCATCAAAGAGCTCATGCAGCGTGATGCCAAACAGATGCGCGAACTCTGGGGCGGCATCATCGGCGAGCGCTGGTGGCATTGGCTCCGAGGCCAGGACGTCCACGAAGACAAAACCCGCCGCCGCTCACTCGGACACCAGCACGTCCTAGCTCCCGACGTCCGCTCGCGCGAAGGTGCCCGCGCCGTCGCCTTCCGTCTCCTGCTCAAAGCCGCCGCGCGCCTCCGCCACGAAAACTACGCCGCCCGCACCCTCACCCTCGCGTTGCGTTTCACGCACGAAGGCATAGGCCAAGCTGGTTGGAACAGCACCAGTTGGCACAGCGTCGCCGCGCTCGGAGAAGGCGTGACCGACACGCCCACCATCCTCGATGCTCTGACCAGCCTCTGGGAACAAGTTCCCCACGACACCCCCCTCCTCGTCAGCGTCACGCTGGGCGACCTCATCACCCCGCAAAGCGCCACCATGCCGCTCTTCCCCGAAGAAGCCAAACGCGGCAATCTCTCCAAAGCCATGGACGCCGTCAACCAGAAGTTCGGCGCCAACACCGTCTTCACCGCCAACATGCAAGACGCCCGCAGCCACGGCGCTGGGGGCATCGCCTTCAACTTCGTTCCTGATCTCACCTTCGCCGACAGCGTCAAAGCTCGCCAGCGCACCACCGGCGAGAAACCGCTGACAGACGCCCAACTCGACGCCCTCATTGAGCACGGCATCGCCGCCGACAACGCACGATAACCCGTGCCTTTGCACCCTGCTGAGGTGATTATCTCTCCCGTCGCGAACACCCCGCAACGCGCAAAGTCCCCAGATTCACAACAGTTCTGCGGGCTTCCGTACCTGCCGCCGGATCGGGAATACGCACACGTCGATGTTACCAGCATGACGCGCCGCTGCGCCGCATTCTCGTTGATCGAACTGGTGATCGTCATTGTGATCATCGGTATCATCGCGGCTGTCGCCGTCCCGCGCATGAGTCACGCCGCCGTCAATGGCAAGGTTGCAACCGCGTCAGCCAACCTGCAAACTATTCGCAAGGCCGTGGACTTCTTCACCGCCGAGCACCACGGTCGTACACCCAACCAAGATGAGTCCGGCACAGCCACGAATGACGCGGAGCCGATCATCCAGCGCCTCACCGAAGGTCCTGGAAAAGACGGCGTGATCGGTGGCCCCTACCTCAGCGAGATTCCCTTCAAACCGTTTGCGAATGCAAACACGCTTGGCGCAGGTAAATCGTTCTCATCCGGTGCCGGTTCCTACGCGTGGGTCTACGACATCAACACCGACGTCGTCTGGAACGACATGCCGATTCCCGAGGAACTCTGGACCGTACCCGGCGCCCGTGTGTTGCTCTCGCCCTCTGAACTACTCACGTACAACGCCAAGTGACGCAGCTCATCACCGTCGCGACAGTCGCTTCGCCGCATCAAGCATCACCCGCTCGCACGCCGCAGCTGCCGCGCTGAGCCCAGGATCACGACGTTTCACAATGGCCAGTTGCCGCTTGAGTGATCCTTCTTTGCACGCGATGCCCGCACCGAATCCGCTTTCAGCCGCAAGTGCAAACTTGCTCACAAAGCCGGCGCCGATCCCTTCTCGTACCATCTGCATGATGCCTTCGATGCTGCGAACCTCCATCACGTAATCCAGTTCCACGCCCGCATCACGTGCCGCACGATCAATCACATCACGCACCGCACTGCCCGCCTCAAAGCCCACGATCGGCATGCCCGCGATCTCACGCCACGTAAACGACGCCCGCTTCCCGATCGCATCCCCGCTGGGCGCAATCAACCGCATCTCATCTTCCATCAGTGGCACGCGAACCAGCTTGTCCGCATCTGTCAATGTAATGGGCAGCGTCACCAGCCCCAGATCCAGCTCCCCGCTCGCCACGCTCGCCGCCACCTGATTGCTGCCCGCTTCACGCACGAAGAACCGCAGCCCCGGATGTTCTTTGCGCATCGCCGACACGACCTTGGGTAGCAGGTAGCTCACCGCCGTCGCGCCTCCGCCAATGCGAATCGTCCCTCGCTCCAGCCCCAGCAGTTCTCGCACTGCCGCTTCGCCTTGATCTGCCGCTCGCACCGCCGATTCAGCGTGCGACAGAAACACACGCCCTGCCTCCGTCAGTTGCACACCGCGCCCTGTCCGCGTAAGCAGTGGGGTGCCCACGTGCGCTTCAAGTTTCTTGAGCATCGCGCTCAGCGCAGGCTGCGTCACACCAAGTCGCACACTCGCTCGTGTCAGGTGCCCTTCCTTGGAAATCACTACAAAATACCGCAGAGGCGTCAGCTCCATGCACCAGCATAGAGAACAGCCCGCGCGTTCGTTGCGCTTCGCCATGTATCGCGCCATGTCACATGCGAACACAAAGCGAAAAGACCAACTAATGACTTGCATCACGCTCGGCAAGTTGGTAGATTCTCTGCTTTGCCCGGCGATGTTCGTCGGGGTCTCGTGGTCGCGCACATGCGCGAAGTCCCTCAAGCGGAGAAGACTCATGAAGAAGGTGCTCCAACGTCTCACGATGCTCAGCTTCGTCGTCGCCATGGGCGGCGTCATGCTCTCCAGCACACCCTCCGAGGCTGCGCGTCGCCCCATCGGCGGCCCTTGCGGCAACTTCTACTGCCTCGACGTTTGGGATCCCGTTATCTGTAGCGATGGTCAGGTCTACAGCAATGGCTGTTACGCTGCCCGCGCCTGCGCTACCGGTTGCGTGCGGCTGGGTGACCAGACCGAGTGAGCCTCGACTATCTCTTCGCACTTCCCAAACCCGCTCAAGGAGCGGGTTTTCTCATGGCCAGTTCAATTGCGCCCGGCCCACCGTCGCTGCGAGTTCTTCCTGCTGGGCCGCACTCAGCGTGCCGAACCACGTCTGCCGCACCGCGCCCTGGCCATCAATCACAATGACCGCAGGCACCATCGGAATCCGCCGCAGCCACGAATTCGCCGCATCGGGCACCATCACCATGGGCAACGTCCCGGGCGACGACTTGAGTTCCTCGCCCTTCATCGCGTTGATCTGCACACCCACAACCGTCACACCCGTCGCGATGTTCTCACGGGCCAGCACGTCAAACGCTGGCAGCGAGTAACCGCACGCGTCGCAGTCGCCGCTCGTCGCCAGCATGATCGTCGCGAATCGTCCATCGCGAAATGCCAACGCGTTCGAGCCATTCACCAGCACCGCCGCGCTATCACGATCAACCGCCACCAAGTCAGGCACCGACTCGCCAACCACCACCGCACCGCTGCCCGCCTTCGTCATCGCTTCAGGCGGTTGGGCGGCTCGCGCAGCCACTTCGTCACGCAACCGCGTCACTTCACGTCGCAGCGATACCACTTGGTACGCCAGCACCACGCACGCAACGATGCAGAACGCCGTGAACGCCACATATGTCGCAGGCAGACGCGTCGTCGCCGGTTCAGGCTTGGCCGTTTCGTCGCTCATGCCCAAACCGTACGCGCCGACCTCAAGCGCCCAGCACGCGCGCCCACCAGCCTTTGGGCTTCTCAGGCATCACGGGATCAATCAGCTTGATGCCCGCCTCTCGCGCCAGCTTTGCCGCCGTCGTGCGAAGCTCCGCCGCAAATCGCCCCTGCGGTTGCTTGAGCAGCGCAGCCGTGCGGCACTTGACCGCATCGGTGACGATCTCATCCTTGTGCAGCCAGCCCAAGAGCTCAGGCGAGAACTTCAAAAACGTTGCACACGTCGTCGAAATCCGCTGGAACGTGCGACGAGCTTCTTCTTCACTCGTCGCCTGATTCACGATGACGCCCACACGCCCGGCAAACGACTCGCCGTTTCGCATCGGCTGCCGAAGGAGCTTCAGCGTCGCGTACGCATCCGCAATGCTCGTGGGCTCAGGCGTCACCACAACCGTGGCCAGGTCGCTGAATCGCACAAAGCCCAGCACGCCTTCCGACAGACCTGCGCCCGTGTCAAACATCACCAGATCGGCGGTGTCTTCCAGATCCATCACCGCCTCCAGCAGTGCAGCGCGTTCACTCGCCGGCAAGTTGGCCATGCGGGCCACACCCACGCTGCCCGGCACGAGCTTGAAGCCGCCCGGCGCATCAATCGCAATGTGGTCAAGACCCCTGCGAGGCGAACCCGGCTCAATCACAGTCTCCAGCCGACGCGTCGGGCTCATGCCGCACAGCACATCGGCGTTGGCCAGTCCCAGGTCCGCGTCAACCAGCGTCACGCGAATGTGCCGCTGCGCCAGCGCCGCTGCGACGTTCACCGCGATGCTCGTCTTACCGACGCCGCCCTTGCCGCTCGTGATGGCGACCACCGGCACCTTGCGAATGCGCACAGGCCGATCATCGGGCGGGAAGAATGAAGCAGTGCGCTGCATCGCCACAGGAGCAACGTACTCCTGCTTGAAGCTGGTGACCATCTGCCGCAGTCGACTGGCTTGATCAGTCGCGGGCGGTGGCGCGTAGAAAGGATCGTGGCGCGCGTCAGACACGCGTGAAGTATTGGCCACCCCCCTTTCTGTCGTCATGGAGCCCAAATTATGGGGTGCGAACTGGGCTGCTCGCGACGGATTCCCGTCGCTGGGCAGGGCCGCAGCGTTCGTAGGTGATGTGACTGCGCTCATGGACGCAATTTCCCGTCAAGCACGAGACGTGCTAAGCGTGGCGGATGTGCGAGCTCGATGTGCTCGGGCACTTCCTGCCCCGTGGTGAGAAAACTGAGTTTGAGGCCCACGTTCGCACAAACCGTGGGAACGACACCGAAGCGTACCGCTTCGTCGAGCTTGGTGAGAATCAAGTTGTTGGGTTTCAGTACGCTGAAGCGACGCGCTGCGCTCGTCAGCACATCTTCAGCCATGACTGATGAAAGGACCAGGTGAGTCTCATCGGCGCTGGCGGCGTCGATGAACCCGGCAAGTTCGTCGATGCGAGCGGCGTCGTGCTGACTGCGTCCCGCCGTGTCGAGCAACACCACATCGCAGTCCATCAGGCTTTGGCATGCTTCCCCCACTTCGCGAGGCGTGAGACACACCTTCAGCGGCAGGTCGATGATGTTCGCGTACGTTCGCAGCTGCTCCACCGCCGCAATGCGATACGTATCGCACGTGATCAGTCCCACTCGCACATGGTGGCGCAGCTTGTACGCCGCCGCGAGCTTTGCAATCGTCGTCGTCTTGCCCACACCCGTCGGGCCCACCAGCGCGATCGTCAAAGGCCGCGAGAACCCGCTCGCCGCGTGCACTCGCTTGCCCGCTTTGGGCAAGCCTCCGGCGCAAGGCATCATCGCCGCCAGTTGCCGCTCAACGCTCGCCCGCACCACGCTGGCATCAGTCAGTTCGCCCCCGTGCAGTTCATCGCGCACCGCGCCGATGATCTTCTCAACCAGGTCGCTGCGCACGCCCACATCCTGCAGTAGCAGGTACATCTCCGCCAGTGGGGGTGTCATCCCCGCCGTGGCCAGCCCCGCCAAGCCGCCTGCGCCGCCGGTCATGCCGCCGCGCCGCGTCTCGCTCAGCAATTGGCTCATGAGCGTGCGAATAGATCCCAGCTCGCTCTTGAGCGTTTCCACCGCCGCACTGTCCGCCGGTGCAAGTTCCACGCTGGTCGCGAGGCCTTTGGTGCCTGTTGTCCGCGAAGGCATTGCCTCAGGCTTGGTGGTGGCGGGAGCTGGCGCAACCGCCGCAGGCTTACTGCCCGCCGCCGCCGCCATGACGCTCACGCCTTGCAGCGTTGCATTGCCAGCAGCGAGGGCGGGCTTTGGTTCAATCAATGTCGTCGTCGGTGCCGCAGGCGTGCGAGGCGTCGTGCCACCGCTCTCAACCCGAGCGTCACTCGCGGCGACAGCTGAGCTGCCACGGTTGGCGCCAATGGTCGTAAACGTCGCGGTCGCGAACGAATCTTCGCGACGATCGCCATTCCGCTGACGGTCATTCTCGTACGTGAACGCCGCGCGTTCACGGATAGCCGCCGCGCTTGAAGGGGGCAAAGTTGCACTGGCGGGAGCCTCGCGAAGCTTGGGCCCCATCACCGTGGCCGCGTCGCTGGCAGTAATCTCAAACTCATCGTGTCCGCCCACGCCCATCACAGCGCCGACACGCGTCGCCCGAGTATGCAAGATGACAGCGTCCTTGCCCAGGTCTTGCTTGACCTGCGCCAGCGCCTCCGCCATACTGCGACCTCGGTACGTCTTGAGGTTCATCTCGCCATCCTGGCCAACTGCGAACGCGCCAACCGAACGGCGACACGCCCGCTCCGAACCATCGCCCAGCCTCCTGCCGAGCTCATGTCTGATAAGGATACCACAACGCCGCCAGCCCGCAAGTCCCCTTCCGCCATGAAATTCGTGAAGTTTGCGATTGTGGAAAACGTGACTGATTCCGGGGGGCTTGGTCACAGTCGGCACCTCGGCACCCACCCGTCGGTCGCTGTCGCTCTACGCTCCTGCCATACCCGCACGGACGCGCCATGAAGTTCTTCGACACTCTCTTCGACATGCTGGGCATCAAGCCGGTGGCACCCCCGCCGGCCAAGCCGCGTGCTATCGCCGCGCCGCGTCGCAAGCCAGCGCCTTCTCAACCGCCACAGCCCGCAGCCACCGCTCCCGAGCCCACTCGCGTGCCCGCAGCCGCCGCCGCGACGGCCCCGCGTCCCGCACGCGTCACGAAGAAAGCTGCCCTCTACGACACCATGACCCGCGAGATGCTCCAACGCTACGACATCCGCGTACGCAAATGGCGGAGCAGCATGTCCGGTGTTGCGTGGTACGTCACATACCGCGACGGCAGCGTGCAGCGGCTGCTCGAAAGCCCCAAGCCCAAGAGTCCCATGTCCGCCGCCATTTTCTTGCACGAGGTGGGCCACCATGCGATCGGCTTCAACGTTTACAAGCCGCGCTGCCTCGAGGAATACCACGCGTGGCAGTACTCACTCGCGCAGATGCGTCAGTGGAACATCCCCATCACCCCGCGCGTGATGCAGCGCTACCAACGCAGCATGAAGTACGCCGTCGGCAAAGCCAAACGCCGCGGCATCCGCGAACTGCCCAGCGAACTGCTGCCCTTCGCGCAGTGAACCGTGCCGCGAGCTTCACGCAGCGTCATACGTCACTCGAAGCACCGGCCGCTTCACGATGAAGCGCAAGCTCGTCCACGTCCCCAGCAGCCACAGCACCGCCGCGCCCACGCACACCGCGATGTACGACCAATGGTGCCTCACATGCGAACGCTGCGAAGTCACCACCATCGGTCGCGCCTCAGCATGGCTCGCTGGCAGTGACGCGTATCGAAATCCATACATGCTCTCTCTCAGAAAAGTCACCAACGCTTCGGCGTTCGCGAAGTTTCTGAACCCGCACGACTCCCGCACCCAAGCCTCCAACCGCCGCGGCACATCTCTCAAGCCAATCACTTTCTCGACACCTTCCGCATCACGAAACAACCCTTGCCTCCAGCCGGGGTACCCGCCCCCGTAATCCTGCGCCGCCAAGTGCATGTGCACAGTCGGCCCGCCATCCAGGTGGATAGTGGCATCAACTTCGTTCATCACGACACCAAAGCGATCCTGCCAGGTCTGCCGCACCGTCCAATCGATACGCACCGTCCCATCCGTCAACGTGTGCCACGTGCTCGCCCGCGTCTGTATGTTGCGTTCTGGCATGGCGAAAATGACGAGCACGACGCACGCAATCAAGGCGATGAGCAACCACAACGAACCCACGACTCCCAATGCAACAAACTTGGGCGGATACTTCGTCTGTGTCTGGCCCTTGACCAGCACACTGCCGCGATCAAGTGCGCGTCCACACTCCGGGCACCGCTTCCCGCCGTCCAGCAGCGCACTGTCGATCGTGCTGCCGACCAGCGATTCCACGTCATACCCGCACACGCACGATGTCGCGTTGTACCACGTGCTCTGGCGACCGGCGATGCACCACGACAGCAGCACAAGCAGGACCAAGCCAACAAGTATCAGGATGACAAGCACGATCCCCATGTCACAAATCTCAATTCACATGCGACTGCCCAATCGCCACAAAACGAATCGGCCGACCTCACGCTAGCCGCCGGCCCTTGAAGCGACGGCCATCGCCCTGGCAGTCTGAAGACGATCACGCCGTCGGCACGCCCAATCAAAGATCCAAGTTAGTACCGCCGCCAAGATGAGCGGAGCCCCCAAGCCCCACGGCAGAACGAAGTCCCACTCGGTCTTGCTTCCACCATGCGGAAGCGTCGTTCCCACCGAGTTCTCATCATGAAGTGGGTCATTGTGCATTACCAGATTGTTGAGACCACGCCGCAAAGCATCGACAGCGGGCGCATCACGCATGCCTGCCATCAGGCCCACGTTGCGGCCGGTCCATCGCTGCAGATCGTCCACCGTGGGCTTATCAGCCACCCGCGTCACCGTGCCATCCGCATCAACCAATTCAGCCCGCAGCCATCCACGCTTATCACGGATGTACGACCGCGGCATGACCAGCTTCATCTCTCGTCCATCCGTCAACGCGATCCGAGCAGTCATCGAGCGATACGTTCGAGATCGTGCGAATCGTTCCCATGTACCAGTCCATGCAGATTGCGTGGTCCATGTCCACCGAATGGTCGGCCCGTTCTCAGTCAGCGGCTGCACCGCACTGCCGCCGAACCACTGCGTGTACGCCCCCTTGCTCGATAGCCAACCTCCCGCAATCAGCCCAGCAATCGCAGCGATCACGGCGAATGCCATCGTCGTGCGCCTTCGCGACGCGAATACGCGCTGCGACTGGGAAGCTCGCAGAACGGTGCTCTCCTGCAGTTGCACGCCGCACTCAGGACACACTTTGCCGCCATCTACCGGCTCATCCGTACCAACCAAGCCCGCAAGTTCGTAGCCGCATCCGCCGCACCGCGTTGGCCCCGTCACGCCCTCCAACCGCCCGATCAAGCCATCACGCAGCGTGAGCAGAGCCCACCCAATCACCACCGCGAAGATGAGAAAGATAAATGGCATGGACGCGTTCAGCTCAACGTGTACTCCAAGGTGTACGGCTGTCGGCGATAAACAGCCCGCATTGCCCAAACCGCGAGTGCCAGCCAAGCAACCACGATCATGATTCCTACTGGATAAACATACCAGCGATACGAACGCATCGACACAATGGCAGGCCGACCTTCAAGCGTCACCCGCGCTCGCCACCCCCACGGACGAGAACTCGTGTGCAATTCACTCATCCCGTCAGCAAAGGCAGCTGCCACCATCAAGCCGTCCGCACGCTCTCGCACATCCGTCGCAGTGCCGAGCCAGTTGACAAGCACATCAGGCATGTCCCACGCAGCAACCTTCGTTTCCGTCCCGGCATGATCTCTCAATCGCACCGCGCGCCAGCCTCGCGCCGCGTCGTAGTCTTCAGTCACCAGCGCAATTACAAACGATCGTCCCGCAGCTGGCGTGATCCGCGCTTCCACATCATTGCGAATGACCCCTCCCCTTTGTACCCACTTCTGTTGCGCTGTCCACGCAATACGAACCTCACCCGATGCCGCGCTGTGAATGGTTGTTGCCGTGGTGGTCGCACTCGTCACAATCGGCGCAAGCGGCGGCACAACCCTCCAGATCACAAACGCAAGCATCGCGAGTGCAATGCCGACCACAACCAGCGACAGCCCTCGCGGAGCATACTTGACCTCCATCTCACCTCGCACCCGCACCTGGCGCAGCGTCAGCAGACTGCCGCACTCCGGGCAAGTAAGCGTGCCCGAAAGTCCGGGTCCATGCGGGTCGTACCCCGTAAGTGATTCAACGTCGTAACCGCAGTTGCACGTTGTCGATTTCATCCATCGGCGCGTCCGCGGCAGGACGCAGTACAGCAGCAGCGACACGCACAGCCCGACGAAGATGAAACTGAGAATGTCCACGGAACGCTCTCGCCCTACGCATAAGTCAATGCGTGTGTTCGTCGCTTGTAAACAGCCCGCATGCTGCCCGCCACGCCAGCGAGCCATGCCAGCCCCGCTCCGAAGCAGGTGGCGTAGAACGCTGGTGAATACTCGTCGTGAACACGTTGGCCGACTGCTTGAACGGGCTTGGTCGATGCGTACGTCATGGGCGAGCCCGCTCGCTGCACGCCAAACGCGCCTTCGCGCAAGATCACGAATACAACCGCGTTTGTTCCCGATCCTGTCAACCCCGTGGCCTGCTGCAACCACGTCACCATGGCATCAGGCATCGCAGTTTGTGCAACCAGTTGCTCCCTGCCTGCGTCATCACGCAGTAGCCAGTGGGCCCATCCGCGTGCTCGCGTGAACTCTTGTCGCGGCAACTCCACAAAGAATCTGCGGCCCTGCTGTATCTCCACAGTTGCCTTCGCGCCGCGTTCCCCATCGCCCGTTGCATGAAGGAGCACATCCTCAATCGTCCATGTGATCGTCACATGAGTGTCTCTCGCCGCGTGCGTTGTGACGAACGTCGAGTACACATGCGTGACCGGTGAGAACGATCTGTCGATGAACGCCGTGCCAGCCAGGCCGACAACACACCACGCTGTCGCGACGACTGCATACGAAAGCGTCTTTGGCGCAAATCGCTTCTCAATCTGTCCGCGAACCCGCACCTGTTGAAGAGTCAATCGAGCTCCGCACTCCGGGCACGCAATCGTGCCCGCCAGTCCGGGCCCTTGAGGGTCATTCCCCGTGAGTGATTCAACGTCGTACCCACATATGCATGTCGTCGCACGCGTCCATCGGCGTGTGCGCGGCAGCAGGCAATACACCAGCAGCACCACGCAAAGCCCGACGAAGATGGAAGCGGCAAGTATCACGTGTTGTGTGTGCCCGTCGCATACCCCAGCGTGTGTGTTCGCCGCTTTGCAATGGCTCGCATGCTCCATGCCACGCCAAGGAGCCACAAACCTGCGAAGAACGCAAGCGCAACGTACGTTGCCGATGAATACTCCCGCTTCGCCGATTCTCGATGAATCGTCGGTGGCCACGTCGCGTTGTACAAACCAGGTTCGCCGATGCGTTGCAGTCCATACACGCCTTCACGCACAACTGTGGTCAGCATCGCAAGGTCCGCCACGTCCGTCAAGCTTGTCGAGCGTTGCAACCACGCCGTCAACTCGTCGGGCATGTCTCGCTGCGCCACCCACGCTTCGTTGCCTGCATCGTCACGCAACTGCCACTTGTCCCAACCTAACTCGTCGGCAAGTTCGTCTCGTGGCAGTGTCACCGTGAACGTACGGCCGCCAGGTACATCCACCTCAATCACTGCGCCGGTGCCTGCGTTGGCAGCCGGAAGGAAGACAACCTTCTCCGTACGCCACGTGATGGTGACTTCTTTCGTGCCCACCGCGTGCTTCGACGTGATCCACGTTCGCAAGACGACGTCACTCGGTGCGAACGACGACGTGAGGGCCAGCGATGCAACAGCCACGATAATCCACGTGACGCCCACGACAACAAGTGAAAGGGTCTTCGGTGCGTATATGGCTTCCACTTGTCCGCGAAGACGCGTTTGCTCAAGTGTCAGAGGAGTCCCACACTCCGGACATTGCACGCCGCCTCGGAGCGATGTTGATGCGGCATCAGTGCCGACAAGTGACTCCACGTCGTACCCGCACCTGCATGAAGTCGGGTTGTTCCACTGCCGCATCCGCGGCACAACGCAGTACCCCAAGAGCGCGAGCCAGAGAGCTGCGACTAGCAGAAGCATGATGAACACGATGCTCTGCCCTCCCTCTGCCTGCCGCATCTGCCGCACGTGCGACAAAGCCAAACGTCCCGGGCGCGATTCGAACGCGCGACCTGCCGCTTAGAAGGCGGCTGCTCTATCCAACTGAGCTACCGGGACCACGCCGATTCCTCGGCTGGGACAATCGTACGCCAATGCACATCTTGCGCCATGTCGGCCCAGTGTCCGCTTGCACATGCTGGTATCCTGTCGTGGGAAAAACCATGGCCGACCGCAACCTCCAATCCGACCCCGCAAGCCGCGATCACAAGAGCCCCATGAGCGCGTCGAGCGTTGCCACCATGCTCGCAGGCGATGGCTCATCATCTGGTGCCGGGGGCGGGCCCTTGCTCTTTGAGATCTCGACCGAAGTATGCAATCAGGTCGGCGGGATCTACCAAGTCATCCGCAGCAAGGCGCCGCTCATGGTGCAGCGGTGGGGCGATGGTTACTGCCTCGTCGGCCCGTGGGAGGGTGCCAAGGCCCAAGTGGAGTTTGAGGAATTGCCCGCCAGCGGGTGGCTTGCTCACGCGCTTGAGGAACTGCGGAGTGCAGGCCTCCACGTGCACCATGGCCGCTGGATGGTCCCCGGCCGGCCGCGCGTGCTCCTCATTGAACACTGGCAAGGTTGGGAACGTCTCAACGAAGCGAAATTCCGGCTCTGGACCGATCACGGCATCGACACGCCAGGTGATGACGGACTTGTGAACTTCGTCGTCAGCTTCGCGGACGCTGTGCGGCGGCTCTTTGAAGTGCTGTGCCGCCATCGTGACAACGCAGGCGCGGGCGGCAGCGGGCCGATCGTCGCGCACTTCCACGAGTGGCTGGCCGGACCGGCTATTCCGATGATCCGCAAGCAGGGCTTGCCCGTCGCGACGGTGTTCACCACGCACGCAACGATCCTGGGTCGCTACATCGCAGGCGGCATGGACGATTTTTATGATCGTCTTCCGTGGCTGGATCATGATTTTGAGGCTCGCAAGTACAACGTCACGACGCAGCATCGAATCGAACGAGCCAGCGCACACGGCGCGCACGTATTCACGACAGTCAGCAGTGTGACTGCGGAAGAATGCAACTACCTGCTTGGCCGGCCCGTTGATGTGGTGACACCCAACGGCCTGACGATCAATCTCTACAACGCCGGTCACGAGCAGCAGCGCTTGCACGGCGTCTACAAAGAGCAGATTCACCGCTTCACGATGGGGCACTTCTTCCCCAGCTATCAGTTCGATCTCGACAACACGGTGTACATCTTCACGAGTGGCCGATTCGAGCCGCGCAACAAGGGCTTTGACCTCTGTCTCGAAGCCATGGCCCGCCTCAACGCCGAACTCAAGAACCAGCGCATCAACAAGAACGTTGTTTTCTTCATCATCACCAAGCGTGCGACGCACAGCATCAATCCGCTGTCGTTCGAGAAACGCGGCATTCTCAACGACCTTGATGAAGTCTGCGAGAAGATCAGCGAAGGTGTCGCCGAGCGACTGTTCAAGCGAGCTGCTGGTGGCGGACCGCTGAAGCTCGACGATCTGGTGGAAGAGTACTGGATGCTGCGTTACCGCCGCGCGCAGAGCGCGTTCAAGCATCATGGTTTGCCCATGGTCGTCACGCACCTGCTGCAGGACGAAGACAAAGACCCGGTGCTTAGCTACATCCGCAACCTGCAACTGTTCAATCGCGCTGAGGATCCGGTGAAGGTCGTGTATCACCCCGACTTCATCACGCCCACCAATCGCCTTTGGAGTATGGACTACGACCAGTTCGTGCGCGGCACGCACCTGGGGCTCTTTCCCAGCATGTACGAGCCCTGGGGATACACGCCGCTGGAGTGTGCGGCGATGGGTATTCCCAGCGTCACCAGCGATACGGCCGGTTTCGGTCGGTATGTGCAAGAAAGCTACGCCGACCCCGACCGAGGCGGCATGTGGGTGCTCAAACGCCGCGGCCGCAGCTATCACGATGCCGCCGCGGACCTGTGCAAGATGCTCGTGGATTTCTGCCGGATGGATCGCCGCGATCGCATCGCGCTGCGAAACGAAGTCGACAAGCGCAGCTGGGACTTTGACTGGACGCGGCTGGGCCGGGCATATCACACGACGCACGAACTGGCGATCGCGCGCATCCGAGCGGAGCAGACGCTAAGCGTGCAAGGCGGCAAAGCCAGTGGTCTGGCCAGCCTTGGCGCGGTGACAGCGGATGACCTCTCGAAGATGAGTGCTGGCCAGAGCGCGGCGATTGCGAAAGTGAGCGAAGACGTGAAACTGCCCAGCGGCAAAGGGGCGCGGGCGTGAGCAGCGCGGAGAAGAAGCCCCACGTCCAGCTCTTCACCGATGGCGCCTGTTCCGGCAACCCCGGGCCCGGCGGGTGGGCCTACATCTTGAAGCACCCCGCCAGCGGCAGCGTCCGCGAGCAGAGCGGCGCGGAACGCGAAACGACGAACAATCGCATGGAATTGCAGGCGGTCATTGAAGGTTTGCGAGCTCTCAAGAGGCCGACGTTCGTCGATCTGACCAGCGACAGTCAGTACGTGCTGAAGGGGCTGGAAGAATGGATCGACGGCTGGAAACGCCGCGGCTGGAAGACGGCGGACAAAAAGCCCGTGAAGAATCAGGATCTCTGGGAAACGCTCGATCTGCTACGTCGTGAGCACGAAATTCGTTTTCACTGGATCAAGGGGCACAACATGCACCCCGAAAACGAACGATGCGATGCGCTGGCCGTCGACGCGTACCGCAAGCTGATGAGTGATCGGTGAGCGACGTCGGGGTGTGTACTGGTTACAATGGGGGAGGGACCGGGTGTGTGTCGTGCGACGCGCGACGCCCTGGTATGTGGGCCGCCGAATCGCGAGTGGACGATCACGCGATTCGCTGGCATGACGCAAGCTGTGCGTACATCAAGCAGGAGGCTTTGTGCTCAAACAGCGACATCAGTTCTTCGTCTTGCTGCTCGGCATCGCGGACGCGGTGGTTGTGGCCGCGGCGTGCGTGCTGGCGTGGGCGGTGCGACGCGACGCCATCGACGGCACATGGCCCGCGGCGTCCGGCTTGCAGTCGCTGCGAACCCTGCTGCAGGAAACGTTGCTGATCTTCGCGGTACCGGTGGCGGTGAGTTCGCTTCGCGTGTTCGGTCTGTACATGCCATTTCGTGATCGCCGATTGCTGGCGGAAAGTCGGCAGGTGCTGAAGGCCACGCTGGCGACGCTGGTGTCGTTGATCGTGCTGATGTGGGCCTTGGGTCCGTCGATCGTGGGTGGTTTTGATCCTTCACGCACGGCGGCGTGGGGCAGTGTTGCGCTGGATGCGGGGCGTGTGCAACTACTTGCGCTCGCGGTGATCATGCCCGCGGCTCTCGTCGTGTCGCGCATGTGTTTCCGCGTCGCGCTGCGTGCCGCACGCAAGCGTGGTCGCAACCTGCGGCACGTCGCGGTGATCGGCACCGGACGGCTGGGACGCATCGCGTGTCGCACGCTGGATCGCAACAGTTGGACGGGGATCAATGTTGCGTACTTCATCCATCACCACGACCACGTGACGCCGACGGACATGGTGGTCGGACGGCCCGTGCTGGGCGGTATTTCGCAGCTCGAGCAGATTCTGCAACTGCGACCACCCGATGCGATTTACCTCGCACTGCCCAACACGCGGGCGAGCATGATGCCCGAGTTGCTGCGGCGGCTGGAGCGGTACCCGATTGATGTCCGCATCATTCCAGATGTCAGCCCCAAGTACACGCCCATGGCAATGACGGTGAGCGAGCTGGAAGGCATGCCGATCTTGAGCGTGCGCGAGAGCCCGATGAACGGTGTCGCCGGCATCACCAAGCGCGGTCTGGATGTCGCCGGTGCGGTGGCGGGCATTCTGATCTTCGGTCTGCCGATGATCGGCATCGCGATGGCGATCAAGTTCACGAGTCCGGGGCCGGTGGTGTTCCGTCAGCGGCGCGTGTCGGTGGGCGGCGAAGAATTTGAGATTCTGAAGTTCCGCACCATGCAGCACGTGCAGGATGAGAACACGCCCGCGACATGGACAACGCGCGGCGATGCGCGGGTGACGAAGATCGGGTCGTTCCTGCGGCGCACAAGTCTGGATGAACTGCCGCAACTATTCAATGTGTTTCTCGGCCAGATGAGCCTGGTCGGGCCGCGTCCGGAGCGACCGGAGCTGATCGCACGATTCAAGGATGACTGGCGCGGCTATGTGCTGCGGCAGCATGTGAAGGCGGGCATGACCGGCTGGGCACAGGTGAACGGGCTGCGTGGCGATACAAGCTTGCGTAAGCGGTTGCAACTGGATCTGTTCTACATCCGCAACTGGAGTCTTGGGTTTGATATCAAGATTCTGTGGTTGACTCTCTTTCGCGGATTTGCCCATCCCAACGCGCATTGACGGGAGTGCGGGGAGTGGCCTAGACTCCTCTCCACGGTGGTGAGAATCCCGTGCAAGGTTTGCGGCTGGATAGCTCAGTTGGTAGAGCACCGCATTGAAAATGCGGGTGTCGCCGGTTCAAGTCCGGCTCCAGCCATTCGAGGAAGCACGCGAGTTTTCGGACTCGCGTTTTTCATTGGGGCGACGTTGGGCAAGGCAAGACCGTGGCCGCTGTTGCGGGCTCGGTGCTTTCGGGGGTTTGGAGCCAGCTTTCAGTTTCCGCGTGCGTGGGATGATCGGCCTGCTTTGCTCCAAAGAGCAAAGCGGGTAAGCGGCTGGCGCACCGGAATTGGCGGGCTTGGGCTTGTCTCGCTTACGCGAGACATC
>Ga0315899_10002750_pt1 | contig 19318 bp, 15 predicted proteins | sample LakEriMetagenome_2_FD_203518 | JGI IMG/M metagenome (GOLD analysis project Ga0315899, IMG submission 203518) | Freshwater fungal communities from buoy surface, Lake Erie, Ohio, United States - Buoy 4 MA112 | ecosystem: Environmental > Aquatic > Freshwater > Lake | place: USA: Lake Erie, Ohio... | reverse complement strand
TACTTTTGTCGGGATCGGGTTTACCAGTTATGGCATCTTTAAAATCCTAGACACGACACCGTTTATGGGAATCATGGTGGATGCTCAAGGTAACCGGCTTCCAATCGAGGGCTATCCGTTTTTGTGGAGTGGCATAGCTATAACCGTAATTAGCTCAATACTCACCTTTATAGCTGGATACAACATTCTCCAAAGACGCGAGGCGGCGGTTATGTCCCGGTTGGTCAATCCTATGGATCCAATCGCAACGCGCAGCGTGAGGGCTCGTTGCTTTCATCGATATTAGAGTTCTACGAATGTAGAATGGGCACTCCTGCCCGTTTGATGTTGCTCTGGTCGGATAAGAGTGGTGCTCACGTCGGACAAGACCTGTACCAAGGTCGGACAAGAGTGTCCAACCTACTTTTCATGCAACAAAGCCCCACGTGTGGGGTAGCGATCGACATCATCTTCGAGTCGCGGTACTAGTTGCGTTTCTCGATAATCGATTACCTAAGTTTCCCAATTTCTTCTTGAAGTTTTTGGAGTTCGGCTGTTTGCTTTTCGATCAAATTGCGCAGTCCGCTTAGCTCAGACCGTAACCCTTGGACCTCTCGTTTGACATCCCCACTCCCCGGGCTAAAGATCATCACAATCAAGGCGATTAAGACCAAAGTTCCAAGGCCAAGACTCGCCTGCTGCAACTGCTTTTCGTTCGACATCTATGAGCTCCTTTTTTTCTGACATACCATTGTAATCTCTATGTATACCAATGATTGTGAGCGATTATCGAAATGATCTAGTGACCATGTTAATGGCCGTTGCGAACGTCACGCCGCGACTGACTAGCGGAGATATCTTCCGTACCGCTGGCGAGGCATTCATGATAGTACTCACTATTGGGCCTGCCGAGGGCTAATAGTCGCTCAATCCGTCCCTGATAATAGTCATTTCTTCGGATCAAGTCCATGATGTGCTGATCTTTGACGAGAGATCTAAGAACCGACGCGACCGCATATCGGTCACATAGTTCTTTGAGCCCCCTGTATCGCGTTCCTCGAGCATAGCGAGACCAAAACTGGCTTTCATGATGGGCGATAGCTCACTAAGTCGGGTCTCGTAGACATCCGTGAGAAAGTTCTCAGTAATCGTCGCAGGATAAAGCCCCAAACACCCCACGGACTTTACGATTCGTTCGGATTGCTCTCTCTCCCCAGGGACAAAACCGCCATCGTGGATCATCTCCAGTATGTTAAACATCCAGTCCCGAAGAGTATCTAAACGACCAATCTTCGAGGTGTATTCGATGAAACTCTTGTAGGTTTGTATGTCGAGTATCCCAATCATCGCAAGATATTCCGCTCTTCGTCGGGCCTCGAATCGATCCAAATCGTCCGATGGAATCAGACCTGGAAAGAATCCGTGGAGGTGCTGTCCCACCACATTGATCCGTAGCTTCTTTTGCGGCTCCCAACTCGGATAAGCATGAAAATCGCTTCGGAACTTCAGGGGGATGTTTTCGCAGACGGCTTATGCCACGGTGTACGGGCGTTGTGAGTAATGTCAGCATCTAACTCATCGAGACGGCTGCGTAGTAGAGTAACCAAGTCAGGATGGGTGGCTGCGAGGTTGTTCTTCTCACCCAGGTCGCTTTCTAAATCGAACAACAACACTTCTGGCGGCAGCGATTTCTGTTGAGAGTCAGAAGGCTCTTTCGCTTGTTGATTCGACTCAGCACGTTTCTTAACGAGCAATTTCCATTTGCCTTGTCTGAATCCCTCTACCACTCCCTGCGAGGAGTAGTATAAAAACTCCGCTCGCGGTGATTTGCTAATTGTTCCCAGCCAAAGCTCAGACATATCCATACCATCGATCTTGGAATCATCTGGAAGAGGAGACTTAGTAAGCGATGCGAGTGTTGGTAGCACATCAATGGTTCCGGTTAGCTCATGACACACGGTTCCCGCCGGTATATCAGGCCCACGAATGATACAGGGAACTCGCTGGCCACCTTCGAATGTCGTGCCTTTGCCATTGCGAAGAGGACCCGCCGAACCACCATGGTGCTTGAACTGAAGCCACGGACCGTTATCTGATGTAAAGATCACCAGGGTGCTTTCCGTTAGGCCGTTTTCGTCAATCGTTCCAAGCAGTCGACCTATTTCCGAATCGACGTGTTCGACTGTGTTGATATAGGCGTTTTTCGGATCCGGGTCGCGAACATCGTCCGGAACGTACAAAGGGATATGCGGCATAGAGTAGGGCAGATAAAGAAAGAAAGGCTTCTCTCGATTCGCTTTGATAAAGTCGATCCCTTTTTGGGTGCAGCGTCGCGTAATGGTGCGTTGATCAACTGGAAGCTCGACTAACTGTTCGTTTTCAAAGAGCGGCGTCTTCCACTTAGTGAGAGCTGACTCTGGATCATTCCAAAGTAGATCCATACCTTCAGGCCCACCCGGTGGTCTATCATTGTTGTCCGGATAATTCATGTCGTTCGAGTATGGAATCCCAAAATAAGTATCGAACCCTTGGGACGTTGGTAGCACTTCAGGATGGTGTCCCAAGTGCCACTTGCCAAAACATGCCGTGGCATATCCCTTTGCTTTAAAATGATCGGCGATGGTGGTTTCGGTAGGGTTAAGACCTTTCGTAGAAGCCGGAAAAAGAACATGCTGGTGCATGCCAACCCGTTTCGGGTAACAACCCGTAAGCAATGCAGCGCGGGAGGGTGTGCAGACCGGAGAGGCAACCATAAAGCTGGTAAATCGACGCCCCTGTTCCGCGAGTTGGTCGAGATTCGGCGTACGAATCGTATTAGAGCCAAAGCAGCCGAGATCGCCGTAGCCTAGGTCGTCCGCGAAGATCAGCACAATATTTAGTGGCTTGGATTCGAAAGCGTAAGCAGCTTGCCCGAAACCGACCATAAGGATTGCGAGGAACGACCTTAGCATCTTTTGATATCCTATCGAGTTGTGAATACCGATCACTACTTTCTCCTTAACTTAAGGTTCTCGACTGACCATCGGCCGCAGATGGCATTAATGGGATGATTGCGAAGCTCCAGCCTCCATAAGTGCTTGAAGAATCTGCGATTGGGTGTAGCCATCGCCAAAGCTTATCGGCTGATACTTCTTGCCGGCGGGGAATATTGCGATCAACGGGATGCCTTGGCTGGGTTGCATTCGCATGAAGAAATCTCGTTCTTCGTCCGAAATGTGATCGATGTCGACCTCGTATACCACGACTTTGTTTTGTTCGATCGCTGCCTTAGTTTTCGATCTGTCGAGATTAGCCGCCTTGAGTGCTTTACAAGTCGCGCACCAGTCGGCGGTGAATTCCACCAATACCGTTTTTCCCGAATTCACATCTCCCACAAACTTGGCCATCGTGAACTCTCGCCAGGGCAGAGGGTCGTTAATCTGCGGCATGGCAAAAGCGAACCATCCGACGATCACCGTGAAAATAGTAGCTAGCCCCCATGCCTGCAGCTTATCAATCAGTTCGGCGTAAACTGGTGTTCGACCGATCCACCAACAGGCTGCTGCTAGTCCGGCGAGCAGCACCAGAGTTGGTCGCAGCAACGGTGCATCAATTGGTAACATCAACCAAAGAACCGTTGCAATGAGGGCAAATCCCATCAACTGCTTGAAGGTATCCATCCATGGCCCAGGCTTGGGTAGAAAACGCATCAGGCTGGGGCGAAAGGCAACTAAAATATAGGGGGCTGCCATGCCGATACCCATCATCGTAAAAATCGTTATTGTCACGTAGGGTGGGGACTTAAGAGCAAATCCAACTGCAGTTCCCAAAAACGGCCCACTGCAAGGGGTGGCTAAAACCGTTGTAATCACACCTTTAGCGAACGCCCCAACAGCTCCTTCCTTCTGCGCAAGTCCTTTCGCGTTTCTGTTGCCGGCGAATCCTGGGATGGGAATCTCCCACACTCCAAGAAAACTCAGCGCCATCACAAACACGATCGAAACCAACGCAATATTGAAACCGTCGTATCGGAATTGCTGACCCCAACCAAATTCATTGATGCCAAATGTCTTACCTAGTCCCGCCTGAACCGCGACCGCGATTCCTGCAAGCACCCAAAAGACGCTTATGATGCCGAGCGAATACCACAAGTTCAGTGCTAGCACGCGTCGCGGATTGCCACCTCCCTGCTCTAAGAAGGACAGCAGCTTGAGTCCGATAACAGGGAGCACACAGGGCATAAAATTTAGGATAAGACCTGCTAACAACGCCGCCCCTATCATCAACAGCAAAGAAGCATCGCTTGACATAGCTTTCGATTGGGGGACGAGTTGTTCAAGATCGTATTCCAAGCTACGACTCTCAGTCACCAACGGATCATTGAGGCCGTGTCCGGGCGATGAGTCACTCGTGTTGCCAAGACTCTGGACTCCAGAAGGCGTTTCAGCAATCGCAGATGGGGTTGAATCGGTTGTCGGATTCTCGTTTTTGGAATTGCTGGCGTTAGATGGGTTGTTAGGCGATTCGGGGGGCTTTGTCGACGAGATCTTGGAGGGGGCCAATGGTTCTACCTTAGGTAGCGTCACTGGCGACTTGCCAAGGGTGGCCACAAAGGCGAAATCGCGAGGCGGGAAGCAATTGGTGGGGTCGCAGATTTGAGCGTAGATCTTGCCCTTGATCTGGAGGTCGTCGATAGTGACACCGTTAGCCAACAGCAGGGGGGCATACCAAACGGCTCCCCCCATATGCTTTTCTACCAACAGATTATCAAACAGAGGTTCGATCGCCGACTTAGGTTCTTCGATAGGAAGAAACTCGCCAACGACAAACTTCTCGGACTTATCCAGCTTTAGCTTTGTGGGAACCGGCCCACCTCGCGCCTGTGTAATCGAATACGTATAGAGGTCAGGTTCCAGCAATGCTTGAATCACCAGGATCGCAGGCTGATCACCATCGGGTGGTACGATTACCCCCGATGCGGCAAGCATGGGAGCGCCTGTGGATGTACCGTTAAATTCACCTTGTGTTAGGCCGGTACCAAACTGAGCGACCGCTAATGCCTGCCCCAAGAACAGGGCGAAGACTAAGCTGGCCATCGTCAGCAACGTGCGATGCTTTTTCGATATCATCCGTTTTTCCAAGGGTGGACTACAGTGCAGAAACCTCAAAGTTTACCATACCTGACGGATTTGACCAACGACGACCCAACCCGTGTTTAATCGGTGGGCTTCTCGCGTCGGCCGTAATCAACTTGTAGTTTGTATGAAAGACTTTTCGCTAAGAGTCAGAAACTGCGACGGATCGAATGGCCGGGCTGGACGAGCTTGGTCAATCAAATGTCGCTGCTTAACGTCACGCAGGATTCCTATTTACCGATTGCAGACAATTCTCTTTGAGCGTTGGATCGAATACTCTCTGGCGACAGGGCGGAATCGTGAACGGTCAAAGAATTCACAAAGCCGCTGAAGTGTTCGACGCCTGGTTCCGAAGCACCAATGAAAATGTCGCGACCCTCGTGCATAAGAAGCATCTTGGCCGATTGATTGTTCAATTCGCCGTCGACGTAGACTCGTTCCAATATGCCATCAAAGACGACTGCGATGTGGTGCCATTCATTGGCTGCTGGTGGACCTTTTCGGAAGCCCATGTCGGCAAATCCCCAGTGACCTACTGCACCCCAAACGGGATGGGAACCATATCCGACTTGGCCAGTCATGCCATCAGGACCACCCCGACCGCACCAGCTGATGATGGCTTCTGCTTCCGCGATCTCGGTATTAAGAACCACGGCTTCTACGGTGTAGCTGCTGTTACCGGACCATTGACGAGGGGTTGGGAACGATGCTTTCAGAGCTTCTTGGCCTTTGAATACAATGGCTTTGCGGCCTGCAATCTCTGCGACCACGAGTGGCTGGTTGATCGCGGTAAACTGTCCCTTTAACGATCCCTGATTCTTAAGCTGTTTGATTGAGCTGGCGATCTCAAGGTCCGTTGCGTCGATATGGATCAAGGCCTCCGGTTTGGCATCGTAACGGGTTTGGTACGCATCTTTGTTGAGGCTAGAAGCTTGGCTCGCAACAAACGTGCTGAAGCCTTCAGTGGCTAGCGCTTCTAACGGATCGACTCGATCCTCTGAAAAGACTTTGACGTTCCATACAGCTCCGAAGATTCCCGGTTTCTCAACGCCCGTGATCGTCAATCGAACGAATCGAGCCGACTGATCGTTTCGATCGATCATGGGACTGCCCCATCGTTGATTCGTTCGTTTGTCCGCAAAGACCTCCCACTTCTCACCATCGACGGAGGTTTCGAGCAAGTACTGATAGTACCAAGTGGCATATTCAAACTGCGTAGCGATTCGACGAACCGTTTGAACTTCACCGAGATCAATCGTCAGCGAATGCCCCATCTTGTTGTCTGCGGGTTTCCAAAGTGTCGCGTTGTTATCGTCAACAGCATACTCCGGCTTGTACTCATGCTTTCGGAAACTATCAACGTAGTGCGAATCGGTTTTCACAGGACGAGTGAAGGCGAGATTTTTTGCCGTCTCAACATTCTCCGCTAGTGGTCCGATTCCTGAGTGAGTGGGAATGATCGCCTCGATGTTGTCATCTTTATCAAAGGTCATTTTGTCGGCGCATATCTGCCTCAGTAGTCCGTTCGGTGTTCTCGGTATGTCGTGCCGATGGTAGACGATTAGGTAATCTTCACCCGTTTTCAAGAGCGAGTGGTGGCCTGGTCCATCGATGGTTCCATCTCGGGTTGTTTTAAGGATGGGACTGTTTTTTCCCATGACAAAATCACCGTCGGGCCGATCTCCGGTTGCATACTGCACGCGATACGAAGAATCGTGGCAACTGCCAGAGGAATACATGAAGAAGTATTTACCATTGCGCTCGAACAAAAAGGGTGCTTCAAAGAAGTCCTTGATTTGTGTGTTGGGAATCTTCTTCGGGCTGAGAATGGATTGCATGTCGGAGCCCAGTTTTCCAACACCACACCCATGCTCGGGATAGATCCCCCACGTGCCCCAATAAACGTAGGTGCTTCCATCCTTGTCGACAAAGGTCTGTGCATCGAGCGTGATCACTTTGTCGATTAAAAAATTCGGAATGATCTCTCCATTCTTGTCGTTGAGAGGCGTCCAAGGACCGATCGGTGAATCCGCTACGGCGCCATAGATGATGCATGGCTGACTAAAGTAAAGGTAGTACTTGCCGTCCCGCTCGATGACTTCAGGTGCCCAATAGTTCTCACCGGCTTTAGGCCAATTCATCGGTACAAGAGTCCAGTTGTGAAAATCTTTGGATACCCAAACTTGCGAAGGCGCTCGCCCACCGCCATTACCGTCGGTGGTCGAATAGAGGTAATAATGATCACCAAACTTCTTAATCGTTGGGTCCGCAAAGTAACCGGGAACAATAGGATTGAATGCTCCCGGAGTATCGAAACTCTGAGCATATACCTCTGTGCTCAACAGAAGTAAAACCAACCACGTTGCGACTCGACTGGCTTTGACGTACCAACGATTCTTATTCATCTCTATTCCCTTTGTTTCAGTCTTAGCGTGTGTGCATTGATTCACTGTGGCTACTTGCCAGAGTTAAGCATTTGTGCATCCAAGGCTGTTTTGAGTGATTTTTTGATTTGCTCATCGGGGCAGGCCGAAATAGCCTTTTCCATAATCTCCTTGAACTTGTCCGCTTTGCCGGCCATTCTATAAGAAATTCCGACTTGTATTAGACTTTGCCAATCATCCTTTAGAACCGTCTCGGCTGCTTCTATCTTTGCGATGGCATAGTCGATATTCTTTTGATCAGGGTTCAATTCTGCTGATGCGAGCAAACCGCTCAACATGGCTACGCTAGCCCATTCGATTTGCTTGTTGGAGTCATCGCTCAAGGATTCGATAATCTCCTTGACTCGATCGAATTTTTGTTTTTTACACAACGCGATGATTTCGCCATAAGCGAAGTCTAAACCCTTGGCTCGACCTGGGTTTGTTCGACGAACATGCTCAGCGATATCGAGGGCTTTGTCGGCATCAGTTTGTGCGATTTGAGCCAGTTTACCAACGGATTCATTAAGCTCGCGAAGTGCGTCGGCATCGACCTTGCCACGCCACTCACCTTTGATCACTCGTTCGAGAACATAGTCGAGATCATGAGGTAGTCCGACATAAGCCAGTTTACCCTTGCGATCAATCACAAAACTACATGGAATACCGTTCTGACCGGCTGCTTCCATGTAGTCGCGATAGGTGGTATTGCTCTCGCAAAAAGCGTAACGAAACGCGTATTTCTTTCCGGGCCCATTGGCGAATGCCTCGACCGCTTCGAGAGTGTTCGCATCGTCTGATTTGGTCAATGCAACGACGATCAATCCATCTTTCGCATAACGTTCTGCGAGCTCATTCAAATGCGGCATCGATTTAATACATGGACCGCACCAAGTGGCCCAGAATTCAACGACGTAGACGTGATCTTTGGAGAACGATGTAACAGCGTCCCCCTTTACCCAACGATCAACTTGAATCGGAGGCGCTGCATCGTCAACCTGAAGCGATGCTCGCGATGCCGCTTCATCGCCAGATTTTTGTTCTTGGCCAATGGAAAAATGGGTTGGAAACATAGGCAGATTTGCGGTCGCAAAGCTGAATGCCATTACAATCGCGTGGCGGAATTTAATTCTCATAGGTCTGCAGCAAGCCATATAGGTTGATTGAGTGAAGTAGTTTATCGTCAGGCTTCTGATGAACTCGACCTACTGCAAATACGAAATGCGTCCTGAGTTTCTCTCAAAAAATTTGTGGCTGCTGGGCAGAATTTTGCAAACAATGTTTCTGTCGTCATCGGGACTTGGTCAATTCCTCGAAAAGTCGATCGTAAAATTGACGCAATTCTGCACGATGAGGGACGTCCTCCGGTATCGTGCCAAGCGTTTGGCTGGCTTTTTTAAAGCAGAGGCTCTGAGAGAGATGGCTGTCCCTGACGCATGTAGGTTTCTGCCAGAAAAAGTTCTGTTTGTGCGAGATTCGACTGTGATAATCTTTGTGCCAGCCACGAATCAGTACCGTGCCAACGGAGTACACGGTCCTCGACGCTTTGCTAATTGATTGAATATGGCCGCTTGGCCAAACAGGCTTGTTGTCGTTCAGATTTCAGGAGCGATGCCCCTGTCTATGTTGTCTATGGCCTTTGGCCATGGGTTTGTTCGCCAAGGGCGATGGTCAATATAACCAGGGGCAACGCCCCTGGTTGGATGCCAAACGGGCTGTTTTCGCCAACGGCGATAATCAACCCGCAACATGACGGTAATCGTTCGATCGTTATTCGTGCCATCCACGTGATGTGCACCCTTGCTTTCGCCGCAGAGCACTACCAATGGAATCAACTCTGCGTTCTCTGCTACTCTGCGTTTCCATTTCTTATCTTCACCACTTCGAGCAACTCGCACATTCCATTCCATGTCCCAGTGAGTGGCATGACTTGCGCCTGTTTACCCTGTCACAAAAGAAATAAAATCCTGATTGGGCAGAAACATCGAACGCAGAAAAATGAGTATGTATCTTTCTGCGTTCGATTTTTCTGCCCTTAGAATTGGATTTATTTGCTCCCCTTCAATCGATCCCGTAAAGCGGCTAGTTATCTCGCTTTCGCAGAGCACTCTTTTGCCATCTTCTGCCCTAACTGCAAGGACAAGCGATGCGATACCGCATCCCCGCGCATGTTGTCCGGCGATCCTGCTCCGCGGCTGCGACCAAAGTACTTCTTAAAGTTCCATAACGCTCATCGTCGGCACAAACATAACAGCTACCAGATTCGCTTCAAGTCGACTCGAACATGCGGCGCGATAGTCATGGTGACCTCGTCGTGGCAAGCGACCTCACGGTAGGCACCGTTGTCGTACACCAGTTGTAGCAACGAATGATCTTCGGGATCGACGATCCAATACTCTGAAATTCCGGCTCGTTCGTAGAGTTGTCGCTTGACGATCGTGTCGTGCTTTGTATTCGAGGGAGATAAAATCTCGACGACCAAGTCGGGCACGCCTTTGATTTTCGTTGGAGTTAGAATCGACCTGCGATCGGTAGAGACGAATACTAAGTCGGGTTGAACAATGTCATGCGGGCCCAGTTGCAGGTCGACCGGCGAGTTAACCACAATCCCAAATCCTTTCAATTCGATCTCCATCAACAATTGATGTTGAAGATGACGAGAAACATGTTGATGGTAAAGATTGGGAGCTGGGTTCACGATATGTTCTCCATCGATAATCTCGTGGCGGAGTCCGTCCGCTGGGATCGCAGCATAATCTGCGTAAGTCAAAGCAGTTTTCGTCGGCATGCTCCGTTGCTCCTCCTTAATGGTCAATTTGAAATCCCCGCAGCATTCAAGCCCATTGCCCTTCTCAGCGATCACACCTGCCTACAGTATAGTCGTGAATAACAGCGGTTGCACGTGCAGCATAAGTTTCAACACCTAATTCGTCGGCAAGAAAATGCTATCGAGTCTTTATTTTCTTGCCCCCATCTTCTTGCCTCAATCACTTAGTGCTACCTGAGTCTCCTTCGCGGCCCCTCTGCAGTTGATCAGAATTGCTTGTTCAGTCAACTCAGAACCAAAATCCAGATTGGGCAGAAAGATCGAACGCAGAAAAATGAGTGCCGTATCTTTCTGCGTTCGATTTTTCTGCCCATATAAGGATTGTATAGAGGTGGGGTTGGCATTGCTTGTTCTCTTCTGTGATCGAACCGAAAGAGGAATGGAACACTAATCTTCACTAATCAACACTAATCTCAATGCCCGGTGGCTGGCCGCCTTGTATGTCGTAACAAAGCTTTGTGAAGTTAAGGCATGGGAATTACAGCAATTCAGCCCTAAACCGACTAGTCATTTAGCCCTGGCGTGCAGTGCCGTAACTGCGTCGCATTGCGACTTGTTACGGCCTACGTGGACGTTTGTTCGGTGCCAGCCTCGAATGGAACGATGTTTCCGTCGTCATTGGGACTTGGTCAATTCCTCGAAAAGTCGATCGTAAAATTGACGCAATTCTGCACGATGAGGAGCGTCCTCCTGTATTGTTCCGAGCGTTTGGGCGGCTTTGTTGAGCAGGGATTCCGGGAGGGAACGCTGTTCTTGACGCATGTAGGTTTCCGCCAGAAAAAGCTCTGCTTGCACGAGATTCGACGGATACTTCGGGCATTGTTCCCAAATACCTACCGACTCGCTTAAGAATTTTTCCGCCTCGTCCAGCCTGTTCTTATCTAAGGCTTGCAAGCCGCAATTATCAAGAACTTCGGCGATGAAGGGGTCGTGCTGGGGCAACACCAATCGTAGCTCCTCAAGTGCCATTCGTGGGTGGCACGGATCGTTCTTAAAAACGCTTTTGCAATTACCATTAAAGTTTATGAATCCCAATCAGTGGCAAGCGACCATCTGTGACGATGTTAGACTTCTAAACAATTGGTGAGTTAGCTCACCAAATTGGCCGGCCTGATTCTTAGTTAAGTCATCAACTAACCCAGCCGGAAATGATAGAATCGCATCTCGTGCCTCATCAATCCCGACAGTTCCTTAGATGTCTCGCCTATCTCGACTGCGGGGGCCTATGAGACCAAAACGGTGTGTGCTATCCCCACGACAGAAAAGGCAAAAAGCAAGAAGCCAAATGATGCCGATGAATAATCCAAGGGCTACCGGCGCCAACCTGCAGGCTCAGTCAGACGCGGTCCACTTTCAGAAATCCGCCTCGACGCAGGATGACCGAGCTGCGTTTTCGGCCGACGCAACGCGCGCGATGATGCACGAACTGCAGGTGCATCAGATTGAGTTGGAAATGCAGAACGAGGGACTGCGCAATGCACTGCACGGTCAGTCGCATTCCCTTGCCCACTACCACGACCTCTACGATCTGGCACCGGTCGGCTACTGCACAGTTACTGAAGCCGGAATAATCACGAAGGCCAACTTAACCCTGGTCAATCTTTTGGGAGTTTCTCGGAACCAATTGGTTAACCAGCCGTTTTTACACATCATACTCAAGGACGACCAGGACCATTTTTGCCGTTTAAAAAAACAGATCCTCGCGGCTACTACATCGGGCAACCTGGAACCAGGCATATCGGCTTTGAAATTGCGATCTCAATCGTGTGATCTGAGATTGATTCATATTGATGGTAGGCCCCTGTGGGTTAACCTCACAGTGCTGGCAGCCATGGATTTCACCGGCCGTCCCGTTTTACGTGTTGCTGTGGTCGACGTCACCAAACAAAGAATGGCAGAGGAGTCGCATCGCCTTAGCGCCTTCGCCCTCAAAAGTATTTCGCAAGGGGTAGTCATTACTGGGCCCGACCAACTCATTGTGTCATCGAATCCTGCCTTCACTGCGATCACAGGTTACAGCCAGCAGGAGATTTTGGGAGAGACTTGCAAGTTTTTAAGAGGGCCGGATACTGACCCGATTACGGTGGATGCCATTCGGCAGTCCATTAAGACCGCCAATGAGTTTTATGGTGTGATACTCAACTACCGCAAAGACGGAGCACCGTTCTGGAACGACCTGTCAATATCACCGGTTCACGATGCAGAAGGCAGACTAACCCATTTTATTGCCGTCATTCGCGATGTAACCGACCGCATACAGGTAGCTAAAGAACTGAACGAGAGCGAGATGCGGATGAGGCTCGCTATTCGAGGAGGCGACTTAGGGCTGTGGGATTGGCAAGTGGTCACAGGCCACCTTACTGTCAACGATCGATGGCTCTCGATGCTGGGTCTTGATCCACAGACTCACGTTCCTACCATAGATCTGTGGCATTCGTTGGTTCATCCCGACGACAGGCCCAAGCTGGATCTTCTGTTCAACGAGGTAATCTTAAACCCGGAAGGTTGTGAACTTGAGGTCGAAATTCGAGCACGTCATAAAAACGGGCATTACGTTTGGATTTTTGATAAGGGCCGCGTTGCGGAACGAGCCCCGGACGGTAGTCCACTTCGCGTCGTAGGGACACACATGGATATTACCGCACGCAAGCTCGCCGAGTTGGAGTTATCTTCCACCAAAAGTCAACTCCAGGCCACACTTGACGCCATTCCTGACCTGTTGTTTGAAGTCGGCTTGAGCGGTCGCCTGTACTCCTATCATTCGCATCGCGCTGATCTACTGGCAGCACCACCACATTCATTCCTTGGCAAAACATTCCAAGAAGTGCTTCCAAAGGCAGCAGCAGAAGTATGCATGTCAGCACTCCTGGAAGCGGCGCAGAATGGCTTTTCCTCCGGGGGGACCTATTCCCTGCAACTAGCACAGGGAGAAGTCTGGTTCGAACTCTCAATAGCCGCCTTGCCAGAAAAAGAAGGGCTCGAACGGCGTTTCATCTTGCTGTCCCGCGACGTCACCCTACGCAAGCTGGCGGAGCGAACGACGAAGGCCAACGAAGCTAGATTTCGCTCGATAATTGACTCGTCTCCTGTCCCTATGGCGATAAACGACGAACAACAGCGCATTATCTTCCTTAACCCAGCGTTCGTTCGAACCTTTGGTTATGACCTGAACGACATCCCAACCCTCACGGATTGGTGGCCTATCGCCTACCCAGATCCCATTTATCGAAGTTGGGTGAAGAATGCATGGCAATCCGAACACACACGTGCTTCGGATACACAGACAGAGTTCATACCCATTGAAGTAAAAATTCGCTGCAAAGATGGAACCGACCGATGCGTGTTGGTCAGCGCAGCACCGCTCGAAGCGGACCTCCAACATACGCACCTCGTTTTGTTGTACGACATCAGTGAACGCAAACGAGCGGAGCAAGAACTAAAGTCGGCACACGAGGCCGCTAGCCGTGCAAAGAGTGAATTTTTGGCCAATATGAGCCACGAGATTCGCACCCCGTTGACAGCAATACTAGGGTACGCCGATCTTCTGGGCGACGACGATAGAATGGATCAATCGCCCAAAAATCGCACGGAGATTCTTAACACGATCAAGAACGCCGGAACCCATTTGCTTACGGTCATTAACGACATCCTCGACTTGTCAAAAATCGAAGCCGATAGATTGACCGTCGAAAAGGTTGATACTCCCCTCGCCAACGTCCTGTGCGAAGTAGAACGACTGATGCTCCAGACTGCTACGGGCAAGGGGGTAGGTCTAAGCATGGCGTTCTCAAATCCGGTGCCTGACCGCATCCTAAGCGATCCAACACGCCTAAGGCAAATCTTGATGAATCTGTTGGGCAACGCGATCAAGTTCACTGAAACGGGAACCGTAAAAATCACCGCTGGAGCAGACGATCAGAATGGGCAGTCGCAGTTGGTAATCGATATTGCTGATACTGGTTCTGGAATGACGCCAGAGCAAGTTCAGGGACTGTTTAAAGCCTTTTGCCAAGCAGATGGCGCATTGACCCGAAGACATGGTGGAACAGGGCTTGGTCTAGTCATTAGCCGTCGACTCGCCAGGATAATGGGTGGTGATGTCACCCTTTTGTATTCCGAACTAGGAAAGGGATCGTGCTTCCGAATCGTCCTGCCAATTGAGCACGTCGAGGGAAGCACGATGATACAGAGCCCGATCCCAATCAAGTTAAAAGAAGAGACCAAGTCGATCGCAGCGACATTGAAACTCAGCGGTCGCATTCTGCTAGCTGAGGACGGCTTGGACAACCAACGCCTGATCGCATTTATGTTGCGAAAGGCCGGAGCCACCGTCGCGACCGCCGATAACGGACAAATTGCTTTGGATATTCTCAATCAAGCAGAGGCCGCTGGAATACCCTTTGACATGCTGTTGACAGATATGCAGATGCCCGAAATGGACGGCTACAGCCTGGCCAGCACACTACGAGGTCTCGATTCTAAGCTTCCGATCGTAGCTCTCACCTCGCATGCAATGCCAGAAGATCGAAAAAAGTGTATTGACGCAGGATGCAACGACTACATCACTAAACCCATCAACAAAGAAAATCTCATCGCGAAATGCGCCGAGTGGCTAGGCAAAAACGGTGGGGCGCAGTGATTCTCGCTAGAGGCGGCAGTTTGACCCAATAGCTTCCTGTAAAAAATCTTCTTGTAAAAAGTGGGGGCTATGTTCTGCCCTCTATCGGTTGTACTCTTTGGAGGAATGATCGCTTCGACAGTTCTTTACCAGGGTGTAACTCCGGCTCTTTTTTACCTTTTGGGTTCTGAGCAACCAGCCTCGAATAAAACGACCGTACCCAATGAATAAGAATACACTCTCTATTCTATTGATCCTAATTCCTTCATTCGCTTTTTGCTCCGAACCCTTTACGGTCATTTCTGGGGCCGGCGAGACATTCGGTCCCGGAGTGCGACTTGGAATTCAACAATGGAACTTAATTGCTTGTCCCATGGATGGCGGCATGTTGGCGATCACACCGACGGGCGAGGTCATTACTGCTTGGCGACGTGCAGGTGCCGTTTTTACATCGCTTAGAGCCTCCGAACCGGAAATCATGTTAGGAAACGGTGAACAACCTTGGATAGCAAGCAACACGAATGAAACTTATGTCGCTTGGATCGCTAAACTTGATGGCGAGTTGCGATTGGAAAAGGTAGGGACGGCCAATCCAACAACGATCGCCAAGAACGCGCGAGATCCAATTGTCGTGGCCGGCGACGGCGATAATTCGATCGCCTACGTGTTTTGGGAGCAGCGATCTAGTGATGGAGTGTCCATTGTTGGTCGATGCGTCCCGTAGACAGGGAAAGCAATTAACGGCGTTTGCAGTGAAGCACCAGAGTCCGTTCAATGGCTGACTGGTGCGTTGTGCTGCGGCATTGAATGACCTGTACAAGTGGCTGGAGTCCAGTGGGCACCCGGGAAGAATGAGAAAGATGTTATAGGATTTGGTCGTTGTTTGCGTGAATTGTCAATTGCTGCTACACCTCGATCCTAAAAAGGTATTGTCGGTGGCCCAGCGTAGAAAAATGCTGGCTGCAAGCAGTGATGCCAACTAAAACCTCTGTGGTGATGTTAGATGCTCTAGTTGGACAACAATGCCCACCCCAGCTAACGACGAGAGAGCTTCTATGTCAACAAATCAACCTGCCGTCTCTTTGCTCGACGAGCTCGCGACTTTCTTCGCATCGGAGAACTCAGATGGTTAAACGAAAAAAGCTCGTCTGCATTACACACGAGCTTTATCCATTGAAGATCGCAGATCTACTTGCTTGGCGGCATTAGGACGGTGTCGATCGCATGAATAATGCCGTTGCTGCAATGCACGTCTGTAATGATCACTTTTGTGTTTCCATTCAAGTATACAGCTCCATCTTTGACTTCGATAGTAATCTTCGAACCTTCGACGGTGTCTGCCTCCTTTAGTGTTACGACTGTTGCGGCGGGAACTTTTCCTGCCACGACATGGTATGTCAGGATTGCAGTTAGCTTCGCTTTGTTTTCTGGCTTGATGAGTGACTCAACGGTGCCAGCGGGAAGCTTTGAGAAAGCGGCGTCTGTTGGTGCCATCACTGTGAATGGTCCCGTTCCGTTCAGTGTTGCTACAAGATCAGCGGCTTTTACCGCTGCGACAAGTGTATTGAAGCTACCGTTGCTGACAGCAGTTTCTACAATCGTCTTCGTTTCTGTGGACATTCGATGCACTTTCACCTTCGTGTATTTAACGACATTTTAAAAGTAGATGCCGCTCAGTCCGGAGTGTTACGCACTTCACGGGAAGGCGTTTTCAAACCGGATTGGCTCTTTGAGCCGCGTGATTGTACTGCTATGACAAGTGCTGAACCGTTGCACGTAGATTGGACTACTCGTCCATTTCATCCAAACAGAGACCGTTGCATTAGCCCTGACTTATTCGGCTTGGGAATAGTCTCCTTGGTATAGCGTCGCAGTATTGCAACCTACCCCTAACTCATTTTGTATCGCGAGGGGGCGTCGAACCAAAGACGCTTTTTGCACGAAAAGTTGACTGTAGTCCGTTGATGTATCCCAAGAAAACTAACCAGCAGAATTCTTTTAGACAATAAAAAAATGGGTGATGGATTCATGTTCGTCACGGGTGCCACGGGTTACGTCGGTGGAGTCTCGTTCCATCGCTGCTTCGCGGTGGATACTCGGTTCGTTGCTTAGCCCGCGAGCCACGTAAGCTGGAAGAACGACCTTGGCGCGATGATCCAAAGGTTGATGTCGTTAGCGGAGATCTATCGGACGTAGAACAACTAGTGGAACAGTTGCAAGGGTGCTCAGTCGCTTATTTCTTGGTTCATTCAATGGAAGTATCCGGTGGAGAATACGCCGAACGAGACCTGCAACCCGCGTCGAACTTTGCCAAGGCAGCCGCGATCGCGAGCGTCAAACGGATCATCTACCTTGGCGGATTAGGGGAACTTGGCGATGGCCTCAGTCGCCACCTTCGTTCTCGTCGCGAAGTTGAAGACATGTTGAAATCGACTGCTGTTCTAGTCACGACCTTTCGCGCAGCGATGATTATTGGATTAGGATCGGCATCTTTTGAAATCCTGCGCTACCTCGTTGAACGACTGCCCGTAATGGTCACTCCATCTTGGGTAACGACGGAATCGCAGCCAGTGGCAATCGTAGACGTCTTGCACTGGCTCGTCCGCTGCTTGGAAGTTCCGGCGACCACCGGGCAAACGCTGGAGATTGGTGGGCCCGACATATTGCCGTACCGTGAGCTTATGCGGATCATGGCGGAGGAACTGCATATTCCGAAGCGATTGATTGTGCCCGTTCCAATTCTTACGCCTAAGCTCAGTTCGCTTTGGATCAGTCTCGTCACTCCGGTTTCTTACAGGATCGCAAGACCGCTGGCTGAAGGTCTTCGCAATCGCGTGGTCGTTACCGACGATAAAACCTAACGTTTGATGCCTCATAAACCGCTGGGAGTTCGAGAATCGCAGTTTGTACCACCCACGTTTTGGCTACGATAAATGGATCTGGCGATGAGCACATCATCCTTAACATGTCGATATCCAAACATTACCAGTCACCAGGGGTCGATCGCAACATCATCAGGCATCATCAGGTGCCATCCATGGGGCCATCCACTTTGTGCGGATGGATTGAATATGGCCGCTTGGCCAAACATGCTCGTTGGTGTTCAGATTCCAGGGGCGATGCCCTTGGTTGGATGCCCAACGGGCCGTTTTCGCCAACGGCGATAATCAATCAGTCAACACGACGGTAATCGTTCAATCGTTATTCGTGCCTGTCGAACCATCCACGTGATGTGCACACTTTCTTTCGCCGCAGAGTACTACCAATGGAATCCACTCTGCGTTCTCCGCGTCTCTGCGTTTCCATCTTCTCCTCACCACCTCGAACAACTCGCACATTCCATTCCATATCCAGGTGAGTGGCATGATTCGCGCCTATTTACCTTGTCATAACAGAGCCAAAATCCTGATTGGGCAGAAACATCGAACGCAGAAAAATGAGTGTCCTATCTTTCTGCGTTCGATTTTTCTGCCACTACAGAGTTAGCGGTGAGGACTTAGCAAAAGGACTTGAACAAGTGGTTGGCACCGATACCAGAGACGTGCATGTTGTTGATGCCTATATCGGGACACGAGTGGTACTCATTCGTGGTCGGTATTCTGCTTTAGCAGTTGCGTAAACATTTCTAAGCAACGATGAAGAGCTTACCGTCTCGGTCGCGGACTTGAGATTTGGATTTCAATGAGGCTAGCGTCTTGAGTAAACTCTCTTGAACCGCTTGACTGTTTGAGATCCCCAATAACCGCGTCGCTGATGCAACGGTCTCTGCGGCTTCTGTTCCAATCCCCTCGGCGATGACTTGCATCAAGGCACTGCGTATCTCTTCGGGTGCGATGTTTTCCAACTTTCGCAATTGCGATATCTCGGTTGACCGGCGATTGCGAACCGGGAACACTTCTTGTTCGGGCAAATACAAAAAGCCCTTGCGGACTTCGACACTTCCACGATCCGCCAAAATGCCAACCGCTTCATCGATGCGATCTCTCACCGTTGCGATCATGCGGCCCTTGCCAAGCAACGAGAGAAGGCGTCTACCGATTTCATCAACAGAAATCGGGGCTTCAATGATTGCGATTTGACGAATCGCTTTTTGAAGCTGCCGATCGGTTAAATCCATGAGCCCGAGCTCTTCGTCGCTGATCACGAAATCGGCTACCGTGTAATCAATCGCTCGCGTGGATTCGATCGAGCCCTCGTCCGCAGTCGATCTTGTCCAGAATGGCTTGGCGGATTTACGACTTGCTTCACTTGAGCCGGTGCGCGAAAGTGGGGATGCTGATTGCGATCGATCGATTTCATTCCATTGCGATCTCGCTTTTTTGATCGCTTTGAGAATCAATTCCGTTTGTTGCTCTGG
>Ga0315899_10002749_pt1 | contig 19318 bp, 3 predicted proteins | sample LakEriMetagenome_2_FD_203518 | JGI IMG/M metagenome (GOLD analysis project Ga0315899, IMG submission 203518) | Freshwater fungal communities from buoy surface, Lake Erie, Ohio, United States - Buoy 4 MA112 | ecosystem: Environmental > Aquatic > Freshwater > Lake | place: USA: Lake Erie, Ohio... | reverse complement strand
CAGATGTATTCCAGTTTGTATTTAGGCATAGGGATGTGAGGTGAGGTTGCACCGGCGTCCGCTTCGGGGTTGCTGACCGGAACGGCACGTCGGTACGAATTTTGACAGCAGGTTCCGTGCCAAATTTGCCGCAGAGTCTGTGCGATATTCCTTCCGCTGAAACCAGACGACAGTCCAGGGGAAAGCAGGACCGTCACTCCAACCTGAGGTCGCTCCAGAAGCTGAATTCATTCATCCAGTCGCTCGCCCGGTTTTCGATGCGGATGGTGACCTTTTTGCCCTGGTAGGCGGAGAGGTCCCAGGTTTGCTTTTTCCAGCGTTTGCCGGGATTGGCGGCATTGATGCTGGCGGAACCGGCGAGGCGTTCGCCGTTGGCGGTGGCGCGGAGGTCCCAGTCGCCGTTGCCGTGGCTGGCGACCCAGACCGAGAGTTTGGCTGACTTGCCGGCGGGGAGTTCGATGGTGCGGACGAGGGCGCTGGCTTCGGTGCGGCTCTTCGGGTGGAGGACGAGGACATTTTTCCGGCCGTGGTATTCCACGAGTTTGGTGGGAGTGCCTTCGAAGTCGGGGGCGTCGAGGTCCCAGTCGGGATTCCAGAGGCTGGCGGATTCGCGGTCGCGGCGTTTCGGGTCCCAGAGGTCGGAACCGTCGGAGGCTTCCGTTTCCGGGGCGGCGGCGGTTTCCACGCTGAGGATGAGGTGTTCCTTCTTTTCCTTCGTGAGGGGGCCTTCTTCGGGCGGGGCGAGGATGTACCACATGAGGTCGCGGAACTGATCGTCCGGCAGTTCGCCGAAGCCCATGGGCATGAGGCTCTGGTGGGTATTGACGGATTTCCGGATATCGCCGCGGGGGACGACGGTCTTCACGCCGCCGATGCCAAGGAGGGTCAATTGGGTGGGCGTGTCCTCGATGACGCGGCCGGCGATGGTGCGGTCGTCTCTGGTGGTGACGATGAAGTTTTCGTAGCCATTCCCGATGATCTGGTTGGGATCGATGACATTGGCGAGGAGGGCGTCGAGATTGCTGCGGCCGGAGCCGATCAGTTCCGGGCCGACCTCCTGACCGCCGCCGTGGAACTTGTGGCAGGTCGCGCAGGTGGCCGTGAAGATGGCCTTCCCGTTCGCGAGATCCGGTTCGCCGGTGAGGGCGGCCTTCTTTTTCCGGGCGATGAGCGCCTTGAGGTCGTCCGACGATTCATTCCATGCGCCCAGCAGGGAGCCGGCGCGGTCCTTGAGGTCTTCGTTCTGGGCGAGGCTGCGGCGGACACTGACGGGAATGTCGGACGGATTGACTTTGCCGCTGGCGACCCATTTGCCTTCGACGGCATCAAGGAGGCGGCTCGCCCAGTCGCCCCGGGTGACAAGCACTTCGGCGGCGGCGGTGCGCAGCGACGGGCTGTAGCCCTGCCATGCCTTGAGCATGGCATTCGCCAGATCCATGCCGCCCAACTCGCCGGCGGCGCGCAGGACTTCCACGGTGAGGTTGTCGGGCGATTTCTGCTCCAGCAGCTTCAGCATGCCGGCGCGCGCGGCGTCGCTCTTGAGCCGGCGCACGGTGCGGATGGATTCGATGCGCTTCTGCACGTCCGCCTTTTCGTCGAGCACCACGCCCATGAGCGCGGCCACGGCATTCGGGTCGCCCCACAGCGTGGCGAGTCGTCCGGCAAGGTTGCGCACGTCCTCGGCCTTACTGGCGCGCCAGTGGGCGAAGAGCGGCGCGGGGTCGTATTGGGCAGGCTTCAGCGCGCCGGCTTCCTGGGCTTTCAGCATGCCGTCGAGGGCGTGTGCGGTGAGCGCGTCGTTGTCTTTGATCCTGTCGAGGAAGCCGAGCAGGAGGTCCATGTTCCCCACGCTGCGCGTGTCGGTGATGCGGCGGGCAGACTTATAGGTGAGACCAAGGCTGAGGGGTTTGGTTTGGGGAGCGAGGTCGGCGAGCATTGGCAGGTAACGCTCTGGCATCACTGCCACCTCCGACTCCAGGGCCATCCAAACCGCAAAAGCGAGGGTCCGGTCTGCATTGGCTGATTTTTCGAGCAATGGTTTCAGCAGCGGGGTGATGTCCGGTCCGGCTGGCTCCAGAGTTTTTACTGTCAAACCACCGCCCAGGCCCCACCGTCGAGCCGCCACCGCCACGGCATGACGCACCGAAGGTTCGGGGTCGCTGGCCAGAGTAATCAGCCATCCGGGAAGGTCTGCATCCGAACGCTCGTCTGATGCCCACAAGGCAGCGGCTTTACGCAGTCCCTCGTCTTCGGAAACCGCGGCATTCGCGGCTTCCCCGGCGTTCATGCGACGGCGGTCCACCTGCTTCCAGCCTGGACTGCGCGACATCCCCGCCAGTTTCTTCCCCTCGTCGCTGCCCGTGTAGCAAACGCGCCAGATGCGGCCCTTTTCGCGGTCCACGCCACCGGGGTTGGCCTGGGCGTTCTGGTAGCACGGATACTTGTCGCACCAGTCCATGACCCAGAGGAAGCCGTCGGGTCCGGTCTGGATGCTGACGGGCCGGAACCAGCCGTCGTTGGCGCGGAGGAAGTCGCGGACGGGTTTGGCCTGGAAGGTGGCTCCCGCGGGTTCGAGGGCTTCTTCGTGGATGGCATTGTCGTGGATGTTGCCGAAGAAGGCGTGGCCGTGGGTGTCGGCGGGATAGATGCCGCCCTTGTAGATCTGGAAGCCGGCGTAGGCAGCGCGGAAGTGACGCGGGTGGTCCTTGGGGACGATGCTGGGGAGGAGTTCGTAGGCGTAGGGATTCTCCGGGGCACCGCCCTGACGCGTGTAGATACCGCCGGGGGCCATGTGGAAGAGGTGATCGATAACGCAGGCCTCGACGAAGGCATTGCCGCGGACATCGAAATCCACGCCCCACGGATTGCTCGTGCCGTCGGCATAGACTTCGTGGAAGGCGACGGATGGCGCGTCGTCATTCGCGGTGAAGTTCACGCGGTAGACCCCGGCATTGAGGGTGTTGCCCTTGTCGTCCGGTTCGCCGGGGTGGCGGACCTTGCTGTGCGTGAAGACGCCGTGGGTGAAATACATGTAGCCATCGGGTCCCCAGCAGAAGCTGTTGAGCAATTCGTGGCGGTCCTCGAGGCCGAAGCCGGTGAGGACCGTCTTGTATTCGTCCGCTTTGTCATCGCCGTCGGTGTCGCGGAAAAAGAACATATTCGGTGCCTGGCCAACGAAGACGCCGCCGTAGCCGCAGAGCACCGCGGTGGCGAGATTGAGGCCCTCGGCGAAGACCGTGCGCTTGTCCGCTTTGCCGTCATTGTCGGTGTCCTCGAGAATGACGACCTTGTCCCGCGGAGAGTTGGCATCGGTCTTCACGACCGGGCGGAATTCCTCATCGGCGGCCGTTTTGCTGTAATCGTTCGGGGTCCCGGCTCCGCTGGGGTATTCGAAGAGTTCAATGACCCAGAGGCGGCCGCGGTGGTCCCATGTCATGGCCACGGGATTCACGACCAATGGTTCGGCAGCGAAGTTGCGGACTTCGTAGCCGTCCGGCACCTTCATTTTCGCGATGGCTTCCTCGACCGTTGGGCAGGGATTCTGAGTCGGAAGGTAGGTGCCGTCGAGTTCCTTCGCGGGCACGGGAAGGACCGGCAGAGCAAGTGAGAGAAAACGGAGGAATCGCAGCATGACGAGATGACCGTGGAGCCTGCCCGCCTCTTTGGCAATCCCCGCAAAAGCGAAACGGCGGGCAGCCCGCAGCGGAGCGCCTGCCGTTCCGGAAGGGAGCATGCCTCAGCGCTGCAGCAAGACCCGGACGCGCAGGTAACGGCGGCTGTGGCCATCGACTGGGCGCGTATCCGAAGCCTTCCAGATTTCCGTGGCTCCTTCTGTGCCGATGCGTGATTCCACGACCGAACCCGAACTCCACGTGACCAGATCGTCCGACACTTCCGCAATGTAGGTGAGTCCGGCACCGGGGTAGCGTGGGTAGGTAATGGAGAGAACACCGCCCTCGACCGACGGCTGCGGGAGACCCTGCTGCGAACTGACGGCCGGATTCATGCCGAGCGCGAACTCGATGAGATTGGGAATGCCATCGCGGTCCGGATCGCGGTCCGCGCCCGTGACATTCGGATCGGCGCTGCCAAGGAAGCGGACCGCCCATGCATCGTAGCTGTCCTCCACGACGACTGAGAGATCATCCGAAACCGCCGACGTTCCGGTGGCGGTGAGCCGGAGCACATAGACGCCCGGGGTAGTGAACGTGGCGGTGGTCGCCAGCTCCGTCGGCCTGCTGAACGTGACCGGGGCGGGACCGCTCACGCGCGTCCATCCGAAGCTGACGCCAGCCGGATTCTGCGATCCGAAGCTGACGATGCCTTCGAGTTCCAGCGGGGCCGGGATGGCGACCGAGGTGTCTTCACCCGCGAAGACACCGAAGATGCCATTGAGTCCGGGATTCGGCACGGTGGCGCGCCATGAACTCTTCAGTCCCCATGAATTGCGGGGGGCCGTGGCTGTCACAATTTCAAGGGAAGCCCCGCCGCCGTCTGTCGAGGGATACCAGTTGTCGAGGTAATCGAAGTCGAGAATCCCGAGTTGGGCTCCGTCGATTTCCATGCGCAGCCGTTCCCCGGCATTGCTGAGACTGCCACTGTAGGTTCCCGCGAATGGAGCGCCGGGATAGCGCGCCAGAAAGGCCGCCTGCGAGACATTCGAGATGACCGTGAAAGCCCCCGGGACGAGAACCGATCCCGGAGCAAACTGGAACGCGATGCCATTCACAAAGCGCACCCGGGCAAGGTCCAGCGTAGCGCTGGCACTGATGTTGTGCAGTTCCACGAATTCCGGAGTGCCGGCACCCGGCGGATTGTACATGACTTCCGTGATGCGGAGATTCTCGAGGAGCGGATTGAGTGCCGTGAGATCCGTGGCATTCGAGTAGCCCGGAGTCGGCAGGACGAAGAACGAGAGCGCCGATCCGCCATCGGGCAGACGACCCTGCGAAACATCTTCCGTCTGCGGCTCAAGCATGATCTGGTCGATGACCCGTCCGGAAGAGTCGAGCAGCGCCAGAGGTTCACGCAGCCGGTTGAGGCCGAAGGCAAGGTGATTGGAGCCAGCGTCCGTGCGCCCGTCCGCAATGCAGCGGATGAAGCCCTGCGGTCCGATGAAGCTAAGCGGAGCAAAGGGTGAACGGGCCGGGTAATTGATCGGATCGTCCGTCAGCGCCAGCCCGGCGAGGGCCACTGGAAGACTGGCCGGATTGTGCAGTTCCACGAAATCGTCTTCGAGGATGAAATCGTTGGCAGCCGACCATTCATTGATGCGCAGCCCAGTCGCTGACGACAGTTCGGCTGGCTGATTTGCCGCGCCGAGGGATGGATCAGTGAGCGCCCATGACAGATCCGTGCAGAGCCGGCCGATTGATTTGTCAGCCACCTGGAAACCGAAGGCGATGCCATCGATGAGCGGGGCGGCCGCGGTCGTTCCCGAGTGCAGGTAGACAGCGTCGCCATCGCGGTCGAGCCCGAAGCCCGCCTGGTCGAGCCGGAGGACGAGGTAGCCTCCTGCGGGGATGACCGTGCCGGCCGGGAAGATGTAACGGGGGCTGCCGCCGGAGGCGAGAGGACGTTCCGAGAGCGACCAGCCCTCCATGCTGACTGGGTTGCTGCCGAGGTTGCGGAATTCCATGACATCCGGACGCTGCAGTCCCTGCGGCCATGCGCTGACATTCTCCGCGAGGATTTCGTTGATGACGACCGGCTGGGCGGTGGCGCGCACCGTGAAGGTCCGCGAGGCTGTGGGCACCGTCTGCCAGACGCCGGCGTCCGTGCGGCCGAGCACCGTGACCTGATGCGGCCCTTCCGCGAGCCCCGTGAGCGTCAGCGGCGTGCCGATCGGAGTTTCCGCGGACAGCGGACCACCATCGAGCGAGAACCGGTAGCTCGTATAGCCCCAGTTGAAGGCAGGGGCCGTGCCTGCGATGAAGGACCCACCCGGTCCCACCGCGAGCGTGACGGATTCTCCGGTGACCGGCACGGGAGGTGCACCCCCGATGGCAATCCCATCCTTCTGGAGCCCACCGCGGTTGCCGCCGAACATGCCCGTGCAAAGCGCCGGCGAGAGCGGACCGGGCACGAAAGCCGACTGGATGGCCGAGGCGGCCACCCTTCCCTGATCGACCGTTCCCGCCGTGAGCGTGGCCGGAGGCACAAGGCTGGACGTTCCGAGGCGCGAGGAAGTGAAGAAATTGCCGCTGCCCGGTCCGGTCCATGCGAGGCCGGCCGGGAGGAGATTGCCATCCATGCGGACCGTCAGGCTCGATGGATTGTAATTGGTGATGAGCGCGGGGCAGTCATCGATGATGTTGTCCGCGATATAGGCCCCCTGCCCTGCGGTGAGCGGGGACAGCGGAGCACCGGAATCCGAGAAGCTGAAGGCAGCGATGCCGGTGCCGGATCCGTAGGACCGGCTGACCCGGAAGACCGTGTTCGAGACAAAGCTGAAGCGGTTGCGGTTCCGCGCGAGGACAGCGTGGTCGACATCGTAGAACAGATTATTGAGGATGGTCCATTCCGAGACCTCCGTGCCGTCTTCACCCCCGCCAATCGCATTGGCCGTGTCGGCCGGGTCGCTCCGGCGGGTGTCCTGGTGCACGCCGAAGAAGACATTGTTCTCGATCCATGCATCGGTGGCATTGAGTTCAAGACACTCATCCGTCGATCCATCGAAGGTATTGCCGATGACCTGAAGGATGGCCGCTGGGCGGTTGCCGCCCGTGAAGGAAATCGTGTCACCCGTGCCCCATGAATGCCCAAAGTAGTTGCGGCGGAAGATGGCGTAGCCCGCAGCAGGCGGACCATTGCGGCCCACGATGAGCGGCGGAGCTGTCGTCGTGTTGAAGGTGCCGGGATAGCTTGGGAAAGTGGAATTGGAAACGAGGAAGGAACTGCTGTCCGTGTGGAGGTAGGTCACGGCGGGAGAGTTGCCCCATGCCATGCTGTCGAGAATGACACTGCCGCTGAGGACATGGCATTTCGCCGTGATGCCGTTCTGGGCAGTGCCCGCAGCATTCTCGATGTCCGCAAAGGTGATGCGGCTCTCGAGGGTGGCATTGCGGAAGACGATGCCACCCCATGGGCCGGTGGCTCCGGGAGCGGACGAGAAACGGATGCGGTTGGCCTCCGTGCCCTGGGCCACCAAGCGGCCGGTACCCGTCACTTCGATGCTGGCGCCTGGTTCCATGAAGACACTGGCACCCGCCCCGATGGTGAGCGTGACTCCGCTGGGGACGGTGAGAGTGCCGCTGACCACCCACGGCCCACCCGTGGCGATCCATGTTTCGCTGGCCGCCAGCGTTCCTGTTTTCTGAGCCACGCTGCCGTCGTCGAACCAGATTTCGAGCATCTGGCTATCAATGACCGCATCCCCTGCGCCGAGCGCGCGGATGGTGAGGCGGTTGATGCCCGGGCGGAGAGTGAAAGCGGTGCCGGCTGACCATGGGGCCAGTCCATTGCCGCCCTCTCCGTCGCCCGCAGCGCTGCCGCCGCCTGTGTCGTTGTAGTTGTCCGGGAGGATATCGACATTATTGATGCGGATCCTGCGGACGCGGCTGGAATCGACCGTGCCGGAGAGTCCGCTGTTGCTGGCAGCGGTCGCTCTCGGAAATCCATTCTGAATGGGCAGACTTGTGGTGACGGTGAGCGGAGCCGGCGGATCGTAGCTGGCGCTGTAGCCGAGCACCGTGCGGAGAATGTGATCGCGGCGGGACTGATTGAACGTGCGGATGGCATCGCGGGCAGACGTGCTGACGCCACCGGCCGGACCTCCCCAGTTGCCGAGGGCATTTTCGACGGCCGCATTGAACCGCGCGGGCAGGAAGACCGTGTTCAGCAGGTCGACCATCTGTGCCTTGTAGCGCTGATTCGCTTCCGGGATGGTGAACATGGGAGCGAGGGCCGGCAGACGTTCTCCGCTCGTGCTGAAATTCCCCGTCACCTGATAAACCGTGGCGGTGGGATTGGTGGGGTCGAGTGAACTCGTATTGCCGCCGAGGCCCCAGACGGTGTCGAAATCGTGCGCCAGGGGGATGAAGCGTGGGTCGACGATGCCGCGGTAGAGTCCGTAGTCATCGTTGCTGCCATTCGAGAGATTCGTCTCGTTGTGATTGACGATGGCCTGGAACGCGCACCAGCGGAGCCAGTATTCGAGGTTCACGACTGCCTCCATCTGGGGAACGGTGGGAGCGGTGGAACCTGCGAAGGTCCGCATGAGGGTATTCAGATCGGTCCAGTCGTTGAGGCCTTCGTTGGAATTCTTGATCCAGCCGTCGCTGATGTAGCCATTGGCATTGGGGACGCCGGGTGAGCTTTCGCGGACCGTGAAATTCTGGTGCGGGCGGACCTTTTTGTAGAGGTTGCCATCGTCGTCGAGCGGGCGGCGGTAGTTAAGGTATTCGCCGCCGGCTGGCTGCAGGTGAATGAAGTAACCGAAGCTATGCTGCTGGTTGTTGCTGGCGCGGTTGGTGCCATTGAGGCGGACCTGGACTGGCCACGAGCGTTCGTGGATGAGTCCGGCGGCGTCCATGAGGGTACTGGCGAGATGCCCGAGGTGCGGGTGCCACACGTTGAGGTTCATTTCCGTGTCGCCATTCCAGTCGTTGTCCTTGGGGATATTGAGTCTCCAGTTGTTGACGGAATTGCCGCGCGAGCCGGCCCCGCGGACCCGGAGGCCGCAGCGGTAGCGGATTTCGATGTCGCTGCCCTGTCTGGTGATGAGGGTGACATTGATCTGGGCGTCGCTGTTCCGGTTCCAGCTGCCGGACATGAAGAGGTCGGTATCGGCGGTCGCACCGGCGAGCCGGTAGATCGGATAGTTGCTGTTCCAGACTTCCTCATCGACGCGGTAGAAGGCATTGGCGGCCTGCACGAGCGTCCCGCCGAGGTTGCGGCCCGCCGGTGGCCACGTGCGACCGAGCCCGGCGCCATCAGTGGCGGCCACGTAGAATTCGATGGAACTACCCACCGCCTGGGGAGGAATGACGGCTCCAAAGACGGCGTCGCCCGCTGCTCCATCGCCAGCCGTGCCCAGATCGGACATGGCGAGTTGGGCGAAGGCACCTGGTGTCGCCGTGGAAACCCGCCAGAACAGAGAAACCTGGAGCGGGTCGATGGCGTCGTCCCGGACCCTCGCGGTCACAGTGACCGGCTGGGTCGACGACGGGATGGCCGGGCTGTGCATGACGTTGTCAATGAGCGGAGCGGTGGCAGCCGAGCGCACGCTGTTGGGCTGACCGGGTGTGGGATTGCTCTGGGAAGCCGCCCAGTTGGCTCCCACTTTGCTGGAGACGGCGGGGTTGATGAGTTCGAGGGACGAGCCGCCTCCGTCGTGCCGGGCGAACCAGTTCCATCCGGTTTGGCCACCAAGTGTTTCCTCGCGGCGTTCTGCCCAGTCGCCTTCGTCTGCGTAGGTGACTTCGCTGACAAGAGCACCCGAGGCCGTCACGAACCGCACGCGTTCGCCGCCATTGCTCAGTTCGCCGGTCCATCCACCGCGCAGGAGGGGAACGCTTCCGTAGGCCGCCGAGAAGGCGGTGGGGTTGGCAGCAATGACAAGGAATCCTGAGCCCGGAATGACCGTGCCGTCCGGGATGGTGAAGCCGATGCCCGCATCGATCTTCCAGCCGGAGACGTCGAGTCCACCGGGGTTCCCGTTGAAGATTTCGAGGAATTCCTCCGCTGGGTTCAGCGTGGCCGGGCTGTACATGATTTCGTTGATGACGACCTTGGCCAGATCGACGCCGACGGAGATCGTGGCGGTGGCGATGGCAGATGTCAGTTCGCCGTCGCTGGCGCGGTAAGTGAAGCGGTCGATGCCCGAGAAGCCGGGATTCGGCTGGTAGGTGAAGCTTCCGTCGGGGGCGAGGGTCAGAGTGCCGTTGGCGGTCGTATCGATGAGGATGGCCGTGAGCGTCTGGCCATCGACATCCGTATCGTTGCGGAGCACACCCTCGGCTGGAGAAACTGCGAGGAAGCTATCGAGTCCCGTGCCGAAGCTGTCGTTCGAGGCGACCGGGGCATCGTTTACCGGAGCGATGGTGAGAGTTACATTGGTGGTGGATGCCGAGTCGCGGAGGCCGTCGTTGGCGCGGTACGTGAACGTATCCACTCCATTGCTGTCGGCTCTGGGAGTGTAGAGGAAGGAACCATTGGCCTGGAGAGCGAGAGTTCCCTTCAATGGCGGAGTGACCAGCGCAGCGGTGAGCGGATCGTTATCGGGATCCGTGTCATTGGCGAGCACACCGGGAGCACTGATGGAAAGCGCGGTATCTTCCGTGCCCTCGTAGCTGTCCGGATTCGGGACCGGACGCCCATTGAAGCGCAGGGTCACGGTCACCGGGGCGGATTGAGCAATGCCATCGCTGGCGCGGTACTGGAACGTGATATTTCCGGTGAACGCTCCGGGAGGCACGAACGAGAACGATCCGTCCGTGTTGAGAGTCAGCGTGCCGGCATCCGGCGGGGAGACGAGCACGGCCGTGAGGATGGTGCCGGTATCGGCATCCGTGTCATTGGCAAGGACGCCGGGAGCGGAAACATCAAGCCGGGTGCCTGGATCGCCCGCGAAGGCATCAGGCAGGGCCACGGGTTCATCATTGACGTTATTGACTGTGATGGTGACGGTTACAGCAGTGGAAAGGCCGCCGTCATCCCTTGCCGAGTAGGTAAAGACATCCGTTCCGGCGAAATCCGGATTCGGGACATAGCGGAACGAACCATCCGGGCGGAGTGTCAGATTTCCGCTGGTTGGCCCGGTCACGAGAACGGCGGTCAAGGGATCGCCGTCCGCATCTGAATCGTTGGCCAGCACGCCGGTGGCGGCGGGCACGTCGAGTGCGATGTCTTCCGTGGCGGTGTAGGTATCAGCGACCGCGCGGGGCCGCACATTTGGTCCGGGAACCACGTTGATGGCGACGGTGGCCGATCCGGAATTCAGTCCTCTGTTATCCTGAGCAATGTAGGTGAAGGTATCTGTGCCGAGGAATCCATTATTGGGAGTGTAGGTGAAGGTTCCGTCGGGATTGATGCTGATGCTGCCGTTCGCGGGATTGGTGTGCGAGAGGATGCGGAGGACGGTGCCGGCGTCGGCATCCGTGTCGTTGGCGAGCAGGCTGGCGGCCACGGCGCGGGTGAGTCTGAGCCGCAGATTGAAGCTGATGTCCGAGCTGGTGGGCAGGTTCTGATGGATTTCCGTGGCGAAAGAGTTCTCACCTGCTCGCAGGGATGCGAGGGGAACCGTGAAGTTCGCAGTCGCGTTATTCGAGGAATTCGCGCAGTAGAAATCGAAGGCCGGATTTGGGTTGTCCGCTGCTGCGGGCATCGTGGGCGTGCGGCCCAGCTCGCTGCCATTGAGGAAGACAATGCCGCCATCGTCGAAGACCAGCGAAACTTCCGCAGCCGTCACGTTGTACAGTTCACCGATGGTGAATGCCCGGCGGAAATAGGTCGTGGCGTACCGGTTGCTCTCTCCTGTCTGGTAGCCGGGCGTGGGGTTGTCCTCCACGATGGTGACTTCGTCGCCGTTGCCGTAGCCGAGTTCCGCGCCGCCCGATTTCCATGTGGCGTCGTCGAATTCCGGGGCGCGCCATGCCGTTCCCTGGTCGGATCCGTTATCGAGGTACTTCCAGATGCTGGAGACGGTACTGGAGCCGTAGGGGACCACATCGTCGGTAACCGTTCCGGCAGTCAGGGCGGTGACCGTCAGCGGGGTATTGCGAGGGGTGCTGTAGACGTCGTTGACGGCGGTGGGCGGGGAGCCGAGACCGACCACGTCGATGCGGACGGTGACGTCCTGCGAAGTGGCCGAACCGTCGCTGCAGCGGTAGATGAAGCTGGCCTGTCCGGCAAAGGCGGGAGCGGGTGTGAAGGTGAATGATCCATCCGGGCGGAGCACCAGTGTACCCTGCTGAGCGGTCACATTGGTGACAAGCTGGGCCACGAGTTCCGAGCGGTCATTGTCAACGTCAGTATCGTTGCGGAGCACACCTTCCGCAGCGCTCACCGTGAGGGTCTGCTGCTGGTTGGTGGTGTAGTTGTCCGGGGCGGCGACGGGAGCATCGTTGACGGGGCTGACGATGAGTTCGACGGTCGCCGTGTTCGACGGAGCCGGATCCGTGGCATCGAAGGCGCGGTAGGTGAACGATTGGGTTCCGAAGTAATTGGCGGGTGGGCTGTAGGAGAAGTTGCCGCTCGGGTCGAGGACGAGGGAACCCAGGGAAGGCCCGCTTACCAGTTCTGCGCGCACCGGGTTGCCGGTATCATTGGCGAGGATTCCGGTGCCACTGGAAAGGGTGGTGATGCTGACATTATCGATGAAGGCGACGCCCCATTCTGAATTGACGGTGGTTTTGTTGGTGTAGCCGCCGAGAATGAGAGTGTGCGAGCCAGCCGGGAGGTTGACATCATAGGTTTGCCGGGCCCACTGGGTGTTCAGGTCGCCGTCCCCGTTCCCGGTTCCGAAGAGCTGGCCGATGAATCGGCCCTGAGTCACGTTGATGTCGCCGTAGCGGTCGCCATTCAGACTCATGGCAAAGGCGGAGAACTCGTCCGGTTCGAGACCGCCGCGTGTTCCGATGCGCCAGTCGAAGGCGATGCGGACGGAGGCAGGAGCGCCGAGATCGAAGGTGCGTCTCCAGCCACCCGAGAAGCCCGACGAATTGTTGACCCGGCCGGTCTCGACAGTCAGCATGCCGCCGGGATTTCCTCCGGTGGCGACGGTGGCCCCGGAAGCATTGTTCGGGCGGTTGGTGCCGAAGGTGTCGTCGGCATAGACGAATCCCTGGGTACTGTCGCCACCGGGACTGAACTGGACATCGAGTCCGACGTCTGAGCTGGTGTAGCTGCTGCCGCCCGCCTGGTGGAGTTCGACGGCGAGGACGTTATTACCCGGCACGAGCAGTCCCGCTGGGATTGTAATGGTATCGCTGGTGTAGACGGATTCGTCGGCGATGCTGTTGATGACCGAGGTATTGGTCGTGACGGGCCCGGTTGGAAAGATCTGATCGGGAGCCATGCGTACCTGATGGATCTGCTGACCATTCAGGTAAACGATCATGCCATCATCCACCACGTGCCGGAGTTGCCATGAGGTGACGGCTGCCTGGGCGGCGGTCAGGCTGAAGGTTTTCCGGAAGAGGTAGGTGGTGACGTTGTACGGTCCGCCGCTGGTGTTGAGACCCTGAAGGATATTGGGGGCATTCGGGAAAGCACCGATGCCGCCCGCCTGGATGGGCATGGGCGAGGTTCCCCATGGGGAGACCGTCGATGTTGTCGGATCGAATCCGAGAGCACGCCAGTCGCGCCCGGCTCCATCTGTCGGATAGCTGTCTGAGGTCTGACCGTTCTGGTTATTCCGGATGCGGTCGAGGTAGGCCCAGTCGCCAGTGACCACGTTGGCAGCAGGCTCGAAATCCGCCGAGACGAGGGACGCCGAGGCGGTGCTGAGCACGGTATCCTCGTTCAGGGTATAGCTGTCGTTCACGGCGACCGGGGCCCCGCGGAGGACGGCGGGGAGGAGACAGCAGAGAGCGAACCGCGGAACGGCACGCAGACCAGAGATCATGGGCATGGCAGAACAAAAAGGGTTGTCAGGGGCACAGGAAACCTGACGGATTTGTGACGAATGTAGACTGGGGCAGCGGGGGCGCAAGGTACGCACCTCCCTATTGCGCCTAAGGGAATTCCCTGGTCGAGGCCAAGGGAAGCGTCGATTCAGCAGGGTTTAATGCATAAGGGATCACCAGATGATGAAAATTCGTCCGGTTGCCGGTCTCCGGGAAGGAAACTCGCTCGTCCTTACCGTTTTGGTTTCGATTTGAGGGAACTGAGGTAGGCGACGATGTCGCGCAGTTCACGGCGGGAGAGGATGGCCTCCATGGGGGGCATGCCGGAGACGGGCGGGGGCATTTCCCTGATCTGGGAACGCTCGATGCGGCGGATTTCACCTTCCGGAAGGCGGATAGTGACATTGGTTTCCGAGGAAGCGGCGAGGGTTCCGGCCACCACGGATCCGTCGGTGAGGGTGGCGGTGACGATTCCGAAGCCATCCGCGACGGTGGCACTTGGATTGAGGAGGGATTCGAGCAGGGCAGCACGGTCGCGCAGCGATCCGATTTCGTGGAGGGCAGGGCCGATGCCGCTGCCGGGATTGGCATCGAAGCGGTGGCAGGCCACGCAACCGGCGGAGACATCGCTCAGGCAGATCCGTCGTCCGGCGGCGGGGTCGCCGCCTTCGAGGCAATCGCGCCATGCGACGGCGATGGGTGCATCATCGGGCACTGCGGTCAGCTTCTGGAGAGCGGGTGCCAGTTCCGGGTAGGAGCCGGCGGCTTCGCGGAAATCGAGGAGGAGGGCGGCGGGCAATGATGGCTCGCTCATGCGGGCACCGAGGACATGGCCTGCTTCCGGTGTTTTCAGTTCACCGAGAATCCGGCAGGCGGCCTGCTGGAGCCGGACTGGTGCGCTTTCCCGCAGAAGGCGATCGCATTCGGCCGGAGTGGCTGCGGGGTTGATGTGGCGGAAGGAATCGAGTGCCGTGATGGCAACTCCGTTGTCTTTGTCGCGGATGGCGGAGGTGATCGCATGGAGGACGCCGGGCGACGATCCGTGGCTGGCGGCGAGGAGACGGATGGCGGCTTGCCGGGTTGCGGGAGCGAGGGCCGCGTCCGCCAGTGCTGTGGTCAGGCGTTCCGCAGGGAAAGGAAGCTGGTGTGCGAGGGCAACATCGAGGGCCGCGGCCTGCAGGACGGGTTGTTCCAATGCGAGGAGTCCTGGAACGAAGGGCTGCAGCGCCGTCCGGGCGGCTTCGGCATTCCGTTCGGGAAGCTGCCGCGCCATGCCATCGGCGGAGTCGAGACGACTGGGCGATGTCCAGTCGCGCAGCAGATCGAGAGCGAGGCGGCGGATCGGAATGGCGTGATCCGGACTGAGGGCGAAGGCGGCGACGGCCGTGGCGGCGGCGGCGGTCCCGCTGCGGAGCTGCGCTGCGAGAGCACGGCGGAGAACCGACTCCGGCTCGGACGCCTGTGCTTTGCCGAGGAAATCGGCGAGGGACGGCAGGGCTTCCGGAATTCCATCTCCATCGTGGATGGCAATGGCGGCCGCTTCTGCGATGCGCGGATTGGAGTCATTCAGAAACTGAGCGGTGGCGGCATGGCGGAGTCTGGCGAGGGCAAGGACCGCAACTGCCCGGCGGCTGACAGCAGGATCAGCCGCGAGGGCCGAGAGTTCCGCCGGATCGGCGCAGCCCGCGAGTCCCGTGACGATGGCATGGCGGGTGAAGGGCTCCATTTCGGGATCGGCCATGCGCAGCAGGGCGGGAACCGCGGCCTTGCTTCTCCTCGGTCCACAGGCAAGGGCCGCCGCAAGGCGGACACGTGGCAAGGAGTCGGCCAGCAGCCGGACGAGGGCGTCGTCGGTACTCGTAGAGGAAGGTGATTCCGTCGCGACCCTTGCGGCGGCGACGCGGATTTCCGGATCGGGATCCGCCATGGCATCGGCGAGCATGCGGGAATCAGCGAGGCGGCCGGACCGCCAGCCCTGGCCAAGTCCCCAGAGGCCGTGGAGCTGTGCGAGACGCTGACCGGCCTGGCCTGCGGCAGACTGAAGGACATTCCACGCGCTGCGGTCTGCCAGTTCCCACTGGGCACCGCAGCGGATTCGCTGATCGGCATGGGAGAGGAGTTCCGCGAGCCGGGGTTCCGGGAGGGCCTTGAATCCTGCGGCGAGAAGGTTCCTGACTTCTTCGCGGAGGGGATGGCGCTGGGCTGCGGTCACATCGGCGCGCCAGACGGCTCCTTTTCCGTTGAGTTCGTACCCGCTTTCCCAGTCAGTATAATAGAGGGCTCCGTCCGGTCCCCAGCTCATGCCGACGCCCATGATGCCGCTGCTGACGCGCACGTCTTCGGCGAGGCGCCATGCGCTTCCTTCCTGAACGAGCCGCAGGGCATTCATGTGACCCGAGGGGAACTGATTGAGGAAGAACCAGCCGCTCCATTCCGGGGCGAGGGCGGTGCCGGGATTGCAGGCGAATCCGCTCGGGCCGTCGTGGCTCAGAGCGATGGGCGGGGTCAGGAAAATCGGCTGTGCTCCGTGCGGTGTCTGCCAGCGGCCCTCGCTGGTCCACGGGCACCAGTCCTTCATGTACTGCCATGAACAGCGCCAGCCGCTGTCGCTTTCGGGAAGAATCCAGACGAGCCGTTCCTTTTCACCGGGCTTGTCGGCATCGTTGTCGACTCCAAAGAGGTCGCCGGTTTCATTGAAGGCGATTTCCTGAACGTTGCGGAGGCCGTGCGCGAAGACTTCGAAGCGGCTGCCATCCGATTCGCAGCGCAGCACGCAGCCTTCGTGGGGAAAGGAAACTATGTGGCCGTCCTCGCGGCGCTGCACATGGACGCCCTTGTCACCGATCGTCCAGTAGATCCTGCCATCCGGCCCGCGGGTCAGGCCGTGCATGTCGTGTCCGGCATAGGCGAGGTGGATGCCGAAACCGTGCACGAGGGATTCACGGTGTTCCGCCTTGCCGTCGCCATCGCGGTCGGCCACGAGCCAGAGATCCGGGGCGATGGTGGCATAAACATTGCCATTGATGGCGAGGACGCCGGCGGCAATGCCCGTGACATCGGATGCAAAGCCTCCGGCGAATTCGCCAAGGTGATCGGCGGTGCCATTGCCGTCGCGGTCCTCGAGCAGAAGAATCCGTTCCGCGGGCACGGCAAGGTCCTGCCAATCGATGGATCCGTCGCCGTTCCAGTCGCGCAGGTCTCCCCGTGGTCCCCGCAGCATGCCCGGGGCCAGTTTCGCGCGGAGAAACGCACTCTTGGCAGCTACGCTGGTGAGTCCGACGTCGTCGGGAATCCATTCGCTCCACTGACGGATATCGAGGTCGGCCGTCTTGCGGCGGGAGGTCCGGGTCACGAAGACACGGCCTTGTGCATCGACGCTGCAGGCCACCGGATCCGGGACATTGAGGTCACCGCTCCAGCGCTGCGGAACTAGGGACGGGCGTTCCGCGGCCATGAGGGCGGAAGCACAGAAGATGGCGGGCAGCACAAGTTTCAGCATGGAGAAGGACAGTCCTTCGCTCTCGATGGTGCCCTTCGAACGTCAAGGCAAGCCGTTGCGTTCCCCCATCTGCGCGGAGGGAAGGAAGCTGGCTGTGTGTTCCTTTGGCTCAACGAAGCGCAGCCCTGGCTCTGCAGAATGGGGATTCTGATGCAGGCTGTCGTGGGCGCATTCTCCCCGCCGACCCGTTGTTTTGCCATGCCAGCAAGAAAGTCCCGCGGACTGAACCAGGTAACCCGCTGCTAACCTCCGGCCAAAAGAAAAACCGCTCCCTGCCGTGTCTCCGACGGCGACACCGCTCCGGGCTCCCGGGGCCGACAGCATCCGCCAGACATCAGAATCGGACGGGTCGATCCACTCATTGTCGGCCGTCCTTCCCTCGTGCGAGGACCCGGTGATGACCAGATTGCTCCCGCGGGCCTCCTTGATCAGGTGTGACGAGAACTATTTGCTTTTCCCGGCCGCCGGCTGCCAGCCTATCGAGCGGAGGAGCCGCTCGGCTTCCCTGAGCTTTTCCCGGAAGATCGGGTGCTCATCAAGGTAGGCATCGCCTGCGTCGGTGAGCAATTCGAGCGCTTCCTGCGCATGCACGAGGCCCGCAGAAGGATCCCCATGCTCAGCGGCCATGACCCGCGCCGTCTGCAGCTGGGCCGACCCGCGCCGCGCAAGGAATTCCGACCGTCTCTCGCGGAGGTGCGCCGCCTTCCAGATGCGGTCAGCCTCCAGATAGGCCCATGACGCCGACTGATGCTCTCCCGACTTCTCCGCCGCATCGGCAAACCAGTACAGTGTCCCGGCGAGCTGCAGCGCCGGGCCCGGGGAACCTTCGCGCGGCAGCGCTCCAGTCGTCCGATCCCGGCGGACCATGCCGGCAGCTTCTTCGAGAAGAATCCGGCCATCGTCACGGTCGCCCCCACGGGCGGCAATCTCGGCCTCCGTGGCCAGCGAACGGAAGGTTAGGCTGCGGGGAGCATCGCCTGACTTGTGGGCCAGCATGTGCCGACCCGACTGCGTGGCCATCCTGACCAGATCCAGCGGCGTGAGGCCGGCACCGCCGTTCCTGCCGTAGCGAAGCGCCACACGCGCTGCTTCCCGGAAGACCCTCGCCCGCTGACGGCAATCAGCATAATTGGAGAGGTCCTCCGGAATCTCACGCAGCATGCCGGCGTAGCGCAGCATGCCGTCGGCGGCCCGTTCCGCGAGGCCCGGCGGGAACTTCGTGGCAGGGTAGCCGAGGACCTGCCATTCAGACGTACCGCATAGCGCGTCGCCCAGATTGGTCACGACATCGGCCAGCACGCGTTGATCGGCTGGCGTCTGCGTCCTGCCCGAGTCAAGCATCTGGTGCAGAAGTTCGACGCCAGCAGCCACCGATTCGTCATCCCGATCCTGACGCAGCAGTGCAGTCTGAAGGCCCAACTGCACTTCCCGCATTTCCGCAAGGTAAGGCACATGCCCCGGTCGATCGCGAAGCAGAGATTCCAATTCCTCGGCGGCCCGTGTCCATTCCCGCTCAGCCGAAACCCATGAGACCGACGAAGTGAAGCTGCGCGCATCAGTCATTGCCATTCTCACCGTGAAACGGCGGGGGTCGCTCGCCTCTTCGCCGAACTCCGGATCCCAGCGGAACCTGTCCTGCCACTTTTTCACGAGGCTCCTGAGTTCATCGTCTTTCGTTCTCCGGGAAAGGCTGCTGGCCTCCACCAGAAACTGATTCGCCAGTTCCTGCGACTGTTCGATCATCTGACGGCGCTTCTCGGCGAGTCGGCGTTCGGCCTGGAAGCGTTCCCGGGCCCAGCCCGATCCGGCGGCCAGCACGGCGGCGGCGGCGGCCACCGCGACCCAGTGGCGCCGGAGTTTCCGGCCCGTCCAGTAGAGGACCGAAGCCGGACGCGCCTGCACCGGTTGGCCGTCGAGCCAGCGGAGCACATCGGCCTCCAGTTCGGAAACACTCTGGTACCGCCTCGCCCTGGGACCGGAGAGACACTTCTCGGTGATGGCCGCAAGGTCGCGCGGAATCTTCGGAGCCATGGCCCGCAGCCGCAGGCGGTCGTCCGACTGCGCTGCTGCCAGCAGGGCCGGCGGAGCCAGCTTCGTATCGAGGGGCGGACGCCCACTCAGCAGAAAAAACAGAATGGCTCCCAGCGCATGAATATCGCTGAGGGTGTCGACCGACTGCACTTCCCCGCGGGCCTGTTCCGGTGGCATCCAGGCTGGCGATCCGAACAGTTCGCCCTGCCGGGTGAGCGTG
>Ga0315899_10002748_pt1 | contig 19322 bp, 10 predicted proteins | sample LakEriMetagenome_2_FD_203518 | JGI IMG/M metagenome (GOLD analysis project Ga0315899, IMG submission 203518) | Freshwater fungal communities from buoy surface, Lake Erie, Ohio, United States - Buoy 4 MA112 | ecosystem: Environmental > Aquatic > Freshwater > Lake | place: USA: Lake Erie, Ohio... | reverse complement strand
ATTGGATTTGCTCGTCCAAACCAGTATTCTCTTTTTCAAGCCGTTCTGCAGTCTGTTGTGAATGATGCAAGACAAAAGGATTGTTCATGAGCGTCAGAGCCTGCAAAGGTGACGCAGAAAAGGTTCGACTGGGCGCCAAAAGCCCCAGATCCGGAAAATCCAAGCTGGACATAAGGGGGTCGGGAATTCCTCTCCAGACGTATCGGTAAATACTTCGACGATTCGAACCGGGGCTCGTCCAATCGTAAACAGCATAATTCAACTTGGGAGTCGACTGCGGGCCAGGTTGTTGGGTGAAATGTTGAATTGCTGGACCTCCCATCGTTTGGTCGAGTCGACCAGAAATGGCCAACACATAGTCTCGAAATGCATCGGCATCCAACCGCGGACGATTCTGTTTCCAGATAAGGCGATTTTGAGCGTCTACAGCAATCGCCTCGGGTCGATCCACCGACGATTGTTGATAGGTTTGACTGGTGACGATAAGCCTATGTAGCTTCTTAAGTGAACCACCTGCTTCGTCTCGAAACCAGATGGCCAACCAATCGATCAATTCCGGATGCATCGGGACACCACCCATGCGTCCAAAATCACTTGGAGTGTCGCATAGTCCTTGTCCAAAATGATAATGCCAAATGCGATTCACCACGCTTCGCCAGGTCAAGACGTTATCTGGGTGCGAAAGCCATTCCGCCAATGCTGCTCTGCGTTGGGCTTCGCTATTGAGATCTATCGATTCGAATCTTGAAGGCAAATGGGACAAGACTGATAGCGAGCCCGGCAAAACTTCACTTCGAGGCTTTGAGATTTCGCCTCGCTCTAGCAAATGGACTTTCTTTGGTGCCAAGATCGAAGCTGCTTGGTGAGTGCCATTTCCGGCCGGTATGGAAACATTTGTCCCTGCTGCATAAACCCGCCTCTGAGGTGGCAAACTAGCAAGCTCTCGATTAGCGGCCCGGTCAGCGAAATACGCGGAAAGAGTTAAGGTTTGTTCTGGAGAGCGTTCCTCCTCCGAGACTCGCAACGCATGCTCCACATTTCTCGGCAACGCAATCGTTTGCTCGACGGGTGACGCCGTGACACTAATGCGAAATGCTCCAATCAAATGAGAACCGCCATGCAACTGCTTTAAAGTGATGGTCATTGTAGTTCGATCATCGATCGAAACTGGCTCGGCAAATTCGAAGACGGCATGATGAGGCTGTCCCACTTCTGGATGAATCCCCCACGCGGTTTTTGGATCTCCGTCGATCGCTCTTTCGATACCCCACCCGGCCTGATTAAAATCGGCACTTGCACGAGCGATTGGAATCAACTGACCAGTTGCTTTTTCAGGATGAAATAGGGAAACGGTAATCTCGGACAAATGCAAGTTTCCGTTTTCACAACGCCCGGGGCCTTGCATTGGTAAAGAAGCGTGCGGCAACACATCGAGTCTCAAAGCAGTGACTTGTTTCGCATTTGTCCTGGAGCTAAGAACATACGAATCGGTCGGAGGAGAGAGTCCTGAAACGACGTACGATTGCTCGTTGTCTTTCGAAATCGTCGCACCTTCCAAAGAAAGGTACGAATCAAACTCGAGTGCTTGCCAGGACGCCAGTTCATTTTGAAGCAAAATCTCACTTCGAATAAGCTCAACGGCAACTTCATTCGTAAGAACGTTTTGGTCGCGAGTTTGGGCTGCTTGCTTGACCGCAAGAAGCTGCTTACGTTTCCTAGCTACGGTCCCATCTTCGTCATAGGGTACATTCCCTTTGATGATGCCTGCGAAGACCGCTTGGAGTGCATAGTAATCTTCTTGAGACACGGGATCGAATTTATGAGCGTGGCATCGAGCGCAATTGGCTGTTGTGCTATTAAAAGCGGCCATGGTTTGCGTAAGCATGTCGTCCCGGTCTAGGTAATCAAAGGTGACGGGGCCGGTTGAGTAGGTGCTAAGGTCGAATGTGCCCGCGCCGAGAAACCCTAGGGCAGGAATCAAATTCGTTGCCTCCGGTTCAAAAACATCCACCGCAAGCTGCTGGCGAATAAACTGAGCCCAAGGTATATCGCGATTGAGAGACTGAATCACATAATCGCGGTAGGGCCACGCCTCATCTCGACCGACATCGTGTTCGTATCCATGCGAATCAGCGAAGTGAATCGTATCAAACCAATGTCGAGCCCAGCGCTCCCCATAACTTGGCGAATCTAGGAGCTGATCAACGATACGCAAATAATTGCTTTCGTCGGGAGCGTCCAAAAACCGTTGCATTTCGACCGGGCTGGGCGGAAGCCCGATGAGATCATAGTAAAGACGCCGCAGTCGTTCACGTGGACTGGCAATTGGTGAAAGTACTAATCCCTTCTCATTTAGTTTCTCTTCGATAAATGCATCGATCGGATTCGTTCGGTTCAATGGAATCGATGGAGGATTGAGAGGTCTCAAAGACCACCAGTCTCGCGGAGCGATAGTCAGCGGCTTCAGGGTGCGATCATCAAATGCACCTCGTTTTACCCATTCGCGGAGGACTTCGATCTCTTCGCGAGATAGTTTCTCATCGGGCATTTTTAGTTCAGCGTGGGCATGTTCAACGGCCTGGATCAAGAGACTCCCATCGGGATTCATTGGTATGACAGCTGGGCCTCGTTCGCCACCTTGAACCCAACCACTTTTCCAATCCAGAACCAAGCCCCCCTCCATCTGGCCGCTGGAGTGAGAATGACAAGAGTAGCAACGTTCCGTTAAAAGTGGGACTACCTGTCTATGAAAGAAATCCTTCTCTGTATCATCCGCAAAGCATTTAGACGGAGGCGAATACAAAGCCGCAAAGCACAGGCATAGAACGAAAAACTTAGCGTTCATAACACTTTGAAATGGTAGGCAAGTCAGGAGGGATGGTGCGACGGGTGGGAATTAGCGTCGACTGCAAAGTCATTTGGCGGGAATGACTAGCAGTACAGTCGCAGGTCGGCGACTTCAGTATAGCCGATGGCGAGACACATGTTGGCAGGAAAATCGTTTAACCGCACGGGCATCGCCCTGTAAATGGTTTAACCGCGTGGGCATCACGCAGCGATGGGCGTTCACAAGTCAGAGAGCGATTACCCCATCAGTGATCGCAAACTGACTCTCGCGATAAGAACGTAGCTAGAACACCAGCGCAGGCCGCTAGGCATGCGGTTAAACGAGTTTTGAGTTAATGTCGCGGCGAATCATCTTTTGCCCAATTGTTGGCCAAAATTCCGCAAATGATCAATTGGAATGGGTGGTAGATCATGATCGGCAGCAAGATCAATCCTAGTGCCGGATTGGCTCCGAACATGAGTTGTGCCATTGGCACACCGGTCGCCATCGATTTCTTCGATCCACAAAACAAAGCAGCTATACGATCCTCACGATTAAATCTTAATCGGTCACTCGCGAATCCAAGGATGTACAACACAAAGTAAAAGAGTACCACGGAAACGACCGCGCTAGCGACAACAGCAATATATCCATGTTTGGTCCAAACGCCGAAAACAAACGAATCGCAAAACGACGTGTAGATCAATAACAAAATGGTGAGCCGATCTACGACTCCGATCCAAGACTTATTTCTTTTTGCCCAAGCTGCTAACCACTTACGCAGAATCTGACCGACGACCAACGGCAGTACCAGCCATAAAGTCAAATCCAACACAATCGCCCCCAGCGGCATGCTTGCCCCGCTTCCTTGCCAAACCAATTTGATCCAGAGCGGAGTGAGAAAAATACCGAGCAAGCTCGATAAAGTTGCATTGAATACGGCGCTGGGAACATTGCCTCCGGCCGCAGCCGTAAGAGCTATCGACGACGATACTGTCGAGGGGAGTGCGCAAAGGAAAAACAAACCGAGTCGCAAATCGTCACTCAGCCACCCCTTGGTAAGAAACATCAACCCAATGCCAATCGCTGGGAAAAGGAGAAACACAGCGATCTGAATAAAGGCATGCAGTCGCCAGTTCATAGCCCCTTGCTTCATCGCATCAAACGATAGCGACATTCCATGCAGAAAAAAAATCAAGGCAACCCCGGCTTTGGTGAGGATTTCTGGATATAGCCAGCCCCCCTGCGCACCTGCAGACGGATAAACCCACGCCAAAACCGCAGCAACCAACATACCTATAAAAAACCAATCTCTTTTCCATTGCATGGTGGAATCATAGCGAGAGAACCACGAAAAAACGACTCATGCTCGACCGTTTTGCAAGGTTCCTGGCTTATCGAACCCGATCGATTGTGTCAAAATACTTTCGAAGATTCTGGTTCAGTTACAAGAATCTCCAGCGGTCTCGGCGGTGAATGCGTCAGGTTCAGCCAACAAAAGCAGTCCTCGTCGTGTTAAGACGAGTGACTGCTCCACGCGAAGATCACGGATTGGGGTCATGACAGTCGAGAAATTGCTATCGGAATTGAACACGGCACAGCGTGCGGCTGCGACGATGCCGCTCGAGCACGCCATGATTATTGCCGGGGCAGGCTGCGGAAAAACTAAGACGATTATCGCTCGCGCTGCGTATCTCATTCACAATCATGTTTCCCCTCAGCGCGTTCAAATTCTTACCTTCACTCGACGATCCGCTTCAGAGATCGTACATCGAGTTCGCTCACACTTAGGGGATGCAGCCAACGGCTTGCAAGCGTCGACATTTCACAGTTGGTGCATGAATTTGATTCGAATGGCTCCTTCGACGTTCGGATGTAAATCCCACACGGTGATCGATCGTGAGGACCAACTACAGATCTTTAAACTCGCCCGTGGAAAAGCCAAAGAGTCTACGCTTCCCCGCGCGGCGGAACTTTGTGACATCTACTCGTATGCCAGAAACACCAAGCAGTCACTCAGCGCAACGATCGCCAAGTTGAATCCAGAGCTAGAAAAAAACAAAGCTCACATTGTCGAAGCGATGAAGGCCTACGAAACGAAAAAACGGGAACGTCGCTATTTGGACTACGACGACATCTTGGATGTCGTGGCCCAAAGCATGCAGAACTCTGCCGAGATTCGAGATTGGGTCGCGGGGCATTTCGAACACATTCTCGTTGACGAGATGCAAGACACGAATCCATTGCAATGGGAGCTACTTTCGCCACTAAAGGAAAAGTCAATTCTATTTTGCGTCGGGGATGACGCGCAATCGATTTACGGATTTCGAGGAGCCGATTTCAAAAACGTTCACAGCTTCAAAGAACGAGTCCCCAATGCCAAGATTCTCAAGTTAGAGCAAAACTACCGATCCAAACAGGAAATACTTGACGTTTCCAACTGGCTGATTGCTAACAGCCCTTTGGAGTACGACAAAAAACTAGTGGCCGTCCGCGGCAAGGGAAACAAACCAGTCCTTGCAAACTTTAGCAACGAATATGAAGAAGCTACTTGGATCAGCGAAGATTTGATGTCGCGGCACGACAACGGTGCAGATTGGAAAGATCACATGATCTTGGTTCGTTCTGGTTTCTCTGGTCGAACCATTGAAGAAAGCTTGCTCCGTCAAAACATTCCCTATACGTTCATTGGTGGTCAAAAGCTTCTGGAGTCAGCACACGTCAGAGATGTGATGTCACTCTTGCGATTAGTCGCCAACCCCAGCGATGAGCTTGCATGGATTCGTTTCCTCATGTTGTGGCCTGGTATAGGAGAACGCACGGCCACGAATCTTGTTAACAAGATAGCAGGAGCGGGTGAAATGGAGGCGTGTCTCAATCTATTGCAATCCGAAACCAAGCTTAGCAATACAACGCGCGAGTTAGTACAAATTGTTCATGAATACCAAAACGATGTCGGGAGAGCTTTTCAAAAAGCGATCAAGGGATTAACACCCTTGCTGGAAGAGAAGTTCAAGACCCAGGAGTGGGACAAACGCAAACGTGACTTTGTGTTGGTGGAGAGACTCGCATCGACTCATACAACTATCCTTGGCTTCATCGAAGAATATATGCTTGATCCCGTTTATGTTAGTGAACTCGAAGAGTCCGAGTCAAACGATCGAGTGACCATCATCACGGTGCACAGCGCCAAAGGGACAGAGGCCCCAGTATGTTACATCGTTGACGTTTCGCCCGGAGCTTATCCCAGCACTCGATCTCTTGGCAGCACGGACGAAATCGAAGAAGAGCGACGAGTCTTGTATGTCGCTTTAACGCGAGCTAAAGATGAAATGATTATCACGCGTCGCAATGACTCTTCATGGGGGAGACGAAGCTTTGGACCGCGGGACTCGTCGGAATGTTACTTTTTCAACAAACTGCCCGCAAAGCTTGTCGAGGAGTCGTTCCGTCGAAAAGATCGCCCGTTTCACAGGCAACCGCCACCCGGCGGTGACTCACTCTTTATGGGCATCGATTTCAGCTAGCTCTGAACTTTAGAAGCTTCGAATTCCAAACCCAAGCAGGCCCCCCAGTAGCTCCCCCCAGCCCACGCTCGCTTAGGCGACTTTCTAAACCATCACTGCAGGTTTTGGGCGATTCGCATACCGCAATCTTGGCAGCACTGCTAAACTAGGGAGTTGCCTTTCGGGGCTTCTGGCAACAAAACTTCGGAGCTATGGTGGATGATGACCAAAATTGAGCAACGTCGCTGTTTTGAGCACGCTTCGGATTCAACTACGAAGCGAGTCCTAAGGAACATATCATCGATTGCCGCCGCTTTCTTCGCATCTCTTAGCGCATCCCAGTCAATGTCGCAAGATTCAGCGACTACCTATGCAGCAAGCCGAAACAGCCAGAATGCCCATGCTGCCACCCTATCGGTGCATTCCCTTCTGAAACGAGAGTGCTTTGATTGCCACGGCGACAATTCCCCCGAAGGCGGACTTTCCTTGACTCGACTGGTCGATCAAGAGTTCGGCGAACCACAACGGCAAGTTTGGTGGAAAGTTCTCAATAACGTTCGGGCGGGAACTATGCCACCGCCCGACAACGGTTCGGAGATAACGGCCGACGAGCGAGTCGAATTGGTCAAGTGGATCAAATTCGATGTTTTTCAAATCAATCCGGTCGATCCCGATCCCGGCAAGGTCACTATTCGCCGACTCAATCGAACCGAGTACGCCAACACGATTCGAGACCTAATGGGCATAGACTTTAACGCTGACGTAGTTTTCCCACCAGACGACACAGGCTTCGGATTCGACAACATCGGTGATGCCCTTAGTTTATCGCCGATGCTAGTGGAAAAGTATCTTGCCGCCGCCACAGAAATCGTGGATAGATCGATCCCCAAAGTCCGCCGCCAGATTCCTGCAATCAATCTTTCTGGACGTGACTTTGAAAACAATTCAGGCTGGAACCTCAAGGCAGATCGCTCGGGTAAGCACCAAGTAAAGATTGAGAACGCAGGTGATTACACCGTCAGGATAAAGTTACGAACGCACGGCACCTTTGAGTTCACACCGCAGCGTGGAGATTTGACAGTCAAGATTGATGATCAAGTCGTTCATAATGGGAATTATGGATGGGACGAAGCCAAGATTCATTGGTTAGAATTTCCAAAGAACTGGCAACCAGGAGAGCATTCGATCGAATTTTCCCTCACGTCCATTCCCCTCACCGACAACGAGGAAATCAACAACTCTTTCGGAGCGTTTTTAAGTATTGACGCTGTGGTCATCGAGGGGCCTGCAGATCGCTCCGCCTGGACAGTTCCCCACAATTATCGACGTTTCTTCCCACAAGATGATCCTCCTAGCGATCCAGATGCATTGCGTGCCTACACAAGGCGTGTGCTCGAGGAGTTTACCACAAAAGCATTCCGCCGCCCTCCCGACGAGCAATCGTTGGACAAGTTGGTAGCCATTTCACAAAAATTGATGGATCCCTCCGGCGACAACTTTGAACAAGCCGTTGCACAGGCGATGGTTCCCGTCTTGGCTTCTTCGAGGTTTTTGTTCAAAACGGAAGGGCTAGAAGCCTCGGACGGCGACACCTCCCGTTATGCACGGGTCGATGAATACGCGTTAGCATCGCGTCTATCCTATTTCCTTTGGTCTTCGATGCCAGATGAAGAGCTGTTCCAATTAGCGGCTCGCGGAGAACTGCGAGCAAACCTCAACACGCAGTTTCAGCGGATGCTTCGCGATCCCAAGTCCAAAGCCTTCGTAACAAACTTTGTTGGACAATGGCTTAGAACCAGAGATGTAGAAAAGACGTCCATCGATGCATTAGCTGCTCTGGGGGTTCAAAAAGAGTTCGAAGAATTGCGATCCAAGTTTTATGGTAAACGCAGGCCCCGATCCGAAGCGGAACGTAATGCCGAAGATCCAGAAACTAAGGCTCTTCGCGAGCGATACCAAGAGCTCGTTTCCAAAAGAGACCTTCTTGATGCCAAGCTCAAGACCTCGATGCGACAAGAAACTGAAATGCTCTTTTCGTGTATCGTAAACGAAAACCGCAGCATCCGAGAAATCGTTGATCCTGGATATACGTTTCTCAATCAAAAGCTGGTCGAATACTACGGACTTAAGGATCTTCCCGGAATGTCGGACGTTCGAGGAGACGAAATGCGCAAGGTGGAATTGCCAGCCGACAGTTGGCGAGGTGGCGTGCTGACGCATGGTTCGATGTTGTTGATAACCTCCAATCCCACTAGAACATCACCAGTAAAGCGTGGTCTTTATGTCTTGGAGAATCTTCTCGGAACTCCAACACCTCCAGCTCCACCTAACGTGCCGGAGCTAGAGGATTCAGCCGATCGATTTGGCGGTCGAGAACCGAGCTTGCGCGAGTTATTGGCGGTCCATCGTGAGTCTTCGTTGTGTGCGTCATGTCATGCTCGTATGGATCCCCTCGGCCTAGCGTTGGAGAATTACAATGCTCTAGCCATGTATCGAACCGTTGAATTGGAACAACCGATCGATGCGGCTGGAAAGCTAGTGACGGGGGAGGAATTCCGCGATGTAAGAGAATTGCGACAGGTGATCGCTAATGATCGCCGACAGGATTTGTACCGCTGTCTTACACAGAAAATGTTGGTCTACGCACTAGGCCGAGGTCTTGATTACTCTGACGAGTACATCATCGATGACATCGTTTCTAAATTAGAGCAAAATGATGGCAGGATTCACGTGCTGCTACAATCCATCGTCGAGTCGAGCGCCTTTCAACGTCAACGAATTGCAAAACCAGAAACCTTAACCTCTCGATAAGGAATATCGTCATGACTCTTTCACAGAACAATTCGTACTTCATTCGCAAGGATATACTGAGTCGTCGCAGAATGCTCCGGGGGCTTGGAGTCGCGTTGGCGTTACCCGCTTTAGAATCGGTGCAGTCCCATGTTATTGCCTCTGGGTTGGGCCACTCTACAGCGACGACTGCGACGGGCGCACCACTGCGGATGGCGTTTATGTCCATCCCCAACGGAGTCCAGCAAAAGCATTGGTTCCCCACGAGCGACCAGAATAGCTTCGAATTGAACTCTACAATGAAACCTCTGGAGTCGATAAAGTCCGAAATTCAAGTGATCGGGGGGCTTAAACATGAAAATGCCACTCCCGGGACTGATGGAGCAGGAGATCACGCCCGAGCTAGCGCAACGTTTCTCACCGGAGCTAGAGCCAGAAAAACAGCTGGCAAGGATATCTTTGTCGGGACTTCGATCGATCAACGAGCAGCGCAAGCGTTAGGGCAGGTGACTCGATTTTCTTCACTAGAGCTTAGCTGCGAGCCAGCCCGCAATTCAGGAGGTTGCGATTCAGGATACGCGTGTGCCTATCAATACAACTTGGCATGGAGTTCGCCGACAACGCCCGTTACGCCAGAGTCCAATCCCAAATCGGTATTCGAACGGCTGTGGGGAGCCGGGCCTAAAGACGAACGAACTAAAAATTACGCGTTGCGAAATGAAACACAAAAATCGATTCTCGATTTTGTTATTGAGGATGCGTCTCGTATTCAAACCGAGCTAAGTTCTTCGGATCGCAGAAAGCTGGACGAATATCTGGGGGGGGTTCGTGACATAGAAAAACGAACTCAATCAGCAGACCAATTTGGTCACGTTCCGAATCCCGATTTGGATACCCCTCCAGGTATACCGGCGGCCTTTAGTGATCATATCGACCTCATGTTTGATATTCTCGCATTAGCGTTTCAAACCGACACGACTCGCATAGCCACGTTGCTTTTAGCATACGATGGAAGCAATCGGGTGTTTCCAGAAATCGGCATTGCTGAGGGACATCATCACTTAACGCATAACCAGTTCAAAGAAGAGTTAGCGATCAAGGTTGCGGCGATTGATAAGTTTTATGTAGAGCGATGGGGACGATTCCTGAATCGGCTGAATGAAATGAAGGACGTTGACGGCAACTCGATCTTGTACAATTCGATGATCGTTTTTGGTGGAGCGATTGCAGATGGCAATCGACACAGTCACGACAATCTACCAGTGATTTTAGCCGGGAGGGCTGGAGGTACATGGAACACTGGGCGATATCTCCAAGCGGCCGAACAACCTATGTCTAACTTGTTCGTTTCTATGTTGAATCGCTACGGCGTTGACGACAAGACCTTTGGTGACTCAACAGGCCAGTTGGTTGAACTCACCTAAGGCCGGTTTCCATCAAGCCGATTCCGATTTGCTTGAGACATTCGTCGGAGTCTTGGTCTAGATGTTGCGAATAAAGTGGGCGGCATACGAGCGGACTTGTTTGCCATTAAGGACATGCACTGTTCGCAGCTCGGCGATTTTTTCGTCGCCGAATTGACTCATGGGAACATGCACTAGCGATTTTCCATATTGCTTAGCAATTTGACGCCAGCGCACGGTTGGGGGCATCGGTGACATCAACGCGACTTGGCGGGCTCGCGAATGTTTGCAAGCTGCTGCGATGATTCTATCCTCCAAGGTATCGGCAAACTTTAACTCTCGATCGGTCCAGATGTCGGGGATGGATCTCGGTGGAAACAGAAACAATGCTGCTCCATAATTGGCTACACCAATACCGGGACCAATAATCTCCTTGTGAAAATTGGTCGCGTAAAAGGCGAGAGTCGATTCCCATTCGTATTCCGCGTACCAAGTTGCACGCCAATCGTATACTTCGGGTGACGGCGTAGGATCGAACATTAATATGCACGCGTCAAGCTTGCCAATTGAAGGAGGTTGGATCTTCACATAGAGTTCTCCTTCATGCCAATGTCGCAACGTCTCTCGGATGTCCAATCCGTCCATGATGCTGGTAGTAAATTTTTCCGAGCGAGCTAAATCAGCTCCCAGGATGGCCTGCGCTCGATCAACTACTCGCGTTCGAAAGTTCTCAATCTTGGCATCTTCCGGTAACCACGAGCATTGCTGGTAAGGATTCCAGGCTTTCTGCCACTCTTTGAGTTCATCTTTGGGGGGGCGACGCGCAAGATCCAACGATCTCCATTCGAATAGCCCTTCACCAAGCCGAGAGATTGCAGGCACAATTTCACCGTCTGGGAGTTCGAGCTTGCCAATACCCATTTTGACATTGGACCAACTCAATGGTTCCTGAAACGCATAGTCCTTGATCGTTTCCGCGACGTGAACTGCGTAAGAATCTCCAAAGGTCTGCTTCGCCGCCAATAAGATCGTGTACATGTCGGGCGTAAGGCGATTGTCTACTAGGCTTAGATTGCGAATGTACTTGAGGCATTGCGACAACAAGAACGGAGAGATGCGCCGGGCCCGTTTCCCAAAGTCGGCCAAATAAGAGGCTCTGGCCGAGAGCAACAATTTTTTGATGCCATCGATGTACGAGTCAAACGGCGAGTCGATAAGCTGACTTCTGGATTGCTCGTAGACAGCTGTAATGTAGGGCAATTCGCTGAGCATAAAGACAAGCGTATTCTCAGCGATCGAATGATTAACGGCAGGCTCATCGTGCTCATAAGGGACTAACTCACGGTCAGAGCTAGCCAGTGCCTGATGGTAGGCTTCGCGTATCCACGGCCAATGGTGAATATCGCAAAGCATGACAATGTTATCGTTCTTTGATCTTAGCGAAAGAAGCCGCTTTGCCATCCAACGAATCCGCTCGTTGACTTGATCGGATTTAGGCCTCGAAATAGAGGGTAGCATGGCCGTGCTGAACGCCTCGAGCGAAACCTTGCTCAGAGCGTAACAGTCGGGAGCAAAGCCCTCTTCGTCCCCTGCAAACAGATCGGTCTCCATGTCGATGAACCGAACGGGGATTCTCTCTCCGATTGCGAATCGAATGGCAGCGATAACGCTCTGACACGGGTCGATAGGAACGAAGCTATAGGTATTGCGCCCGAGCGCTTCCTGCATTATTTCAGCTTCACTCCATTCTTCTGACTCGTTCGCATCTTCGATGTCATGGGATTCCCCAAAACCCGGCTCACTATATTCCGTTTCACGGTTCGCAGTTTCACGGTTCGCAGTTTCACGGTTCTCAGATTCACTTTGTTCACCAAGGTGGTATGGAACGTCATTGTTCGGCTCGTCATCTTGAAAACCGTTCCATTCACTCGAGTTCCACTTTGCAGCGGCCGAAGGGGCTTGAATGACAACAGAGATGGCTGGCAATTGCTCGACACCAGCAAAAACACTTTCGCGGAACGAGGGAGGGAGCGGCACTGCAATGCAATCAATTTTTCGCTCAAGCAGCCAACGTTCTACAGCCCGGGCATGATTACCGCTTCGATGCACTACTGGCAGCAACGTAATCTTGTCATCCAGTCGAAAGCAGTCAGCCATGTAAATCTCTTTCCTCTGTTTTCTGCTACAATCCATCCGATTGGCGAATCACCGCCCAATCTATGATATGTTAACTACCCGAGAGATGTATACACCTTAGCCTGCTCATGCAAGAAACAGTTCAAATCGGCGGCGTTACGCTATCCCTTAGCAATCCAGTCGACAACATGTCCGAGTGGATTGGTCAGTCCGAAGTTCTCATGCAACTGGCCGCATGCTGGCTTGTGATTGAAAAAGGGGATCTTCCTCTTTCGCCCAGACTCGTTGGCCCACCAGGCATCGGCAAAACAGCACTTGGTATGGCGGCGGCAAAGGCCCGGAATCAGGACCTCTACATTTACCAATGTACTTCGGACACCCGACCTGAAGATTTGCTCATCACGCCAATTTTGTCGAGCAACGGAAAAATCGCTTACCACGCCTCGCCGCTTGTTACTGCCATGATTAAGGGAGCGGTCTGCATTTTGGATGAGGGAAACCGGATGAACGAAAAATCGTGGGCTTCCTTAGCGCCTCTACTCGATCATCGCAGGTACGTTGAGTCGATTGTTGCCGGGATATCGGTTCACGCACACGAAAACTTTCGATGTGCGGTGACGATGAACCAAGATGACTCGACCTACGAAATCCCCGACTACATCATGAGTCGATTGCAGCCATCGCTGCAGATCGGCTTCCCCAGCCGCGAAGATGAAATGGCCATTTTGAAGTATCATTTGCCATTCGCGAGCCAAGACATGTTGGCTCTTACCGTCGACTTTTTGCAGCAATCTCACAATCTAAAGCTTGACTATTCTGCTCGCGATGGCCTTCAGATCTTGCGATACGCTCTAAAAATGCTTGCACTGAACCCCGACCACCCCTTATCACGAGATGCGCTTTGGCAAAAAGCACTCGTCGCGTGCCTAGGGGACGATGCACTCGACTTGGAAGCAACCCAACGGCGACAGCGAAGGTCGCTTGGAGCGTCCATGCTACCTCAGGGTTTGGGAGATTTCTTTATTGATCCTGACGATCCGATGCATCCTGACTTCGAGGATGATGAGTATAATGGAGACGAGGAAGAACCTTACTAACCTCGATACCCTCCAACGAATCACGCCTCCCTCCAAGAGAATTCGAACATGTTCTTTAGCCGACGACAGTGGCTAGCTCAGGCAGCCAATGGCTTCGGTGCCGTTGCGTTGACGGCACTTCTAAACCAAACTGCACGTTCCGATTCTAAGGGAGCTACACCCCTTTCTTTTCCTCAACGGGCCAAGAGCATCATTTTTCTTTACATGGATGGTGGCCCATCTCAAGTCGATACGTTTGACCCAAAGCCGATGCTCACGGAGCACCACGGCAAAAATCCAGCTGACCTATTCGAAGTCGCACCAACGCAATTCAACAACAACGGAGTTGTGCTAGCCTCCCCATGGAAATTCGAGAAGTATGGCGAGTCCGGGATCCCGGTTAGCAGTCTTTTTCCCAATGTGGCCAAGCATGTCGACAAGCTCGCTGTCGTTCGTTCGATGACATCTCAATTCCCCGAGCATACCTTTGCGAACTATTTTCTCCACACCGGCAGCGGGCTTCAGGGGCGTCCGAGTATGGGAGCTTGGACAACATACGGACTAGGCAGCGAAAACGCTAACTTGCCAGGCTTTGTTGTTTTGAACGGAGGCCTTATTCCACCGGGAGGGCTTGATTGCTTTGGCAACGGTTTCTTGCCAGCGACATTCCAAGGCTCCGTGCTTCGACCGACCGGGCAGAGCATCGCAAATGTGACACCTCTCGAACGCGATCCGACACAACAACGCCGCAAACTGGATCTCATTCGGAAACTCGATCAATCCACCGTTCAAGAATATGGTAAACACGACGCCATCGAATCTGCGATTTACAACTATGAGCTGGCATATCGAATGCAGATGGAGGTCCCCGAGCTATGCGATATCTCTGATGAAACGGCAGAAACGCAACAACAGTACGGCCTCGAAGCCAGCTACGAACAAACAAGAATCTTCGGCCGCGAATGTCTCCTTGCTCGTAGGCTTGTAGAGAAAGGGGTCCGATTCATCGAACTCACCTGCCCTAATGCTGGACACGATCGCTGGGACCAACATAGCAATCTGAAGCAAGGGCACGAAGACAACGCCCGAGCTGTTGACCAACCCATCGCAGCATTGCTCGACGATCTACAAAGACGAGGTCTGCTCGAAACGACCCTCGTTGTATGGGCGGGGGAGTTTGGAAGAACTCCTTTCGCGCAAGGTGCCGATGGCCGAGATCACAACCCCTTTGGATTCACCATCTGGATGGCAGGTGGTGGGATAAAGGGAGGAACGACCTACGGCGAGACAGACGATTGGGGATACCGTGCCGTGAGCAACAAACTTGAGATACATGACTTGCATGCCACCATGCTTTACCTGCTTGGTATTGATCACACCAAGTCAACCGTACGTTTTGGTGGCCGAGATATGAGACTAACAGACGTACACGGCCATGTCATTCATGACATCATAGCTTAGCTTGAAATTCGTTTAACCGCACGGGCATCGCCCTGCGCTGAGCGCTCACAAGTCAGTACAACACTCTTACTCACGAAATTAGCTCCCCACTGCACGCTCAGCGCAGCCTCGCTGGGCAGGCGGCTAAACATGTGGCGATATGTTTGATTCCCTCTGGATCGACTAAGATTGATTAACTAAAACCATCGAAACAATCTATCCCAATCCAAACAAACACAGACATCATGCGATTACTCCTGGCTGCACTCTCTGCGATTACAGCTTTTTTCAGTGGTAGCCTACATGCTCAAAGTTTTGACTTGGACAATTTGGCTGCCGACCTCGAGACACAACGCAAGAAGTGGAAACTACCCGCCGTTGGCGTTGCTATCGTCACGAACGATTCGCAGCCTGCCCTAGAGGTAGCTGGAGTGCGAAAGGTTGGTGCAGATGACAAAGTGACGAAAGAGGATTTATGGCACATTGGATCGTGCGGCAAAGCAATGACTGCTACGATGATCGCGAGATTGGTTCAATCAGGAACTCTACGGTGGGAGCAAACGCTGGCTGAGACGTTTCCTGAATTGAAGGATGGTATGAGCCAAACGATTCAAGAAGTGAATCTCGTGCAGTTTTTATCCCACACTAGCAGCTTAGATGCTAATTTCGAAACAAGCGCCTACACACAAGAAAACGATCTCACGGCAGCGCGATATCGAGTTGTACAAGACGCGATCAAATCAAAATTCAAAAGAAAACCTGGAGAGTTTCACTATTCCAATTGGGGATACACTGTGGCTGCCGCTGTGGCCGAACGGGCATCCGGCAAATCATGGGAAACCCTGATGAAAGAAGAAGTGTTTGAGCCTTTAGGGATGACGACTGCCGGTTTTGGCGGAACGGGCACCGTTGGCAAAATCGATCAACCGTGGCCACACAATACGTGGGGATTACCCGTTTCATCCAATGGACCCGGAATGGATAATGTCCCTACGATGGGTCCGGCAGGCACGATGCACATGACCATTCGTGATTGGGGCAAATTCATTTCGGAGCATATCCGTGGAGGTCGTGGTGAAAGCACATACTTAAAACCAGAACAATTCGCGATGCTACACAAACCAGTTGCAGAGGAATATGCGCTCGGTTGGGGAGTTCTCCAGAGGGACTGGGGCGGACGCGTGTTATCGCACTCCGGCGACAACACAATGAATCACGCAGTAGTTTGGATATCCCCAGAAAAGAACTTTGCTGTTTTAGTAGCAACCAATCGTACCAGCACAGAAAAAGCAGTCGACTCATTCTGTGGAAGCCTGATCAAAGCATGGTTGGCGAAACGAGAGCAATAGTTTCACAGCCCACATTAGCGATATGGCCGCGAGCCCTCCGGTTAGGCACCCAACCCGCTAAGCTACTAATCAGTACTGGAAATCGCACCGAAAAGTTTACATTCCTACGCAAACTCTACTTTGGCAAATTCTCCAACCCGACACGAGCGCAATAGTCACCGAACGCCTCGTCCCCTTGCCGATCCTGCTTAAATCCAACAAATAATGGCTTCAAACACGTAACCAATTCTTCAAGCGGAATAAGATCTTTGTAAATGAAATTAAGCCTTGTTCCCAAACGGCTACCACCTACAAAAACGGTGTACTTACCCTTGGCTTTGCCGACAAAACCGATATCGGAATTGTAGGGTCGGGCACATCCGTTGGGACACCCGGTCATGCGAACGGTAAAGAGTTCTTTATCCAACCCCATTTCGGCTAGTGTCTTCTCAAATTCATCCATAACCGTCGGTAGCACCCGCTCACTCTCGGTGATCGACAAACCACAAGTTGGCAAGGCTACGCACGCCATCGACCAACGCCTTACGTTGGAGATCTCCTCGGAAAGAGGCAATCCACGTCGCTTGATCAACATCGAGAGCTTTTCACGATCTTTGTCTTCGATATTGCAAAACAAAATGCTCTGATGTGCGGTCAATCGAATCTCGGGATTGATTTCGGAGCAAATGTCACGAAGAGCCTTTTTCCAAGCTCGATTTTCGTTGTCGTAGAGCCGACCGTTTTCAACATTGAAACCATAGAACCATCGACCATCCCCCTGTTGATCCCAGCCGATATGATCGTTGTGCTCATGAACATCGTCCGGAGTGCAATCAGCTAGCTTGGATCCGTAGTACTCTTCAACTCGTTCGCGGAACCACTCGATGCCCCGATCATGAACAAGATACTTTAGTCTCGCTCGCTTACGATCATCGCGATAGCCAAAGTCTCGCTGTACCTTTACAACCGCTTCACCAACACCTATCGCTTGTTCCTTGGTCACAAACGCCATGCGTGTTGCCAAGCGAGGAAACGTCTTCTTTGCACTTGGGGTAACACCGAGGCCCCCGCCGACGACAACGTTATAACCGATGAGCTCGCCGTCCCGGACCACTCCGATATACCCTAAACAGTTGGTGTAGACATCGGTGCAATTATCATCTGCGAGAGCAATTGCAGTCTTAAACTTTCGAGGTAGATAAACCTTACCATAGATTGGTTCGAATTCCTCGTTGCTACCACCCTCCAATGTTTCGGCGCCCGTTTCAGGGTCTTGGATCCATAGCTCATAGTAAGCCTTGGTCCTAGGAGCCAAATGCATCGCCAAGTCATAGGCAAGCTTCTGAAGTTGCGGCCGGATGCCGTCTGTGTAGGGAGCAGGGCAAGCCATCACGTTTCGATTGACGTCGCCACATGCGGACAAAGTGCTCAGTTGAACTTCGTTGATCCGTTTGATGCATTCTCTCAAATCGGACTTAAGAATGCCGTGCAGTTGTAGCCCTTGTCGTGTCGTTACCTTGAGAGTGGTATTCCCGATAGTGTCACATAGATCCAAGTGTGCAATGAGTTGATCGCTGGTCATGATCCCGGCTGGAATACGACTGCGTACCATAAAGCTGTATGCTTTTTCGCTTTTTCCCTCGGCAGTTTTGTTGCGAGCTTCACGGTCATCTTGTTGGTAGGTGCCATGAAACTTGAGCAACTGCAAATCGTCTTTTCCGAAGTGGTCGCTGTCGGTTTTGAGCTCCGCTGCGATGGTTCCTCTCAAGAAACGACTCTCGGCTTTGATTCCTTCGACGGGACTGAGCTTTTCTGGTGCGCCGGTATCTGACATCGATGATCTGCTTTGACGATGAAAACGGGGAGAAGAATGCAAACTTATTCTGCGAAGAGGGAAATGGTCCTCGACGCAATGACTATCTCAAGAATATAACAAAAGGACGTTTCGCCGATATCCCGAAACGCATTTCGAGACCTCTTACGACAACAGAACTATGACCGCACGAGTACTGGACGGGAAAACGATTGCCCTCGAGATTCGCAAAGAAATTCAAAGCGAAGTCAGCGACTTTATTGCGAAAACAGGTGTCGTACCTTGTTTGGCTGCCATATTGGTGGGGGACGATCCGGCCAGCCAAGTCTACGTGCGAAACAAAGAGATTGCTTGCGAAAAAGCGGGAATGAAAAGCAAGCTATTGCGTCTGAGTGCCGACACTTCAACCGACCAACTCTTGGCCGTATTAGATGAACTTAACAGTGATTCATCTGTTCATGGGATTTTGGTGCAGTTGCCGCTACCGAAACAGATCGACGAGCGTCGGGTGCTAGATCGAGTATTCCCCTCCAAAGACGTCGATGCATTTGCTCCCGAAAACGTTGGGCTGATGTCACAAGGTCGCCCAAGATTTCTGCCTTGTACGCCTCATGGAGTGATGCAGTTGCTGCATCGGTGTCAGATTGAAACGACCGGCAAAGAGGTCGTAGTTATCGGACGCAGTGACATTGTTGGTAAGCCACTAGTTAGCATGTTGCTTCAACGTTCTGGTCCATGCGGTCCCACAAATGCCAATGCAACCGTTACATGCGCCCACAGTCAATCAAACGATCTAACAAGCGTTTTAATGCGAGCCGACATTGTCATTGCCGCAATAGGTAAAGCGAAGTTCATAACAGCGGAAATGATCAAACCTGGCGCGGTTATGATTGATGTCGGGATCAATCGATTGGGTGACAGCATCGTTGGTGATGTCGATTATGACGCTGTTAAAGAGGTCGCGAGCGCTATCACTCCAGTCCCCGGGGGTATCGGCCCGCTA
>Ga0315899_10002746_pt1 | contig 19325 bp, 3 predicted proteins | sample LakEriMetagenome_2_FD_203518 | JGI IMG/M metagenome (GOLD analysis project Ga0315899, IMG submission 203518) | Freshwater fungal communities from buoy surface, Lake Erie, Ohio, United States - Buoy 4 MA112 | ecosystem: Environmental > Aquatic > Freshwater > Lake | place: USA: Lake Erie, Ohio... | reverse complement strand
AGTGCCGAAGAAGTTTGTATTCGGAGCATAAGTGTAGGCACCAGAATTCGAAATAGTGAAATTGCCGTTCTGTGCGTCCGTCGTAACGGTGATTGTCAAATTGGAATGATCAGCGTCCGAAATTCCTGTTGCAATTCCTGAGGTCGGCTGGTCTTCGTTGATCGTGATGTTTACGTTGGGAGCAACGGGTGTATCGTTGATGCTTATAACTTGAATGGAAATGATGCCGGTAACACACGCGTTTGCTGCATCACAAGCTTGATAGGAAGCACTTACTGTTCCGAAGAAGTTTGTCGCCGGAGTGTATGTAAAGCTTCCATTGGGTGTTAGGTTAAAACTACCCGCATTCGGATTCGTTTGCAAGCTGTACAGCGGCTGCGACGTTTCAATATCGCTTACAAATGCATTCAGGTTGCCTGAAATCGGATTGTCTTCATTGGTGTTTACACTGGCCGGTGTGGCTGTTGGAATGTCATTAACTGAATTTACCGTAATGGATAGCGGTGTGAGGGTGCAGCCGTTTTGCTGGTCACACACATTGACATTGATAAGCTCAGTGCCAAACCAATTGGTGTTAGGCGAATAGCTGAATTGACCATTGGCGCTGAGGTTAAGCACTCCGTTAGCGGTTTGCTGCACCGCAGCGTAAGTGAGGGTATTTCCTTCGATGTCATATTCTCCGTTACTTATATTGCCCGTCAAGATTTGGTCTTCACTGATACTGAAGTTGTCGTCGGTTGCAATGGGTAAGTCATTCACTGCATTTACAACTAACGTAAAAGTTGTAGTCGCGCAGAGTCCTTGCGGATCGCAGCCTTGAAGATTGATTGTTTGCGTGCCGTAATAGTTAGCAGGGGCAACATAGCTGTAGGTTCCGTTACTATTAATATTGAGTCCCGCTATGTTATTCCCACCTGGCGTCGTAAACAATAATGCGTTTGGCTCTGCATCGGCAAGGGTAGTGATTGTGCCATTTGAGCCGTTGTCTTCATTCAGTGTCAATACGAATGGAGCGGCAGAAGGACCGTCATTGATGCCGTTAATCTGGAGAGAAACAATCGATGTTGCGCAACTCACACCGTCGCACGCCTGAATGACAAAACTGTCGAATCCAAAATAATTGGCCGCCGGTGTATAGCTAAACTGTCCGGTGGAATTAATCAGTGTGGCTGTTCCATTGGACGGTTGGGAATAGATGCTGTACGTTAACGCTCCTGTATCATCGAAATCGTTGGTTGCCGCATTAATGATACCGGTGCCATCTTCGTTGAGGATTTTGTTGTCATTGACAAGTTGCGGTGGATCATTGTCCACATTGTTGATCGTGAGGTTTACTGTTCCCTGATCGCATTGACCAACAGCATCGCAGGCATTGAAGCTAAACGAGACATTACCTGTGAAATTGGGTAAAGGAGTATAGGTGTAGGAGCCATTGGAAAATAGTTGGAGGGTTCCCGATGTAGGACCGGTTAGCAACGTGAATGCGATGGCATCGTTTTCAGGATCAGAAACCAGTGGTAGAAGATTTCCATTATATGTGACGTCTTCACTTAACGTGTTTATCGTTTGATCGGTGGCAATTGGATTTTGGTTGGGACCTACCACAGTTAAAGTGACTGTAGCGATGGCGTATAGCCCGCAGTGATCCACAACATAATATTGAAAGGAATCAGTGCCTGTGAATCCGGTGTTGGGGGTATAGGTGAATGTTCCATCGACAGAAAAAACATTCACGATGCCGTTTGTTGGATTGGTGAACTTGAACCAATCGAGTGAGGTGTCTATCGGGTCGGTAATGGAGTCCGGATCATTGTCATTCAGCCCAACATTGCCTGTGCGAGGTGTGTTGAATTCGACCGAAAAGTTATCTGCTCCCGCAAAAGGAACCGTGTTTCGAAAGATTACATAAAACTCGACACCGGCAATGTCGCATGAACCATCTACGCACACCTGATAATAGATGCTGTCTTGAAAACCGAACTCATTGAGGGGAGGAGTGTATAAGAAGTTACCCCCGGTGGTAAAAGTAAAGTTTCCAAAAGATGGTCCTTCAACAACTGAGTATGTAGCTGAGCCAGCAGGAAGAATATCATTGTCGCCAAGGTTACCTGTCCAGACTTCATTCTCATTGACCAAAAAATCGTCGTCAAAGGCGTTCACCTGAGCATGCGCCGAGTGAGAGACAAGCATAACAGCCAATGTCCATAGAAGGATGTAGAAATGACGCATATGTTATCTTTTGCGACTTAAAATATCCGACGTTAGCGAAGGAAATATCTAGTCTTCAGTTCTTTTACAAATATAAAACACAATTCCCTAAACGGTTTAGGGCATTCTCATTCAGGGTTCAATTACAATGTGCGTTTGATAGTTATTCATACTGCCGGAAACATTGAGGTAGTAGATTCCAGAGCTGTATTTGCTTACCGGAATAACATTACGGTTAGTTGAAGTTATGGTTTCAAACACGATGCTACCTACCGAGTCAATCAGGCGTATGACTGCACCGGCATGAACATCCGAGGGTAGTAGAACCTGAACATCTTGCCCCCTTGTTGGATTCGGGTATACCAAAAGGGTTTCGAATTTGGTTGAGAATGTTGAATTAATGAGCGTGCTTGTTTCAACCGAGCAGTCATTTGCATCTGTTACGACAAGGTTGTATTGTCCTGCAGAAGTCAGGTTGGAAATATCCGGTGTGTTTGCAATGTAATTATCGGGTCCCTCCCAATGAAAGCTATACGGTGGTGTTCCCCCGGTCACCTCGCTTTCGATGAGCGTGCTGTTTGGAGAACTAATGGACTGGACGTTCAGCTGTAAACTTAATTCTTGCGGTTCTGTAATGTTGAACTGAGCTATAGTTGATGTGCTACAGTCGGATAGGCCCGTAATCTGCACACTATACTCACCTGCGCCTAGATTGTAAATCGCGCTATCAGTGCTCGAATTTTCCCAGAGATAACTCACGCCGGCACTATCGGATACTTGCTCGATAATGATGTTGCCGTCGTTCATTCCGAAACAGCTAATTGAATGGACAGTTACACCGATAATTTCAGGCGTAGTGATTGGGGTTACATTCAATGTGATGTTTCCTCCGGAGCAAAGTGATGGAATCTCATTGTCGCATACGTCAAATTCGATAGTCATTTCCCCGGTGAAGAAGGAAGTGGGCGTGATTATCAGCGATTGTGTTTCGCCGTCGATGATGTAGGTGCTGCCAACAGAGGAAGTGAATGCGTACTGTAAGTTCTCCGCGGTATCTACTTCGTCAAAGGCCAATTCAGAGAGCGCAATTGAAGCGGAGCTACCCTGACAAATAGTACGTTGCGCATTCGTTACAAAGGGCGCTTGATTAGGAGGTAATACTTCAAGCAAAAAGAGTAGGCTTGTGCATGCATCAGAGCTGTCGCATGCCTGCAGCCATATAGTGTCCGAACCTAGGAAGTTTTCGAGTGGTGTGTATTCGAATGTTCCAGCATCTGAAATCGTCAACGTTCCGAAAGCAGTTACCGCCGTAAAATAAAGAGTGGTATCGTCTATGTCGAAAGCATGGTTGTACCATGAGCCCGACAATGGAACATTTTGAAACGTACTGTATTCATCGTTAAAACCGAAGGGTGCGTCATTGACCGGTTGAATATCTATGAAGATTGTATCGACCGAACAGCCTCCCATTGCGTCGCATGTATTCAACACAACAAATGCATCTCCGAAGTAATTGGCGCTAGAAGTCAATTCTAGAAAACCTGAAATTGGGTTTAGCAATACTTCTACTCCCTGAGCCGTAACAATTGATTGCTGTATGTTCTGGCCCTCCGTGTCGAATGCGTAGTATATAGCTGTGTATTCAGCCTGACCGTCTTCTTCAATCTGAATCGCAGGGAAGCTGACCAAAGGAATGTCATTAACCTCATCTATTGATAGCATAGTCAGCGCTGTATCACAAAGCCCTTCAACATCACAACAACGATATTCAAAGTATATGTTGCCTGAAAAATTGTTGGGTGGCAACCAGGTAAAAGAACCATCGTTTGCTAGCTCTAAGTTGTAGGGGTTATTTTGATCAATCAAAAAGTAATTGAGAATAGATGAGTCAATATCGATGTCATTGGCAGAAACGCTTCCTGAAATCCAGTTGTCTTCAAGCCCCTCGATTATTTCATCAATCGCAATTGGACTATCATTCACGGGGGCTATCGTAATGTCGATGTTGCCTTCGGCGCACGCACCGTAATCATCACATACTTGATACGAAAAAGTATCGGTACCGTAAAAGTCTAATTCCGATATATACGTGTTGCCTTGAAGAGTTCCGTGTATGGGTGATTGAAGTATCGTAAACACCAATGCTTCATCATCTATATCGGTGTATTGTGCTTGCCAATTCAGAACAGCATCTTCGAATCCTTCAAATGAGGAATTGAACGCTACGGGCGTGTCGTTGATGGGTAGAATGGTGATTTCAACTTGAGCTGTATCACACAAATTACCTGTATCACAAACTCGATAAGAAATCAAGAACGTGCCATTTGAATTGAGCTCAGGTTGAAAGTTAAAACCTTGATTGGTGATGTTGGAGAATGTTCCTATCACAGGTGAGTCAACAATCGAGTAAATGAGATCACTATTACCGAAATCAAATGTAAATGGATCCAATGAGATGATTGTTTCCGTGTCTTCGTTCAGTGTAATTGCGGTGTTTTCAGCTTGTGGAGGTAGGTTCACGAGTGTAACGGTTATATCAACTACACCTGTAGCGCAACCGCCCTCATTATCGCAAACGGTGTAGGTGAAGGTATCGTTACCGTAGAAATACTCGTTGGGTGTATAGCTGTAATTACCATTTGCCTCCACCGCTACGTTACCGTTAGTTGCAGCTTCGGTGAGCGAATAGTTCATGGCATTGATGGGGCTATCAATGTCCGACACGTTTGTTTGAAGTCCTCCCGTGAGTGTGCCATTTATCGGAAGTTCATTGGTGTCGCCGGAAACAACAGGCGAATCATTGACCGGGATAACTTCAATAGTAATAGCAGCCGTACTGCACAAATTTCCGGAGTCGCAACTTTTGTAAGTTATAACTTCTGGCCCGGCGTAGTTCGCGTTGGGTGTGTAGATTAGGATGCCTCCGAATGAAATAGTAGCTGTTCCATGCGCAGGAGGAGTTTCGATGGAGTAGGAAAGAATATCACCATCGACAGTGTCCTCAAATGCAATACTTACGTTTAATGGTATATCCTCCGTTGCAGTGAAGCTTCGCTGGGGCGCTAACGGAGCGTCATTGTTCGCATTCACCACGTTGAGAATGATGGCAGCGGTATCGGTTTGACCTACCAGGTCAGTTACTTCGTAGTACAGGGTGTCCGGTCCAATAAAGTTGAGAGCGGCAGTATAGGTCATGGCTCCATTTGAAAAGGTAAAGCCTGTGCCTCCAATCCCTTGCTCAATGATCCGATAGGTGAGGGCTTCACCTTCAGGATCGAAGGTAAAGAACGCTAAGTTCTGATTGCGAACAGATTCTTCGTTGATATTGCCCAGGTTAATTTGGGATGCAAAGGGCGAGGCGTTTTCGGGGACTACGAATATGGTTACAAGACAGGGTTGTGAGTGGCGGTTGCAAGGCTCGGGTTCCCAATGGCTATATAAGAATTCATCTTCACCTAAAAAACCATCTTCGGGTATGTAAAGGAAAGTACCGTTCTGTTTTGGTATAGAATCCAATTCCGACAACTCGATATTGATGTGCTGAGGACTGGTTACTTTGAAAAATCTCGATGATCCTTGATTTGGGTCACTTATAGAATCAGCGTCGTAGTCATTAATACTTACATCGCACCATCTCATCGATCCGGCTTCCACATAAAATGTATCAGGGGTTGCAACCGGATCGTTCGGCATTAACGCTATGAATACCTCGATAAGGGCAGTATCGCAATGGGTCGGGACACACACTTCGTAATAGATGCTGTCGAGTCTTGCCGCGATTCCTTCGTTTCCGTATAGTTGCACGTTGATTGGGTCAACCAAGTACTTGAATATTCCCGCTATTGAATCAACCCACTGAATGTTGCCTAGTGACGCTTCGTTGAGAAATCTGTGCGTGCGAACACCTGCCGGTAGATTGTCATTTGCGCTGACGTTTCCATAAGTAAGAATGTAGTCATGAGCCGTGTTTTCAGTGTCATCGATCGCTTGACCCGAAAGAGCTAAGGCTGTGACGCAAAAGAAAACTGTGGTCACGATATACCGCGCTGCAAGAAGGATGTTTCGATTATTGCCTTTATTCATCAGTTTGTGTGTCGATTCAATCTATCGATGAAATCCATACAAATATCGACAAAAATATTAAACGTACGTATAAAACAAATGCAAATGCGGTTTTCAGTGCTGGTTATGAGATGTTTAGAAACAACAAAGGCCGTTTTACCGGCCTTTGTTTCAATTACGATAGTTTGAATACTACAGTGATAAGATTTTAAACTCAGTTCTTCGATTTTCTTCGTGTTCTTTCTCGTCGCATTTTGCGCCGTTCTTACACTTGTTCAGCAGCTCCTTTTCTCCATAGCCTTTTGCTACGATTCGCTTGCTGTCAATTCCTTTTCCTACGATATAGAGTGCTGCACTATTCGCACGGTCATCGGATAGTTTTAAGTTGAAATTGTCATTCCCACGTGAATCGGTATGCGAACGAAGCTCAATGCGCATGTTCGGATACTTGTTCAGGATAGCTACGATCTTATCGAGTTCTAACGCTGCATCCGGACGAATGTCAAACTTCTTGTAATCGTAGTAAATGTTGTCAATCTCGATTACGTCGTTCTTACAAAGCAGCGGTATGTCCATCGTGAGGGTTTTCGTGCCTACAATCCCGCGTGTGTTGAATGCCTCTATCGGCTCACCACAATCAGTTTTCTTGGTTCGAACTTCATAATCACAATCAATGTCCAGTTTTTCGAAACGGTATTTGCCCGCCGCATCGGTGGTAGCCGTTTTAGTCTCACCTGATTTTTTGTTTACAAGGGAAACAGTCAAACCAGCGGCCCCGCTTTTATCATCGGCGTTAAAAACACGACCTTCCACGTGGGCAACGCTGTCGGGAATGCGTTTCATGCTGATGGATGCTGAAGCGCTGCCATTGCTGGCCGCCAATTGTGAACTGCTCAGTGTCACTTTACCATTGTTGTATTTTTCACGTTGACATATAAACTCATAGTTACGAGAAGGATTGAGGCAACGGTTGATGAGTCCCGAATCATCGGTTAGAACATTCCCGATATCAACTCCATTTTCTACAATTTTGACAGTAGCGCCTACTACGGGTTTGCCTGTCTCTTCATCGGTTATGGTTACGTTAGTATTGGTACATAATTTTTCGAAGAAAAAGAGATCGTCGTCTAACCCCTGTGAGTTTCTATTGCTGCTGAAGTATCCTGTCTTCGTTGTTGAACTGTATGAAAATCCAAAGTCATCATTGGATGAATTGACATCACCGCCCAAATTTTCGGCGCGTGTCCAAGTTCCACCGCTCATTTCGCTGATGTATATGTCAAGACCCCCTAAACCAGGACGGCCGTTTGTTGCGAAATAGAGAATGTTTTCACCGGTGATAAACGGAAAAACGTCATCACCGATTGAGTTTACTTTGTTACCAAGATTTTCGGGTGTACCCCAAACAGATCCGTCCCAGTTGCTTTTCCATATGTCAATCCCACCTAGCCCACCTGGCATGTCAGATGAAAAGTAGAGTGTTTTGCCATCAGGTGAGAGGCTTGGGTGCATGCATGAGTAAGAAGTGCTATTGAAGGGTAGTAATACTTCGATTCCCCAACCTTCGCTGCCCTTAGCAGAAGAAAGTAACTGTAAACGAACTACGCTTTTGTCGTCTTTGGCAATTTTGCCATTTGCACGCGTGCTTCGAGTTATGAGCATTAGACTGCCGTCGCCGTTAAAGGTGACGGGTCCGCTGTGATAATCGTTCTTTTCATTCGTTTCAAAAGGTGTGGCAGCATCGAAGGAGGCACCGGTCCCTTTCGCGAAGTATGGTGCATAGAACGGGCGATCTGTAGAGCCATTAGTGAGTTTTTTAGCTTGCATGGCGCCTCTATCACTGATGAATACAATTCCGTTATCATAGGCTACAGGGCAGATATCAGAGGATGCACTGTTCTGATTAATTGCTTTTACGCTATAAGAACCTTTCTTGAGAAGATACTCGTCTAAATTATTGGTGCAGCCATTCAATATTTCGATACGTGGGTCTCCGCCGTAACTCGTTGTAAAATCGGTGATCTCTTTTTTGGCTTCTACATAGCGCTGATTTTGAAGAAGGCTTAGAATGTAGAAGTAGTGATCATTGGAATTTTCCGCATTCCCTTGCATGACTTTCGCATATGATCGTTCAGCGTTTCGGGCATCGCCGAGTCTTCGGTAGCAATCTGCGATTTTGGACCATGCGACATAGTTAGCAGTGTCTTTTTTTAGACCATTTTCGTAGAAACCGGCAGCCTTTGCATAAGCCATGCGCTCATACGCTTTGTCACCTTGGGATATCTGCCCGATGCTTATGGATGATACAAAAACTCCGAGGAGTAGAAGTATTGCTATGTTTTTGTAGTTCATGTTTTCGGAGTTTAGAAGTAACGAGGTGAAACCATTTTGTCCTTCGTGAAATTCAGATCATAGCCTAGCATAATTTCATGAGAACCTGTATTGTAATCCTGCAACATTGAGAGCGTGTAGTCATAGCTATACCCGATGCGTAATTGCTTGTTGATGTAAGCACCCAGCATTACATTAACAGCATCACCCGTGCGATATCCAACTCCTGTCCATATGAAGTCATTGAACAACACGTTTGCGTTGATGTCGAGCTGAGCAGGGGCACCTTTAACTACTTTCATCATAGCGTTTGGTCGAACTTTAATCATGTTATTAAGACTCAGAACACCACCACCTGTGAGGTAGTAGTGGAAGTATCCAGCATCGAATGAGTTCTGCACTTCAGTGCTTCCATTGGCTACATCGATTCGGTTGTAGATTAAACGTGGGATAGAAAGTCCGCCATACCATTTGGATGTGCTGTAGAACATGCCAAATCCGAGGTTTGGAGCAGTCTTCTTACCACTGCTAATCATGAATTGCTGGTCATTCTGCAAATTGAGTTGACTCAGGTTTTCACTCAGACTTACAAGCCCCAGTTGAATACCAAACGACAGCGTGGCATTCTTTAAACCAAGGCGATAGGCACCATTAGCGTTAACAGCTGTGCGTTGTGAAACGCCGATTTTTTCATTGACGAAATTGATACCCGCACCGAGTTTGCCACCCATGATAGGGGAGTGTATGCTGCCTGTTAATGTTGTGGGAGCACCGTCCAAACCAACCCACTGTTGGCGATAGAGCATAGTACCTGAGAGGCACTCTCTTGAGCCGGCATAACCAGGGTTTATAATGGCTTCATTAAACATGTATTGCGTGAAGTTTGGATCAAACTGAGCATTACTCGCAAAACATGCTGCCATGCTCAGCATGAGCATCAAGCTTTTGGGGAAGTTCAAGATTGTTTTCATTGTCCTTTCTGTTTTATACATGTTTATTGATTGTTCGAGTATTTAATAACGATGAATCCGGATAGGTTCTCAGGTGCTTTATTGGCATTGAGAGTTGACTGACCCGTTTCTAAAACATAGAAGTAAGTGCCTTCGGGAACTTTAGTGCTGCCCATAGCTCCATCTTCGTCGGCGTTACCATTCCAGCCGATTGCATTGGTGTAACCTGTTTTTTCATAGACCACATTACCCCAGCGGTTGAATATGATAATCTTATTGTCAGGATAGAATTCGATATTCTCTATCGCAAGGGTTTCATTCACATTATCACCGTTCGGAGAGAATCCGGCAGCAACGAGGATATCATCTGTTTCGACTTCTACGATAATGATAGTTACCGTTGCAGTGTAGCAATTGCCATCGGCATCGCAGGCTTCATAGGTAAACTCATCGAAATCCGAGGCTCCGGCGTTGGGTGTGTATGTGAAACTACCGTCCGCATTGAAAACAAGTGTTCCGTTTTGAACGTTCGATGTCACGGTAAACGTGAATCCGTCCAAGTTCACATCGTTCTCAGCCACATTTCCGGTGAGTGTTTCATTTTCATATACGGTGTATTGGTCGTTCTCGGCAGACTCGTCGTCAACAGGTATTACCGTGATAGTAACCGTGGCGGTGTCACAATTGTTATCATCGTCACAAGCGATATACTCGAAGGTGTCGGTGCCATTGAAATCTGTGTTAGGAGTGTAGATAAAAGTTCCGTTATCATACATAATGACAGTACCGTTATCTGTTGTGAATGTTCCTACAGGAGAGTAGTTGAGTGTGTCACCATCTAAATCACTGTTATTAATGCTTAAGTCTGCACTCAGAACATCATCTTCGTTTACTGAGAATGTGTAATCTACAATGTTAGGTGTTGTGTTCAATGGAATCACGGTAATTACGGCAGTCGCAGTTTCACATAGATCGCCGTCGCATACTTCATAAACGAAGAAGTCAGTACCAACGAAACCATTATTTGGAATGTAGGTAAAGGTTCCATCATCGTTAAGGATTAATTCACCATTATCGGTAGAGTCTATAAGTGAATAGAATAGAATGTCTCCATCGATGTCGATGTCATTTTCCGATACGTCACCAGTTAGTGCGGTGTTCTCATTAGTAACGTAAGTGGTGTCATCCTCTGCAATCAGACCATCGTTTATTTCTGCGACATCTATTGTTACAGTAGCAGTGTCACAACCTCCTGCATCACATGCTGAGTAAGTGAAACTATCAGGACCGTAGTAGTTATTGTTCGGAGTGTAAGTGAAGGATCCGTCAGCATTGAAGATAAGCTCTCCGAATGCAACTGAGTCAATCATTGTAAACGTGATTGCATCATTTTCGGCATCGAAGTCATTTGTTGCAACAGTGTTCGAAACGACATCATCCTCTTCTGCTGCGATGAGGTCATCAACTGCAACAGGATGGTCATTTACGGGTAGAATAGTGATTGTAACATCCGAATAGTCGCACACGCCAGCCGGATCACAAACACTGTAACTAAATGAGTCAGTTCCACTGAATTCTGCATTGGGAACGTAAGTGAAACTTCCGTCAGGGTTCAGTTCGAGCGTTCCGTTTGTAACGGTTGTGGTAACCTGGAAAATTAGTACATCACCATCTGCATCTGTGTCATTGTCACCAACGTTAGCTGTTAGAATAGCATCTTCCTCAATGGTGTAGGAGTCATCAATTGCCACTGGTCCTTCGTTGGCTTCTACCACGCTGATGAATACTGTTGCAGTATCGCACAATGCGGTTTGATCACACATTATGTAAGTGAATACATCTGCTCCGATATAATCTGTGTTAGGAGTGTAGGTGTAGGTTCCATCGCTATTCAATGTAAGCGTTCCGTTCGATACGTCTTCATCCAGTGTATAGCTTATGTTGTCATTGTCCGAGTCAATATCATTGAATGATACATCACCTGTATATGTTTCGTTTAATGTTACGTTAACGAAATCGTCAATGGCATCCGGTGCTGTGTTGACAGGAAAGACGTTGATGGTCACTAAGGCTTGGTCGCACACTCCTGAAGGGTCGCATGCTTCGTAAGTAATGATAACTGTTCCGAAGAAGTTCGTGTTGGGTACAAACGTGAACGTTCCATCCGTATTCAAAGTGAATGTTCCATCAACCGTATTGTTTACAACGTTGTACGTAAGAACGTCACCATCCGGGTCGCTATCATTCGCTGTTACGGAGTTGTTGAGTGTCGCGTTTTCGAACATATTGAACACGTCGTTTTCCGCTATCGGGGCATTGCTCGGCAACTCTACATTGATGTAAACCACAGCTTCCGGACAAACGCCTAGGCCGTTACAAGCGAAATAGATTATTGAATCAAGACCTATGAAATTCGGATCCGGAGTGTAAGTTAATGTTCCATTCGTATTAAGTATGGCGTTTCCGTTGAATGGTCCGGCCGAAATAAATGCACTTAAGACAGAGCCTTCCGGATTTATTTCGTTCGTAAGAATATTTGCCGTAATGGAAGTATTGATAAGCGTGGTGAGATAGTCATCCACAGCAATATGCGGATCGATTATTTGTGTTACTGTGATTGTTACAGTTGCATTATCGCATTCCCCTAGGTCGTCGCACACGGTATATGTGAAGGAGTCGGTTCCGGAGAATTCAGCATTCGGAGTGTAACTGAATGTTCCATCTACTGTGAATATCAATGTTCCATTGGTAGTGCTTGCGTTCAAAGTGAATGTAAGCTCATCGCCATCAGAATCTGTGTCATTGTCGCCTACGTTTCCATTCAATGGTACGTCCTCATTCGTCGTGTAACTGTCATCTACAGCTACCGGAGCATCGTTCGGAACAAGTACCTCAATAGTTACCAGGGCTGTATCACAACCATGAATGTCACATACCGAGTAGGTGAAAGAATCATTTCCTAAATAATCAGTTGCGGGTACATAGGTGAATGTTCCGTCATTATTCAAGGTCAACGTTCCTGAAGTCACATCTTGGTCGATGGTGAAGGTCAGGGCATCTCCATCGCCTTCCAAATCGTTGAAGGATACATTGCCGTTCAATGTGATGTTCTGATCAGTTTCGAAGATGTCGTCAACTGCAATTGGTGAGTCGATTACAGGATTTATGGTGATTGTGACTGTAGCGATATCACATATCGGTGTTGGGTCACATGCTGAATAAGTGAATGAGTCTGTTCCGTTGAAGTTGGCGCCGGGAGTATATGTGAAGGTGCCATCTGCATTTAGAACAACATCACCATTGTTGGGTGCAGTGATTAGGATAAAGTTGAGAGGACTTCCATCCGGTTCTGAGTCATTTGTTGCAACGTTACCACTGACCGGTGTATCTTCATCGGTAGTATAAGTATCGTCGATTGCTACAGGTGGAGCTGATTCCGTAACTGTGATTGTTACAGTTGCATTGTCACACAGACCCGGACCACCACATACATTGTAAGTGAATGAGTCAGTTCCAAGGAAGCCGTTGGCAGGTGTATAGGTGAATGTGCCATTGCTATTCAGTGTAAGAGTTCCATTGCTTACACCCGTGCCAACGGTAAAGGTTAGAGTAACACCATCTGTGTTGATATCGTTTTCGCCAACATTGGCATTTAAAACGCCATTTATTACAACTGTGTAGCTATCAAAACCTGCTATAGGAGCGTCAGGGGTATTCGTAACGAAAATGGTAAGTAGGTGTGTGTCGCATACGCTGCCTTCGCAAACCTGATAAGTAATCTCCTCTGTTCCCTGGAAGTTTGGCCCTGGAGTATAGGTAAACGTTCCATTTGGATTCATTACAATGGTTCCATTTGGTGCTCCTGTTGGAGTGCTGTAAACCCAACCTTGGGTTGCAAACCACGTCTCAGCGACAGAACCACTCACTGGTGTTTCCTCCAGTGTATTGAATGTATCGTCCAGGTCGCAGAATACTTCAGGCGTGAATGGAGAAGGGCTACATGGATTCAATGGATCACTTCCGTTGTTAACTTCTGTTCCATCCAGGATTCCATCGTTATCCGTATCAGGATTCGCAGGGTCTGTTCCTTCAGTGGCTTCTTCATCGTTGGTCAAACCATCGTTGTCACAGTCATCGCTACCGGCTGTTGGAGGGCTGCATTCGTTTAATGGATCGGTTCCATTGTCAACCTCTTCTCCGTCCGTGATTCCATCACCATCTGTATCCGGATTGGTGTTGTCAGTTCCAGCGTCTGTTTCACCGTCGTTATCCAGACCATCGTTGTCACAATCGTTCGTACCTAGCGAGTTGATATTCGGGTCGCATGGGTTGATAGGGTCAGTGCCTCCATCAACTTCATCACCGTCGTTTACACCGTCATTGTCTGAGTCTGAGTCGCCGGGGTCAGTTCCCGCAGTTTCCTCTTCATCTGATGTCAAACCGTCGTCGTCGCAATCGGCAGAAGCAATTGCACCTGCGTCTGGGTCACAACCGTTAGCAGGGTCGCTGCCGTTGTTTGTTTCTTCTTCGTTCGTCAATCCATCGCCGTCGCAATCTGCTAGCGGTTCTGCAAGGCAGTTACCAACATCTACCGTAACCGTTGCAGCGTCGCATGTGCCGTTCGCATCGCAAATTTCGTAGGTGAAAATGTCGATTCCCTGAACGTCCAAAGCAGGTGTGTATTCGATAGTATCATCCGTAGGATCTGTTGGTGTACCATTATCATTCACTGCAGCAATACCTGTACCCTGACTTGTGATGGTTATGCTACCTGTTGAAGGTCCATTGGGGCCAAAATCATCATTGGCAAGGACAGTAATAGTTATTGGCGTGTTGATAGGTGTTGCAATGTCATCATCATTCGCAGAAGGTCCGGTGCAAGCTGCAATATTTGGATCGCATGGATCGAGTGGATTGGTGCCGCCGGCTACTTCTGTTCCGTCTAACAATCCATCTCCGTCTGTATCGGGATTGGTATTGTCGGTGCCGGCTGTGGTTTCACCATCATTGTCTAGACCATCCAAGTCACAGTCGTTGCTTCCTAATGCTCCTGCGTTAGGATCACATGAGTCAAGCGGATTGCTCGCGCCGTTGATTTCATCTCCGTCATTCAAGCCGTCATTATCGGTATCTGCCGCTGCAGGGTCGGTGCCATAGAAGGTTTCTTCTTCGTTGATAAGACCGTCATTATCGCAGTCATTTGTGCCAACTGCGCCGGCGTTTGGTGAGCATGAATCGAGTGGGTCACTTCCATTCAACACTTCATCGCCGTCAATCAATCCGTCGTCATCTGTATCCGGGTTGTTGTTGTCAGTGCCTGCTAGAATTTCGCCATCATTGTCCAGATTATCTCCGTCACAATCTGCTGTTCCAACAGCTCCAATTTGCGGATCACATGGGTCGAGTGGGTTAGTTCCTTGAGTTACTTCTTCCCCATCCTGAAGACTATCACCATCCGTATCCGGGTTGTTAGGGTCAGTTCCGGTTAGAAGTTCTTCGTCGTTGGTTAGACCATCCAAGTCACAGTCGTCGGTTCCGATTCCTGAGCTCACAGGATCGCAAGCATTCAATGGATCTGTTCCGTTTGTTACCTCGTTGCTGTCGTTGAATCCGTCGTCGTCTGTGTCAGGATTGGTGTTATCGGTTCCTGCAAGTTCCTCGCCTGCATTATCGAGTCCGTCATTATCGCAATCATTGGTTGATACTGCTCCTGCATTTGGATCACATGAGTCAAGCGGATTGCTCGCGCCATTGATCTCATCTCCGTCATTCAAGCCATCGTTATCGGTATCTGCCACGGCAGGGTCGGTTCCATAGAAAGTTTCTTCTTCGTTAATAAGACCGTCATTATCGCAGTCATTTGTACCAACTGCGCCGGCGTTTGGTGAGCATGAATCGAGTGGGTCACTTCCATTCAACACTTCATCGCCGTCAATCAATCCGTCGTCATCTGTATCCGGGTTGTTGTTGTCAGTGCCTGCTAGAATTTCGCCATCATTGTCCAGATTATCTCCGTCGCAATCTGCTGTTCCAACAGCTCCAATTTGCGGATCACATGGGTCGAGTGGGTTAGTACCTTGAGTAACCTCTTCTCCATCTTGAAGGCTATCACCATCTGTATCCGGGTTGTTAGGGTCAGTTCCGGTTAGAAGTTCTTCGTCATTGGTTAGACCATCCAAGTCACAGTCGTCGGTTCCGATTCCTGAGCTCACAGGATCGCAAGCATTCAATGGATCCGTTCCGTTTGTTACCTCGTTGCCGTCGTTGAATCCGTCGTTGTCTGTGTCAGGATTCGTGTTATCTGTACCTGCAAGTTCCTCACCTGCATTATCAAGTCCATCATTATCACAATCGTTGGTTGATACTGCTCCTGCATTTGGATCACATGAGTCAAGTGGATTGCTGGTGCCATCTATTTCTGCGCCATCCAGAATTCCATCGCCGTCAGTATCGTTGTTAGTCGGGTCTGTACCGTAGAAGACCTCTTCGTCGTTATCAAGTCCATCCTCATCGCAGTCGTTACCGCCAACAGCTGTTGCATTTGGTGAACAAGAGTCGAGTGGATCACTTCCGTTCAGGACTTCATCCCCATCAATGAATCCATCATTATCTGTATCCGGGTTGTTGTTGTCGGTACCGGCGAGTTCTTCACCTGCGTTATCGAGATTATCGCCATCGCAATCGGCCTGCGGATTTCCGCCAATATTCGGATCGCAGGGATCCAGTGGGTTAGTGCCGAAGTTGACTTCTTCACCGTCGTTTTCACCATCATTATCCGTGTCAGCATCATTTGGATCTGTTCCGGCCAAGGCTTCATCGTCATTGGTTAGACCATCCAAGTCACAGTCGTCGGTTCCAAGCCCTGAATTGATAGGGTCACAGAAATTGATTGGGCTGGTGCCATTATCCACTTCGGTACCATCATCAATGCCATCGCCATCGGTATCCGGGTTTCCTGCGTCTGTGCCTGCTGCGGTTTCTTCATCTGTAGTTAATCCATCGTTGTCACAGTCGGCAGTTGCATTTGCAGATGCAGGATTTGGATCGCATGAATCGTTCGGATTGCTACCATTATTTACTTCGTCGCCGTCATTGATTCCATCTCCGTCTGTGTCCGGATTGGTGGGGTCTGTTCCGTTGAATGTCTCATTGTCATTATCAAGTCCGTCATTATCGCAATCGGATGTTCCAAGAGCAGTTGCAAGAGGTGAACACGCGTTGAGTGGGTCACTTCCATTTAGAACTTCGTCACCATCAATGAACCCGTCGCCATCTGTATCCGGATTGTTGTTGTCTGTTCCGGCTAATGCTTCACCATCATTATCAAGGTTATCTCCATCGCAGTCTGCAGTGCCAACCGCGCCAAAGTTCGGGTCGCATGGATCCAGAGGCACGGTTCCGTTGTCTACTTCTGTGCCGTCATTAATTCCGTCGCCATCTGTATCAGGATTTGTGTTATCGGTTCCGGCTGTTATTTCTTCGTCATTGGTTAGACCGTCGTTATCACAATCGTTCGAACCAAGAGCATTTGGATTGGGATCACATGGGTTGTTTGGGTCGGTGCCGTTAGCAATTTCATCTGTATTCGAAATACCGTCGCCGTCGAGGTCGGGGTTAGCCGAGGTGACATTGATTACGACTTGAGCTGTGTCGCAAAGACTTCCATCGCACGCGGCATATTCAAAAGCATCAAGACCGATGTAATCGGTATTCGACTGATAGGTAAATTCTCCATTTGCATCGAGTGTCAGTGTTCCGTTCACCACGTTGCTGGCTATACTAAAGCTGAGTGCATCACCATCGACGTCTGTAGCTTCGAATGCTACGGTAGCCGTGTACGATGATAGGTTGTCGATTTCGAAGAAGTCATCGCCTGCAATCGGTGCATCATTCACAGGATTGATTGTGAAGGATACGATGGCCGTGTCGCAGTTCGAATTGATATCGCATGTAATGTAAGTAGCCTCATCGGAACCGTTAAAATCACCCAGAGGTGTATAGGTGAATGTTCCGTCAGCGTTCAAGTTGAAGGTTCCACTGGATGTGCCCGAAACGAGAGTCGATTCAATTGGGTCGCCATCAGCTTCGGTATCATTGTCCAGCACGTTGCCTGTAATGATTGTGTCCTCATCTCCGGTGAAGGAGTCATCGTTGGCTACGGGCGCGCTTGGAGCTGTCGTGACATTGATAGTAATGCTCGCTTCATTAGATGCGGCACCGTCGTTATCATTAACGGTATATGTAATTACGGCAGAACCTGTAAAACCGGAAGCCGGTGTATAGTTAACGTCACCTGTGGTTGTATCTACTGTCCAGTCACCTGTTATAGTGGTTATTGACGTCTGCTGACCCGCGGTTGTCGGATCAAGGTCGATACTGGTTACATCGATGGTGCCATCGGCATCAGTGTCGTTGGAAGTAATATTTGAAATGGAAGTGGCTACATCACTAAGTGTGGATCCGTTGTCATCATTAGCGATAGGAGCTATGTTAGGACAAGGAAGTGATTGCGAACTTTCAGTGTGAGTTACTGTGATGGTTTGGCCTGCTATTTCGGAAGGCGTGACCGATACAAGAATTGAGTTAGAAACACCATTGCGCACGGGGAAGGTAACGCGCACATACGCAATCGAATCAGGGTTGATACCACCGAAGTGAAGAACTGCGTTTCCGAATCCGCCGTATCCTTCACCGGCTGCAACACTCGTCTTGTAGGAAATGGTGTTGAATGAACAGTCAATGAGTTCAGCTGTGGCACCATGAGCTATCGATGTGGCTCCGTCTCCTAAATCCCAAAGTGCGTTTACTTTTAAATAGTTCGTATTGTTCAGGTTGTTTTGCCAAAGTTGATTGGCACCGTTATCCATACTTACATATAAATCCAGGTCACCATCGTTGTCGTAGTCAATAAATGAGACTGCGTTGGCGTCACCGGCCGGATTGATTCCGTAGTTTGTAGGTGAGTTGGGACGCGAGAATTGAAGTGTCGAAGGATTTTCGTTTATGAAGAGATAACCGGAAGTGAACACATTGGCCATGTATAGGTCAATATCACCATCATTATCTACGTCTCCGGCAGTAATACCATCAATGTTGGACGAGTTTAAATTCACGCCTGCTGAAGCGGCCGGCTCGCCGGTTGCAACTAAACTGCCGTTGTCATTGCGCCAAATTTGATTTGTTCCGGCATCGGTCCAGAATAAATCAAGGTCTCCGTCATTATCAAAGTCGGCCCATAGCACGCCACCTTTATTGCTGTTCACAGCGTTCTGATCGAAGTCGTCTTCAGTGAAAGTGCCGTCTCCGTTGTTGATGAAAACATCACCTGAAGATTGGCGGCGAATGCAGATATCGACAAAACCATCTCCGTTGAAATCACCTGCGGCAGCATAATCACCTGTGGTTCCTCCGGTTGGAAGTCCTGTAATACTGTTGTTTACGGCTGTAAATTGTCCTGAACCATTATTTGAAAGAATGTCGACACCAAAACCATGATCGTCAACGATTAAGTCAATATCTCCGTCGTTATCATAGTCGACCAAAACGATACCTTCAGCATTGATACCGCCACTGATGGAGCTGATGACTTGACTGGGGCTTTGCGACACAGTCCCGAAACTGTAGGCGGGTGTTGCTGCCGGGCCTTGGTTCAACCAGACTTCAATGCGGTTAAAAGTGTTTACAATGAAGTCGGTGTATCCGTCATTGTTGAAATCCCCGGCAACGGCCGAGCGTTCCTTCACCGAGTTGCCAAGTTCCAGCGCATGGGTCGAG
>Ga0315899_10002745_pt1 | contig 19338 bp, 11 predicted proteins | sample LakEriMetagenome_2_FD_203518 | JGI IMG/M metagenome (GOLD analysis project Ga0315899, IMG submission 203518) | Freshwater fungal communities from buoy surface, Lake Erie, Ohio, United States - Buoy 4 MA112 | ecosystem: Environmental > Aquatic > Freshwater > Lake | place: USA: Lake Erie, Ohio... | reverse complement strand
GAAATACAGGAAGCAAGAACGGGTCAGCGACCCCCTCGGAAACCGGAAAACACCGCACGGAGAGCGCCTTCCCTCCCCTCCCGAATCGGAAGCCGAACCTGCTGCTTGACATCCTTCATAGGAGCCGGTGGTTGAGCGAGTCCACGAGCGACACCACCGGAACATCGCTCACGCAGAATCTGTTCATCCCAGCCTCAATCATCGTAATGAAAGCGGCACTGCATGATGAGCAGGCTCTCCCCTTCCACTTTGTAGATGAGCCGATGTTCGCCTGTAATGCGACGGGACCACCACCCTTTTAGGTTATTCCGCAACGGCTCGGGCTTTCCGATGCCGGTGAACGGATTGCGCAGAGCATCGCGGATCACGTCATTCACACGCTGCAGGATTTTCCTGTCATGCTCCTGCCAGTGAAGATAGTCCTTCCAACCGTTCGGCAGCCACGTCAGTCGCATAGCTCCCCAGGCTGGACTTTCCCGGCAGCATAGTCCGCCAGACTCTGCTGGATCTGCTCCGCGTTCGCCCTAGTCGAATACAGATGCAGCGTCGTCTCCATCGCCTCGTACTCCTCAATCGCCAGCAGCACGACCTTCCCTGCCCCATTGCGGGTAATCATGATCGGCTCCCGATCCCGACTGACCGCCTCCATCAGCCCCGCCAGCTGATTGCGCGCTTCACTGTAGTTGATCGTCTGCATGGGTCATCAATACCCATTGTACAGAATTCTGTCAATTCCCTCCTCCATCGGAAACACCCGACCTTCGATACCCAACGGCCCACCTCACACCTGCCTCCTTCCTCATCGACCGCCCCCCCGGACGTCGCCGCTCGCATCAACTGGACCACCCTCAAACCCAACCCCGCCTCCTCATCCCGGAGGAATGACGGCTTGCAGTCGGTGGTTGAGCAACGCGACACCACCGGAACCCACGCCCAACACCCGCACCCCGCCAGGGGTGCCAGCCTGTAACCGGTGGTTGAGCGAGTCCACGAGCGACACCACCGGACTACCGTCCCCAATCCACAACAATCCCCCGATCGCCCCCATACTCCCGCGACCCCACCGGATTGCCGCCCACACCCCACAATCGGACCCACTCTACCCAGGCCGCATCCATTTCCCCATCGCCTCAATGCTCCCGCACCATCAAGTCCCACCTCCTGCCTCTGATCACCCGCTTCATCACTCTGAAACCCATATCCAAAGCCCCCCTCCCCTCACTCCTCACCCGCCTTCACACTCACCTCGCTGATCTTCGCCTTCAACGGAAACGGCACCGCATAGTCGCCCACCGCACTGCCCGCGTCCTCACCAACACTCAGTCCGTCCTTCGGCTGCACCGCGATCAATCCGCCCGCACGCCCCCGCACCACCGGCCCGCTGCCAACCTGCAATTCCATCGCCCCGCCCGCCCCCAACCGGGCCGTCACCGCAAAATCCTCACCTTCCCGCGCCACCGCAATCGTCTCCGCCTTCCCGTCGCGACGCACCGTGAAATGCACGCGCCCGCCCGACACATGCAGCGCATACCCATGCTCCCGACCGCCCTGCGCAAGGATCACTCCGTCACCAGTTGCCCCAGCCACCGTCACCCGCACCACCAGCGGCCTGCCCACCACCTGCGGACTATCCTTCACCACCACTCCCCCCGACCGCTTCCCCTCATACTCTACCCAGCACCGCGCCGCCCACGCCTCCCATTGCGCCGCCATCGCCCGCACCCGCCCCGGCTCCGACTTCGCCAGATCCCGCATCTCGTTAGGATCGCTTCCCAGCTCGTAAAGCTCCCACCGGTCGCCCCGCAGCGAAACCAGCTTCCAGTCTCCCTCCCGCACCGCCCGGCTCCCCTCGTGCTCGAAACACAGCAACCCCGGCCTCACCGCATCGCCACCCGGCAGCAGGTCCCTCCCCTCCATCGGCAGCACCCGCACCCCTAACCTCTCATCAGGATACTTCGCACCCGCCGCCGCCACCAGCGTTGGCATCAGATCGATCACATGCCCCGCATCCCGCCGCATCCCGCCACGCTCCTTCAATCCCGCAGGCCAGTGCATGATCATCGGCGTCCGAATCCCTCCCTCGTGACTGAAATGCTTGTACAGCCGCCACGGTGTATTCCCCGCATTCGCCCACCCGCTCCCGTAACTCATGTAATCTCCAGGCTGCCCCAATCGCCTCAAGTCATCCCCGCTGTGCAGCACATTCTTTGGCCCGCTGCTCCCGTCAAAACCATAAGGATCCCACTCCCAGCACGCCCCGTTGTCACTCAGAAACACAATCAGCGTATTCTCCATCCGCCCCCGCTCCTGGATGTCCGCCACCACCCGCCCGATCGCCGCATCCATCCGATCCACCATCGCCGCATACACCGCCATCCGCCGCGCCAGATCCCGACGCCTTTCCTCCGGAAGCGTTAGCCACGCCGGATTCGCCTTCCCCGCATACGGCGACGGCACCGCGTGCGACTTCGCCGGCACTTCACTCCGCTCCGGCAACTTCAACGTCTGCGGCACCAACCCCAACGCCTTCACCCGCGCCATCCGCTCCTCACGAATCACATCCCAGCCTTTCTCGAAGTACATCGCCTCGTACTTCACAATATCACTCTCCGGCGCATGCAGCGGAAAATGCGGCGCATTGAATGCCAGATACAGAAAATACGGCCGCCCCGCCCGCCGCGCCTCACCCATGAAATCAATCGCATAGTCCGCAAACACATCCGTCGCATAGAAACTCCCAGGCTTCCCCGCCACCGCCGACGTGTACTCCCGCACCGACCGCCCCTCCGGCCACCGGCTGTAAAACGGCTTCTCCTCCCAGCACGAGTTATAACCCCCGAGCATCCCGTAAAACTCCGCAAACCCGCGGTCCGTCGGCTTCACGCCCTCACGGTTATGCAGGTGCCACTTCCCCACCATGCTCGTGTGATACCCCGCCTCACCCAGCACCTCCGCAAGGGTCGTGCAATGCGGCTGCAATGTCCCCCGATACCCCGGATGCCCCGGCCCGAGATCACTCGTCATGCTCCCCACTCCCGCCTGGTGTGGATACAACCCACTCAGCAGCGACGCCCGCGTCGGACAGCACCGCGCCGAATTGTAGAACTGCGTGAACCGCACCCCGCCAGCCGCCAGCCCGTCCAGCACCGGCGTCCGGATCTCCCCGCCATAACATCCCAGATCCGACCACCCCAGATCATCCGCCAGAATCACCACAATGTCCGGCTTCTCCGCCGCACGCCCGCTCTCCTCCATCCCCGCCACCACCCCTAACACCACAACCAGCCACCCCGAAGCCCTCACGCCAGCGCCTCCCGCAACGCCTTCAGATGCTCCGGCACCGCCACAAACGGATCCGCCTTCGACTCGTACTCCAGCACCACCCACCCCTGATAACCGCTCGACCTCAGAATCCCCGCAACCCGCTTCAAATCCGCAGGCTCCGCTGCCTTCGCTCCCGCACGCCGCACCTCCACCTTCACCTGCACATTCACCGCCCACGGCGCACACCGCGCTAACTCTTCATACGGATCCGCCCCATGGAAATTCCCCGTATCCAAGTTGATCCCCACCGCCCGGCTCTGCACCGCCTTCACAATTTCCAACAACCCCTCCGGCGTCGCCACCACACCGCCGTGATTCTCCACCCCGAGCCACACGCCCTTCCCAGCCGCATAATCCCCCACCTCCTCCAACGCCCGGATCACCTGCCGCCGCGCCCCAGTCTCATCAATCCCCTTCGCACTCCCCGCAAACACCCGGATGTGCGGCGCTCCCAGCACCACCGCCCGGTCAATCCATCGCTTCACCTGCGCCTTCTCCTTCTCCAGCTCCGGCCCGTCAGGCAACGCAAAACTGTTTCCCACCGCCGTCCCCGTCACACTAACCCCGCGCAGAAATGCATGCCGCCTCACCGGCAGCAATGCCTCATCACTCACATCCTGAGGAAAATAATAACTCGTCAACTCCGCCCCGTCACACCCCTGCATCGCACAGTAATCAATGAACTTCGGAAAATCCATCACCGCCGCATCCTTGAACTGATCCCGAAACGAATACGCCGCCAGACTCAGTCTCAGCCGCGCAGGCCCGCTCCGCACCATCGGCGGCACCGCCCCGCACACCATCGGCCACAAACCAGCCATCCCTGCCATCAGTTGTCGTCTCGTCGTCATCCCCCCCGTTTCTCCCATCCACCCTCCCCCGTCGACTCCGCATCAGCGGTCCCTCCCTCATCACCATCCTCCAAAATCACAACCCAGTCGCCAAGTTAAACATTGACGCGTGACAATTCCGTCACTTACCCTCCGCTCCCATGAGATTCCGAGCTTTCGATCGTCACGGGGTTGCCGCCTGCCTGCTGATGCTTTCCAGCATCACCCACGCCGCCCCGCTCGTCACGGAATTCATGGCCAGTAACCAAACCGGCATCACCGACGAAGACGGCGAATTCCCGGACTGGATCGAAATCCACAACCCGGACCTCACCCCCGTCGACCTCGCAGGCTTCCACCTCTCCGACGACGCCACCGTCCCCACCCGCTGGACGTTCCCCGCCGGCACCACCCTCCAGCCCGGTGGCTACCTCGTCGTCTTCGCCAGCAACAAAAACCGGTCCACTCCCGGCCAGCCGCTCCACACTAACTTCAGCCTCTCCGCAGCCGGAGAATCCCTCCTCCTCTCCGCCCCGGGCGGCTCGCCTGTCCTCAACAGCTGGACCCCGTTCCCACCTCAAACCGGCGACGTCTCCTACGGGCTCCTCGCTCCCACCTCCGGCGCGCTCAGCTCTTTCTTCAATACTCCCACCCCCGGCGCTCCCAACAACAACGCCAACGCCCCCGCAGAACGCGTCGTCTTCAACCCGCCCAGCCGCACCTTCAACTCCGGCACCCCACTCAACGTCGCCCTCGCCGCCACTTCCCCCACCGCAGTCATCCGCTTCACCACCAACCGCTCCCGCCCAGTCGGCACCAACGGCGTCACCGGCACTTTCGCCGCCGCCGCCGCCACCGACATCGGCACATGGACCAATCACCCCCTCAAACCCAATGACATGGTCCGGGTCACCGGCCCCGCCCCCCTCACCGCCACCATCAACTACTTCGTCACCGTCCTCGGCCCCGATACCTTCAAACTCTCCATCGAACCAGGCGGCCCACCCATCGACCTGACCACCAGCGGCAACTTCACCATCCGCCGCGACGCCACCCTCGCCACCGCCGCCACCACCGACGTCTTCACCTCCTCAGGCAACCACGGCTTCTTCAACGGCGACCCAGTCCAACTCTCCAGCACCGCCACGCTCCCCGGCGGCACCACCGCAGGCACCACCTACTTCGTCTCCATTCTCTCCACCACCACCTTCCGGCTCTCCGCCTCCCCGACCCTCACACCCATCGTCGACGTCACCTCCGCCGCCACCGGCATCCTCACCGTCTTCCGTACCCCCTCTCCCGTCTACACCAACCCCATCCCCGTCACCCTCAACACCAGAGTCCGCGCCCAGGCCTTCGAAGAAGGGCGCCCACCAGGCCCCATCGTCGGCGAAATGTACTTCGCCCTCGACACCAACGCCCAGAACCTCACCTCACCACTCCCGCTCGTCCTCTCCCACACATGGAACACCGCCATGGCAGACAACGTGATCGTTGAAAGCCAGGTCATGGTCTTCGAACCCAAGGCACCCGACAACCTCGCACGCCTCACCAACCCACCGGACCTCGCCGCCCCCTGCTCCATCGAACGCCGCGGTTCCTCCACCGCCGGTGACCCCAAATACTCCGTCGCCATCGAACTCCAGGACGAAAACGGCATCGACCGCAATCTCTCCCCCCTCGGCCTCCCCGCCGACTCTGACTGGATCATGCACGCACCCTATCAGTTCGACCGCTCGATGATGCACAACGACCTCATCTACCGGCTCAGCAACGACGCAGGCCGCTACGCCCCTCGCACAAAATTCGTCGAACACATCCACAACGTCCAGTCCCTAACCAACACCATCGAAGGCAGTCTCACAGGCACCGACTATTTCGGCGTCTATAGCTTCATGGAAAAAATCACCCGCGGCAATGACCGCGTCGATGTCGAGAACCTCACCATCGCCGACAACACCGCCCCAACCATCCAGGGCGGCTACATGTTCAAGGTCGATCGCCTCGACGTCGGCGAAACAGGCATCACTCCCCTCGCCGGACAGAGCTTCGGCAACGTCGGCATGATGGGCCCCGGCAATAATCTCATGGCGTGGGTCAACCCGCGCGAAATCTCCTCCGATCCCTTCAAAATCGTCACCGCCGCCCAGAGCAACTGGCTCCGCGGCCACATCGGCGAAGCATGGGCCACCCTCAGCGGCCCCAACTTCATGGACCCAGTCAATGGCTATGCCAAATACTGGGACCCCGCAGCCATGATCGACCACCACATCATCAACACCGCCACCAAAAACGCCGACGGCATGCGCCTCAGCGCACACTGGCACAAACCTCGCTTCGGCAGAATCACCGCAGGCCCTGCATGGGACTTCGACCGCGCCCAAGGCTCCACCGACGGCCGCGACTTCAACTGGGGCACATGGCGCGGCGACATCGGCGACCTCGGCACCGACTTCTTCCACTACCCGTGGTACAACGAAATGTTCACCGATCCCAACTTCTGGCAGCAGTGGATCGATCGCTACCACCAGCTCCGCATGACGTCATGGTCCACCGCCGCCATCCACGCCCGTATCGACGAATTCGCCAACACCCTCAACCCCGCCAACGCCGCCGGCACCCCCGCGAAACGCTCCGCCACACGCTGGGCCGCCAGCGCACCCCGCCTCGCCACCAGCAACACCACCATCACTAACAATACCTTCAACGGTCAGTACACCGGCGAAATCGCATGGCTCAAACACTGGTGGGCCAATCGCCTGACCTTCATGGACAATCAGTTCACCCGCCCAGCCACCACCAGCTCACCCTCAGGCCCGGTCCCCGCAGGCACCGCCATCACCCTGACATCCCCCAGCACCGCCACCCAGGGCGTCCGCATCTACTACACCACCAACGGCACCGACCCCCGCCCGCGCGCCACCCAGCCACTCGCCCCCAGCGGCGGATTCCTGACCGTAGCCACTTTCCTCAACGAAATCAATCCCGTCCGCGCCATCGTCCCCACCTCCGCAACCACCGGCGGCGCTGCGAACCAATGGCGCGGCGCCGACCTCAACAGCAACGGCAACAACACCGACGACTTCGACGACTCCTCATGGTTCGCCAATGCCCCAGGCACCCTCAACGGGGTCGGCTACGACAACAGTTTCGCCGCCGGTGCCGTCGACTTCCAGCCGTTCTTCAGCCTCCGCTGGAACACCTCGACCTTCTCCGGAGCCAACGCCACCCCTCCCGGCATCAGCCCAGTCTCCACCAGCAACGTCATGTTCGCCGGTTCCATCAACGGCACCACCTACGCAGGCAACCAATCCTGCTACCTCCGTCTCCCCTTCACCCTCACTGAATCCCAGATGGCTCTCGCCATCCCCGGAAACAGGCTCGTCCTCCAGATCCGCTGCGACGACGGCTTCGTCGCATGGCTCAATGGCACCGAACTCACCTCCGCCCGTCTCAACGCTCCCGCCACCACCACACTCGCCTTCAACTCCGCCGCCACCGCCACCAACGCCGACGGCAACGCCATCCTCTACGCCGACTACGACATCTCCTCCGCTCTCAGCGCACTCCACCTCGGCCAGAACATCCTCGCCATCCACGCCCTCAACAGCGGCCTGACCAGCAGCGACTTCCTCATCGGAGCCAAAATCGCTATCCAAACCCCGCCTCCGCCGTTCTCTCCTGATCTGAACCCCGCCGCCCTGGCCTACTCAGACCCCATCCCCATCACCCAACCCACCCAGTTCTTCATCCGCACACTCAATCCCATCCGCCCTAGCGACCCGCCCACCCAGTCCGGCGGCGGCATCGGCACCGTCCCCAACGGTTCCAGCTGGAGCGCCCCCACCATCGCCTTCTTCTTCCCAGGCGCACTCCCCGCCTCCCAGGCCTCCCTCCAGATCTCCGAAGTCCTCTACCACCCGGACTCCCCCACCCCGACCGAAATCACCGCAGGCTTCACTAACTCCAACGACTTCGAATTCATCCGGCTCACTAACACCGGCACGACCCCAGTCGACCTCACCGGCATCTTCTTCTCCAACGGGGTCCAGTTCTCCGCCCCTGAAGGACTCCAGAACTGGCTCCCCGCAGGCGCTTCCACCGTCGTCGTCGAAAACCGCGCCGGCTACATCGCCCGCTTCGGCACCACGTTCTCCATCCTCGGCGAATACGACGGCGACCTCAACGACGGCGGCGAAACCGTCACCCTCAACGATCGCTCGGGGACCATCATCTCCTCCTTCACCTACGACGACGCCAACGGCTGGCCCACCGCCGCCGACAACGGCTACTCCCTCATCCTCACAGGCACCAACCCCGCCCTCCCAGCCAGCTGGATCGCCTCCCTCGACCCCGGCGGCTCCGGCATCGCCTCCTTCACCTCATGGCGCTCCCGCTACTTCTCCGACGCCTCCGGCGCCCCGGACGCCGACCCCGACGCCGATGGCCTCAACAACTTCGGCGAATATGCCTTCGCCACCGACCCCCGCTCACCCGGCACGCGCGAAGCCGCCCTCGCCACGCTCATACCCGGCCCGCCTCAGGCCATCTCCATCCGCCGCCGCTCCGCCGCCCCTGACATCTCGTGGTCTTTCGAATCCACCACCAACCCAGCCACCGGCCCATGGACCATCGAAGCTCCTAACCCGGAATCCGTCACCCCAGGAGGCGACGGTACCGAAGCCGTCACATGGCGCTCCACCGTCAGCGATCTCCCGCAACGCTTCCTCCGCGCCAAAGCCGCAGCCATCCCCTGACCTGACACCTCAGCCCGATCCCACCCGGAACCCTCAGGCGTCGTCCGGTCGCCGCACCGGCCGCGTCGTCCAGTTCAACCGGATCGATAGCAGCCGCACCATCAGCGTCACCGCGATCCCCACCGCCGCCGCCGCTTCCACCGGCGCATGCATCGCCGTAACCAGCAGCACAAACGCAGCCACCCCAGCCGCCGACGCCACCGCATAAAACTGCCCCGGCTTCAGCATCAGCGGTTCCTCCCTGACAAGCACGTCCCGGATCATCCCCCCACCCACCGCATTCACCACCCCCGTGAACACACACGCCGCCGGAGACAATCCCGCCACCAGCGCCTTGCTCGCCCCCACCACCCCATAGGCCGCCACACCTAACGCATCCAACACCAGAAACGGCTTCGCAAATCGCTCCACCCGAGCGTGAAACGCCCACGTCACCGCACACGCCGCCACCAGCGAAACCGCATAACCCCCATCCAGCAGCACCGCCGGCGGCCCATTCTGCAGGATCAACCCGTCCCGCAGAAACCCACCTCCAGTCCCAGCCGCAAAAGCCAGCACCACCAGCCCGATCACGTCATGCCCGCGCCGGGTCGCCGCCAGCGCTCCCGTCATTCCAAACAGAAACACCGCCGCATAATCAACCGCTGGTGGAATCGTGAACGGGCTCATCCGCAATCCCTCCCCATCACGCCTCCACTGGATTCACCAGACACCCAATCCCGCCAATGCTGATCGACACCACATCCCCCGGCGACAAGGTGAACTTCCCAGGCGGCACCAGACCCGTCCCCGTCAGCAGCAACGCCCCGTCAGGAAACTCGTTCTCCGCAAACAACCACCCCGCCAATTCCTCCGGCGTCCGCTTCAATTGCGCCACCGTCGTCTCTCCCTCGTAAACCATCACGCCCTCCCGCTCGATCGTCATCCGGATCGGCGTCTCCGCAGGCACCGCATCCGCCACCAGTATCGCCGGTCCAATCGCACACGACCCGCGGTACACCTTCGCCTGCGGCAAATACAGCGGATTGTCCCCCTCAATGTCCCGCGCACTCATGTCGTTCCCGATCGTAAACCCGAACACCCGGCCCCCAGCCGTCACCGCCAGCGTCAACTCAGGCTCCGGCACACTCCACGTCGAATCCGCACGCGCCCGCACCGCTCCCCCATGCCCGCGCGCCCGACGCCCCGTCCCCTTGAAAAACAACTCCGGCCGCGCCGCCTCATACACCCGGTCATAAAACACCGACGCCCCAGCATCCTTCGATTCATCCATCCGCGCCGCACGACTCCGGAAATACGTCACCCCAGCCGCCCAGATCTCCTGCGAACCCACCGGCGGCGGCACCAGCCCACCCAAATCAGGCATCGGCACCTCCACCCCGCCTCCAACTGCCCTCTCCAGCAACTCCCGCGGATCCTCCGCACGGAAAATCTCGTCCATCGTCAGCCCGCTCAGCAGCACCGCACGGTCGTTCCGGACCACAACCGGTCCCTCAGGAAATGAATATAGCAGCATGATCCCAGCCTTGCAGCACAGAGGCTCTGGATGACAGCGCGAATTTCCCGTGCCATGCAACCACATGCCCATGCTCCGTGCCGATCAATTGCTCTCCCGTTTCGGCTTCTGCAGCCGCCGCGAATCCTCCGCCTGGCTCCACGCCGAGCGCCTCTCCGCCGCAGGCGTCATCATCGACCGTCCCGAAAAACGCATCGACCCAGTCTCCGCCCTCGTCGACGGCAAACCCCTCGAGTTCCCCGAGGGCATGCTCCTCGCCTATCATAAACCCACGGGCGTCACCTGCTCCCACAACCCCTCCGAAGCCCCGCTCATCTACGACATCCTCCCGCCCGCATGGATGCGCCGCCAGCCACCACCCGAAACCATCGGCCGTCTCGACAAGGAAACCAGCGGCCTCATCCTCCTAACCGACAACGGCGCCTACGTCCACCGCTGGTCCTCACCACGCCACGAAACCGCCAAAACCTACGAGGTCACTGTCGACGCCGACATCCCCCCCGGCCTCGTCGAAATCTTCGCCTCCGGCACGCTCCTCCTCGACGGCGAATCCAAACCCTGCCGCCCCGCCACCCTCACCCTCACCAGCCCGCGCACCGCCACCGTCCGTCTCCTCGAAGGGCGCTACCACCAGGTCCGCCGCATGTTCGCCGCCCACAACCTCACCGTTGTCAGGCTCCACCGCTCAGGCGTCGGCGCCCTAACCCTCGACGGCATCCCCGAAGGCACATGGCGCGAGGTCCAACCCGTCGACATCGACGGGCCCTGACCCCTCCTTCCCCACCCCGCAGTCAGACCCCACCGTTGCCCCCATGCCCGCCGCCCCCGTCATCCTCGCCATCGAAAGCTCCTGCGACGAAACCGCCGCCGCCATCTGCGACGGCCACGGCAACATCCTCGCCTCGGTCATCTCCACCCAGATCGCCGAACACCAACCCTACGGCGGCGTCGTCCCCGAACTCGCCTCCCGCAATCACATGACGCGGCTCCAACCGGTCGTCGCCGCCACCCTGGCCGAAGCAAACCTCGACCTCTCCGCCATCGATGGCTTCGCCGCCACCAGCGGCCCAGGCCTCGCCAGCTCTCTCCTCGTCGGCAGCACCGCCGCCAAAGCCATGGCTCTCGCCTGCAATCGACCCTTCCTCGCCATCAATCACCTCGAAGGCCATCTCCTCTCCCCGTTCATCGGCCTCCCCGACGGCATCCAGCCCGGCATCGCCCTCATCGTCAGCGGCGGCCACACGCTCCTCCTCCTCCTCAACAAGGACGGCTCCTCCCGTCTGCTCGGCACCACCCGCGACGACGCCGCCGGCGAAGCCTTCGACAAGGCCGGTAAAATGCTAGGCCTCCCCTACCCCGGCGGCCCCGCCATCGAAAAAACCGCCCGCTCCGGCAACCCCAAGGCCTTCGCCTTCCCTCGCTCCATGCTCGACAGCGGCGACTACGCCTTCTCCTTCAGTGGCCTCAAAACCAGTCTCCTCTACCTGCTCCCCCAACTCGGCGACTCCATCCGCGACCGGCTCCCCGACCTCTGCGCCAGCTTCCAGGAAGCCATCGTCGATGTCCTCGTCACCAAATCCCTCCGCGCCGCCCGCGAATTCAACGCCCCTTCCATCAGCCTCAGCGGCGGCGTCAGCTGCAACCGCAGGCTCCGCGACGTCTTCACCGATCGCGCCCGCCGCGCCCGCCGCGCCTTCATCCCCGCCACCGGCACCCACACCACCGACAACGCCGCCATGATCGCCTTCGCCGCCCTCCAGCGCTTCCGCCGCGGCGAATCCTCCCCGCTCGACGCCGACATCGACCCTAACCTAAAACTCGCCTCCGCATGATCGCACTCCCGCGCTCCCCCTCAGGCGTCGTCGCCCTCACCGCCCGCTGGTGCCTCGCCGCCTTCTTCATCATTGCCGGTTACTTCAAGGCCCTCAGCCCAGCCGCCTTCCTCATGGACGTCCGCAGCTTCCAACTCCTCGACGACCCATGGGCCGCATGGCTCGCCATGAGCCTCCCATGGCTCGAAATCCTCTGCGGCCTCGCCCTCGTCTCAGGCATCTTCCTCGACGGCGCCATCCTCACCATCACCGGCATGCTCTCCGCCTTCCTAGCCGCCATCATCTACTCATGGCACCGCGGCATCGACCTCCAATGCGGCTGCTTCGGCGAAAACCCAGACGTCTCCAACTACCGCGAGCTCATCACCCGCGATGTCCTCCTCCTCGCCACCGCCATCGCTCTCCTCGTCTACCGCTGGCATCTATCCCGGCAGTCACCACCCCCAGCCACCCCGACTCCGGAATCGCCAGCCTGACATCTCGCCACCCCGCACCGCTCACGGCTGCCTCACCCGCACCCGTAGAAACTCCCGCGTCACCGTCGCCATCGGCACCACGCTCCGCCACGTCACCACCTCCCGTCCATCCGGCTCCCGCATCCGCCGCACTTCCACCACCCCCATCGCATCCCACGTCGCCAATCCCGTCGACGTTTCCGCCCCTAACACCGCATCATCCCTCCCCGGCGGCACCGTCACCGAGATCGATTGATAGGGAGCCTCTCCTCCCGCCGCCGCCACGGCCTCCACCCCGGCCACCGGCAACAGTCCAGCATCCGGCCGCCCCGGGCTCCCTCCCAGCGCATACTCCATGAATAGAACCAACCCGTCGCCATCGCCGTCACTAGCATCCCCCGCACCGGGCGCATTCGCCTGCTTCCAGTCCGCATAACGTACCGCATCCCCCGCCCCAGGATTCCCCGTCACCGCACTCAACCGCCAGTTCGACACAATCCCATGATCCGGATTCCGCTCAGGACGCATCAGCACCAGCGACGGTCCCTTCCCATCCGCATCCGCAGGCCACGGCGCGACATCACCATACGCAAACCGCCGGATCACCACCCCGCCCGCATCCACGAGCCCTATCATCTCCCCACCATTGTCCAGCTGCCCGATGAACACTCCCGCCACCGGCAATCCAATACCATACCGCCTCGCAAATGCCTCGCGATGCCCCACCACCAGCACCCGGCCTCCCGGTGCCAATAGCCTCGGCACCGTCGCATTCCCGTCAAAAACCCAGCTCACCCCTTCGTTGAATCGGATCCCGCTCAGATCCACCAGCCTCGGCCCGATATTCTCCAGCTCCATATACTCGAAAAACCGGTCGTCTCCGTAACCAGCCGCCACTTCCTCCCCGCTCGGCCCCGCCGGCCGATAGTGCAGCTCGGAAATCACCAGATTCGCCGCCGACGCCGGCTCCGCATCCACCAGATACGTCACCTCACTCAGCGCACTCCACCCGCCACTCGCCACATCATACGCCCGCGACTTCACCACCTGCTCCCCAGGCGCAAGATACACCGGCGAATTCACCACCGTCCGCCTCCCCCGCAGCCTCATATCAAAACTCAGATCACTGCTCGTATTGTTCGCCTGGTGCACCTGCACACACATCGTGTTCTCCCCCGCCACCAGCGCCCCAGGCACAATCCTCGCATCCGTCACCGGCAGAAACGCCCCCTCGTTCAGCGCATTCAGATTCGTATAACTGTATCCCACCGCCCCGCTCGGCATGTTCATCCGCCCGATCTCTTTACCGTTCAGATAGAAAATCGCCCCGTCGTCAATCAGCGCCTCCAGCTCAAGACTGTTGTATTGCGCAGGGTTAGTCACCGTGAACTTCTTCCGGAAATACACCACCGGCGACCGCGCGTTCGTCGCCCCGATGTTGATCACCGTCCGTTCCCCGCCGTCCCCGGCCCCTAGCTCCGCATCCCCGCTCTTCCACACCGACCCATTACTGTCGTCAAACATCGGATGCTTCCAGTTCCCCGTGCCATACCCCGCATCCCCAACCACCACTTCACTCCCTCCCAGATCAATGCTCGGATCCCGGTACCTCCACGTCGCCCCGGCCCCCGCCACCCCATCAGCCACCAGATTCTCCGTGATCAAACCCGACGGCGTAAACACTTTCGCCGCAGAATTCACCCCGCCACCCGCCAGCCTCGGATCGCTCCCATCGGTCGTGTAATACCAGACCCTCCCAGCCGGCCCGCTCATCGTCACCGCCGTCGTGCTCGCGACATATCCGCCCGCCGGAACATGCGTCATCCCGTCCACCACTGGATACAACCCGTCCGCCCGCAACTGGCTGATCACATTCGCCGTCCGCGCCGGCAGATAACTTGTCAGGATCGCATCCCGCTGCGCCAGCCAGTGCGTCCGGTTCAATGGTACCGCCGTCTTCGCATCACCCCATCGCGCCGACTCCGCAATAATGCACGCATCCACCACCGCCGCCAACCGCTGCACCCGCGCCGTGTTCGCCGCCTGACTCAGCACCCCGCCATTGAACAAGTACCGCTGCACCCGCCCATGCCACCTCACCCGGTACTCCGCCACATCCAGCAGATCCGCGTGCAGAAACATCGGATTATACCGGTTCTCCGTCTTCTCCACATACGTCCCCGCATCACTGAACACCCGATTGAATGGCCCCGTCCGGTCTTCCCCGGGATTGAACAGCGAATGCTCGAAATCATGCACGAAATACACAAACCCGCGCCCGCCCGTCCGGTCCCGCGCCCCGAACCAGTTGTTCGCCGTCTCGTTCCCCAGAAACGCCGACGTCGCCCCGTCCAGATTCCCGCTCCAGAACGTCAGCAGCATGTAGTCAATCAACGCGTCAGGATCCAGCAGCACCGGCGACCCATTCCGCGTCACCCCGTCAGCACCCAGCCCCTGCATGTCATAATAATCCGCCACCGTCAGCGCCCGCCGCGTGAACCCTCCAGGCACCGTCACCGGATTCGCCTTCCGCGCCAGCTGTATCCACGCGTCCTCATACCCGTCCGTCACCCCAGTCACATAACCCTCCGATTGCTCGCACTTCACCACATCCCAGTTCGCCTTGTCCCCGCCAATGTACTCCGAGCAATGATCCGCCTCCGTCCGCTCATCAAACTCATACAACCCCCAGTACTGCCCATTCAGATACAAATGCACGTACTTCACATGACTGTCAGGCTTCCCCATATCCACATGCGTCTGCCGCGTGAATTCTTCCCTCAGAAAACTGTTCGCAGGGTCCCCTCCGAATGACCACGAGTAATTCTGCGACGTCCGCAGGTCGATCTGATTGAACGTCTCCGCTCCAACATCCCCAAAGACAGGGTAATTCAGCTTCGCATCCCCGTACTCCGCACGGAAATACAAGTGAAACGATCGCTTTGGATTGTCCGCACTCCTCGAAAACCCTCCCCGAATCCGGATCCCGCAGTTCGCTTTGATCCCCCCCGCCGGATCATTCAGTATCTCCATACTCGCCTGCCGCTCCCATCCCAATCCCCGCCCCCCGGCATTCACATAAATCCCAGTCCCCGCATTCCACAGATTCGCAGGATCAGTCACCATCGAAACACTCGGTATCGCCAGCAGCGCCGCCTTCACCCTCGCCACCCCGCCAATCGCCGCATTCGTGCTGTTCACAATGTCAGGGTCCATCCCGTAATCAATCGCCTGCCCGTTCACAGAATTCCCAGGCGCAGGCCAGCCCGGTCCCGGCGCTGCACCCGTCGGCGACTGCACCACAATGTCATCCGGAATCAGATAACTGTGCGTGTCCACATTCGTCGCCTCCCAGTTCTCCTTGTACGCCATCGCCCGCAGCACCGTCGTCCGACCGATACTAACAGGCCCGCTGTACAGTGTCCCGTTCGTCGGCGTCGGCTCGCTCCCATCCGTAGTATAACGAATCAATGCCCCCGGCGTCGCACTGCTGATCGTCACCGCAAACGGCACCGCACCCACCACCGCATTCGGATAAAATCCCCGCCCCGGCGAAAACACCGTGTCCGCCACCTTCCCAAGGCTGTCCGGAGCCGTGTTGATCCCGCCAGGCGTCGGACGATTGAAAAACGCACTCTCCATCCCGGCCGGCAATGCCCCCGCCACCAGCTCCGGCAGCACCAGAAAATTCCCGTCCGCCGCCGTCACATTCATCCCGTGCACCGCTAGCAGATTTGTCCCGTTCACCAGCCCAGGCAGCGCCGCCGTCACATTGAACGCCGTCGCCACCGTCGACACCTCACCCGGCCGCGCCGCACTCGCCACCCCATTCCACACCGTCCCCGCCGGCGCATTCGCCTCGCCAATCATCACGCCGTTCAGCCACGCCCGGAACCCGTCATTGTAACGCATCAGCAGGCTCGCACTCGTAAACCCGCCCGCACCAGCCGCCACCGTGAACGGCACCCTCACAAAACAGGACGCATTCACATTCCGCATCGCCCCTTCAACATTCGTCCGCACCGCCGCCGTCGTCACCGTCCCCACCGGAGTCGTGAACGCCGCCAGCCCGCCTCCCGCCACATCCCCCACCAGCCGGAAACTACTGTCCCACGCCGTCACCGCCCCCGCCCTCGCAAACAACTCCCCTTCGTCACCACCTCCACGCTCCCAGAAATAGGCATCAATCACGTGATTCCCCGCCGTCAGCATCACCGTCCCCAGATGGTCCGCCGGCCCATGCAGCGTTGGATCGTTCATCACCACCGCCCCGTCGATCGTGATCTTCCCGCCATCGTCACTGTTGATCCCGAATGTGTAAACCCCAGCCACCGGAATTGTGATCGTCCCCTGCGCCCTCACCACATAGTCATCCTGCGCCCACAGCGGCAGCGGATTGTTATTACCGTAACGCCCGTCCCCACCATTCCCAAGCACGTTGAACGTCGGCTGCACCCACACCTGCTCGTTCGCAATGTCACTGTGCCCGCTCGGCCGCGACAGCAGCAACTCCGCCGACGCCTGCGTGTCCAGCGTCCCCGTCGCCGTGTTCTTGGCCCGCACCGTAATCGTCAGCCCCGGCACATTGAACCCGAACCCTAACCCAAGCGGCTTGTTCAGCGTCCAACCCGCCGGCGTCACCGGAGCCGTGTTCCACGTCCCCGCCAGCGCCCCCGCACTCCCAGGCACCAGATACGACGCACTCGCCCCATCCGCCACCAGCACCGTCCGGTTGAACATCAGCCCGAACCCCCGGTCCGCATCCTGCGGCGGGTACTGCGGCGCATACTGCTGCTCCACCGTCACACCATCCGGCCTCACCAGCGCCAGATACTCGCCACCCTTCGCCAGCGAAAAATTCGTGTGCAGCACCCCACCAGGCACGCGCCGGTCCTTCCCCGACGCAAACACCACCAGAAACTCCCCCGGTGCCATCGTCACCGCCGGAAACCGCCACTTCCCCAGGCTCCCCGCACTGTCCGTAAGACTCCATCCCCCAATACTGAACGGTGCCGTCGATGGATTGTGAATCTCAATCCAATCCTGCACGGTCCCATCCTCGTCCCGCAACCCGCTCACATTGTCCGCCACAAACTCGGATATCACCGGTTCGGCCACCAACTGACCTGCACCCATCATCAGCGCCGCCGCGCCGATTCCATAAAGCCTCGAAGAAATAGTCATGATCCATTTGGGGGCTGCGCAGCGGAACTCGCAATTCAGGGGGGGAAATCGCGCGGTCCCGCAAAGACCCGCAATCTTCACACCATACACTCGCCATCATTAAAACCAGCCCAATTCCATCCTCCCGCGCCACGCGCCGGAACCTCCATGTAACGGAGGCCCACCAGTCACCTTCCCACTCAATCCCACTTCACTTCGCCAGCGCCAGAAACACCAGCAGCAACACCCCAAGCCCGAACAAAAACGCATACCCCTGAATGTTCCCCACCTGCAATCTCCGCAGCATCCCACCAGCCCCAGACGCCAATCCAGCCGCGCCACGCACCCCAAGCCCGTCAATCAGCAGCCCATCCAGCACCTTCACCACCGTAGCCAACCCGTCCTGCGCCACCGCAATCAACTTCGCATACAGCTCGTCAAAATAGAACTTGTTCGCAAACAACTTGATATTCACCGGATCCCGATCCCGCCCGCGATACAGCACAAAGGCCGCGCCAGCACCGACAATCAGCGTCGCAATCGAAACCATCCCCACCACCCCGAAATGCCCGTGCGCAGGAAGCTGCTCATGCCCCAGAATCGCCCCAGCCACCGCACCAAATCCTCCAATCACACCCATCACCGCCAGAATCACCAGCGGCACAAACATCACCGGAGCCACTTCATGCGCGTGCCCAGCCCCATGCTCATCCCGCGCCTTGCCCAGAAACGCCACCACCACCAGCCGCGTCATGTAAAAAGCCGTCAGCAACGCCGTAAACGCCGCCAGCACAAACAACACGCCTCCCTTCTCCTTCGCCGCCTCCAGAATCGCTTCCTTCGAATACCAACCCGAAGTCACAAATGGCACCGCCACCAAGGCCGCCGTGCACGCCGCAAAGGTCGCAAAGGTCACCGGCATCTTCTTCGACAACCCACCCATCTTCCAGATATCCTGTTCGTGGTGGCACGCATAAATCACCGCCCCGGACCCAAGGAACAAACCAGCCTTGAACCAAGCATGCGTGAACAAATGGAACATCGACGCCTCCGATGCCCCCAATCCCACCGCCATCACCATGTACCCAAGCTGCGACAGCGTCGAATACGCCAGAATCCTCTTAATGTCATTCTGCTGCGTCGCCATCAGCGCCGCCAGCAATGCCGTCACCCCGCCAATCCACGAAATCACCTCCCCAGCGTGCGACACCCCCACCAGAAACGACACCCGCACCATCATGTAAACCCCAGCCGCCACCATCGTCGCCGCGTGAATCAATGCCGACACCGGCGTCGGTCCCTCCATCGCATCAGGCAACCACACATGCAGCGGAAACTGCGCACTCTTCCCCACCGTCCCGCAGAACACCAGCAGCGTCGCAATCGTCAGCGACGAAATCTGCGCCGCACTCAACCCAGCCACCTCCATCGCATCCACCTTCTCCTTCATCCCGTCAAACG